>JAABUP010011353.1_pt1 | contig 10172 bp, 20 predicted proteins | sample 5559201 | NCBI WGS metagenome assembly JAABUP01 (sample SAMN10711887, study PRJNA513373) | rock metagenome | isolation source: Antarctica rocks | place: Antarctica | reverse complement strand
CACCGCGTCGCCGCGCACCACGGCGGCCGCTTTTCGTCGCGCGAACAGCGTCCCCTACAGCACCGCAGAGCACATTGCAGCCCACAGCATGCTGACCCAGCGGCAGAGCGAGTAGTGTGCTGGGACCTCAGGGATCCAGAGCTACGCGCACCTCTTTCGCGAGAGTCACCATGTTGTCGGCCACCCTCCTCAGCTCCTTAGCCTTTGGCAGCGTGGTCTCTATTCGTTCGTGCTCCAGCAGCTGTGAGACCATCGTCCTGTGCGCACTCCCTGGTCAGACCAGTATGGAGCAGACATGAGCGAAATTGAACCAGCATTTGCAGTTTGAATAAACACAGATACCGCTGCCACATACCTGAGCATTGACCACCTGTGCGCATGGTTCCGCTGCAGCCTGTTCCCAGCAATCCTGTGCTTCATGCTGTGCAACCGCTGTCAGGTCTATTTTATTTAACTCTATTCGCCTCTGTTTCGCCACTCTGCCCAAAGTAGTAGAGGACGCCTTGCCCGCTGAGCGCCTGTCACAGGGAGCGCCTGTCACAACCCCTAGGCCTAAGCCGCACACAGTGTGTGTGGCTTAGGCCTAGGGGTTGACGACCTAAACAGGGTCCTCTGGTTGGAGGAGCACAGCTCACTGCTTCGAGCGTAGACAACACACTGTGACAGGCTCGAAAGGGGTGTTGGAGGTTGACGTGTTGAAGCTGCATCGCGGCCTTGCAGCTCTTGCCGTGGAGTATAAGCCATACTTGGCACGGATTTAAACAGACTGTCAGTTTTAAAATAGGCAAGCATTGTGACAAGACCTCTTCTGTCCCCACTGCGTCCCAAAGGGCTAAACAGCCACCAGGCTGCCACTGCACGGTATGCGAGTCACAACATAAGCAAGTGTTCTCAGGAAGCACGACCAGGCCTTAGGCGCTCAAGCACTTTTGCCAAGCAGTGGCAGCGCCATCCAGCCTGGGAGCCCGCGTGAAGCAGGCAGCTCCGCCGCCCAGCAGCCAGTGGCCAGGTAGCAGTAAGCGGTGCAGGCCGCCCGCCGCGGCTGCATCGACCGCGATGGCGACGCGGTTGCATACAGCAGCAGCGCTGCTATTTGCCGCGCTGCTTGCGTATGGCCTGCTGCGCCTGGCACGCTTTATTGCGTCCTACGTGCGTATCGCGCGGGGCCTGAGCTCGGTGCCGGAGGCGCCTCACGGCCACTGGCTGCTGGGGCACGTGCTGCCGCTGCTGCGCGGCACGGCGTGGGACCTGATGGCTGAGTGGGTGGCCGAGCAGCCGCACTGGTCGTCAGTGGTCAAGCTGCGCATCATGCAGCGCCACATGGTCGTGGTGGGCTCGGCCGAGGGCGTGAAGCGCGTGTTCCAGGTTGGCACCGCGGCCCCCGCGTGTCCTGCAGGTGCTGGGGGGCTCTTGCCTTGACGGTTGTGGTGACGTGCCTCACTTTGGGTCGAGCTGGGACACGCAGCACTGCGCCGCGCTGACGGCGCAGCCTTGTGTTGACCCAGTACAGCTCTTGCTGTGTATGAAAGTAATCCTGTGTGTCGCAATGCACTCTGAGGCGCTCCGGCAGGGACCGTGACGCCCTGCAACACTGAGCAGCGGGTGGGTGTGGCTGCTCGTATGCTGCATGTGCCTTTCTGCAGCGGGTGTATGAACCACAACGCGGCCCGCACGCGCTGTGTGCTTGTGTTCAGTAGTCGCGGCGTCGTGAGCTGCCATGTTGCAAGTGTGCGGTGGCGACCTGCGCGCGTCGGGACCAGGAATGCTGCTGTCAGCCCTAGCCAATGTTGCTCGCACCTGTATGCTGCCCTGGCAGCCGCAGTGGGCCGCAGCTGCAGCCGCGCTGTAAGTCGCGGCCTCCAGCCCCACACGCCATGCATGTCGGCAGCCCCCCCTGCAGCCTGCGCTGCCGCGGCTGCACCAGGCATCAGCGGCGCGCAGGCGCGGCGGCGCACGTTTGTCTAGATTAGGAGGACCTCGCAGCCCCCGGCGCCGCGCTGACGCCCTGGCGCGGGCGCGCGCAGACGCGGCAGCGCGCGTACGTCAAGGACCTCGACTTCAGCTTCCACCCGTTCCTGCCCATCCTCGGTACCGGCCTGGTCACCGCCGACGGGCCGCTCTGGCAGCGCCAGCGCCTGCTCATCGGCACCGCCCTGCGCGTCGACATCCTGGACGATGTGGTGCGCCATTGCTTCAATCTTGCATGCTCCAGTCTGCGTGCAAGCCATGTCTGCAGAATGTGGTGGGCTGAGCGCGGGGCGCTGCTGCAGAATACGGCCCGCATGCCCAGCTGGAGCGCTCGTACCTATTTCATTGCTGCCCTGCACCAGAAGCAGGCGCCAAGCTGGCGTGTGTTGTGGGCGGGCGGGCGTCGCAGTGCGCGCGGCGGGGCTGGCAGAGCCCCTGGCGTGCTTGGACACTCCGTCACGCTGCGCGCGCGGCGCGGGCGGGCGAGCGCGGGCGCGGCCCGCGCGCAGGTGGGCATCGCGATGCGCGCGGCGGGGCGGCTGAGCGCCAAGCTGGAGGCCGCGCGCGGGTCCGGGCGGCCGGTGGACATGGAGGAGGAGTTTCGGCTGCTCACGCTGCAGGTCATCGGCGAGGCCGTGCTCAGCCTGCCGCCGGAGGAGTGCGACCGGGTGCGCGGCGGCGCACTATCCTACCCCACCCTACCCTAACCCTATCCATGTTACAGGGTGTGCGGCAGCCCCAGGCTCCACCCTCACTTTACGCATGCGTTGCTGCCCATGGTGCGGGCCATCGGCAAGGCCGTGCTCGGCCTGCTGCCAGAGGAGTGCGACTGGGTGCACGGCGGCCCGCCTGCTTATGACTACTACTACGCTACTCACTGCACTGCTGTCCTGCGCTTGCAGCAAATCTGCATGACCACGGCTTGTATTACAGGCCGGAGTCATGGCGCCGGTGTCAGGGCCCCGGCCTGCCGCGCTTTGGGGAATAAGGTAGGGTATACCTCGCGCAGGTGTTCCCGCAGCTGTACCTGCCGGTAATGGCGGAGAGCAACCTGCGCGCCGTGCGCCCCTGGCGCGCGTGGCTGCCGACGCCCGGCGCGGCGGCCCACCTGCGTCGCCTGGCGCGCCTGAACGCGTACATCCGGCGCATCCTGCGCGCGCGCTGGGCCGCGCGCTGCACGGGCGCCGCCGCGGCCAAGCCGGACATCCTGGACCGGCTGCTGGCGTCGATAGAGGCGCGCCCCTGGGGCGCGGTGCGGCGACAGGGTGACCCTACTCTAACCCTATTTTGCCAGCACGCAGCGCCCTGCGCCGCCGGGCCACAGGGCGCCGCCTTGACACTCTGGTGCCAGCTGGGACACCCTCAGGTCTCTGTTTGTGTAGCCAGGGGTGGCGGTACGTGCATGGCAGCAGCCGCAAGGAGCGCCCCGCGCGGGTCGCTACCCCTCCGTGCCCGCTGCTGCGCGCGTCTGAGCGACCGGCGCGGGCGCAGGCCGCGGGCGGCACATACGATGCCGCGCTGGAGACGCAGCTGTGCTTCGAGGTCAAGACGTTCCTGCTGGCGGGCCACGAGACCAGCGCCGCAATGCTCACCTGGTCGCTGTACGAGCTCGTGTGCCATCCGAAAGCCCTCGCGCGCGTGCGCCCCCCACCCCCTTCTTTCTTGAACCCTGCTGTACTCGATGGGTACCAGGTGCTGGCACTCATGGCATGGCCACGCTGCGCGCCAGCAGCGCTGGCGACCTGCTTGTTGCGCAGCGACCCGGACGCGCTCGCCTGCATGCGCCCCTGCCAGGGGGCCTCCGTGCAGCGTGTGAGGGCGGGTGAGCGCAAGCACTGGCACATTCCAGATGCAGTCTAGCTGCACCTGTTGCAGTCTAGCTGCACCTGCTGCAGCGGCCGCTGGGGCTGGGCTCGGGCCAGCGGAGGCTCCCCTCCCTGCGCCTGACTGGGGGAGCATGGGCCGCAGGTGAAGACGGAGGCCTGCACAGCCTTCGGGGCGGACGACGCGCATCCCAGCCGAGCCGCTGCCGACGCGATGGTGTTCACCGTCGCCGCGCTGCAGGCGCGCCTGTTCGCGCCGCCTGCTCCCGCGCGCCGGACAGCCCCGCTGACAGTGCCACACTGCGCCCTTCGGCCTCTCGACCCGAACATGAGCGCCAGCTGCTGCGCGCACCAGCGCGGTTCCTGCGCGCGCGGTGGAGTCGCGCTTGGGGCGCATGCAAGGGATGCGCTGCGGGATGCGCTGCGTGACGGCAATGGGCAGCTGAGGGTCCTCGGAACACCAGCCTGGGCAGCCTGCTGTGGCGCTGAAGTGGAGGATCCGACGGCCACGCGCCAGGAGGCACGTCAGCCCTTCCCATAAAAATGGATCCCTTTTCTCCTGCGTGCCGCAGGAGACGCTGCGGAAGTACTCGGTGGTGCCGGTGGTCACGCGGCGCTGCGCCGCGGACGACGAGATCTGCGGCCACCGCATCCCCGCCGGCACCTACGTGGCCTGCTCCATCCAGGCGCGCGCGCCGGGAAGCGCGCCCTGATGCACCGTTGAGAGGATGTGCTGCTTGCCCGACCCTGCCGCGGCCGCGCTGATGCTGACGCATGTGTGCCCCATGCGCCAGGCATGGGGCATGGGGCCTACAGAGCTTGCCACGGCCGCGCTGACACTGGACGCATGTGTGCCCCATGCGCCAGGCCGTGCACAACACCTGGTCGGAGCCGGACGCTTGGAACCCGGAGCGCTTCCTCCCCGGCGGCGAGGTCGCCCGCATGCCGGACGGCACCCGGCCGTTCATGGCGCGCGCCTGCTCACGTCGCTCTGACAGGGACTTGCTTTGACCCTTTCGAACAACCTCGCGTTGTGTTACAGAAAGTGTTTCAGATTTGTCAGAACAGCATTGCTGCAGTGACTTGCTTTGAGCTGGACGTGAAATTTCCCTTGAGCAGTCTTGGCGCTGGTCCTGCATCATGCGGGCGGGCACACATGCGATGCGCACATCACATCGGCTCCAGGGTCAAGTGAGGTCCTGCGTGCCCGCTCATGCAAGCCTGAGGCGGGGTTGTGCGACCATGGGCGCGCAGTTCGTGCCGTTCATCCAGGGGCCGCGTAACTGCCTGGGCCAGTACTTTGCGCTGCTGGAGGCGCGCATCGTGCTGGCGCTGCTGGTCAAGGCGCGCAGGGCCCGGCTCGCCCTATCCCTGTACCCTATCTGCTCCGGCCCTACTGCAAGTCCAGGGGAGCTGCCGCACTGCCTGGGCGTCAGCGCAAGGGGTGCAGACGCGTGCGTGTCTCAGCTAGCGTTGCCCGTGTGTGCAGAGCGCTGGCCCTGTTGCGCATGACGAGCAACCAGGTGTTACGCATTATTGCGCGCGACGCTGCGTCCTGGCCGCCGAGCGTGCGACGCGGCCCTGACAGCTGCAGCGCTGTGCGCAGCGCTTCACGTTCACCTACACCGGCGGGCCGGCAGTACGGCATCCCAGCGTGATACCTGTGGGGCCGCGCGACGGCATGCCCATGCTGGTGTCCTGAGCGGGGGGCAGCGGCTGGAGTGGAGCTGGTGACGCAGAGTTAGAGCTAGGTAGTGACGTCTGCTGTGCAGTGTGCTGCACGGCTGCACTTGAACTGTGCACTGCGAGGCTGCCGTGATATCCTTGCTGGTGTCCGCCCACGCTCTTACCAGGCGCTGGTAGAGTCTCTGCCATGGCCTGCAGCCTCCATGTGGGGCTGAACGCCTTAGCAGCCCTGGTTGTCTGACTTGGGCTGCAGAAAGAACATGACTGTGAACACAGCACGTATGGCACATGCTGCGCACACTATGGACAGATGACTGACGGAGCCACACAGATGCAGAATAACCAGTTTGCGGCAAGGTCCAGGCCTTGCACCTGACCACAGAGCACTCATGTGCAATCGTGCTTGATGTCAGGACTAACAATTGACTCACTGTAACCAAACCAGAAGCGCGTGTGCTTGTGTTGAGTGCGCCGGTCTTGTGAGGTCCCTGCATGCATGTACCCGGGCATGCACCCTGCTCAGCAATGCTGCCCAACGCTGCTCACGCATCACTTCACGCCCACCGCATTGGGTGTCCTGCCCAGGTTCTCGGTGCTGTACTCGCCCACAAAGGGCAGCTCTGCTCTGAACCACCCTGCGCCGCGCATTGCCAAGAGCTTCAGCTAGTCTGGCACACATGCGTACCACTGCAGCCGCTGCGCAGTCGTGCGCATCTACACTACTCTTCAGACAGCCAGCAACGCAGAGGAGCTCATGTCTTGGAGCATGCTTGGGCTACTCAGCTGCACATCATGCACACACGCCGCATAGACTGCTTGTGACACCGCATGCGCACGCGCAAATGCCAATAGCACAGAGAAGGTCTGCCTCGGTAACCCACCGTAAACACCACCTTGCAGGTGCAGCACCTCCTTCACCTGCCCGCTCCGCACGGCCTTGAAGGCCGCCTGCAGCACCGGCGGCGCAGGCCGTGAGGACGCCAGGGAGCAAGTGCATTCACGAACACTCTGCGGTACAAAGGCAGTGCGCACGAACGCACTGCGGCACGAACGCAGTGCGCACGAACGCACTGCGGCACATGCGCAGCCCGGACGCAGCGCTCGCAGGAGCCGGCGCCAGGATACCCTAAGCGCACAGCGCACCTTGAGGCTCCGGCTCTCCTTGCCGAAGGGGAACGAGGACGAGGGGTCCAGCACGCCGCCGGCCTCGCAGGCCAGGATCACGCCCGGCGCGCCGCCGCCGCCTGCCGCCGCCAGCTCCGTCACAAAGTCCGGGTTCTGCTCGATCTGCGCCGCGCAGCCCGCCGCTTCTGCGCGCCTTGCATGCAGGCCGCTCGGTGCCGATGGCGCCGGAACAGAGTCAGCCTTGTCTGTCTGCTTCTTAGCATACAAACAGTGGCACACATTTTGCCTTGCTCGCACACGTAGCTCAGTAAAACAATGAGACCAGTGCGAGGCCAGCCTCGGTGCTGGAATGAAGGGCCGCACCGGGGTCACGCCGTTGGCCATCAGCGCGGCAGCGCGCAGGTAGCTCGCGAAGGAGGGCTTGGCGAAGTTGGTGCGCTGGAACAGCTGCACGTTCACGGCGCCCTCCGGGTGTGCCTTGTCGTAGTCCGCCGCGGGCCGGACATCCACCAGCACCTGCCGGAGGCCGCTCCCCACCTCGGTGTGCCGCAGCAGGGCCGTCAGAGGCAGCCAACAGGCGGGCCTGCAGGTGCAGGCCAGCAGGCAGGAGGCAGGAGGCAGGGAGGGTGCGGGCAAAGTTATGGCAGGCAGGACCGGCAGGCTCCTGCTTGTAACAGTGCTAATTCGTGCTGTGCCTCAGTTGACAGGCTTTTACAGAAGACAGCCATCTTCAGCGTGTCACGTCGAGTATGTTGGCGAGCAGCAGTCAGTTACTTGTGGCAGAGCCATGCAGGCCTTGGTCAGGGCCCTTGCTGGGCTGAAGCTGGCCGGTGCATGTGCGCACATAGCCGTCCCGCTCCATTAGCGCAGCGGCGCGCTCCGGGCTCACTGACTGTAAATTCTCAGTGACTGTAAGCACCCTGCACGTCATTGCTGCTAAGCATGTAAGCTGAAGTGCGCAGCGGCATCAGCTGCTAGTACAGTTTGGATGCTAGCTTGCTCAAGGTGCCGCTCGCACCTGTGTATGTCCTCCCACCTGGGGAGCCGCACGTCGGCAACTGCAGCAGCGGCAGCGCGCACGACGTGCCTGGCTGGTCGGGCAGGACGCGCTGCATGCAGAGGGCGTGGCACAGCCCGCTGAGCTGTGTTTGGACACGGGCGTGCCGGGCCCAGCTGCAGCCCAGCTGCGTTCACCACTGTGCACGGCATGATTGCACCGGCGCCAATCGCTGTTTTGCTAGCCGTTTCCCAGTCCTCACTTACTACTCAGCTACCACGCACCGGGCACAACAACAGTTACGAGCACATTCGCAGGGACAGCTGTGAGACTCTCTAGATAGCTATCTGCAACGCTGGCAATACCTGCCCTACTTCGGCTCCTCGTTCACCTCAGGAGCAAGCTGGTAGCGCACACAAGCCTGCGTCTAGTGTGGCTCCCACAGATCTACAAGAACTTCACTGCTCCGTGTCCGCTGGTTGCACCTGACGCAGGTGTCGCGCCGAACACAAGTGAGCAAGATGGGTGCAGAAGATGAGGAGCTGGAGCAGACGCTGATTGTGTGCAGGGAGGCCGCGTTGTACAAAATAGCGCCGCGCACGTCGGGCGGCCACCGCAGCGGCGACTGGCTGGTGTCCGACCGCATCTTTGCGGGGCGCGTGCGGGTGATTGCCAAAGGCCAGCTCGCGGAAGTGCGCATCGAGGACCCAAACAGGTGAGTCCCGAAGGCCTGTACTGCACGCCGTGCCAAGCGCGTGTGAGTGTGAAGCTTCCGCCTTCCCAAGACCTTCAGCACTGTGTGAGGCTTCGTGTTTGGCGAGTGAAACGCTGCTGGTGCTACTATAGATGCAGTATGCACGGCTGATATTGCCGCTGTCCAGCGCCAGTACCAAAGCGTGCCCGCCACACCCAGCATTTGCAACAGAGCAGGTGCTTGTCACTTTTCTGTAACCTCAACTGCCGCTGCTGCCTGGCGCAGCGGCGACCTGTTTGCGATGTGCCCGGTCGCGCCCGGGCAGCGTCCGATGGCTGTGGAGCCGGTCACAGACAGCTCGCGCGGCTTCGTGCTGCGCCTGGTGGATCCGACCTCCGGCCGCCATGCCTTCATCGGTGCGCGCTCGATAACACGCCGTGGCTGCGCGGATGCAGTGTGCCCTCTGTGAACGCCTATAGTGTCAGACTGTCGACACTGGGGGCCTCTATGGCAGGGTCGGTGACTCACAGTCATACCCCGCACGCAAGCAGGGCTGTTTGGGAATGTGCTGCGGGCGGCGGACCAGACACCCAGCGTCACGCTCCGGTGGGGTTGAAGGGTTGAGATGCTGTAAGTGAGTGTGTCATACTAGCAACGCATGTATTCTGTTCACCTGCTGCTGTTGTCTGTGAGCTCCGGTTCCATGCTCAGCAGGTGCTGCTGGTTTCTGAGGCAGTCCGATGGCCACGACGTAGGCCTAGGTTTTGCGTGTCCCCTTTCCAAAGTGCCAAGTCTCATACTATACCTCCTGGCGCAGGCCTGATGTTCGGAGACCGGAATGAGGCATTTGACTTCAACGTGGCGCTGGTGCGACCCGTGCTTGCTGAAGACTCAGCCTTGGCTCACCAGTCCGAACCTTCTTATCGCTTTGTGTCAACAAGACAGTTGTGACGGGCAGCAGAGTGGCTGCCACAAAGAAGGGCCTCCAGCCAATGGCTTATGATTATCAGCTGAAGCACATAACCAAGGGCTGCTGACAGTCTCATCAGCCCGGCATGCATGCTGCCTACGTGAAGCGTGCGCAGTGCATGCAACATGAGCGGACGATGACCACAGCACGCGTCCGCGGCGCTCCTCTGCTTGCATGCAAAGCTGGAGACCAGTTGCAGCACGCTGCGGGGTGCAAGTAGGTGACCCGCTCTGCAGTCCACTCGCTCGCGCGGCCCGGCGCGCAGTCCGACCACGAGAAGCACCTGCAGAGGGAGCGGGAGGTGGCCGCGGCGCGCGGGGACGGCGGCGGCGGCAGCGGCGCCGCCGAGGCGTCGCCGGACGTTGCCGCGCTGTACCGCCGCCAGGACCTCAGCCTGAAGGACGGCGAGACGCTGAAGTGCGGGCCCCTGTGCGCTGCCTGCGGCACTTTAGGCGCTCCCAGCCTGAAGTGGCGCGCCGGGCAGGGCGCAGCCGCTTCACTTGTGCTCAATACCCTTTGCGGTGCCCCTGCATATGCTGCATGCTGAGACAGCAACTAATCATGAATCTATTGCTTCAGCTTGCGGACAACTTACTGCCATCCATGCCAGGCAGCCTGCCTGCAAACGCGCTTGCGGTCTGCCTGTGGCTACGTTGACACTGCCAGCCAAGGCTGGGGCCAGCAGCCGCGGCGGCGATGGCACCTCCCCGGCCGATGGCGGCCCGAGCCAGGGCCGGCTTTGTGACTCACACGCAGTGCATCAGCACCATGGCGGGGTTGCTCCGCGGCAGGATCCACATGAAGGCGCCAGCGGCCCGGTCGGAGGCCGGCAGCCGCGGCGGAGGCGACTTCCTGGCGCAGCTGGGCGAGGGCGGCCGGGGCCAGGACGGGGCCGCAGCGCCGCCGCCC
>JAABUP010011352.1_pt1 | contig 10173 bp, 6 predicted proteins | sample 5559201 | NCBI WGS metagenome assembly JAABUP01 (sample SAMN10711887, study PRJNA513373) | rock metagenome | isolation source: Antarctica rocks | place: Antarctica | reverse complement strand
CGCTGATTGTCTACGAGAACCTGGAAATGACGCGCTGGCAGCTGAAGAGCAGCGAAGGTCCGGAGGTCATCCTCCATACGACCAAGGCGCAGGAGGTCAACCGCGATCTTTTCCGGGACAAAGACACTGGCCAGGAGATGGAGCCCGTGGACCAGATGCCGTTCCTGGAGTGGTTGGCTGAGAAGTACCGCGACTTTGGCGCCACGCTTGAGTTCGTCTCTGACCGTTCTTCGGAGGGCAATCAGTTCGTGCGCGGGTTTGGTGGTATTGGCGCTATTTTGCGGTACAAGCTCAACTTTGAGCAATTGGCTGAAGTGGATGATGAGGATGATTACTATGACGATTGACAATTGAGTGACCTCGCAAAGGGCGAGGCGCCACATACCGACCTACCACCGCCGAGGAGTGAGAATGGGCGAAAAGAAGCCGCGGCGCCTCTGACACAGCGCGAGGCTGTGGCGGCTACTGACGATCCAGCAGTGGCTGGTATAGATAAACAGAAGCCGAGCCGAATCTCCGATGACTCCGGTGCCCCCGATGCAAAGCTGATGGCGCAGCGAGCGATTGCCAAGCCAGACATGGACGCCCTGAAAGCAACAGTCACGCACCGCCCAAAGGTACGCTCTCCTACACTTACGAATTCATCCGTCCCACTCGTCTGACTTTGAAATAGACCTCCTCGCCGCTCAAGTCTTGCATCTCGGCCGAGCCGCCTCCGCTCCCCGCAAGAAACGCGTCGCCGGTGGTGCATGCCTCACGCCCGGCTGTACAAGCTGGCGACTGAGTGAAAACGCGGCGTAGAGTCGGTGTCTGGGGGCGTCATGGTGTCAGATTGAAAATGGTGCAGATCTGGTTGGAAGGCGGGTAGTGGGCCGTCAGCGGAATGGAGCAGTACTGTATGGCGGTCGAAGTGATCATGTTCGACGAGATAGGGCTCCAGCATATTCTTTGCCTCGTGAGCCCGACCTCAGGTTGGTATGCGATACTTACAGGTACCGAAGGGCTACTGGGGCCCGCCACATTCACTTGGCTCAATGAACGAATCTGCAACTTGAATCGTCCACAGAAATTATCACCTTGCTCGCCACATTTTGCCGTTACCATCTTGCTCATGCCCTGTGACCCCGAATCATGATGTACCGTCTGCCTGACTGCCCTTGCTCGCGTCGGTCGATTCCATTGAGTTGCTGGTGGCGTGAAACCGAAAAGTAAAGTCAAATTTCCCTTTTCGGCCATCCACATGCAGCAACAACTTCTACTTCGGAATAGGATTGAACAAATCATACCGGCATTGCGATATCGAGCACGTTCTCATCGCGTCTGATCCGAGGTGGCCAATTGTGGTCTTAACCAGGCGTTTGGGTAATACCATGGCGGGCAAGGAAGAAGTCGCCTTTCTCGGGCCAATAGCTTCGTATACTCATCAGGTAAGTACATGACCCGTACCACCCGCGTTCCTCCTCCAAACGCCCATCACACAACAATGGACAAAGGCACCTAAGACTTGATCGACCCAAGTCTCCACGTGAACAATTCGCCCACTGACCAATCCCCCCCAGGCAGCATTAACCCACTTCCCATCACCACACTACACCGTCGTACCCCAAACAACCATCGCCGACGTCTTCGCCGCCGTCCAGTCCGGCTCCGTCTCCCAAGGCGTAGTCCCCTTCGAGAATTCCTCCAATGGCTCCGTGATTTTCACTCTGGACCTCTTCGCGGATTTGGCGGGCCGGAATCCGGAGATTCTGGTTTGTGGCGAGGTTTATCTGGGTGTGCATCATTGTCTACTAGGCCATAGCGCTGCTCCAGAGGGACAGGATGGGACTGACAGGACTACGGCTGAGGACGTATCTGGTGTCTCTTCACCCAAAAAGTCACGGGCAAAACCTTTGCGTGATCTCAAGCACATCACGAAACTCTACTCCCACCACCAAGCCTGGGGCCAATGCAACGACTTCCTAACCACGCACCTCAACGGCATCGAGCGCATAGACGTCTCCTCCACCTCGAAAGCGGCGGAGATCGTGCGTCAAGACGACTCCGGGTGTAGTGCGGCGATTTCGAGCCGTATGGCTGGCGAATTAAATGGACTGGAATTTCTGGCGGAGAATCTGGAGGATAATGAGGGGAATAGTACGCGGTTTCTTGTGCTGCGGCGGCGAGACGATAGGATCTCGCGGCCGGATGAGAGTGCGGGAGAAGCAGATGGGGAGGCAGAGACTGACGACGAGCACGCGCGGTACAAGACTTTGGTCTCGTTCACCGTTAGGCATAACGAGCCTGGGGATTTAGCTGGCTGCTTGGCGGTTTTCCAGAAGTACGGACTCAATCTCACGAGCATCAATAGTCGGCCAAGCAATGAGGCGACCTGGCACTATATCTTCTTTGTTGAGATCATGGGGAGAAAGCGACATGTTGGCAGCGGCGCCGTGAACCAGGCGCTGAAGGGACTGGATGGCGTTGCACAGAGCTGGAGATGGCTGGGTAGCTGGGAGAACGCGCTGAAAGCCTGACAGGGATGCCACTGCCACTTTTCGTGAAGACGACCGGGATGGCAGACTGATGTTGTTGATACTGATGCACTGTTCGAAGAATACCCATGTCCCTCAAAGCGCCATAAATTGGTCCCGCCCAAGCCTCCGCCGGCAAAAGCAGGCAATCATCAACTCCTCAAAAACGTCCACTTCGTCAACCCCGCGACTGCGAAGTACTACGCCAAGTATCTCGCCATCAAGCCTGTCTCCACGCCTTCATCGGCCTCACCTTGGGTATCTTCCAGTCTTGTCCGCGCCTAAACCTCCGGCTTCTTCCCCTTCTTCTGCTCCACCTTCAACAACAGCGCGCGATTGATATGCGGCAGCACACCACCAAACGCAATCGTCGCGCGAATCAGCGAGTCCAACTCCTCATCGCCGCGGATCGCGAGCTGCAGATGACGCGGCGTGATGCGCTTGACTTTCAGGTCTTTCGCCGCGTTGCCGGCCAGCTCCAGGACTTCGGCGGTGAGGTACTCGAGGACGGCGGTGACGTAGACGGCGGCTTTGGCGCCGACGCGCATTTTGTTCTGCGTTTGCGACTTGAGGAAGCGCTTTACGCGACCGCAGGGGAACTAGTTGTGGGTATGAGTCAGTGGAGGATCGCGGTGGCCTGGTCGCGGACGCGTTTGGTGGGTGTTGTTTGGGGTGGTGAATCAAGGCCAGTCGACGCCATGACAGCAAATGGCGCATCGGGAGGGGCAGTCGGACTCGAGGATTTCGGCTGTCTGGCGCGTGGTTTTGAGCATACCTGTAGACCGGCTTTCGCGGAGTGCGATTTCTGCGACTTGCCAGAGGCCTCTGCACCCGCCTTCCCACCTGTCTTGCCGCCTGTCTTGCCGCCTGTCTTGCCTGCGTAAGTGGTGTCAGAGCGCGCTTTATCGCGAATTGCGCGTGCAAAACATTACCCTTGCCGCCTGCCATCGAGATACAATTGTTGTCGGAGTGGATGAGGATGTTGCAGCTGGTGTATGAATGCTTGCTTTCTCTCTGTTAGCTCGCTCGGGTTGATCGTGGAGTATTCGACGCGGTTCGGCTGGGAAGTGGTGGGCGATGGTTGTTAGGAATGCGCGTTGCGGCGTTTTGGATCGAGATGTTCCGGGAGCCCCCGCCTTTGCCGCTAGGCTGGCGGATCACGTGCTTCAGGCGGTGATTTGTAGGCGGGTGCGAGGCGACTTGTTGGCTGGGTCTCGTGAGCGCTAGATCGGTGAATAGCAGGCCGGACCGATATCGAGACTGAAGAGTAAATAGTCTTTCCAATCACCTGCGGTGCGAAACGCTCGTCGTCCGTCGTCGTTCGCCCGCGGATTGGTCACCCAGCGGGTCCGCGAAAGCGACCACTCCTCGGGCACGCAGGATTAGGCAGAGCAGAAAATGAGAGAGTGCTTGCAATCAAAAATGTCCATATCGCCAACCCGGCTGAGGAGAGAGAAAGCTCCATACTTGCCGGTACAGCTCCCCAAAAGGGAGGCTTGAAAGTCGGGTCTGTTCGATGGTCAGTCAGTATGATCGTTCTATGCGCTTCCTCAGAGCATGAAACTTACCCTGCTCAAGTCTACCTGCAGAGCTTCGTGGCGTGACGTGCCAATGAAGACACACCACCACCAGCCTCTGCGAGAGACGGTGATGTGCCTCCAAACAAGCTTCAAGCGTTGATGGCCGGCCATGATCAACCAAGTACGATCGTGTCGGCGAGGCAAGACGCTCCCCAACGTAGTCAGGTACTTGATCATATCACGAGCAGATTGCTCATTATTGTTCAGTTGTCTGGTGTAGAGGAGTCCGAGCGTTGTCTAGATGGACAGAGGTCAAGTTGTGCCTAAGGCTCCAACTCACGTGATATGGCAGCAGAGCTTGAGTGAAGCACAGCAGGCTTGACAGCACGAGTGTTCACGAATGATGACAAGCTTGACGTTACGGCGGGATATGTACAGTATGTACAAGTAGATCAAGTCTTGTACGCTCCAGAGCCGCAAGCTGGGCAATGCCTGTCCCGCTCTCTTCGTGCCCCAAGATATCCCATCACTGTACATTATACGCAGCTGGTCCTCCATATGCCCAAATTATCGTGTCCCATCTCAACACACCCCACGGCCAAACCCATCCAATCCCAATATACCCTCCTAGCGCCAACGCTAAGTCGCAAAGTCTCCCTCAAAAATCACCCCCTAAATCCCGCCTGCGTAGGCGTCCCCGGCTCCTCCAACCCCCCCAAATTCGTCGCCACCCGCAATTGCTTCAGCCCCGCCGCGACCTCATCCCCATCCGGCGTCCCCGGCTCGCTCTCCAAAATAAACTGCTTAAAACTCATCTTACTCCGCATCTCCTCCGAGAGACCCCCCAGCTGCGCCCCAGCTTTCTCCTCAAACGCATCGGCGGGCGGGTGCACGCTCTGCGGACTATCAAAGTACAACGCCTTCTCGTTCCGCGGCGTGGTGTCGGACTTGACCGCTTCGAGCATTTTGCCGATGGAGCCGACGGAGGAGGGCCGCTCGTAGGCTTCGTCTTCGATTTGCATTTGGACTGGCATGCCGTTTAGCAGGCACCAGTTGCGGTCGAGGTATTGGGCTAGGCGGTAGCATTGCCGGTCCCATTGCTCGGTTAGGAGACGGTGGGTTGTTTGGATGTCTTGGGTTGTGAAGGAGACAGGGGCGGTCATTGGGGATTGCGAGTTCTGCCGCGTTTTGGTCGAGGGTTGCGAGGTGGTGGTGTACGGGGATGGCGGCTTGGCGTGAGAGGATGACGTGGAGCGGTTTTGGGAAGGGAGGGCTGGAAAGGATGGCGCGTATGCGGATGCCGAGCGTGCTGTCCGTCGGACGTTGGCGAAGCCGCGCTTCATGACCGATGTTCCGTCGGTGGCAGATGGGGTCGAGAACTGCGGAGAGCGTGGTGTCGCTGGAGAGTCCACATCGGACATGCTCTTCATGGTCATCTCCGCAGACTTGAACGCCATCTTCCGTCCGTCGGCCACTGATGGCAAGTGGACGAGTGTGGTGTTCTCGACTAGCGAATTAACGAGGTCGGTCAGGCCATGGAGCGGTATCTCGTTGTTGTCGCAATGCAGCTCCCGCAAAGTCTTGTTCTCCTTCAGTACTTCAGCGAGCGTACTGGCTCCCTGCAGACCCAGCTTCTGCCTCTCAATCCGGAAGCACTGCATCGTCTTATTGTGCTTGAGACCCCCGAGTGCATGATTGATCCCGCTCCCGAACCGGGAGATCGCCAGCCTTGACTCCTCCCCGGACAGATCGAGCTCGAGCAACGTATCGTTCTCCGCAAGCAATCGCTCGAGAGCACGGCAGGTCTCTTCACTCGCGTCTCCGGGCAACGCTGTATGCGACAGATCAAGGTAGCGAATAGTTTTATTGACGGTCAACGCGTTCAGCATCTTTCGAAACGACGCTTCCTCGCGATACTCGACTGCGCGCATACTCAGGTGAGAAGGCGCCAAGCCGTTCGAGATGGCTTGCGTGACCAGCAACAGATCCTCGGTAATGTGACTTTGGCTGATATCGAGGTGAAGGTCCCGGGCTTCGAACGGGTTCCGCGACATGCTGTGCAGCAACGTCGCGACATCCTTGCCACTCAAGTGCGCATGGTCGAAGTAAAGCTCGTGCAGACTGCTCGATTGAGGATGCGCCAGGTACGTGGCGATGGCGTCTATGCTGGCCTCGTTGAGCGTTGTGCCACTCAGCCTCAGCTCTTGCAAGCGCCATATAAGTAGTGTCTCCGCTTGCAGTACCGGCTCGCTGCCCGAGGTCCGCGAGAAGTAGGAGAGGTTGAGTTTCCGGATGAAGCCGAAGACGGCAAGTTGGCTGTCAAAGACGGAGGGATTGAGACGAGCGTTATTACCAGCGATCTCGATGGCCTCCAGCGTGTTGTCCTGAGCTCGCAATGCATCGAGAATGAGGCCCATACTGCGGTCAGTGAGTCCGCAGCGGTTGAGTTCGATCGCTCGTAGATGGCACGACTTCTCGACGGCAGCCCCGACTAAGTAGTCGAGATCGGTCTCGGTGAGCTGAATGCGATTCAAGCACACCCAATCAACGTTAGTGGTCTGGTGTTTGCTGAGCGGAAACAGCGCTTCAACAACACCGCAGCCAATGTCTTTGCGTATGGTCCCCTCGTCGTCGGGATTGTCCATCGTAGCCGCGGGTTTCGATGTGACGCACCCGGAGAAGTCCATGCGCCTCAGCTTCTTGCTTGTCGCAGCGAGAGCGCGTATTTCTTGTACCAGGAGGCATGACCGGCCGAGCTCATCAGCAGTCAGCCTGATCGGCGTGCCTTTCTTCGTTCTCGAGCAGACGTACTCTTGGCCGTAATTGTCGTGGAGACCGTTTAAGCTGTCTAAGCATATCCCTGCGAAGGTGATGCTCCCGAAACTCTCGTTGTAGCGTAATGCGCGCGTGATCGCCAACAGCTCGATCGGGCCATAATCTACTCTTCTCGCATCTGCCGGTGGCAACAGCTCGAAACGTGGCGCATCCTCGCACTGATCGTTGATGGTGTATCGCACGTTACCAGGGTTGACACCGTACGCGACACAGTATGCGGTGAGCGTGCGGTCCAGGCACGCATTCTCTTCGTCTGCCGTGACTGCTGGTGGCAGCAGATCCTCGACCAAGGCAGGCGCCGAGAAGCGGAACAAGCGATGACCGCACTCTGGACGCAGAAAGTTCTCAGCGCCGTGTAACCTTGCAGCTATCTCATGCGAGGTCGTCGACGCGAGATAGAGTGTTCTTGTTCGTTGTAGTGGCTGTCGGAAAGTGAGCTCGAAAGTGTCGTCGCCACCGCTGACTTTCAGTGCATTCAATGTAAGGATGCCGTACGATGATTGGGATGTATTCAAGGCTAGAGACGGGCTGGATGTCCTAGCGATAGGCTTTGCAAGCTGAATGATGTGCACTTTGTGCACACCTATGACAAGGAAGCCTACCGTAGAAGCGACTTTCGCGAGGTCGTCCGAGGAAGAGCGACCCGCAGTCCTGGAGGCAGATTGTCGCTGCACCACTTTGTAGATGGAGCAGTTGTTGGGATCATAATCATTCTCTCGCTCGACGATCCGGGCTGCGTTCTCCAGGTTGAACGTAGCAATACTGCTTGCTCTTTGGAGCCTCGGATGCCGTACAGTCGAGTGCACATTCTTGAGCCACACATCGCGTTCCTCAGGGTTGCCGAATTGAAGCGTCAAGTTGGAAGCCTGACTAGATTCCTCGTCCAGGTAGCAGACTTCAATTGCGAAGTAAGGCTTGCCATCATCCAGACGATGGACTGCCACGACCTGTCTGAGAGGCACACGACCATCCTTGTCGCCGGATGATTCGGAGAGTGCCTGGAGGTCGTTCTGGGAGCCAGCCGATGGTACCGAGCCGTGTTTGATAGTCGGAGTCCGACCTATCGGGTGTGGTATGACTTTGAATGTATCCGCTGCCTTCCCTTGCGACTTGTACCGTAAGATGTGAGTCTCCGTGAGAACCAGGTATTCCTTCTTCTTCCTGAACATGCCGGCGCTCGTCTGCACCTCGCCATGCAGCACCACAGTCTTCGAAGGTAGTATGCTCTCCAAGCCACTATCCGAGTAGCCTACCGAAGGCGCGGTCGACGATGTGGATGACAACGGTTCGCCGACGGGTTCCTCCATTTTCTCTTCACTGTTCCCTCGTATCGTAGAACGTAGCGAGCCAAAGACAGAAGGCGGGCGGCGCATGGAACCCTTCATGCTGAGTGAGGGTCGCGGAAGTCTGGGTGATTCGGATAGCGGAGGCGCGGACTGCGGCTCGTTGCTGTCGCGATTCAGGTCCGGGCGGTAGACGTCAGTAAGTACCCTCTGACTGCCAGATCGGCCATGTCTGGGTTGCTTCTTCAATCGTGTGACGGAGCCATCGGCATCGTTGGTCATCGGAGTAAGAGTCGATAGAGCAAACAGACTCTTGCGCCTGCCCCACGACCCTTCATTGCTACTCCGGGACATGGTCTTCGTGGTTCTCGGTAAGCACGTGAGATTGGGCTATAGTGTTAAGAACATATGGGTTGTGAGGTTCGCCGGGAGCCAATCGATTGCGGTTCGGAGGCCGTAATAGGAGAAGGGGATGGTCATGACAAGGGAATGCGGCGCCTGCACCGTGCTGTGCGCATGTTGGTGAACACTGTGGATGTGCCTCGAGGGCGTGTGAGGAAGTGGGAGAAGGGGGGACGGTGGTATCGCCGACGGGGACTAGCCCTCGTGGTTTGACTTTACGACAGCACACCCCAAGTTGGCTTTCTTCCGATGATGTTGGCTACGCCGGAATGACGCTTGCCGGCGGCGACGGCGAGCGCCACACCAGACCACTGCCACACATATTGCATTGATACACGTACGATGTAGGAGCACTCGAAGAAGATACACTCCCAGTATATTCACGTTAGACCCTACAGAAGAGCACATCTTCGAACTGGTACGACCCAGGATCAGAAACAGCCTCGCCGGCTCGCAACGGCAGATCACAGCAGGCGAACGCAATGATGACACTCTCGGCACACGACATTCCGATTCACAGGTGGCGAAGTCACGCCTAGAAGGAATTCTCGAGGTCACTGCACGCCTCTCATACCTCAAACACGTTGCAGGCTAGGACTCGCAGCTGATGTGAGAGACCGATCGTGTAGACTGCTATTCCATGATCACTATCCTACCCAGCCAGCTTAAGCCTCCTCGTCGCCCAAGCCGCAACAACAGCACTCAAAGCCCCAATGAACAAACACACCGCGATCCCGCTCACTCCTTCCTTCGAGTGATGCTCGTCGGGGTGCGCCTCCGTGGCCAACTCCGGGCTCTTACCGGGTTCCAGAATCGAAAACACCAGCCAGCTGATCCCAGTGCCCACGAATTGCGGCAACGTGGTGTAGATGTTAAGGATGCCGAGATAGACTCCCGATAGCTCGCCCGTGGAGGCGGTGTCGATTGACGACGCGTTCGAATTGTGTCTCAGGTGTAGCGTCTGTGGTGATGAATGCGACGAGTGGGACGAAAGCATGCTCGCGTCGAGTGACTCGTTCGAGGGCCGTCGGGATGATGCCTTGCGAAGCTGCGCCATGGGTATAGAAGTGTTCATCCGGTTGACTTCTATGCCGAGGAACGTGCCGGGTGCCCAGCCGCCGACGGCGAAAGGGACACCGCAGAGACCTATGATGATTGTCGCAGAACGTACGGTTCGTACCCAGGGTGCGAACACCATGGAGGCCGCGAAGACGAGGCACGCGAGCATCCATGCCGTGAGAAGCGTTGGCCTGTTCTTGCGCACTACTGCCACTGCCGACTCCAGGCCTTGCGGTGGTCGAGGAGTGTACCCGGGCTTGTCATCCTGATCTGGACTTTGCACAAGCCAGGGGAGGATGATGGACGCGGCGAAGCTGATGATGGCGAAGGCGAGATAGGCCGCACTCCCGGCCTTGCCGACTTCCGTCAATGCATCGCCGGCTGGGTCGGGCGTATCTTCATGTCGGAGGTAGATCTCGCCAACCCATGTGCTGCCGTAGAACAGGAATGGAAACCAGCCGATCCAAGACCAGAATTGTACCATGCAGATGGCTTGGATACGCTCGGGAACATTCATGGTCGTCGAGTAGATCTGGCGTAGTATGGTCATGACTCCTGTGC
>JAABUP010011350.1_pt1 | contig 10173 bp, 6 predicted proteins | sample 5559201 | NCBI WGS metagenome assembly JAABUP01 (sample SAMN10711887, study PRJNA513373) | rock metagenome | isolation source: Antarctica rocks | place: Antarctica | reverse complement strand
CGACGTTAGATCGATAGGTAGGAGAAGTATAAGGTAGGCCTTTAGGGCTAGTAAATATCCCCCGCTTAATAAGGCGGCCTATTCGATAATCGCCTTAATTACTACTATATACTACGGAAAGTAGAAAGCTCGATAGCGACCTAGCTCCGAAGCGGAAAGATCGGCCTAAACTACTTCCTCTACCGTATATATATCCTAATAGTAGATAGCGGCGAATGCTTATACGGGTAGAGGAAGTAAGATATAAAATATATTCTTTTTTTTTGCCCTAAATTTAGGGAGGCCCGGCGGCGGCTTTTTACGGAGGCTAGTACGACTAATACTCGGAGAATACTAACCGAAGTAAAGGGGATTAGAGTAGCGGTACGATAGATAGTAGAGACTAGGGTAATTATATCCTTCTCGCTAGCAGGGGAATAACTAGTAAAGTCGAGGCTCCTACGGGGTATCGAGAAGGAAATCCTAGTAAGGAAAAAGAGGACGAAGAAGAAGAAGAAAAACGCGGGGGCTAAAGGGGCAATAACCGCCCCGAGACTAACCGCGTAAATCTAACTATCTTAATTACTACCGGCCGTAAAGCGGTAGTTCGGACTATAACTTACTAATGCGTAAGAATAGGAACTAATATAAGTTCCTACCGTAGTGTAAGGGACCTAGCGGCACCGCCGCGGGGTTAATAATTAGCAAATCATATAGATAAGAGGGAGTTTTTAACTAGAGCGCAGGCTTAACGGTTTCTCCAGCGGCTAACGAGCACGTCTAGTACTCGGGGGTAGAAGGTATAAGGAACACCCTCATTAGTAATATAGTTTTACTAGAGTAGGCGTATAAATAATTAAATTAAATCAAATTAAATAAGTATCCGGTTTATTTTCGTTAAACGATTAATAGTAAACATCTTCGATCTAACGGTCGATATTAGGTAGAGCGTTAAAAATACCCTAAGATAAGTCGGTAACCGATATAGTATAAGAATAATAGATTAGTAATAAATTAAGAAAGGGTAGGTAAAGGAACCCGAAATAGTTATAGACCTCGGCTTACCTTATAGAAAGGTCGGCCTACCTTCGGGTAAATTAATTTATAAGATTATAGGGTGCTCCGAGCTTTAGCGTAAGGCTACCCGAGCTATATACCGAGTATTTAGTATTATAAGGCTCTTTCGTTTAGTCTAGGACTTTACTATAGAGGTGTTCCTATAATAGTTAATTCTTAACGAGAGGAATATGTTATAAGGCTCTGTTGTTTAGTCTAAAACTTCACTTCAAAGGTGTTCCTATAGGGTTAATTCTTAAGGAGAGGAGTATTAAGGATAATAGGGCGAGGTAGGCTTTACTAGGACTAGTCTGTTATAAGAAGATAACTTATATAGAGTCTAGTAGATTAAATAGTTACTATAAGTTCGTAATATAAGTTAAGCACGAGGCTCCTATCTACCTATATCGGCAAATCTCAAAAGTTTATTCTAGCACGCTTTTTTGGATATTATCGGAAAAATCAGGTTTTAGCACGATTTAGCACTATTGAGGAATAAACCTATGTAGGTTAATATGGGTGGATGAAGATGATTATATTCACTCTATAGAGTGGAATGTTGGGATGTAGGCCTACGCCAAGCATGCCAAGCATCCTTATCTAATCAGATCAAGGTCGTGATACTCATATCCATGACAAGCACGTTCCGCACGTTCCGCCCATATCTAACGCTTTCAGCCATATTAGCAACCTAGGTTGCTAACACCCGAAACAGCAACCCTTAAATTTGGCCGCCCGAACCCCCGAAGGCCCCGAAGGCCTTGCGACCGTGGCCCCGAAGGCCTTACGACAGTGGCCTGCCTAGCGCACCACCATTATTGTTTTATCGTTATGCGTATAACCCTAGGCATCACCCCGAGCACCACCCTAGGCACCACCCCTAGCACTGCCCCCGCAAGAGAATCGGCCGAATCGACCGAATTTGGGGTCTGATTTTAGGTGGTGTTGGTGGTTCATCCCCTATAGCCTTCCCGAGTGTTTTAGTCGATCATAAATATCGAAAAAGTCGAAAAAATCGAACTTTTTAAAATCACGTGATTTGCTAAAATTCGTGATTTTGCTAAACCTGCTAAAATCGTGATATTAGCACGCGCATTTGCTAATTGTGATAAAATCACGATTATACCCGTATTTCCGGAGGTAGCAAATCCGGATTTAATATAAACTTTTGAGATTTGCCGATGTAGAAAAGTAGGCTATTATTACGGCTAGGACCTATAGTCCTTTTATTACGCCTAGCGAGAGCACTCCTCGTTATAGTTAAGTAAGTCGTAAGATAATTACTATAACTATATATAGGTCGACTAGGTCGACTAGTAAACTATATAAGGGTAGGTTAAATAGGTTATAGAGTAAGCTAGGTAAACCGCACCTTAGTACGAGTTCCTATATCTATATAGATAGCCTAATTTTCTAGTAGATAGGAGCTTCGTACTTAACTTATTTTATATTACGACCCTTAGTAGTAACGAATATATTTCCTAGAAGTATCTTATCTTTAGTATAATACTAAAGATAAGATACCTCCTTATACTAGACTAGTCTTAGTAAAGCCTATAACCTATTATTCTTAATACTCCTCTCCTTAAGAATTAACCCTATAGGAACACCTTAGAAGTGAAGTCTTAGGACTAAACGACTGAGCCTTATAACACTAACCTATTCCGTAGCGTACTTCTAACTAATTCGCTAAGCGAATAAATTAGCCTTACCCCCTCGCTTTAGATAAAGCGTAATATATAACTAATACTTATTCTTATTATCTATAATAATATCGGCGTTATTATTCTATATCTCTTGAGCGTTAGCGCCTTCGCCAGTATTTTTGCAAAGAGCTGTATGCACGTTATCTCCTAGCAAGACTCGTGCATAGCATACTTGGAGAATAGCAGGCAGCTCGAGTAGACGGCAATCCACCGTTTTGTATACAGATCTTCGGATTGAGGAGAGCGAATATATCGCGCCGCGAAATCTCGGTCTAGGGTTTGCGGTTCCACCTGCAAGGGGCCTTGGAGCCCGGGGCCTGGTGTCGCTCAAATTGGCAGGTACGGTACCTAGGGGAGTGGTCTGCACACGCGAGCAAGCGTATGGGGCCTTGCTCTACGGTTGTGCAGCCACGCGACTTGGCGCCCCTGGACAGGCGTTGGGAGGCGCTTTCAGCCCGTGCCTGGGGTAAGATGGAAGCGAAAGCGATGTCACATACATATGCACCACCCCCGTCTGAGGAATATTAAGAGACCACACGAGCAGAAAGCGGCAAGATCATCTACGGAGAGACCCTGTGACAGGTCGGCCCCCCTGCCACCCTGACAAGCGCCATAGCGGTCCAATTTAAAGGGCCCTTGCATACTCTTTCTGCGCTGCTCACATACATCGTATACTAGAGCTGGTCAAATTATCACTGTGTGCCTGCATTTGGATTACTAGCCAAAAAATCGGTTCGGATCGATCTCGGAATATGTTCTTCGTCTTCTTCGTCTTCATCGTCTTTACCCTAGAACTAGTGAACGCGGCGATCATCGCTCAATCCGCTGGTTTGAGCGCCACATCTACCATCAGTGGCAACTCAAAATGTACTACACAGAATCTCAAGGTCAGCGTGACCACGAATAATTTCGTGCTACAGTTGGGCGAGCCTGCCAACCAGACGGTTGTTACGGAGACCTTGGTGGAGCTGCTACAAAATGGTTCCGATCTCTTTTCAACAGTCAACGGCGGACAGCACGAGATCAAGGACACCTACAATATCAATGGGAAGCTCTGCGTCCCATCCAGTCCCAGTGCCGTGGCCAGCATAAAGACAATCCAATTTTTAAATCATGGCGACACGCTCGACAGCACCTATTGGATATCGCGCCGGGTTATAGCTACGTCGACGCCGCAACCGCCGCGGGCTTTGCTACCTTCTCCTATGACCGGATTGGCGTTGGGAAATCAGACCACCCTGATCCATTGCAAGTGGTCCAAGCACCTCTCCAGGTCGAAATCGCGCACGGACTTGTCACACTTATACGCAATGCCAAAGTAGGCCCTCATTCGTTCAAGAGTGTCGTGGGTGTGGGTCACTCCGCCGGCTCAACCGTGACGCAGGGCGTTACGACAAAATATCCACGAGACTTCGATGCGATAATTCTTACAGGGACCTCAACCTTTCCAGCATTCGTGAACACTGCTATCGCGGCGTTCGATCTCACAATTGCCAATACCGATACTTCTCGGAAGTTTGCAGGCCTTCCCAATGGATATCTGGTCCAGCCTGTCAATCAGGCAATTCAATTCCCTTATTACCGCTTTCCAAATTTTGATCCGAAGGGTAAGTCGCCCAGATATCTCAAATTCTCGGCTGACCGCAATTCAAGTATTTGCCGTACAAGCCGCCAATAAGCAAACCCAGACCTTCGGCCAGCTCCTTACACTTAGCACAATTGTCGCCCCATCGACGAAATTCACAGGACCCGTAGATGTCGTCCTTGGCCAGAACGATCTTGTTTTCTGTGGTGGTGACTGTACGAAGCCGCAGGACCAATCAGCGCTCGTGGTACCTGCCTTTTACCCAGCGGCAGGTCCATCGCAAAATTACATTGCCCCAGGAGCTGGACATGTCATTTTTGCTCATTACTCCGCTCAGAAGACCTTTTCCCAAATGATCGATTTCCTAAAGACGAACAAGCTTTGAAAATCCGGAAAAGCATAGTTGTATAGAATCTGTCAGTAGCGGTCGGGCCTGGTGAGCGGTGGGGTATATATCTGGCAAACGAGTAAGGAGGTTTCGGCCTTTGAGAACATCTTGACTTGGGCTAGTATAAGAGGACGGATATTGTACAACAGTTTTGGTGTGATTGTAGGCAAGTCTTGGGAGAATGGAGTTTTTATGTGGTCAGTCCAAGAAGACCAGGTTTGACATTGCCAACATGATGAGATCAAGGTGGAATCATGCTTCGTGTTTGAGCAGTATCCGACCAATGCATCTTCCTTCCTTACGTCTACATCAAACTGAGAATCTCAACCACTAGCTAGGGAAATCAAGTAACAACAATCAGCCGTTCTTCTCGATTCGATTTGAAAGATCGCGTGCAACATAGATGTCAGCATACAGCCCTGTTACACCCGCAAACAGTCTCACAGCCTTCACTTTTCGCATCCGTATCCTAGCCCCAGCACCTTGTGTATCTGCTTCAATATCTGATATGAGCCTCTCCTGCGCCTGATCTGAATTTCGTCGCTCGAGCTCTGCCAGTTCTAGAAGTTCACGCTTGAGGTATCCCTCCTTCATGGCTTGGGAGTCTTCCCCAGACCAGGATCTAGAATTCCTAGACAGCGGATGGAATTCGGGAAAGTTGACACTATTGATGTTTGCTTCTAGACGGTCCCGTGCCAAGGATCCGAAATCGTTATACAGCCTACTCATTACAGCGAGATGAGAACAAAGCTGCTCGGCAAGATACTTCTGACGGACTGAAGTGAAGCAGTCAGCTGCTGGTGATTTCCGGCCTGGAGGCGATTGTGCAAGCGAGGCGCCCAGCAGGCAAGTGAAAAATGCAAAGGAAAATGGGCAAGAGACGCTGTCGGCGCCAGTCGAGTGGGCCCACGAATGAAACGTGGTGCGAGGGCTGGCAAAGATGCTCGTGCCCGAAGAACTCCAGGACATTTGGGTAGAGAAGCGGAGATTATCCTCTATTTGCGCGATGTGCGAGAGAAGGAACGTGGCTAGTAAAGAGCGAAGATTGAAGCGATCGGCGGGTGAAGCGTCCAGGATAAGAGGGTAGGCCAACATCGAGCGGACGTAGTGGCCAATGATGGCGCGAAAGCTGACAAGCGAAGAAACCACATATTTCAAGCTTGCTTCTGCGGCAACATCCACTCCATTTGGTTCCGGTTTCTTTGCTGTTGCTGGTATGTCATCCCCATTGAAGCTTGAGGCGTTGAGGATAACCCCATGATCTCTAAGATTGTTGTCCGAATCTGCGTCAGGTAGATTTTGCGTCTGGAGCAGGCGAGGTCGATCATTGGCGAAAAGATCGGCAATTATAGGCTTGGTTCCTTCTAGATCAGCTCTTGAAAATTTGGCTGCCGCTGTTTCCATGTACTCATCCATACGGAAATTGCAGACTGTGAGAACCATCATGTCCCACAGAATATCTGCACTTGTATCCAGCGAACGCAGATTGTTGATTAGTATCCACGTGAGTGGAATGTAAGCAATGTATTCATTCTTAGCATTTGTCTGGCGTGATAAGATATCCGCTCGAACAGACTTCAGCTGAGGCAGGAATGTGAAACCCTCGATGGCAGACGCCCTCAATTTCCAATGCGGTTCGCTCTGAAAGCAAGTCAAAGTCCCAAGAAATTTGGTAGTCTTTAAGATGGCTTTCTCAGGCATCTCAAGTAGGCTTATCACTCGCGGAGACCATTTGTGAGATGGCTGTAAGGTAAACATACTTGCCAAACAATAAGCCTCTGACAATATCGTCGAACCGTATGTCACTTTTTCAATCCACAAAGGTGCAGGTTTCGCCCAGTCATCTTGACACTGGCTCAGTATTTGCTGTCCCGAGTGAATATCGAATAGGATGCTGTCATAAAGGAGGGCATGCGACGGTAAGGAATGAACAGCCTTTAAAGTTAAGATCCTATATGCTAAAATCTCTGGGGAGGTCTTTGAACTCCACCCTCGACCCGAAGCTTCATTGAGCAATGTCTGGTTTAGGATCTGGATCAAAACCACTGGGATACGGTCCCTTACGAGCTCATCTGGGATATCACTCAATACATTGACATCCCAAAGATATAGAAGGCGGGTCAAGGCTTCAGCGAGAAGCATTTTGCAGTATTGAGGAGATGTGTTCTGACATAGATTAGTCTAGTCACAGCCTCAATAGCTACTAATACTTACCCACTTGTCGCTGACTTCTCCTGACCACCAAAGGTCGCATAAGAAGTTGGCAGAGCTTACTATTACTGCAGTGTACTGGTTGACATCTGGGGAGTGTAGCAACGCGTTCAAGGCATTACAATTCGCGCTGAAACTCGAATTCCTCTCGCCAGAAAAGGTTTTGAAGTGATTGACATCGTTTTTGAAGCAATCTATCATTTGATCTGGTCGAGCGACCCTCCCAAGCAGATTTAAAGCGTATAGTCCTTTCGCTGTATCATCTGCATCTGGGAGTATCGAGGGTGCTATACTGCCTACGTTAACCAGAGGCCGGCTGAAAAATCACTGGCTAGACCATACCAAATCCTAATAGCCCATGCTGCTTTCGAAACAAGTTCTCAATGTAATCCGCTATCTTGGTGACATTGTTCTTGCCTAAAGTTGAAGCCTCGAAACCACCTTGCATTAGAGTTGTCATGACCTGGCATCGCTTTAGCTCCTCCCATGAATGCATCTGTAGACATGGGAACGGACCCAAGTCGATTCAAATATTGGAATTGGGAAAACACTCGGGACGCCACCCGTCCCTTTCCCAGCTCCGTTGGCTACTACGCTTCGTAGGTATTGCTCAGACTCGAGGTCCCAGATTGGAGAGTATATGAGATACGCTGCCGTTGATGCCGGAGACGCCATCATGCTTCCAAAGGTCTTATGATGGCCTAGTCGATCGAAAGCAATGCGACCTACAAGACCCTCCAACGAGTGCAAAAGTGAATTGGGCATACTGTAGAATATTTCCGGATCAAAGCCTTTCATCTTTGACTTTTTCAGTTTCTCTAGAGGTTCTCTCCCGGGGAAGTCGAAAAAAATCTGCTCGTTCTCCAGCATCGATAAGATATTTGGGACCAAAATCTCAAACCCGACCTGTAATGGTTCCTCCAATTCCCAGAGTCGCATGGTAGACTCTAGATAGGACTTGGCCTTTGATGCTCGTATTTCTAGGTCAGGTAGATTGCCATGGCTGTTTTGATATGTCGCCCTCGAATGACGAACGATAGCAAACAACGACGCTAATGTACTCAAGAAGTCATCGTGGAGTGTGGAGCCAGACTTCCACCCGCCATCGGCAGATTGTGAGTCCAAGAGATATTGAAAAGATTCGGGGAAAATCCACTGTTTGTCTCTGGCTACCATGGATACCCATGCGGTGTCATATATTGCAACTGTGGCTGACCCCAATGTATTTTCATCACACTCTCTAGCCACCCGATCAACCAGCTGCCTGGCTCTTTCCTCTAAACTTCGAGGGTCAATACTCGTCATTCTGGCTTCCAGCACACGATCATCGAATGGTTTTCTCAAGAGTTCTATTTCCACGGTTGACTCTACAAGATAAGGTCATTCTATCCCAGTCGCTAATAGAAAGTTCCAAGAATTATATAAAGAGGACATCACTAAGGCTGGGAACTGTGATCCAAAGCAACTTCCTTCAGGATCTGGAAGAGAGCATCTTCGGCCGATTCTAAGCGATCGGCACACACGGAACTCCCCACAATAGTCAGGGTGACTCCTTCTCCTCAACGATTGGCGAGCCAACCATGGTTCACATCCTCAGTCCTTTCATCTCCTATTTCGAGCAAGCATTGCGATAAGAAATCAGGCATTGTCGGCTGCGGGCTGGGAACTGCATAAGAAATCCAAGACCAATGAACTTTGAAGGATTGCTACATGTAGCCTCACCGACAGATAGGTGGTAGGCCTCAGGGGCTGCATGCAACACACTAGGTTCAAACGCTGTGACGTGAATTCTGAACTTCGCCAAATATGCCCGATAAAGCGGCACCATTAAATCAGAGGCGTCAAGCTTTGCATCGTGCTCGTCGGAACACAAGTAGAAAGTGATCTGCGAACTATTTTAGGTTCCGGACTAGCGCACGGGATCCAGCCCGCGGACCAGACCCCTCGGAGCGGTCAAAATCCGCCCCAACGAGGTAATTACATAAAATACCGGTTTATTACCGATTCTGGGCGATCCGGAGGCGATCCCCTGCCAGTAATTCGTGAGCCTTGGCCAATCATGGTGACATCTCATCGCGGGTCCCTAAAGGAAATGGAAGTGGGGTCCTACCCCATTGCTATCTCAGGATCTGAACCTCGTCTGTGTTCACCGAATCGACCGTGACTCCGGTTAAAGCAGCGCTCGCTGCCGTGTATGTAGTTGGCAGCCTCGCCAGACGTGCTTATCAGTCACCCCACAAGCCTGGCCATGATGGAGTGTCGAGGGTGGGCGAATGCCCGAGGATCCAGCCTGAATTCTCGCTACTGCGGCTTACTGACTAGTCAGTCGGTACACAAAGTCGCTCACCTGTCAGCTGGTCACTTATACTTAGGATAGCAGGGTGCATGCCCACGTGATCTCTTTTATGTTTTCCACGAGTTCTTCCATGAACGCCTCCCCAGTCTGCTAAGAGGCACCGAATGGCCCTTGAGCAGCAATTTGGGCGCTCATCAGATACCATACTCTCCTAAGTGAAAGCGTTCCCCTATTGTCTCCTCACTATGTGGGATACTTTGATGGTGGTACTTGCCATCTATGGCATCTATGGGTGCATGCAATTCATGAAATGGCAATCCGAGTCAAAAGTCCCCACGGTTGGAATCAGGTCAGCATATGAGATGGGGGTTGTATCGAATTATCGTTTCTATAGAGAAGCCGAAGGTATTCTGGTTGAGGGTTACAGAAAGGCAAGATTTGCATTCTCCTGGAAGTCCGTTGCAAACTTCTAAAGGATATCAGTTCAAAACCAGGATTTTCCAATTCAAGCGACTCGATTCTAACATACTGGTGCTCCCAGCAAAATATGTCAATCAAGTTCGTGTCTTACCCTCTAGTATTGCAAGCCCCACCGTGGCTCATGTCCACAATCTCATGGGCACATATACCAATATGAACATCATCCTTAAAAGCAACCTTCATTTTCGGACACTTCAACTAAAACTAACGCCCAACTTAAACAATTTGGTAGAGCCTATGAAGGACGAGCTCAATTTCGCAATTCAGAAGGAGATTCCAGACTGCACAGGTGAGCACCATAATACATTTGCCCGGGTGTCTGCTGACACGTCAATGATGTTGGCATAGCTGACTGGTCGACCATCAAACCTTACCATTCTGTACTCAGATTAGTGGCGAGGATCAGTGCTAGGGTGTTTCTGGGGCTTCCTTTATGTCGCAACGAAGAATGGCTTGAGATATCCACCGAATT
>JAABUP010011348.1_pt1 | contig 10175 bp, 13 predicted proteins | sample 5559201 | NCBI WGS metagenome assembly JAABUP01 (sample SAMN10711887, study PRJNA513373) | rock metagenome | isolation source: Antarctica rocks | place: Antarctica | reverse complement strand
TTTGCATATAGGAAGCAAATCTTGTCTGTATGAATTCACTGAACTGAACTTCTTGTCTGTTGGGTCCCAGTTGCCCCCCAGGACATTAAATATATTGATTGATTGATTGATTGATTGACATGCGGATTGCGCTTTGATCAGAGTTTGCTACACACAGCGCGACATTGGATCGTGCAACAGTCTGCGACAGTCTGTGACAGCAGGCAATTTGCTCACTGGTCGCCTGTTACGCGCGCAACCTGGCGCATCGTCCTTTTTAAGCCGAACCATATTTGTGTATAGCGCATGGAGTCAGACAAACGATTGCTGCGTATTTGTCAGCTATTAGTGCTACTCTGTTTCGCAGCACGTCCGGTTTCAGCGCATCTGAAAGGCCTACAGCACGTCAACGGTGAAGACGTTGTTTCACAGGTATATGACTAAATAGGTCAACACACGACTCTGGTGTCGCGACTCGCGCTTGGAATAGCACCTGAGTATACCGGATGCAATATCTGAATATCGGTAACAAGATTCTTCTTTTTTCAGCTGGAGGAGCTGTCGCTGATTTCGGATGACCCAGCACCTGCGGTTACGCGCATCCTGTTCACAGAGAACGACATGCGGGCCAGACAGTACGCCACACATCAACATACGCAGAGCTGTGATGGTCCTGTGATCTTGGCTACTGATGTGGGGTGAATTATATTCCTGCATAAGTTCGGCTCAAGCAGTAGTTCGTGGTGTTTCTGCAGATTTGTCAAGAATCTAATGTCTGAGGCTGGCATGACTATTCGTGAAGATCCTATGGGCAACATTTGGGGCCACTGGGCAGGCTCTGATGCTGAAGCAGGTGCACTTACCTGTAATTCTGATGTTGAGAGCAAATGTCGCGTGCAGCCATGAGCATTTTAGCAAATCCTGTTCTGCACTCATGCCAAAATCATGCAGCTGACAGAACTACACGGCGCAAAGCTTTTACACTGGGTGCTCAATCTATTTGGATGCTGCTAGGCTGCTGAGCAGGACCTCACCCTGTCCATCAGGAGCATCTGGCCCACCACTGATGCTGCATCAACAGTATTCAGCTGCTGCCAGCCATGGCATCACTGACAAGCCAGCTGGATGCAGCATCAGCCAGCTTGCTTCTCTGCTTGCTTGCTGGTCAGCCACAAAGTTGCCAATCTGCTGCTGTGGTGTATTGATGCTGCGGCATTCACACTGAACAGGCCATTCTTGATTACGTGTTTCAGCGTGTGGCCCATGATGTTGCAGGAGCGGTGGTGACTGGCTCTCATTGTGATGCCATTCCCCATGCTGGCATGTATGACGGCACTGTGGGTGTGTTGGGGGCCATTGCAGCTGTGAAAGGCCTGCAGAAAGCCAACTTCAAGCCCAAAAGGCCCATTGAGGTGCTGTTCTTCACATCTGAGGAGCCCACACGTTTTGGATTCGGATGCATTGGCAGGTATGCCCATGCACCATTTCTCCCTTTCAGGCAACAGTGCAGCTTATTGACAGCAGTGTAGCATGCATGCTGACAGTTGCCTGCCAATGAAACAGGCAGCTCAGTAACTGGCAGGTCAGGCATGCGGGTGTTCAGCACCCCTCAAATTACCTCCAGCACAGCAGTGGCATATGCTTTCTTGATGCATGCAAACACACGGTTGAGCTGGAGTGCTGACAGTGACAAGACAGGCGGCCACAAGTGTGGACAAACCAGGATCCAGGCACACTTAGTTGGTTTCTACCAACTAGCTGGGACTTCTGTAAATGGATTGAATGCATGATGACCAACAGGTCTGTGTTACTTCAGCACAAGAAGCTCATAAGAGCTGTATAGCTGGTGTTGAGACAGCAATAGGCCTCTGTACCTTGCTCTTTGCATCTGGCTCTGCTCACCAGAGGCAGGCTGTGCAAGCAAATGTAAACAACTAGTGCAGATTGCCAAAACATGCCTCACACGCACTGCAGCTCTTTGTTGCCTTGCCAGCAAGGCCACCATCTGTTTATGCATGTTCTGCAACAGAACTCAGATGCCCTGAGTCCAGCCTAGGTCAAAGTACAGCAGTGAGCTTGTGTGATTGGATGCCCAAAGAGGTGTTGTGTGCAGCCGGGGCATGGCAGGGACTCTCACTCCACAGCTCCTGGATGAAAAGGTGGATGAGAACGGCACTTCGTTCAAGGATGCTGCCACAGCTGTCGGGTATGGCGGCAACCCTCACCAGGTGAGCTTTACCTGCTGTGTAGAAATCATTGGTGTAACAGTTGAGGCTTGAAGGGCTGCAAGGTGTTTTTGTAAGTTGTTCAGGTCAGTAAGGAAAACCCCCAGAAATCTCCCAGGAGTATTGCCACTAATCACATTGGCAACCTGACAACCTATGAAATCAACAGCTTGTCTGGCCAAAGGCAACAGCAATGCAGATGGTCCATGGTACTTTGGCATGTAGCAGCGTCTTCACATGGCATGTGCAGTGATCCTATCCATTTGTTGAGGCATGGGCAGGGCATGCACTGATGAATTATTAGATAGAAAGGTGAGGTGCAGGAGGCTGCGCGTGAGGGATGTGCTAAAAAAGCCCACATGAATCTGGTGCAGGAAATACTGGACAAGACTAAGGTCAATCATGGCAAGATTTCAGCCTTTGTGGAGCTGCATATTGAACAGGGGCCCCTGCTGGAGAGGGAGGGCTTGCAGATAGGGGTGGTCACCGCCATTGCTGCTCCAACCTCATTCAGAGTGCAGTTGAATGGGGAGGGGGGCCATGCTGGTGCCTTGCTCATGCCTGACAGGTCAGCATAGGCCATGCACTGCTCATTCTCTGTTGCATGCCTCTTCAATGTTGCTGTGCAAAGACTACATCAGCTGGCTCCTGTTCTGTCACAGCTGGGCTCAGTACAGCAAATTCAAGGCTTTTTGCGTATAGTCACACTGAATTGATTGGCAATTGTGATGCAACACCTGGCAGGACATTCAGTTTGATATGCATCTCTGCATTGCATCTGCAAACAACACCTATTGTGCACGAAGCATATGAAGGGGTGCAAATACGTTGTTGTCTTATTGTGGATATGTGAGACTGATGCATTTCAGTTTTGTTTGCAGGCATGATCCAGTGCTGGCTGCTGCTGAGGTGGCTCTCCATGTTGAGAAGGAAGTGAAAGCTACAGGCAAGTCAACTACACGGTGCTGTCAGCATCCTCATTGAGTGCTTCATACACACACAGCAGTGCTGCTGTTGCCGCCACGCTCACACCATTGCATGCACTCCTCAATGCAAAGGCAAAATTTAAATGCGCCTTCTTCGAATTCTCCATGTGCCTTCACAACCACCAATCCAAGCATGTTGTTCTGCTGCCGTTGCTGTACAAGTGAACAAGATGTATGGATGAGGCAAGCAAGCTGGTGGCTGCCATGACTGGCAGGGGCGAGAGATAGTGTGGGCACAACAGGTGCATGGCATGTGCTCTCCAACAACATCAACTCCGTACCAAGGGAAGCTCGCATTGAGATTGACATAAGGGACATAGACCTGGCACGGAGGGACAGTGTGGTCAAGTCTGTGCTAGATAAGGTGAAGGCTGTGGCAGAGGAGAGAGGAGTGACTTACTCAGTGGACATGATCAACCAGGATCCACCAGCCACCAGCGGGGATCAGGTCAGGCTTTACTTGACTGCACTAGTTTGCTTGGTGCAAGGTACATTGCGGGGTGAGGCAGTGGCACCTGCTCACAGACAGCCTCACTACTACACTTCTGAATCATACTTCCTTAATGGCAGCGTGATCTGTGGTTCACCCTGCTGCTCAATCAGCAGGATTTCATGCAAGAGCTTGTGAACTGCAACAGGGCCAACTGATGGCGTGTTCAATCACAATATCTTCATCCCCACTCTTTATGGCGAGCTTAGCTTAGCTCATGACACATTGTGAACCATGGCTGCTGTTTTACACACTTGCATTGTTAGGTGTGTCAGGCCCTTACAGACAAGCATAAGCAAGAGATTAGTATGCAGATGAGTCACTGGTGAACAGACCTTGTGATACTAGCTTGCACTCAGTGTGCAGCAGCAGCAGCAGCAGCAGCAGCAGCAGCAGTGTTATTGTAAGTCACAAGCATAAGTGAAGCTGACCTTACCTGGTACAGGGTTGCGCTATAAAGCATCAGCATTTGCGGACCCAGGCATATGTTGTTGATAGTTTTGCTGGGAATATGGCTCAGGTTGCTGCTCAAACTATGTGATGCCTATGCCCTTTACAAGCCTTAGGCTGTCAGCATATGATGTGTCACCAGTGCCTCAACATTGATTGCCCCTGAACACATCTAGGCAGACCTTTCAGGCTAACTTGTCTCAGCATGCCTCTCGTGGATGCAGGTTGTCAATGCAGTGCTTTTAGCAACAAAGCAGCTGGGTCTGTCGCACAAGCAGATGGTCAGCAGAGCCTATCACGATTCTCTGTTCATGGGCCAAATTGCCCCAGCAGGCATGATCTTTATTCCATGCAGAAATGGATGGAGTCACAGACCCGATGAGTTCTCATCTGCTGCTGATATTGAGAACGGAGTGAAGACATTAGCCCTTACTCTGGCAGAGTTGGCGGGGTCTGCTGGTCCTGACAAGACAGAGTTGTGACGTTAACACAGAAATTGGACACCAGGAATTGTTCACAGACATTGTTAACAGGCATTGAACAAAGTTGTATAGACATCCTGCACAAGATGATTTAGCTGTTGTTGACTACCACCAGCAAAAAGCGTATCAGGTTGACATTAGAGGCCTCTTCTCTGTTGTGCTGCAACTCTCAATATGACCCCTTGACTACACTGGGACAAGACTGCCTAGGACAGAGCAGGTGGCAGTTGGTCTTGTCTGAACGTATCTATGGCTAGGCAGGCCATGCAGCTCCACCAGAATTCTTTCGAAAGCTTATAGTGACGTCGACGATTAGCCAATGTTTTGCAGAGTGCAATGGCAAACTTTTGAGATGACCACTGCCGGTGCGACTGATCTGCAACTGGATGGCAGGAGCCGTACTCAGACCTTCTGTGAGCTATTCCATAGGTATAAACTGAGCAGCGCTTGTTGTCAACACTATTCACCATCAGGCATACCAACCTATCAAATGTTTGTGGGCGCTAATCAACCAATTCAAGGCATCAAGAGAACTACCTGTTCAGTCCACTGTGACCTGCCTGTATTGCGTCTGTGCGTGTATGGTCGAACTTGTGTTGAAGTTTGTGGGGCTTGCTGATGTGTCAAGAAACCTGCTGCTGCCTTGCTGCACGGCAGGCATACTACCCTGCCTGCCGCAGGGCCCCGGTGTGCCTAACAAGACTTGCAAGGCAGCTTGTACCTGTTGGGTGGCTTCTGTGTGGTCAGACATCATTCACTACGTGAGCACACTGCTTCTTGTAAGGGTTTCAGTTCATAAGGCAATGTTGGATAAAGCTGTAGATGGCAAATCAAAACAAGTCATCACACAACTATCTACTGGCTCCATTTGCATGCACGTCTGGCTTTGAGAATTCTGATATGAACTGCTTAGCAAGTGCTTCAGCATCAGCAGGACTGCTGGCCTTCTCTAGCTTTGTGGCAAGCCTCCTTCCTGGGCCTGATGGTGTCCAGTGTATAAGGGTAGGGATGCCTGAAAGTTGCAGCTCCTCATCCTTCCTCAAAGGATGTTGGGCATCTTTCCATATTGCTCGGGGTCCCACCTAATCAACATGACACAGGCTGAGCATTGACCTGTCCCACCACAATAGCATGCAGTAAACACCCCTTCAAAAGATACATGCTGTAGTTAGACATGCTGCTACGACATGCAAATGCCGCCCATAATACGGAACTGTGGGGGCCATATGGCCATGACATTCCACCAGCAGGTTGGGCTAAAACTAGGGAAACAAGAGGTCCACGGCCTTTGTCAAAAAAACACGTCCACATGACAGCATTGGGTTACATGTGAACAGCATGCATACCTAGCTATCACAATGAATGCAGTTGCTGCCGTACCTCTACCTCCAAAAGAGTACCATTGGCCTGGGCAACCTGATGTTGAATGCCAGGGAGAGCTCTTGTGCAGTCAGCACACCAAGGCTGCCCGGTATCCTTGGCCCTGTCTGCTGTGAAGAGGACATAATGTGGCCTGGGGAAGGTCATGAGACGTGCCAGAGCAGATGGATAGTCCTCAACGCCACAGGGCTGAGGATCATGCTGTGCTGCTTGCTGAGAGAAGACGCCTGCGAAGACACAGACAGCAATATCACAGCATGGTGCTTGCATCTGTCACACGATACCAGCCATGCAAAAACATTTGTTGATTGCCGGTGATGGCATGCTGAAACACAGCAGAGAATGTAGCGCAGAGCAGTCTGGAATGCAACAACAGAGAGAAGGCTTGATTTGACAACTGCATAGACTCTGCATAACCAATGCATGTATATGCATCACCTTGTTGCTATGTCTGCCCATGAGAAGATGCTGCTGGTTTGAGCAGCAGTGTTCAGCCAAGGCTGTCACAGTTTGTTGTCTAGCTTCAGCAGGCATGCCAGTGCCATGTCAAAAAGATGGAAACAAGGCAAATTGTATGTAACAGCATACCAGTAGACAGGTATCTATCTCCTCTATCACAGATGATGGCAACTATGGTGGCATTGGTGAGTTTGGCAGAGAGGCGTAGGGCAGCTGAGACTGCCCCTCCTGAAGAGGGCCCTGCAAAGATGCCCTCCACGCGTGCAAGGGCCCTCATGGTCCCTTCAGCTTCTTTTTGACTGATGTCCATTGTCTCATCCACCCTTTCTTCCTGCACAGCCACGGTGCTGTTGTACTGAGGACTATGCTCCTGTTCACAACTGACTGACATAGCTTTTGCTGACTAGCATTGCCAGCGGTAATGGTCAGCCAAACATGTGCTGCACAAAGTAGCATAACAAGCAACCTTGGTCAGCCAAGGAAGAAGCCGAGTGTCAGGTTGACTGCCATGAAGAAAAGCTGGAAGCCGCTGCATGGCAAGGAGGAGGAGAAGGGAGGAGAAGGGAGGAGAAGGCCTCAGCCAAAAAATGTAATGCTGTGGTTTGGCACGTACAGAGGTGCAAAGAAGTGACGGAGTGCAACAATGGGTGCATGAGCAGAACAGTTGAGTACAGTACACAACAGTCTCAACATAAGACAGAATCATTGCCAGCATGTATCTCATGCGCACAGCAGGTACAACCTGTGCTGCACATAAACAGCGCTGAAGTTGAGTGAAATGCAGCCCAGGATGACCTGGAAGATGGTGGGAAGGTACTCCTTTGGCCATCGCCTGATTCCAGCAATGGCAGAGCCTTCCTTGGGCTGCAGGCCAATGATGCGCACATCTGGCTTCTGGTCCTTCAGAAAGCGAGATGTGCCCATGATGGTGCCAGTCGTGCCCATGGAGCTTACAAAGTGAGTGACTTTGCCCTTGGTCTGCTGCCAGATTTCAGGCCCAGTGCCCTGATAATGCGCCAGTGGGTTTGCAAGGTTGCCAAACTGGTCTAGAACGGTCCCTTGGCCTTCTGCCTGCATGTTGGAAGCAAATTGGTGCAACGAGGCCGTCAAGGTAGCCATGTAAGCTAGCCCAATGACACATGAGCAAGTGCAGAGAGGAAGTGATGAGGATGGCTGCTGCCATGCATCCTCAAGGCCGCTGTGGGTAATGGTGCAGGTACACAAGGAAGCTGGCACAGTGAGGCTGCTCTGAAAGTCGGCCTTGTTTGCAATTGCTGACAGGCCTTGATTGCAACTGCTGACAGGCCTTGATTGCAATTGCTGGTCCAGCTGGCAATGACTCTTACAACAGAGCTTATCACCACATGCGCAGACCCTCTATTGTCCAGTGACAGCAACGTTCATGCTTGCTATGCACACGGAGATGTGGTGATGGCATTTGGCTGAATCTGGTACATATTACAGTTAGCCAAGGCATCAGGATCTGTTGGAACAAGCAGACTTGCAGAGGTGCTCTGACCTGCATACGGGAGGCCATGTCTCGTGCTGCTTCCATGCCCCCACCATCACTGCTGGAAGGGACACTGATTAATTCTGCTCCAAATGCTGCCATTGCTGCCTTCCTCTCCTCACTTTGATCAGCTGGCATGATCAGCTTGATTTTGTACCCTAAAAGCAAGCATGCATTGCGAGTCGCATTTTTATGAACCATGTTGTTGCTCCCTGCAACAGTGACAGATTTACCCACTGTGACATGCTGGTCATTGTTGATGCAGTCATGACAAACATTGATGAGTCAGTGTGAAAGAGGCCAAGCATGTGCGCATGAGTTGACTCACTTTGAAAGTGTGACGCGAACTACCTTTAATTGCAGCAGCCATTGCAAGTGCGATTCCTGTGTTGCCGCTGGTTGCTTCAATGAGAGTATCACCAGGGCTGAGCTTCCCCTGAGCTTCAGCTTGTGTGATCATGCTCACTGCAGGTCTGCACACGAAGTTGAGCTGGTGAAAAGAGGAGTGGTGCCGTATCACACATGTGCACTGCAGACTCAAGATTGCCGCATGCATGATTATGATGCCGGGGACGGCGTACGAAATTGTGCCTACTGTGCTCACCTGTCCTTGACAGATCCTGCAGGGTTGTTGCCCTCTAGCTTGGCCAATATGATATTGCTCGTCTGCCCCGGCAGTCTTTGAAGCCTCACCAAGGGCGTTCCGCCGACGTAATCCTCAACCGTAAGATACTCGTCAACCTGAACACAAGCCCTGAAAGGCTGAAAGCAGAGCAGAGCTTAAGAATGCAACCAGTGAGCACAAAAAGAAGAGCGCACCTCTTGTGAGGAGGCAACATCTTGCATGGTAGATGAAGCGCGTACAGATCCGCTTTGCAATTTATATGTAGCTTGTCTGGTCGACCTGTGCTTGACAGGGTGAACAAGATGCTTGTTTACAACATGCAAGCCATGCCTCTGCTTGTAAATGACCCTGTTGCCGCCAGCGTTTTGAAGAAGCTGTCCTGTGGAGCCCCAATTCTTCACAGCTGCATAAACTATACCAGGCAACGACTTTGCTGGACCAGTCAGGTTTGTATGAAAGAAGCAGTCCATATGAGGAACGCTGCAACAAGCTGATCACATAAGCTTGAGTTGCTCACTTAAAACCACTCATGGTTGGACTGCAGCAAAGGAACTGGCCAGGACCACGGTGACCTGTCCAGATTCTCATCTGACAATGCTAGCGCTGGAACATGTTCCGAACTGCCTGACCCAGGTGATTACTGACCTGTGTGATTCTGCCACAGTCAGCACAACTTTGTCCGTCTGGATCTAAGCCATGTAGCGGATCTAGATGCGGCATTCATGCTTATGGCGTCCTGAACCACATCGGCGCGCCTAAAAGGTCTGGGCATAGCTCAAACATGTTCTACATGACAGTTTGTGATACGATCACAATGCGAAAACTACTCAACAAGTTTCGCAGTTGCTTTGCGAACGATATAGGGTCTTACGAAGAATATGAGAATACGTTTTTTAGCATCCCGCCTGCCGTTCGCCTTGCGAAATCTGTTACGAAGTCTATGAGAATTCGCAAGTCGTTCTGCGAACTGCTAAGAGAGAGAGAAAGAGAGAGAGAGCTCTTCCCAATGCCTCAGCCAGCCAACAAAGTCTGATCACATATAGAAGAAGACAAATGTCAAATTTGGAGGAAATCGAGACAACTCAGAATCAACTTGAAAACCCGCATGTGATCTTGCTGCGCAAATGTCAGTGTTCGTGGAAAATAAAGAAGCACATTGCTGCCTCAGTGGGTGGAGAGCTGGACACTCAATAACCATGTGTAGTTCATCTGCAACAGCTACACCACCACAATGTGTGCACACCCTGTTAGCCCTGGCAACATGTTGGCCCAGAGCAAAACGGCCCATTACGATTGGCAACTTATGAGAAGCAAGTCTGAACTGCAGAAAGCGCTGCATGCGTCTACCAGAAACAGGCAGCCGAAAACACCGCCTATGCCGGCTAAAAGGCCTAGACCAATGGTGGTATGTGCATGCAACAATCCCAACAGTTGGGGCTGCCCTGGGACAATGCAGGGCATAGTCATGGGTGCCGTCCAAATGCAGACGTAGGGCCTCCACAACTGTACCAACCTCTATAATGGGGACAATACCACTATACACAGGCATGGATTGCTCGATGGATTGCAAGCAAGCAGCTACGGAGCCA
>JAABUP010011344.1_pt1 | contig 10177 bp, 10 predicted proteins | sample 5559201 | NCBI WGS metagenome assembly JAABUP01 (sample SAMN10711887, study PRJNA513373) | rock metagenome | isolation source: Antarctica rocks | place: Antarctica | reverse complement strand
CAAGACGCCCGTGGCAGTTCCGGGTGTGCCGCACACATGACAGGTATGAGCACCTCAACGGCCCGAGTCCAACCCGGTACCCCGGCAGGCGGCCAGTTCGCCGCCCAAGCCCACCCCGACAGTGGGGTCAGCCTCGACGCGGCCCCACCTGCCCAGCAGTTGACGCCGGGTTTGACCGACCAGATCGCCGAGCTGAACCAGCAGATCAGTGACCTGACCGATCAGCAGCAGCGGTGTGTGGTGCGGGCCCTCGCCGAGAAGGTCCGCCAGGACTACCCGGACGGGGCGCGGTTGTGGCTGCGCCAACGCGACGGCGACTACGGCCGGTATTTCAGTGCGTCGCATCTGGATGACGCCAACGGCGACCTGCTGACCGAAAACTTCGCCGGGTGGGGTCCGAACGATGTCACCGGCCTGGCGGCGACGTTGGAGGCCGATGTAGGCCTGTGCGTCGACTGGGACGAGGGCACCGAGGACTACTTTTTGGACGTTCAGGATGGCCTGGACATGGACGTCTCGCCGACGGTCCGACCCGACGAGGCCGCCCAGGCCCGGGCAGGGTCGATCAACTACCTGACGGACAAGGCCGAGTACTTGCAGCTGCCCCAGGACGCCCTGGACGAGGCGGTCCTCGACACGCACAGCCGGACGGCGTCGGGGCAGGTGAACAGCTCCGGCGCCGAGTTCTCCGACGCCCACGACGAGGCGGAGCGTCAGGCCAGTGAGGTCAACAACGGCGGACCCCGCGCCCAGGTGGAGTACCTCGTCGACTCCTGGGGTGCCGAAGATCTCGACAAGCATCTGACTCAACTTGGTCGGGACCGGTGAACAGGCACACCGAAATGCTTCCCGCAGCACCCGTTGGTGGCGCGGAGAAGATTCTTCCGCTCTCCCCCGGCGGCGGCCACGCCCCCATCAACGTCCGCCTGAGCTACCTCGCGAACCAGCGCTCCGACCCGTTGCTCGAGTTTTACGACGCCCGTTCCAGTGCCACCCGCTACGGCCAGTACGTCGGCAGCTTCCACTTGTCGGCGCTGCGCCGGCGGTATCCCGGCGTGGGACTGTTGCTGGAGGGCACCGTCCCGGAGTGGTCCATCAGCGGGCCGAACATGGACGCGGTGATGGACTTCGCCGACACCCAGCACGCGGCGAATCTGGTCGCCCCCGTTGTTCGACGCCGAACCTGAGCCACCCGGCTGCCCTGGGTAAGGGTGAAGGGCGCGGGCCGCACACATCCTTGCCATGAGCACCCCCCACTCGCGCGTGTCCGCCGGCGTCCCCACCGGTGGGCAGTTCGCGGCCACGCGGCACGCCGAGTCGGACGTTGCCCTGGCGGCTGAGCAGATCTATGAGACCCACAACGGTGCGCTGTGCCTGCCGGGCGACGACAACCACGCCCCGATCAACGTGCGGGTGGTGCACCCCGGTGAGCCCTACGGGATGACCAACCTGCTCACCAACGACGGTGACGAGCCACTGGTCGAGTTCTACGACGCGCGGTACCCGCACACCGACCACGGCCAGTTCGTCAGCCGCTACAACCTGTCCACCCTGAACGGGCTGGGACGCGGCAATGGGCTGATGTTGGACGGAGGTACCCCGGAGTGGTCGGTTCGCCCCGACCACATGGAGGTGGCGATGACGTTCGCCAACGTCGAGAACATGAAACGCCAAGGCTTCTCGATGCCCGAGGAGGGTTGGCCGTGAGCGCCCCGATTCGGGTTCCGGCCGGCAACGGGGTGCTCAGTGGCCGGTATGCCCCCTATGTTCACGCGGAGCCGGGGCTGGACCTCGCGGTGCCACCGGCCACCAAGCGCCGCCCCGGCACAGACGACTCGGCGACCCTGCTGGCCCTCGCGGAGATGGACCGGGCGGCCTACGTCCGCCAGGTGGCCCACAACACGCTGAACGACAAGGTCCACGCGGCACTGAGCGCACTGGTCCTGCAGGAGTACCCCACCGCGACGGAAATCCAGCTCGAGTGGGACTCCGAGTGGCGCCGACCCCGCTTCGACTGCGGTGGGGTCCTCGACGCCGACGGCAACGAGCTGTTCTCCGGCGACTCAGACGAGGACGACGAGCTGGGCGAGCGCATCGACGAACTCGTCTGCCTGCTCGACATCAGCCGCCACGACGACACCTGGGAGTCCATCCTCTTGAACACTGCGACACATCGGAGGCAGCAGCGATGAGCACCTTGAACCGGGCCCCGTCCGGCACCCCCGTAGGTGGGCAGTTCGCGCCGAGCGCCCACGCCGAGACCGACATTTCCCTGGAACCGGGAACACCCCAGACGGTCACCGGCGGGGTGCTGAGCTTGGATGACAACGGCGAATTCGCCCCGATCAACGTACGTGTGGTGCATCCCGGTGACGCCTACGGGCTCGACAACGTCCTCACCAACGACGGTGAGGCGATGGTCGAGTTCTACGACGCGCGGTACCCGCACACCGAGTACGGGCAGTTCGTCAGCCGCTACCGTCTGTCCACCCTGAACGAACGTGCCCCCGGCACCGGTCTCGACCTGGACGGCGGGATACCCGACTGGTCGGTGACCGGCGACAACTGTGACACTGCCATCGCTTTCGCCACCGTCGAGGTCGCGGAACGACGGAACACCGCAGCGAGCACCCCCAGCGCGACCAGTTACTACCAGGCGGACGGCTCCGTGGCGGCCCGAAAAGCCCTGGCCCAGATCAAACGGGACAAACCGGCTTTTGCGGAGCTGACCCTGCAGTACAGCCGCACCAAGAAAAGCGACGATTTCCCGGACATCCACCCGCCGGAGGGGACGGTGCTGACAGTGACGACCCAATCCGGTTTCTACGGGTTGCCGATCACCGGGGGCCGGGTCGTTGTCCGTGCCCACTCGGCGTTCGGCAACCCGGTGCACATCTCCGGTGGTGACGTGCACATCGTCACCGACGGAGGCGACCGCAAGGTTTCGGTGACGGTCACCTCCGATGATGCGGCGCACCCGCCGAACGTGAGCATCGGGGAGCAGGACGCCGCCGATGCAGCCGACCCCGACATCCGCGCCCGACTGCGGATCTACGACAGGCAGGCCAACGCCATCATCACGCCGACGGTTCGAGCTGCCAGTTCCGACGACATCCCCACAGAGTGGAGAACGTGATGAACACCCCGAGCCGGGCCCCCGCCGGCACCCCCACAGGCGGCCAGTTCGCCCCGTCCGCGCACTCCGAAACAGATGTTGCGCTGAGCACGTTCACTCCCGACGAACTGGTCGCGGACACCCAATGGACAGTGGTGGAGCACCAGAGCGTGGGTGCCACCACCACCGCAACCGTGACCCGCGGCCCCCACGAGAAGCTCAACGTCACCATCGACTACGACTCGGGGACCGTCTCGCTGTTCGACGCGCACGGTGACGCCAACGCCCCGCCGATCCGTGAGACGCAGTGGGATGACAGCGAGCCCTTCGACGGTGTGGGCGTGGCCCGGGACACCCTGGCCGCAACACCCCCACCGTCCCAGCCGTTGACCCCGGCGCTGGCGAAACGCAACGCCCGGGTGCTGGACAATCTGGCGGTTATGTTCCAGGACCCGGAGTGGGGTTCTGGGATGTTGGAGGACGTCGCCGAGCAGGTGGGCAGCACCGGACGGCCGCTGGAGGTCTACGACGACGACGGTGACTGGGAGATGGCCGAAGGTGACGGGGGCACCCCGACCGGTACCCCCGGTACCCCGGAGCACGACCACGCGGTGCTCGACTCGGTGGCGTCCTGGTTGCGCAAACCGGAGTGGAACGACGGACCCGACATGTTGGAAAGTTTCGCCGCCGAGGTCGCCTCGACCGGGCGGGATGCCGCGGGTGACGGCAAAACCGGCACCTGGGGCCGACACTGAACGGGCCGGTGAACTCCCGGTGACCGCGCCGCGCAACCATCCGGTGGGCACAGCACTGCTGCTCCGGGAGTTTACCGATCTCACCGTTCGCCTCGCGTTGAGCAAGAAACAGCTCGCCGGTTTCCTCCAGATCAGCCCGGCCACGGTGCGAGGCTGGAGACGGGATCGCACCGGGTACTACTGGGAGTCCCCCCAGGTGCCCAGCCTGTTCCGGCTGTGCGCCGCGGTGGCGTCGGCGAGGGAGGAGTTCGGCGAGGAGGAGACCAGCCGCCTCATCCGGTCAAGTCCGCATCGCCCCGGTGCACCGGGGGCGGACGCCAACGCGCTGAGCACCTTGTTGATCAGAGAATGCCAGGTCGCCAGCGTTGCTGCCTTCACATTGGACGACGGGTACGACTCGGCTACCGCACCGTCCAACCCGATCGCGGAGCTCGAAGCGGGGGAACGGGAGCTGAGCGCCGCGTTGTCCCGGCACCTTCGGTGGGCACGAGGCCCGCACCGAACCTTCAGGTCCGGGTGAACAGCCGCGCGGGCAGGTTTCTCGCCGGCCGCCGCACACATCACGGTCATGAGCACCCCGAATCGTGTGTCCCCCGGCGTCCCCACAGGGGGTCAGTTCTCCGCCAGCCAGCACTCCGAACCCGACATGGATCTGACCGCACCCTTCGAGTCTTTCGACGAGCGGATTCAACGCGAACGGATCGAAGCTCCGTGGGGGTGGGACAACTTCGCGGCCACTATCGGCGACTACGAGGCGCGCGAGCTGTACGACACCCACCACGGTTCGCTGGGTGCGGCCATGGCCGACCGGTTGAGCACCCCGATGCTGCCCTCTCGCCGAGACGACCCGTGGGAAGGCACCTCGGCGCGCGACCGAATCCGCGCCGGCATGAACACGGCGCCACAGCCCGCACCCGTACCGGACGTACCGGACGGCGGCCCCGTGCCGGTCGAGCACCCTGCCGTACAGGGCGGTGCCGTGTTCGACTCGGTGTCGGTGGACGACCAGGTGTTCCACCGACGGCAAGACAAGGTGTACCCGGGCGAGCCCTACGCGATCCGGCTGCAGGCGAATCGGCCGCTGACCGATGACGAGGCGCGTCACGTTGCCGGGGCGATGGGGTATGCCTACCGCGCCACCGTGGCCGGTGAGCCGCTGGGGATGCCGCACCGGGACACCCCGTACTCCTTCGTCGTCTCCGCGGACACCACGAAATCAGCCCGCGACGACCTGGGCGTGGCGTTGGAAGCGTTCGAGGACATGCTGCCCACCATGATCGACGAAGGCTCCTCGGTGCGGAAGACGGACCGGGCCGGGGCCGGCACCAAAGGCACCCGCCTGGTGGAGGGGATGCACGAGCCGGACCTGGCGTTCGAGGTGTACTACGACGACGTACACGACGACCGGAAAACGCCTGGCACCTGATGTCGTTCCATCGGGAGAACATCAGCCATGGATGGATCAGGTGCTGGCGGCGAGGATCTGCTTGATCGCGGGTTCGCAGGCGGCGAGGAGCTCTCGGCCGATAGCGATGGCGTCGTGGGCGTCGGCGTCGTCGATGACGTTGCCGCGGTACTCGGAGCCGTGGCGGACCTGGCGCAGGTTGCCTGCGTCGGTCACGATCTGGCGTTGGCCGAAGTTGTGGGCGATAGCCCCCGCCGCATGGAAGGTGACGATGTGGGAGCCGGGGGCGTCCTTCGCACGGAGCCCCATCGCGAGGATCAGGGCTGCACAGGTCTTGCGGGCAGCGTCGTAGGCCAAGGTGAAGGCACCTTCGGTGTCACCGTTGCTGCGGCCGGCAGTTGCGGTGGCGAGGTGCCTGTGAGCCTGCCCGAGCAGGTTGGCGATGACCCCCGGGTCGACGGGGACCGTCTCCAGGGAGCCGTCGGTCTTGAGGTCGGCGAGGGTGCGGCGTGCGGGGCTCACAAGGCGCTGGCCGGGACGCGGTTGTCCACCACCTGGAGATGGGGTCTTTGTTGCACCTCCTGCAGGAACCCGGAGTCGTGGGTGTCCCATTCCTGGGGGGTGACGACGGTGATCTGCACGGGCATCCCCAGGGTGTCCTCGAGCTCAGCGTTCGCGCGGCGCAGGGCTCGGCGGCCCGGTTCGCCGACGACGACGATGTCGACGTCGCGTGGGGGCGGGCCGGGTTCGCCGTGGTATCGGTGGGCCCAGGATCCGACAATGATCACTTGCTCGATGCCGGGCACATCGGTAAGGGCAGTCGGCACGCTGCGGGCGGGGCCGTAGGCGCGGCCGAGGAGCTGCGCGAGGGCGTCGTAATAGGGGCTGGCGGTGTTGGCGGTGACGAGGCGGGTGTGGCCGGCGCGACGCTCGGCGAGTAGCCCGGATTGCACGAGACGGTTGACCTCGCGCAATGTGTTGGGTTGGGCGGTGCCGGCGATGGGGGCGAGGGTGGAGATGGGCTGTTCGCGATCGGGGTTGAGCAGCAGCCACGCCAAGATCCGGGCTTGGGCCTCGGACCGGAAGATGGGGAGCAACGCCGCCGGTGCTGTAGTCACACATCGTATTATGTCATACGGTTTGGATATTCTCTGGTGAACTCGCCAGACCGATCCGACCGTCGTGTAACGCGCGCGCGTTTCGATGCTCACCGTCCCGTCGGCTCGTCACTGAGCCGCCCTGGATGACTCCTCGGTGAGGCGACGAACACACTCGCCGAGGACATCGGGGCGAGCCCGCACACACCAGACCGGTACGCCCTACCCCGACCTGTCTGGAGTACCTCCGTATGCGTTCCAGTCTCCGCCGCATTCCTCGAGCTGTTGCCGGCGTCGCCGTCCTCGCCGCGGGGCTCAGCGCCACGGCCGCCCCCGCCCTCGCCACGGCCGCCCCCGCCCTCGCCACCTCCGCCGCTGCGCACTACCAGGCGAGCACCTCCCCCACACCAGCTCCCACACCGGTGTCCGGTCCCATCACCCACCCCGACTCCGACCGCATGGGATCCACCATCCGGGCAAACGAAACCGCGGCACCACCCGGGGCGTCCGGGGTATCCCCGAACGCCCTCGCCAACCAGCCGCAGGGCTTGGACGTCAGCGCGTACCAACCCAGCATCGACTGGAACGCCGCGGCGGCGAACGGGGCCCGCTTCGCGTACGTGAAAGCCACCGAAGGCACCGGGTACATCAGCCCCCAGTACGTCAACCAGTACACCGGCTCCTACAACGCCGGACTGATCCGAGGCGCCTACCACTTCGGGCTGCCCGACCGCACCACCGGTGCCGACCAAGCCAACTACTTCGTGAACAACGGGGGTGCCTGGTCCGGTGACGGATTCACCCTGCCCCCGATGCTGGACATCGAGTACAACCCGTACGGGCCCACCTGCTACGGGCTGACCGGGACGCAGATGGCGAACTGGATCCGAGACTTCTCCAACACGGTGAACGCCCGCACCGGCCGCTACCCAACGATCTACTCCACCCGCGGCTGGTGGAACCAGTGCACCGCCTCGGACACCACCTTCGGTGACACCAACCCGCTGTTCCTGGCCAACTACGCAGCCACCCCGGGGACCATGCCCGCCGGGTGGGGCTACCAGAGCATCTGGCAGTACTCCGACGCCGGCACCTTCCCCGGCGACCAGGACGTGTTCAACGGGGACATGACCGCGCTGCGGACCTTCGCCGGCAACACGCAAACCCCCATCGACCAGCGGTACTCCGCCCTCGGCGGGGTCAACTCCTTCCTCGGGGCACCGACGGACTCCGAGCACGCTGCCGGCGGCGGAACGGTGCGCGACTACCAGGGCGGGTCGCTGTACAACTCGGCGGCCACCGGGACGCACGAGGTGCACGGCGCTATCCGGGACCATTACAACGCCCTCGGCGGGCCGGCCGGTTTCCTCGGTTACCCCACCACCGATGAGAACACCACCCCGGACGGGGTGGGCCGCTACAACCACTTCGCCAACACCGGGTCCATCTACTACACCCCCAACACCGGTGCCCAATCGGTGCACGGCGCCGTCCGGGACCACTGGGCTGCCCTGGGGTTCGAGACCGGACCCCAGGGCTACCCCACCACCGACGAGTCCGGAACCCCGGACGGGGTGGGCCGCTACAACCACTTCACCGGCGGTGACGGGGCATCCATCTACTGGACGCCGAGAACCGGTGCCCAATCGGTGCACGGCGCGGTCCGCAGCAAGTGGGCTGCCCTGGGGTTCGAGACCGGCCCGATGGGCTACCCCACCACCGACGAATCACCCAGCGCCGACGGGGTGGGCCGCTACAACGGTTTCACCGGCGGTGACGGTGCCGCCATCTACTGGAGCCCGGCCACCGGCGCCCAGTCCGTGCACGGCGCGATCCGTGCCCGGTGGGCGTCCATGGGGTATGAGAACGGGGCCCTGGGATACCCGACCAGCGACGAGTTCGCCATCCCCGGCGGTCGGCGCAACAACTTCGCGCACGGGTTCATCACGTTCAGCAACGGGACCACCCAGGTCGGCTGACCGCGGCTCGTCCCGCGGCGCAGAGCCCACCACCTTTAGACCGACCCAGACCCCGCTGACGATGTTTCAGCGGGGTCTGGGGAAACGGAGCGCAACCTCATGCGACACCACACAAGACTGGCCGCCCTGGCCGTGCTCGGACTGACCGTGCTCGGCCTGACCCCGGCGGCCACCGCCACCGCCGCACCACCGCCGGGTGGCCCAGCGCACGTCAACGACGGCAACAACGACTTCAGCCATCACGGGCACCAACGGGTGTGCACCGACAAACCCGGACGTGACCAGGGCAGCTGCGGAGCCATCATCGACACCTCCGTGGCCGGCCCCCTGGCCGTGGGGGCGGTGACGCCCAGCGGGTACTCCCCCGGTGACCTGGCGGCCGCCTACAACCTGCCGACCGGGGCGGGGGCCGGACGCACCATCGCCATCGTGGACGCCTTCGACCTGCCCACAGCCCAGAACGACCTGAACACCTACCGGGCGCAGTACGGTCTGCCACCGTGCGGGCCGGGATGCTTCACCAAGGTCAACCAGAACGGGGGCGCCACGCTGCCCCCGACGGACACCGGGTGGGGCCAAGAAATTGCCCTGGACATGGACATGGCAGCAGCAGCATGCCCGAATTGCCGCATCCTGTTGGTGGAAGCATCATCGACATCCCTGGACGACTTCGGTGCCGCTGTGAACACCGCGGTGCGCCTCGGTGCGGTGGCCGTCTCCAACAGTTACGGCGGGACCGACGGCAGCAGCGACAACTACTTCGACTCGAACTATTTCAACCACCCGGGGGTGGCCATCACCGCCAGCTCCGGGGACAGCGGTTTCGGGGTGCAGTACCCCGCCTCCTCGCCCTACGTCACCGCGGTGGGTGGCACCTCATTGACCCGCAGCCCCAACGCGCGGGGCTTCAGCGAGAGCGCGTGGAGCGGGGCCGGCAGCGGTTGCTCCGCCTTCGAGCCGAAACCGTCCTGGCAGCGTGACGGTGGTTGCGGCGGGCGGACCGTGGCCGACGTGTCCGCGGTGGCCGATCCGGCGACCGGTGTCGCGGTGTACAACAGCACCCCCAACAACGGCCAGTCCGGTTGGCTGGTGTTCGGCGGGACCAGCGCCGCGGCGCCCCTGGTTGCCGGTGCCTACGCCCTCGCCGGGCCCGCCGGGTCCTACGGGCCCGGTGCCTCGTCGCTCTACGCCAACCGTGGTGCGTTGAACGACGTCGCCACCGGCAGCAACGGCGCCTGCGGCAACTATCTGTGCAACGGCGTACCCGGTTACGACGGGCCGACCGGGTTGGGCAGCCCCAACGGTGTGGGCGCGTTCACCACCGGCCAAAGCCCCATCGCCGCGCACTATGCGGCCCTCGGTGGGGCGGGGTCCTTCCTCGGCAACCCGGTGAGCGGGGAGTACAGCGTTGCCGGTGGGCGGGAGCTCGACTATCAGGGTGGGTCCATCTACTACTCCCCGGCCACCGGGGCGTTCTCGGTGCGCGGGGCCATCCGTGACCATTACAACGCCTTCGGCGGCCCGGCCGGCTTCCTCGGTTTCCCCACCACCGATGAGTCCGGAACCCCGGACGGGGTGGGACGCTACAACCACTTCGCCAACGACGGGTCCATCTATTACACCCCCAACACCGGTGCCCAGTCGGTGCACGGGGCCATCCGCGACCAGTGGGCGGCCATGGGGTTCGAGCGCAGCTCGTTGGGGTACCCCACCAGTGATGAGACACCCACCCCGAACAGGGTCGGCAGCTACAACTACTTCACCGGTGGGTCCCTCTACTACTCCCCGGCCACCGGCGCCCACGAGGTACGCGGGGCCATCCTCAA
>JAABUP010011343.1_pt1 | contig 10178 bp, 3 predicted proteins | sample 5559201 | NCBI WGS metagenome assembly JAABUP01 (sample SAMN10711887, study PRJNA513373) | rock metagenome | isolation source: Antarctica rocks | place: Antarctica | reverse complement strand
GATCACGCCTGCGCCCTATGGCCTGATCAATAGGTCCAGTGATGGGAGGAAGTCCGGTCATGAAGTAGCAACTAGCAAGTACCGTCCTATGACCCTAAAGTCTTGGCACTACAGTACGCCGACATTTGGCGCCCAGCCCGCCCCAAGCGAGATCCGGGTTGCCGCTGAGAAGCGTCATGTAGGTGGTTGCAAGGATATTTCATTATTTTGCTACGAGAAAATCTATGTATGCTAAAGAGCTAGTCTCCATTGGAGCTAGTAAGGCCTAGGCCCTAGGTGGTAGCCACTTCTTAGCTCCACACCCACTACGGTTTGTTCTGTCGAGTCCCTAGCGAGATCTGACCTAGGTCCTTCTAAGCTGATTTTATAGAGGTGTATGCTATAGTAATATAAGATGAATTTAAGTCTAGTAATAATCGCTAGGTCGACGGTTAACTTTTAGTATATATATAATTTTATAGATCTAGGAAAAGCGTATCGAGGACGGATTATAACGTTTAATAGACCCTAGCTCCTAGGTTCCTCTAAATCCTAACCTCTTAACTTTTCGAATATTATAGCCCTAACCTCGGGCTCCAATTCCTTTCGAATCTCCGTATAGACTTCGTTTCGGTACGTCCCCTTAGCTTTCTTTAATTTAGATTCGTATACTTCCTTACGTAGGCGTTCGATAGTCTTATCGTAGACTCCTTAACGTATCTCTTCTAGATATTATATCGAACATTTAAGCCTTAGGTTCGCCTTTTCGTCCTTAGTAATTTTTTATTTATAAGTAACCTCAGCTTTCTCCGACGCCTCTACTTCTACTCGAGTATAGTAGCTAGGATTATAATTCTAATATTTATAAAGGTGCGTATCTAAGGTTACGTTAACTAAGACGATAGGTAGTAATACTAGACCTAGGGTTAAAGGTCCTAGGCTATCCTTAGGTTTAGTATCTTCTTTACCTTCGGTAGTCTTACTGTCCGAGACTACCCCGATTTAGTCTCTAGTAGATTCCCCTTCCTCCTTATCTACTAGTATAATATCTAGGTCCCTAGGTGCGATAGTTTCCTAGGGCTAGTATTCTATTAATACGTCGAGGATGTATACTACTAATATATATAATTTAGTACGATCCTTAGAGGTAGATTATACTAATTTTAAGATCGGTATAGCTAGGGTTACTAACTCCCTTCTTATTACCTCTAAATATTAGCTAAGGAGCTTTTCCTAACTCTCTATTAGACTTAGATACTATTCTATAGATATTATATACTTAGTATCGCCTTAATATAATTAAAGCGATATATCGGTTACCGTAAACGGGTTTAGATACGTAGCGCTAGCTTTATCTACCTTAACCTTTAACTATAAGAATAATAGATTTTACTAGAGGATTTCGAGATAGTCTAAATAATCTTTCTTCTTAATATTCTTTTTACTTAGTATTAAGGCGTAGGTCCTTAGGTTTCTAGTCCGATCGATTATCTTAGCCTATAGGGCCCCCGCTAAGGTTAGGTTAGTTATATTATCTTCTAAAAATATACCGTAGGATTCCTTAGGTATATATTCTTTCTACTACTTACTAAGCTTCCCTTTTATTAAGTCCTAAAAGTTTCGACTACTAGTATTAGGGTTATGCCTAGAGGTAACCTAGTAGGTTATCCCCGATATCGACTTAACTATAATTAGTAAATCTAAGGCAATATTTAAGGTATCCTCCTTAGATAGTATTATTATCCTAGGAAGGAACGTCGGCTTCGTATTTACCGGTATAAATTCGAGGTCTTCCTCCGTTTCTTCTACCTTTACCTTAGCCTCTCCCCTAGACTCTTCTACCTCCTCTAATATACGCTTCTTATTTAGAGGTATCTCCTTTCCCTTAGTTACCTTAGGCTTCGACGCCTTAGGTTTAGCCTTAGGGTTAGAGTCTTTATTACTTCCCTAGCTAGAAGTATTACTAAGACCGTCTATCTTAGCTTAGATTTATTTAATCCGCCTATTATACTTATTATATTCCTCGGAGCCCTTACCGTAGTTACCCTTATAGTATAGTAGTCCTCCCTTTATCCCTCCTAGTTACTTCGCATCTAAGCCCTCGAGGGGAGTATTAAAATTCGTTAGTTTCCCTATCTTACGTTATAAGGAGAGAGAGATTCGAATTATATAAGAGTTAATACGGAAGTAGATATAGATAGAGGTAAGTATTTTATACTAAGAGCCTAGTAAGGTGAGATAAGAATAGAATTATTAAAGTAGATATAGATAGAGGTGAGTATTAATATAAGATTCTAATAGGCGTAGAGTTTTTACTAAGAGTAGTAGAGCTCGACTATGTAAGTTATTATAAAGAAGAAGATAATAAAAGGTGAGAGATACTCTTTTATACAGGTTCGCTCCTAATTCGGTTTAGCGCTAGTACGCTAATGTAAATACTCTAAGTTATTAGTAAATACTATAAATATTTTAATTAATAGTAAATATTTTAAATAATCATTACTCCTAACGCCAATTTCCTAATTATTATAAGTAAGTAGAGCTCTCTAGGTTTACCGCCCTCTAACCTAGGAACCCAGCATCTTATACTTCCTCGTTCTACTATTATTTAATTCGTAGGTATCTAACGTTAGTAATAGACTTTAAGATTATCTAGATAGTACCGCTTTATCTTTTCCGTATATAATTCTTATACGTACCCTAAAACGCCTAATAGGGTGATACTTACTAATAACCTAGGTCCTAGCTAGGCTAGATCTAACTTTCTTCTATATTACTAGTCCTTATAGATATTACGCACGAGGACTAGGTCACCCGCTTAGAGTTTAGTCTAGAGAGGGGTCTACTTAGATTCTAAGGTAGCTTAATATTCGATTAGCGATAGAATAGCCCTATTCCTACGCTCCTCTCGTCTCTCGAATTAGTATCGTATATCTATTATATCTATAACCGTCTAGGGAGGTTCGGTGAGTACGCTTATTTACCACTCGAGATTATACCCTTATAAGATTTTACTAGGTGTGAACCTATGGATCCGTAGTAAGCGGCTATTAATGTTGGGTATTATCTAGGGCACGGCTCTCCCCTAGATATTTCTAGCTCCTTAACCCTTACTAGACACCCATTTACGTAGCTGTGCTAGGACGAGCTAAATATTCCGTTCTACTAGACCTACGGAGGAAGGGTAGCTAATCGGAGTATTCGTAACTTCGGTACTATAACTTTCGAATAAAGAGATGATCTTAGACCCTATAAAATAACTACTATTATCCGTATATAGATAATAAGGGAACCCGTAGATAGGAACTAGGATATAAATCTAGAAGTTATAGACTTTAGCTTAGTCGGCAGACATATAGACCCTAGCCTAGACGAACCTAGAAAAATAGTCGACTATAATTAAAATATATTTAGCCCCTATTACTTTATAAGTAGGGGATATAGGTCCTAAGAAGTCTATTCTAACTATAGTAAAGGGTCTAAATATCGCGATAGAATATACGATAGTACTCCTTTTTCTTAGACCTTAGAATTAGTAAATATAGTATATCCTATAATGTCCTTCGACATCTATAGCCCTAGTAGGCTAGTACTATTACCCCCTTAATTTATGTAGATTTATAGCTACGGCAAAATGCCTATACTTATCGTAGGCCTAATTTATTAGTCTACGGATTTCGTTTAGTAGGGCGCATTTAGAGGTTTCCTCTCTAGTAACTATAAAGAGATTAGTATTTCGGTTACGTCTTAAAGATACTACTACTTATTAGTACTAACGATTAGACTAGGATATAAGGGTAGATTAGCCTAGATTATTAGAGTCCTTCCTAGCTAAATTTAAGCTAGAGACTAAGGTAGCTAAGGATCTAAATAAGTTCTTTACATAGCTTTATAATTTAAAGTAACTTTATAAGCCTATTATCTAATACGTTAATAAAGCTTAGGTACTCTACTAAAAGTACCTAGAAAACCTTAAACTTCTCCTTAGGAACCTATTTATAGTAGGGCTTACTAATAAATCGAAGCTTAATATAGTTTAACTATACCTTAGTAGAGAATCTAAGATTACCTTCCCTAAGGCTAAGGTAGCTATTATTAAGGCTTATAGTAGGATAGGTCGAGCTAGTCCCTTCGATATTAAAGACGATAGCTCGAAGAAGGATATAGTTACTTAAAACGAGATTAATACTAAGTTACTTAACTTTTTTAAATCGCTATTAACTATAGCTACTAAGTAATAACAGCCTAGGTCCTAGGTAATCTCGGAAAATAAGCCTTCGATATAGACTACCTATACTAAGACGGTAAACTCTAATATTATCTACTATAATTACCTAGTACCTAGCCACTTTTTATCCGAATACACCGAACCCTAGGTAGGGTTTAAACAGAAATAGGCTAATAGAGCTAAAGTCGAAGAACTTTAGAGATAGGGTACGGCGTAGTAAGCTAAGGCTATAGCTACCTAATTCTTTTATAAAGAAAGCGACTACCTAAAAGTCCGAGCCCCCCTTACTAAATCGACTAGTAATGCGGGGAGGGCTTAAGTATATTTACTAATAACCCTAGCTATATTATAACGGGGTTAAAACTTAAAAGACCTACCCCTAATACCTAAGGTTATTACTACGGCTACGCGTAATAAAACCGGGGTAAACTATACGGAATTAACTAAGGGAGTAGAGAATCCTAAGTATCGGGTTTATCGGCAAATCTCAAAAGTTTATATTAGTACGCTTTTTTGGATATTATCGGAAAAATTAGGTTTTAGCACGATTTAGCACGTTTCGCACGTTCCGCCCATGTCTAACGCTTTTAGCCATATTAGCAACCCGGGTTACTAACACCCGAAACACCGGGAATAGCAACCCTAAAATTTTGGCCGCACGAACCCCCGAAGGCCCCCGAAGGCCTTACGACCGTAGCCCCGAAGGCCTTACGACCGTAGCCCGAAGGTGCGACCGTGGCCCGAAGGCCTTACGACCGTGGCCCAGCGCACTACTATAATCATCGCTAGCCGGATTATCTACGCATTACCCCGAGCACCACCCCGGGTATTACCCCCGCGAGAGAATCGGCCGAATCGACCGAATTTAGGGTCTAATTTTAGGTGGTGTTAGTGGTTCATCCCCTATAGCCTTCCCGAGTGTTTTGGTCGATCATAAATATCAAAAAAATCAAAAAAATCAAACTTTTTAAAATCACGTGATTTGCTAAAAAATCGTGATTTTGCTAAACCTGCTAAACCTGCGAAACCTGCTAAAATCGTAATATTAGCACGCGCATTTACTAATTACGATAAAATCACGATTTTACCTATATTTCCGGAGTTAGCAAATCCGGATTTAATATAAACTTTTGAGATTTACCGATATTAAGAAGCCTCCGGTGAAGCCTAAGGTACTTAGCTAAGTAGCCGAGAAGGTTAAATAGGCTATAGAAAAGATATAATAGCTACAAGGTTATATAGAAGAAATAGAAGAGGTTAAGGAATCGTCCCTAGAGATATTACTAAAATTAAATACTTAACCGAATCCTCGAGTTAGTACGGAAGTATTAACTACGCCTTAAATAAACCCTTAAATTAGTATTAGGGTAGCACTATTAAATCCCTCCTAAAACACTTAAAAACGTACCTTAAAATTAGCTTATTAAGCCTCACTTAAAGAATTATAACCTCCCGAGGTAATAGAGATAATAGAGCTACCGCAGCTAAAGAGTAAACCTTAGAGGAAACTTATAAGGCCGAAAGAACCTAAATATTTGCCTAAGGACACTATTCCTATTAATATAGCTAAAGATAAAGGCCGATTTTTAGTAGAATCCTTTCTAGATGCCTAGGTATCTATACTAATATAGTAGTTACTAGATCGTTCGCCTTAAATTCGATCCTAACTAGCTAGGGCAATAGTATTGTCGAAGCCTACTAAACGTAGGAAACGACCTTAAGTAGCTATAGTTGCTACTACTATTACTAAGGACGTACTACCTAAGGTAGCTACGGAAGCCTACGAAGAGGAAGACGTAGGATACCTATATATTATTACTTAGGTTAGGAACTAGAAGGTTAGGATAACCTTAGCCGATAATAGGGTAGTAGTAGAGTTAATTAACCCTAAGCTAGTGGAAACCCTAGGTCTAGAGGTTTTTAAGATAGAGGAGGAATAGACCTTATAGCTAGCGGACGATAGGCTAGCTAAGGTAAAGTAATATATATAGCTACTAGTTAACGTAGCCGGCGTTATTATAGTAATACGAGCTTTCATCCTAGGGATGGGTAACATCTATAATCTACTTTTATTAAAACGTTAGATAAGACGTGTTCGGGCTATTAAAGATTATGGCTAAGCTTCGCTATATATCCGAGGGAAGGATAGAGTACTAAGAATCGCTTATAGTAAGGAAATAGAATCCTTAGATATAGGATTCGTTAATAGACCTACGGTTAATAAATAGGAAACTTCGCTAGCAGAAAATAAATTAGCTAGGTTAGCGGAAGAACTCGATAGCTACGACTTTATAATAGACTTTGCAGAAGGGTCGGGAAAAGGGCTAAGCTTATAATTAACTAGGGTAAATATAAGTAGTTAAATAAGCCTAGGAGTATGCGGGCGGAGACGACCTACGGTCTATCTTAGGAAATAATCCCCTCTACTACCTTAGACTTATTTAAAGCCTTAGAGGACCGGGGATTAAGGCAAATCCCCATCCTTACGGTAGGAAATTTTACTAATACTAAGGTAAGGCGTATAAATATTAATACCGTAGCTCCTAGTAAACTAATGTTATTAAGAACGACGATGGGATTTCCTATAGAAAGGAGACCGAAGTAACGGGACTTATCGGATAAGGACTAAGGGACTATTAATAACTAGTTCGATAAATTAAGGATCGAAATTAGTAACGTAGTAAATACTAAGGAAAGGGAGGATAAATATAAACGTCTACTTTTTATATAGAAGGATTATTTTATAAAGTCTTTAAGAGAAATTAGGCCTACGGATCTAATATAATATTTAATTAATCTTCGGACTAATACTACGCTAGTATATCGTATAGCTAGGAGGTATATACCTAGGGAGAAATAATTTATAGCTAGGGTCTTCCCGGAGATAGAAGAAGCTAGCATTATTATACGAGCTACTAGTAATTAGGGTTCTAGAACCTAATTCCCACCTAAGAAAAAGGGCTCTAAAGACCTACGGGTAGTTTATAATTTTATCCCTCTAAATAACTATATAATTAAGCTAATATAGCCGATGCACCGAATTAAAGATATTATCGATACCGTTATTAAGCTAAAGTATTATATCTAGTTTATAACGGATGTATCTAACGGATATTAGGCTATTTCCGTTAAGCTAGGTAACGAATATAAAACCGGGGTAATAACGCCTAATAGCTAATATATTTACCTAAGGATAGGCTAAGGGTTAAAAGGGGCCTATGCCACGTACTCCTAGTTTAGTAATATAGTGTTTAGACCCCTACCTAGAGGCGAAGGGGCCGAAGCTATACCTACCTTAATTAGTACCTATAAAAATTCAGCTTTTACTTTATTTATAGATAATTATGTTAGGGTAGCGGAAGACTTTAACTCGTTATTTAACCTACTATATACTAAGTATTTCCCTAGGGTAGTATTTAGCCCTATTTACTTAGCTCTATATAAGACTAAGGTGTTTATAGATACCTTAGAAATAGTAGGGTTTACTAGGGGTGTAGATAGCCTAAGGCTAGCTGCGAAGCATCGTGAAAAAGCTATATTATAGAAGGAACTAACTAATAGAGAAGAGTTTAATGCTATTATTTAGCTAACCCCATTTCTTCGAGTATTTATCCCTAGGCGTGCTAAGTATATTAGTCGCATAAAGGAAGCCTACCTAGAAGAGGTAGAGGTCGAGCTACTAAGTAAAAGTAAGTCTATACGTAAATAGTAGGTGGAAAAGAGGATATTTAAATAGGGTATAGATTAACGTAAATCCTTTCTATATATTAAGTAAGTAATTTTAGATAATACTATAAGTAGTATAGATAAAGATCTATAGATATACCTAGCTACGGATGCTAGTAAGCGTTATCTAGGTAGAGTACTTTTCTAATTACTAGGAGAACTACCTAGAACGGAAGCGATTAAAAAATATAAAACTAGTTTAAAAATTATTATATTTATGTCTTTTAAGCTAGAGGAGGCTGAGATTCGGTATAATACCACCGAGAAGGAAGGCCTAGCTATAGTTAGGTGTCTAGCTAAATCTAAGTGCTTCGTTATAGGTTATAAATAACCTACGATACTATACACGGATTACGAAGCCTTAGAATCGATCCTTAGGATTAGTACCGACGTGCACGGTAGGATAGCTAGGTGGATGAATCGATTAACTAAATATAATTATATTATTTATTATAGGCCGTGCAAATCGAATATTATAGGGATCGCTAATAGATTGTCTCGGATACCTAGTTACTATAGCTAAAATGTGTACGCCGAGGACCTTAATAGGCTTACTATAGTAGTGTCGAAAGGCCCTAATTAGGACCTAAGCTCCGTAGGTAGTAATAATAAATCTATAGACGCCTAAGTATCTAATACCCTAGCCCTAACCCTAACGTACGTGCTATTAACACATTTAAAGTAGAGAAATTTAAGGTAGTATAGAAAATTAATTTTATTTATACTAGATAGACCCTAAGCTCTTAAGGGATACCACCGTAACAAACGACGTAGAATTAAAAGATAGAGTTATAAGTATAAACTAACTAACTAATATCTACTTTATATAGAGACTACTTAGGGTCTAGTCTTAATATTTTAAATAGAATCCTAAGAGAGGTGCTCCTTCTTCTCCTAAGGAGTCTTCGCTGGTGTTAAGCGAGCTTATATAGAACTGAGTCGAATCCCTTCTAGCCTAGCTCGATAGTGTAGGCTTTTAGTAACGAGGCCGCCTCTATATTAGTAGTCTCGGAGGTAGGTACTCTCTTAACTAGAGAGGTTAGTATACGTAGGGAAGAGTTTATCGTAGGTATAGTCTCGATAGAGGGTAGAATCCTTCTAAGTAGTCCACTTAGGCTAAATATATCGGCAAATCTCAAAAGTTTCTTTTAGTACGCTTTTTTAGATATTATCGGAAAAATTAGGTTTTAGCACGATTTAGCACGTTTCGCACGTTCCGCCTATATCTAACGCTTTCAGCTATATTAGCAACCCGGGGTTACTAATACCCGAAACACCGGGAACAGTAACCCTAAAATTTAGCCGCACGAACCCCCGAAGGCCTTACGACCGTAGCCCGAAGGCCTTATAACCGTGGCCCGAAGGCCTTGCGACCGTGGCCCCGAAGGCCTTCCGTGGCCTAGCGCACCACTATCATCGCTTTGCGCATAACCCTACGCATTACCCTAAGCACGACCACCCCGAGCACCACCCCGGGCACCACCCCCGCGAGAGAATCGGCCGAATCGACCGAATTTGGGGTCTGATTTTAGGTGGTGTTGGTGGTCCATCCCCTATAGCCTTCCCGAGTGTTTTGGTCGATCATGAACATTAAAAAAATCGAAAAAATAAAACTTTTTAAAATCACGTGATTTGCTAAAAAATCGTGATTTTGCTAAACCTGCGAAACCTGCGAAACCTGCTAAAATCGTGATATCAGCTCGCGCATTTGCTAATTGCGATAAAATTACGATTTTACCTACATTTCCGGAGTTAGCAAATCCGGATTTGACATAAACTTTTGAGATTTGCCGATGTAAAGAATCGATGTCCACGAGGCTAAGGAAAGTAGGTATTCGTATAGTAGAGTGCGATAATATTCACGAAGGTATACGACCTAGGTAACGATGATAAAATCACCTAGAGCCCCGCCTTCGGCTTATGAGAAGCGTCATGTAGGTGGTTATAAGGATATTTCATTATTTTGCTACGAGAAAATCTATGTATGCTAAAGAGCTAGTCTCCATTGGAGCTAGTAAGGCCTAGGCCCTAGGTGGTAGCCACTTCTCAGCTCCACACCGCTCTTATTCTTAGATATAATCCCCGGGCGCAGTGAGCATAAGAATGAGGGTGTTCGCTCTCCCGCCAAATGCTTGCCAAATGCTACCCCTCAGCATCGTTCTGTCTCCTTCAATTGCAGCCTCCTTACACGTCCGTAAGGATCCTCTCAGCCTATGTTATCTCTCTGAAACACGACCGTCATGCG
>JAABUP010011342.1_pt1 | contig 10179 bp, 5 predicted proteins | sample 5559201 | NCBI WGS metagenome assembly JAABUP01 (sample SAMN10711887, study PRJNA513373) | rock metagenome | isolation source: Antarctica rocks | place: Antarctica | reverse complement strand
GACTTGCACATGCTCTCGTTTCTTTTTCTGGGAAGTGGTCTCGACGTTTGCTGCGTGTGAAGATCGATACTTTGGGTTGGAATGTCATTGGTGTTGAGCGGGTGGAGCGAGTGAAGATGCGGATCAGGTCTTGGAGGTTGGGGTTGAGCTGGAACCAGAGTAGCAGAGCCCTTTCTAGGCAGGGAATCGTAGCGCTCGAGACTTAGAGCTGTTTTTGTAGAATGTATTGAGAAGAGTGCAATGTTCCTGGATGTTATTCGGATGAGTATGGTGAAAGGGGAAGTCCACCAAACAGGCTCGGGAGCTTTCCTGATCTTTGGCCTCGCTGGTACAGGCATGTTCCGAAGGCGCTGAAGGTGTGGATTGTTGAGGGGATCTGTGATCGGGGTGGCGTTGGTGAAATCGAGGGCGTACTCACGCCTGATTGAGGCTGGGTTGGCTTTATCTTACTGGAGATTCTGTGGTGAATGTAGAGTCTGATGGATTGGTATCTGACATAGACTGACGGAATGAGTAAATCGATTTATCAAGTTCGTTTACAATATGGTTGTTGATTGCTTTGTCGAGCCGATTTTGTGGGACTCGGGGAGCTGTCTTGACGGATTCTTTACGTCCTTGCTGGCTTGGTCGTTTGGATGTACGCTTTTTGGTGGGGAAACTGAGTGAGTTTTTCTATGAGTTACGACTTCGAGTTCGAATGCTCTGTATTTTTTAGCAGAAAAAGAGGTATGATCGTTGCGGAGAGCTTGATAGTACGTGAGAGAAACAGCTTCGAAGGTGTTCGCTACACCGATTCTAGATACTTGGCCTGATGTCATGAGAAGTTGGGACCGATCTCCCATTACGCGATAGTCCGTTCGAAATCGACAGCTCAATGGCCTGCCGGTAGTGCATTTTGTGAAGATTGCCCACAAGGCGTCCATAAAGTCGCCGGCACCAGCAGTGTTGCTTGATTGGAGGAGCATGAGGCTCAGGCGTAGCTGACCATTGTGCCAATTGTTGAGGACGTGAGTGCAAATGCATAACTGTCGAGGGTATCGAATGGATCTGCTGCCCCATTCCCACCCCGAATTCGCCCCTCGACCCAAACCCGATCGAAAGGATGAGGTGTTTGTATAAGAACCGTCGTTTGAATCCACTACCCCACTCATGGTAGTCCTACGTGACCTACTTAGCCACGGCTCACAATCCACACCGTCAGGAATATTTAATTGAAATTTGAAACTTGTACATGGGCTATGAGTGTATCATGACACTCATTACCAATGCCAGAAAGAATTCGAGATATGAGGGCAAGATCGCCGCAACAAAGTTTTCACAATGAGCTCATGGTTTGTGTCCCGCAGGCGGTTCATGACGATAATTGTAATCACGAATTTCGGTGGCGAGGTTGCTAGAAGCTACTTTTAGCTTTTTCCTGAATAGTCCCACGGACAGCTCTGACGGGATCCCATCGTCGAGATGTCTGTACTTATCTGTATGCGAGGAACTCTGGACTTTGGTAACGTAAGAATTAGCAAGGTTGATCGTGGCGAGTCAGAAGCAAGACTTGGGGGATATCATGATTAGACTTTGAAGCAAGAAAGAATGCTCTGAGATGAGAGGGCAATGGGCAAGAAATGAGGAGGCAAGCCTCATAGTTGATTCACGGACTTCTTGAACCCCCGTCGACTTGAAATTTGCGCTGACACTGTCCATGATGTAAATAGGAGGAGTGGCAGAAGACGAGATTCGACGACACGTTTCTTCACCCACTTTAGACCCAGCTTTGCTAGCTATGATAAAATAATCGTCCTGTAGCTTAAAGACTCCAAGGTCATCTTCAACACTGAAAACTCAACGAATTAGACTTTGAGGAGAGAGTGCTCAGGACCTTTAGTTAATTTTGATCTCGGGTGGAAAATTTAACTTGTGGAAGAAGAATGTTAAATGATGATGAGTACCCAACATCTCTGTGAAGGGGATTCGCCCTGTGTTCCCGAAATGCTGAGGTCGTCTTTCATGCTGAAATTGAGGAGTTGAATTTTTGAAATATGGGGATAGAGGACTCGGTGTCTTGACCTTAATTTCCTATCCTTCCCGTCGCTGGATCTTGGCAGGAAGCCATTAAGGCTTCGTTGGTCCACTCTTGACGATCTTCCACCGATGTGTTCCGAACACGTCTTTGCTAACCTTGATCTGCGATTGGAATAACGTGAGCAGGAAACTAAGCGTGCTATTCGGCGTTGGTTCACCATAGTACCCCTTATAATCGCAGGCCCTGCTCTTAGGCCATCTAGCTTCCCATCTCGGACGGTCTTGAATTATTCTGCAACGAGAGTAGACCATGCCTGGGAGGGGATTTCGTTGGAACTATGGCAGACAGTAAGATATGCCCCGAGAGCTTCCCACTCAACTGCTCTATTCAGTTCGGCTTGCCAGGTGGCGATGTTCCCGGGCGGTACGATAATGATAGTCGGTCCATGCTTAGTCCTCATACAAAAACCTTCCGTCGACGGCTGGCAGGGACTCTCACAGAGTCTCGAATCTCCTTTATAGAGATTCTATCTCAATCTCATACATGCGACTTATCTTTGAGCATGTAGGTCATGCTTATAAACCTTCACGTGCTGCGTCAGTCACTCTCTGATCTACCGCCTCGATCTGAGAAGGATAACTATCCTGTAGTCTGAACGACCCTAGGTCACTTATCCTTTGAATCCAAATGGTCGAAAATTCGATCAGATCTGAAAGAGGATCTTCACACAAGCCCGTGGCTAGACAAAATTGTCCGCAGATGACTTGGAAGATGAGATAGTACTAGGGACTTGCGAGGAAACATCTGGGTTGCTATTGAGATGGGAATTGGGGGAACTCGAAAGCAAGGTCCTGATGAAGCGTAGATTAACCAGAGTGATCAAACATGTCGTGCTGATGATCAAATTCATTGATCCAGACAGTGGCCCAAAATTGCGGGTCTCATCGTGTTCTTGAACTTCCCAGTCTCAGCCGCAGAATTCTCGACTTTGTCCAAAGGAGATTCTCAAATCAAACGGTCGTTCGCCCGACTGACTCCACTTTGACAGGTCTCTGAGATACCGTAAGAGAACGATCATTTAGAACTATCGGAAACCTGATTCAAGAAGAACGCAAGGCTACCACGAGATCTCCTCTGCGGAACCCTTTAAATTGCGTGTTCGTCTCAAATCAGATCACGTATGACGACATAGCCATAAAGAACGGCCTAGGGAAACTACAGGCTGGGGTGTATCGAACCGGAGAAAGGGGAGTTAGAGAATGGAGTTGTCTCCCCAAGTGCCCTGTGACCTCGCGGCACACCTCCAGGCGTACTGCTGGCCTAGCTCTTGCGCTTTGGAATCCTAGTCATGTTTGAATGCCGGCGTCTCGAACACGAAGATCTCGAATCAAGTTTCTTGTCAATCAGCTCAGTAAACGATGGTTGCGGCATATCGTGAAGAATTAGAATTTCCTGACCGGGGAAGTAGAAAATAAGAATATGTGCTCCAATGCAGATACGTCCCCCGCGACTTCACTCTTTCTGACTCTGTGAGAAATGATGTGGATATGCGATTGCGCCACCCTCCAGAGCGTACCCCAACGAAGAGTGCGCGAACGCGGCGTAAAGTACCCACCCCTTGAGAAGACATTACGAGTGTTCGATACATACCGGATCGAAAGATGTAATACAAATGTTTGCAGTTGAAAGAGAAAGGTACTATGTGGGCGCATCTGATTTCAGACTTGTCCAGCCGCACGCCGCGTCGCGAAGGGCATTGCAGCAAGATATTCAGTCTCCGGTCCTTTTTCTTAATCTTCTTGCATTCCAGATGCTGTAACATCATTCCTCCTTGAAGGATTTTCGCTGCGTTCTCGGAGAATTTCTGCTTTTGGATCCTGAAGCAAACGATTGCGTCTTTCGGAGTACCGTATAAGAGCAGGGGAAGACCTCAGTGCACTGGTGTTCTTGAGTAAATTAGGCATGTTCATGATCCGCCACAGAGTCGAAAATTTTCAACCTCGATTCTTGTCTTGTCCTTGGACTTGTTCTTTTCAAGAACAATGAGACCTAGGCTTGGCAATTCTACCCAGAAACTTGGGATGCTGCGATGATATTCTTGGACAAAAACTGACAATACAATCTGAGGAATCACCGCGATCACCATTTTAAAGCTTAACGACCTGAAAAGTGGCCACCTGGAAACAAAACATGCGAAGGACCCTCTTCATCTCCTGACTGCCTTTTCCACCATAGATTAGGGAATTTTTAGGTGAAGCAATGTCTCCAATTCAGTGGCAGACCGTCTTTTATGTATTTAGTGGTAGAGTTCGATCGGTGAAGCAAATTTCAAAACAAGGCCTCAGTAGGATTACCGCGAATCCGAGCAGTAAATTCAGCACACTAACATGTTTCGATAATGAAAAGTGATCATCTCGGTGAACGTGAAGTTCGAGATCTTAGCAACTCTCGCTCATGTGACAACATTGCTATAATTATTGTAACCCTCACTTGATCGGCAGCAGCAAATTCCGCCATATAAATGAAGCGCGATCAAAGGGTGTCGCAGGCGGGACAAGGATTAAAGCCTGATATTGGAGTGTAAGCAAATATTTAAGAATACAGAGTGGCTGTCATTGAAGGCTCGACTGGTAGTTAGGCTAAAGTTGCGTAAACGCGTTGAGGTGAAGAGCATTAGGATCAGATCAGTCAAGTGAGAAGAAGAGTCCTGAAGAAGGTGCAAGTGAAGCGGCCGGCGATTGTTGTAATCGATGATGTATTAAGTGCTCATCTTGATCCTTGAATCTGCAGATGGCCGAGTCGTCCGCCAGGGCACCAATCGAGGTTTGGGCGATAGGTCAGTAGTCTGAGATGAAATTTTGCGTCTCCAGAAGTGTTTGGGGTCTTTAGTGTTCGAGTACCGGGTCTTCAGAACAGTTACTGTTCCCTCAGATGGAATCTTAGGTAGCTTAAAGATGGTGCAAATAGAGGACGGGTGGTCGATCCATCCTAGGAGGGGTAATACCGGCGTAGGTGGAGGGAATGAGGTCAAAGTGTCGACTTCTGCCGGCTAAGTTTTCTGGCGGTAAGGGTGGACCTAGTATCTGACCTAACACCAATGGTAAGTTGGGGCCGGGAGCCCTCAAGGTACGAGGACGAGACAAATATTACCCCTTCATCATTCGGGTCAGATCTCGTAGAAGCTCAAGAAACATTCCAAGGCGTCCTTGCGACCGAAACGAAGAAGGATTCCTGTTCGCTGAAGTTCATGGAAACCACAGCCAAGGGATTGATGCAGAAACGACATGTGAATAAGAAATTGCTCTGAAAGTTAATTTGGACTTGGGGTGAGAAGAGCTATTCCACCCCTCGCTGGAAGTGAGTCACCGACCTAGTCACTCGTCAGCTTGCTCGGCGTGATGTTTCTTCACTGTCTCGCAATAAACCGTAGGAAGAAATGATTTACGCCTGCGACTTCCTATGTAGTACAGATCAGTATCAAATTTTCAAACTCTTTGCGCGATGAGTAGTTTCCAAATGCGGCACGTCCCCAAGAGCGACGGACGCACTGATTGTGTCTTGGGAGGAGCCGTACCAGCTACAGGATTTTGAAAAATCAAATAATAAAAGAATTGATAAACTCACCTAGTCCTTGCCCAACAAAATTCGTTGGGTCACATCTAGACACTTCTTTACCAATTAGAATATTCAGATATCCATTGTAGTGAGTCAATCACTGGCAAAATCTCGCAAAGAATCCGAGAAAGTATTAGACAAAAACCCAAAAGAAAATACGAATTTCCAGAATCAATCGCTTAGCTCCACCGTTGTAAACTATAGATAAAAATCCCTGAGCAATGCTCCTACTCGCCTAATGTGGCTTAGAGCGAAAGAGATTCCCATTGAAATAATAACAATATCTTCAAAGGTAAGTATATATAAGTCTCGTTCATTCTTCTGGGATTTGTTTTTCTTCTCATCATCATAACATCTGCCGTGGCAATAAGAATCGCAAAAAGATACTTACTCAATCATGGGTCTTGGTCTTACATGTCCTACATGGGCATTTGCTCTACACTTCCTCCTGTTCTTCTCCGCTGCAGTCGATGGACTACCGCAGCCTCCCATTTACCGTCCCTATCCTACTCTTGCTCTCGCTGCCGCAGGCCCCCTGTGGAGGAATTATACTTCCACGAACAGCGCTGTTCCCTCCTCTGCTTCATTTACTACGACCATCTCGCACCTATCCACTTCTCAATCATCGGATGAAAGCCAGAGGTTTCCAAGAGTGCAGTCAACGTCGCTTGAGCAGGATTCTGCGGATACGACAAGTGGACAGCTCGTTACTAGTACTGACGAGACTTCTGGCTTCACCAGTGCGACCGTACCCACCGTGCTTCCTATGACATCTGTGACAGCTGAAAGTCTTTCTGTGGAGACACCGATGGTCTCGTCGGGGCCAGACTCGATTCGCACGACGACGTTTATCGATCATGCTACTGTTGCTGCATCTTCGCTGTCTCCCATACCGGCAACGGCAACGGTGACTGCTGTTACTTCGTCCACACCGATCTGGACCAATACTGTCACCGTAGCTGCCAGCACCAGCAGCCACGAATCTTCTTTGGCTTCGGTCCAAGCCAGTCATATCGGGACCAAGACTGAAAGCATTCGGACCCTACCGTCGATACCTCCTGGGACTGAGACTACGACGATCGATGGATACAAACTTCTCATCCTTCCAGATCGCACGGCCTCAGCGGTTCCCGAGACGTCCAACGGAACATCGATCGTCAAGTACACACCTAAGCCGATGAAACCTGGAAGGAGCTATGCGAAGCGCCACGAGACAGCCATCATCGCTGGGGCTGCTGTAGGCGCTTTCACCGCTCACGGAATCAATGTATACTTCATCAGTCATGATGGATATGCGGCACTGTGGCGGGTTACCGGTTACTATGCTGAGATGACTATAGAGCACCTAGTGGGATTGTTCTTCGGCCAAGCTAGCAAGCTAGCTCACATGCAGGAGAAAACAAATCGCAAGATCAGCAAGATAGAACAGCAACAAATGAGCGAAGTCTCGAGCTATCTCCTGGAACTAGAGAATCAACAGCCTGGTTCCATCTTCCAACAATCATTGTCGCAGATTAGGTCGATGCTCGGGGGCACGCTGCCGCTGGATACAAATATTGGGCCTTATCCTCCAGGGTTCGATCCGGCAAATCCAACCCCACCGAATACTCCAGAGATACCTGCAGGTGAGGACGGACAGCAGGTAGTTGACAATGGGGAGGTCCCGTCGCAGCCCCTGGACCAGGGCGTGCCATTGTCCGTAGACGACCCTCTAGAAATTCCGAAAAATCCGCCAAATTCTCCCGTAATCCCCCCACTAGTGCCAGGAATCCCTTTCAGTCCAGCACCACCAAACACTCCAGAGATACCTCCGGAGATTGCTAGAGTTTTGGACGTTGGAAATTTGGATCCCAACATTCTGGATCCCTTGGAAAACACTCTGGGGAGGTTTCTATCGCCCGGTTCTGGTAATGGAAAGGGCAAAGGCAAGGGCAAAGAGAAAGGCAAGGGAAAGGTGACAGGGCCTGATACTGAGCCTCCTCCTGATACTGAACCTCCTCTTCGCAACCCCCCAGGAAGAGAGGATGGCATGTCGCAGACCATTGGTGTGGACCCTGAGCCACCTCTTCGTAACCCGCCGGGAAGAGAAGATGGCATTTCGCATACCATTGGTGTGGAGACTGCGACTGCAGACTTGGGACGCTCAGCTTGGGAGTCATTAGTGACGGTAGCGCCAACTCCTATTACGGGCCCTGAGGTCAATTCGAGTCCAATGCTCTTCACCACATTATTACCAACATCATTGATGGGCCCTGAGCTGCCGAAGGTCAGTTCAACCTGGCGGTCATTGACAACTGCACTATCGGCCTCAATTGCGAGCCCTGGAACGGAGGGAATTGACTCAGCTTGGGATTCTTTGGTGACAGTGACACCAACTCTCAGTATGGAGTCTAAGACGGACACGGTAAATTCCACCTGGGAGTCACTGACCGTAGTAACACCAGTCTCAACCGTGAGCCCTGAAACGGACGCAATTCGCTCTAGTTTGGCGAGTTCGGTGAGTTTGGTGACGGCGGCACCAACCCTGAGTGTGGAGCCTGGCACACGTATGGCAAGCTCAACTTGGGAGGCATTGACGACAGCAGCGAACTCAACCGTGAGCCTGGAGACGGATGGGTTCTATGCCTCCTGGTCGGCACTCATGAGTGCTTCGTGGCATCCACCGATAGATCCCACTAGTTCGTCTTGGAGTGTATTGATGACAGCAGGGCCAGCATCGATTTTGACTTCCAAGACAAGCAGTGTCTATTCAGGATGGAGTACTACCATGACGATGGCGCCTCCACGATCGACTTTGAGTACGAGACCAACGGAGTCGCGGTCATCTTCTCCGCCTCTTCCATCCTCATCAACCTCAAAGACATCTCATCTCCCGTCCCTTGCCCCAGCATCAACGCCGTCGCAATCAAAGCCGTCACTACATCCGCCCTCACCATTGCCGAAGGTACCTAAGCATTCGCCATCATACCGCCCCAGGCTTCCTCAAACACGACCTCCTCATCCTCGACCTCCTCCCCCTCCACCGCCACCCAAGTCTCACCGTCCACTCTCACTACTGCCGCCTCGATATCGACATCAAAAGCCTTGTAGAGGCGGTATATGGAGGGGTTGTTGCCATGGCAGAAAAGCCAGCAAGGTCGGGGCCTTCACTTATTGTTTCGATGACGAAGGTGAGCCTTATAAAGTAAGGACGGCGCTGCTAAGGGAAGAGGCTTAGACTAGTAATCGGTCTAGAAGGGGTTATGCCAGAAGAAGTTGCTAATGTATCAGGTACGCGGCCGAATAAGGCGCAGGCGGCGGTTCGTGGTGTCCATGGATGATGTTTTCGTCGAGTGAGAGTCAACAGCACAGCTTGAAGAGCTCTCGAACTGCAGTTACCATCTCGCAGAGGGCTCGGTCCTGCCATTTTCGTCAATAGACGAAGGCCTTGTAGAAGAAACTTGATAGATGCAGGAGATTGGCAAGAATAAGCCTCCGGCTCGACGCTAATCCTAACTGGGATGGCTCTAAAAGCGGGCAGACATGCCATACGCTGAGAGAGGTGTAGTGGGTGGTTGCAAAGATTTCTGCTACGGAAGTTGGCTATGTAAGCTAGGAGCTAGTCTCCAATAAGCTACTTGGGCCTAGGCCCTTGGTGGTGGAGAAACACAGGCAACGAAGGTATCTGATCGTGGGTAGGTAGAGAGATGCCATTAATTCTATGTGATGGATGAGGCTTTTAAGCTTCAATGCTGACTAATCCATGCTTCGCTACTTCCTCACTCTTACCTCAGTACCTCAGACGTGCATGCCAAGCCCGCTAATATTTAGCGCCCGCCGCCAAACCTAGTTCGGTTAGCTTTTCCGAGGATAACTCCGTATCTAGCTTATAGCACGTCTAAGCGCAAAACCCTATATTTTTGCTAGATAATCGTTATTTTGGTGCGCGCCTATATAAATTTTTAACTTAACGCTGAAAAATATTAATATTACTCTTTAAGACGCGACCATTAACGCTCTATATATATTTACGATACTTTTAGTATTACGGCTAGGACTTTTATATATTCTCTATCTATCGGTCTAATCTATAATTATATTATAAGATAGGAACCTTATAGTTAACCGCCCCGAGGGCGCCGATACGGTTTTACCTCGAAATTTTAGGGTCGATAGTACGCGTTAGGAGATATCCTTACTCGAGATTCTTTTAGTCGGCGCTTTAGACGGCTATTACGATATACCGAGTCGTATTTCCCCGGTAATTGCGGTACGTATATATAGCGATTCTTTAAATATATCGTTTTTACGGAGAGATATAAAGCGTTCTAGGCTAATAGGTTTAAACCGTAGGAAGGCGGGATAGGAGAGCTAGTTAAGTATATTATATCGGAATTCGTTCTAGAAACGATCTAAAGCCGATTCGGTTTCGTTCTAAAGAATAAGTAAGTAAGCGCGATCCGCGTCCTCCTAGAGGATTAGATAGACTTAATCTTAATTACTAAGACCGGTTTTAGGAAGAGTATTATCTTCTAGGTAGCGCCGCTTATATTTAGCCCGGTTAAGAC
>JAABUP010011341.1_pt1 | contig 10180 bp, 9 predicted proteins | sample 5559201 | NCBI WGS metagenome assembly JAABUP01 (sample SAMN10711887, study PRJNA513373) | rock metagenome | isolation source: Antarctica rocks | place: Antarctica | reverse complement strand
GCACCCGACACCCTTTGTCTGGGCCGGGAAGCGGCAGGCCCGCCGCCAGCGCGCCCGCCAGCGCCGCCTCGGCGGCTCCGGGGCGGCACTCCCTGATCGTCAATTATTCGCTGCCTGACCCACTAGTCGCCGAGTTGGGGGAGTGCATTTCCTCCTTCACCAAGAGGGATGGGAATTCCGCCCATCATCGAGAAGCCAGTTGTCGCCGTCCTTTCAACGGCGCCGGTCATCCCCCTTCAGCGTTTGCTGACGGTTTCGACCGAACGAATCGCACCGAGGAAATGGTTGCCGCCGCCCAGGGTGCCGAGTTGCCACGGTCCCGCCTCATGGACGATCCGCGCGACGGCCTCCGTGTAGCGCCGGTCGTCCGCGAGGCCGTCCCACGCCTGCGCCTCGCCCTGCTCGCCGTGCGCGAGGGGGATCGTCCACTTGATCTGCGCCTGCAACTCGCGCAGCAGGGCGGGCGGGAGATCGCTGGCGCGCACGTCCAGCGGCTGCGCCAGGACGCCGCAGCCGATATCGGTGCCGATCGCGCTCGGCAGCAGGAGATCGCGCGTGGCGAAGACCGAGCCGACGGTCGCGCCATAGCCCGCGTGGACATCGGGCATCGCGGCGACGTGGCCGACCAGGAGCCCGGACCCCGCGAGGGCGCGTAGCTGCGTGGCGGCGCTCGCTTCGAGGTTCGCGGTCCAGGCTTTGACCGGGACACCGCCCTCGGCGGCGGGGAGTTCGTGGAAGATCGGCATCGGGCCTCTGGGGGGCGAGACGGCGGTCGGCGGTCGGCGGTCGGCAGAGGGGTGTCCGTAGTCCGTAGTCCGTAGTCCGTAGTCCGTAGCAGGGTTCGCTGACAGGCGTTGCTCCCGATCGGCACCGCGCCACCACTGCCGACTGCCGACCGCCGTCTTGTCATGGAGAGTGTACGGCGGGATGGGGCGGGCTGGGCCTGCCTGTAGGGTCGGGAATGGCGCTGATCGATCGGACACCGGCGGGATGAGCGCCGTGCCGGGTGTGGCGGGCGTCGTTGCGGGGTGCCTGGGAGAAATCTCCCCGGAAGATTGGGTATACGTATAGCGATCCATCGTGCTGTCCCGATCAGTATTACCCGGTAGGGAGCCGAGTAGCACCGACGGCCCACCCCCGCGAGGGGTTATACGGGTGGAGGGATGCCATGACGATGGACGATGCGACCGAGAAAGAGGCGCGGCGCGCGGCGTATGCGACCTACGTCGCGTGTTTCTGGCGTTTGCGACGCCTGCCTGCGGGGGATCTGGCCCGGTCCGCCCTGGCGCTGGCGACGCAGCGCGCCGAGGCGGACTGGCGGGCCTTGATGGCGCAGGCGTAGGGTGGCGAGCGAGCGGGCCGCGTCCCGGCCTCCGCCGAGCGCGGGTGGCCACCCGCTGCGGCCACCGAGGCGAGGCATGGCTGCGCTGCGCCGACCGCGCGGGATTCCTGAGCGGCGGGCGGTATGCTGCCGGCCCACCGGTGCTGGCGATGCGGCCCGAGGGCAAAGCGCGTAACGCTTGTTCGCGGCGATGACGCCGACGAAGCGCCGGGCCGTTTCCGCTCGCCTGGTGGTGGGTGGGTGGGTGCCTGCAAGGGGCGTTCCGCACTCGCCTGGTAGCGCCGTACTCGCCTGAAGGTACTCGCAAAATTGGGCGTCCGTATAGGACATTGTCGGGCTAGGGTGGCAACGGGTGTGCGTCTCAGTAGCGGTATGTCGGGGATCCGATAGGGCGGTATAGACAACGCGGGGAGACTGATCCGATGGTGATGATAGACGCGACGAAGAAGCAGTCACAGCGCGCCGCCTATGTGGCCTATGTCGAGCTGTACTGGCGCTGGGCGCGGCTGGCGGCGGACGATCCGGCGCATGCGGCGCTGGCGGAGGCGACACGACGCGCCGAGGCGCGGTGGCGTGCGCTGATGTTCCCCGCCAGCGATACGGTGCTGGATACGGCGGGTGGTGCCGCCGCATCGCCGATCGCCACGCCCGTTGCCGTTGCCCCGGTGTACGCAACTGCTCGTGCTGCTGTATAGCTCCGTGTCGCTCTCCTCGCGGGGGAATTGAGCGCGGCGGTAGTGGCCGTGCTCGCCAATGGCGGGCGATGCGGCGAGCGTTCCGCACGCAACGGGGCGGCGCGAATATTCGCGCCGCCCCGTTGCGTACCCCATTGGCTGTTTCTGGCCGTCGCGTGGGCGGGCGCTACTCCGCCGCGCGCCAGGAGCGCCCGTAGTCGATCCGCTCTTGCAGGGTCGGGTGGCCGTAGAGGAGCCACTTCACCAGCGCGGGCGGCTGCGGGTCGGCGAGATTGAGGCGTCCGAGCTTCTCCATCGCCCCGATGAACGCCGCCGGGTCGTGGGTGAGGTCGAGGGCGTAACGGTCGGCGGGGTGCTCGATCAGCCCTCGCGAGAGCGCGTTCTGGAGCGGCGCGAGCGCGAGCGAGATGGCGCTGAGGAGCAGGGTGAGGAGGGGCAGGGCCGCGACATCCCCGAGGCCGCGCGCCGGGTCGAGGCCGAGGCGCGCGCCGCTGCGGGCGATGAGCGGGCGCGCGAGGCAATCGACCGTGCCCGCCGTGATCGCGGTGGTGATCGCGCCGAGGCCGATCAGCTTCCAGATGTCGCCGCCGACCTGATGCCCCAGCTCGTGCGCCAGGACGACCTCGACCTCCGCCGTGGTGAACTCATCGAGGAGGGTGTCGGCCAGGACGATCCGCCTGGTGTTGCCGAGCCCGGTGAAGAACGCATTCGCCTTTTTGGTTTGTTTGCTCATGTCCATCTGTAACACGTCGGAGACGGTGACGCCCTGCGCGGCGGCGAGCGCTTTGATCCGCTCGGCCAGGGCGCGGTCGCGGATCGGCTCGAATTTGTTGAAGAGGGGGAGGATCAGGACCGGGGCGAGGACCGAGAGAACGATGGTGAAGGGGATGGCGAGGGCGGAGAGGATCGCCCACCAGCCGCGCGGGTAGCGGCGGATCACGGCGTAGACCCCTTGCGCCAGCGGCAGCCCCAGGGCCAGCCCGAGCGCCTCCCCCTTCAACGTCTCGCCGAGCCAGGCGCGGCGACTCTGGTTGGTGAGGTCGTAGCGGCGCTCGACGACCCAGCCGCCGTAGTAGGCGAGCGGGAGGGTGGCGAGAGTGGCGAGGAGTGAGGAGACGAGCGTGTACGGCATCACCGGGCCGAGGCGCGCGGGCGCGATTGCGGTCGCGCGATCGCGCAGCCGGGCCGAGAGGCCGGTCCGCAGGGCGAGCGCGCTGAGGGCCGCGCCGTAGAGGGTGCCGACGAGGGACAGCCACTCGCGCTGGCGGTTGTAGCGGATCGCCCGCTCGCGCGCCGCGTCGTCGGCGTACAGATCGCCGCCGCCACTGTTCTTCTCATCGGCCAGCCCATTACGCGGCGCGGGCCGGAAGACGAGCAGCGCCAGCGGCGCGAGCAGGAGCAGGGGCAGGAGGAAACGGGGGCGATGGTGCGGTGGGCGTGGGGTGCGGGGCGTTCGCATCGGCAATCTCCTTCGGTATGACCAGCAGACGCCCGGCCGTCGCAGGCAGGCTGTAACGAGAAGGATACCTACTCGGTGGCAGGGCGCGCGACCGTACCGCGTACGTCGTGCTAGCGGATCAGGCGCGTGGTGATGGGGCCACTGTAGCTAGGGATTCATCAGACGACGGCCATACAGGGTGCGCCAGCGGAATATTACCTGTTCGGCGGCTTTGACATCGCGTACTGGCGTGCCTTCAACCCAGGCCGCTCATGTTGCTCAGAGTACAAGAATGAAGCATAGATGCTACTGTGCCGCTGGTGAGAACCGGAGGAGCTAGCCAGGAACGCCTTCAACGCCACCTTAACCAGCCCCGCCGCGACGCCGGTCGGAATGCTCATCTTGTCATACGAATAGCCGACGAACGTATAGTGCTTCTGGCCCTATCACCCCCAACCAATGGGTGGTATGCTGCGAGCAATGTCAGAAAACTGATCGGGGAATCCGCCGGCTGCGACCGTGCGCGGTTTTAGGTATGCGTGCATATCTAGCCCCGCGCTGATGTAGCTGATCGGCCCGGTGACCGAAGCACGATGAGGAGGGAGGTGAGGCGGCGGCGACAACACTCAACCAAAGCTCCGATGAGAGCTCCATGCGCTACGTTGCGAACCATGTGGGTTTCACCGGGCTTCGGTTTAGGCGCATCCGTGGCGTACTGCGACGAACTGGGAGGGGTGGAAATAATCGTGGGAAGAGGAAGCGCCATGAGGCACGCAACAGCTGGCCGACGATCACGCAAGATGGTACTGCGAGCGGGGCGACGCTCCTGGCGGCGGTTCCCCGGACTCATCGCGGCGGTGTTCCTGCCGCTGTTGGCCCTGCTGCTCACGGTCGTGCCTGCGGCGGCGGCCATCATCCCGCAGACCGGGCCGACCAGCGCGACGAGCATCGCGCAGGCGATCGCCGCCCCGGTGACGAACGTGACCGGGGCATCCTTCGTCACCACCACCGGCGGGACACCCAACGGCATCTCCACCGCGCCGCTGGCCGGGTTCGGGAGCGCGGGCGGCAGCTTCGGTATCCTCACCACCGGCAATGTGAACTCGGTGCCACAGGTGGGTACGCAGGCCCGGACGGACAACGGGGGTGCCGTCATCCCCATCCGGGGAACCACGGCCTTCGATATCAGTATCCTGAAAATCGATGTGAACGTGCCGCCGGCGGCCAACTGCCTCACGTTCGACTTCAAATTCCTCTCCGAGGAATTCCCGATCTTCACGGCCACGCAGTACAACGACGCCTTCATCGCCGAATTGGATAATTCGACGTGGAAGACGAATAATGCCACGATCACCGCCCCGAACAACTTCGCCTTCGACGCCGCAGGCAAGGTCATCAGCGTCAACGCGCTTGGCGTCGGTGCCTTCAGCACGCTGAACGGTACTGACACCACCTTCAGCGGCGGCGACACCACCGACGGCGGCGCGACCGGGCTGCTGCGGGCGTCCACGCAGATCACGCCCGGCAGCCACTCGGTCTATTTCTCGATCTTCGATCAGGGAGACCGGACCTACGATTCGGCGGTCTTCCTGGATAACCTGGTGGTCGGGTTCGTCGCGAACCCCGCCGCGAACTGCAAGCCGGGCGCGCAGCCGGCGAACTTCAAGCTCGCGCTGACCCCGGCGAACGGGACCAGCCCGGCGGGCGGGGCGCACACCGTGACCGCCAAGCTGACGGAGGCGGACGGGACAGCGGTCGGGAACGCCCCGCTCGGGTTCACCGTGGCCGGTGCCAATACCACGGGTGGCACAAGCACCACCAATAGCAGCGGCGCGGCGACGTTCACCTACACGGGCACCAACGCTGGGACCGACCAGATCGCCGTGTGCTACCAGCAGGTCGGCGCGCCCACCTGCCTGGCCCAGGCCGCAGCGACGTGGGATTGGACCGCAGCCGCGACGAGCCTGAACGTCGCGATGGCGACGGGCATTTACGGCGGGACGGCGACACTCTCCGCCACCCTGACCCAGGGCGGCACGCCGGTCGCGAATCAACCCGTCGCCTTCGCGCTGAACGGCAACCCGGCGGGCACGGCCACGACCGATCCGAACGGCGTCGCCACGGTAACCCCGCCCACGAGCCTCGGACCTATCGGGGCCGGGAGTTACCCCGGCGCGCTCGGGGCCAGCTTCGTCGGGAGTCCAGGACTCCTGGCTAGCAACGGCACGGGGGCGCTCCTCGTCGCGCCCGCCCCGCTGACGGTGGTCCCCGACAACCAGAGCCGAACCTATGGCGCGGCGAATCCGCCCCTGACTGGCATGCTCTCCGGCGTCGTGAATGGCGACAACATCACTGCCAGCTACGGCACCACGGTGAGCAGCGGTAGCCCCGTCGGGACTTACGCCATTGTCCCGACATTGGCCGACCCCGATGGCAAGCTGGCGAACTACGCCGTCACCAGCGCCAACCGTACGCTGACGGTGACCCAGGCTCCGCTGACGGTGACCGCCGACAACAAGACCAAGGTCTACGGCCAGCCCGACCCCGCGCCGACGTTCACGGTGGGCGGCCTCGTCAACGGCGACACGCCGACGACCGCCTTCACGACCCCGCCGATCTGCGCGCTCGCCGGGACGACCATCACCTGCTCGGGCGCGGTCGCGCCGAACTACGCGGTCACCTACGCGCCCGGCACGCTCACGCTCGCCCCGGCCCCGCTCACCGTGACCGCCAATAACCAGAGCCGGTCCTACGGCGACCCGAATCCGCCGTTCACCGCCACGGCGACCGGGCTGGTCAACGGCGACACGCTGGCCGGCATCGGGATCACCTGCGCCTCGGTCGCCACGGCGACGAGCCCGGTCGGGACCTACGACATCACCTGCACCGGGACCCCGGCGAACTACGTGGTCACCTTCGCCAAGGGCACCCTGACAGTCACCAAGGTGCCGACGCAACTCGCGATCACCTCGGGCGGCGCGCTGGCGCTGGGCGCGGACGGCAAGGTGACCGCCACCGCCAAGCTGACCACGCAGAACGGCACGCCGCTCGCGGGCAAGACAGTGACTTTCAGCGCGGGCAGCGGGACTGTCAGCGGGACGACCAACACCAACGGTGTGGCCACCGCCCAGCTCGCGCTCCCGTCCGCGCAGTACGTCCTGACGGCGAGCTACGCCGGGGATGCCAACTATCTGCCGTCACAGGCGGCGCAGACCGTGATCGCCTACCAGCTCACCCGATTCGTCATCTGGGGCGGGAACGCGGGCGGCGTCGCGACCGGTAAGACATACCAGTTCTGGGGTGCCCAGTGGGCCAAGCAGGTCACCGGGGGCGACTACCAGGCGAACAGCAGCTTCAAGGGTTACGCCGATAGCCTGAGCCCGGACGGCAAGACCTGGACCGCCAGCCCCGGCGGGTCGGGCAACCCGCCCGCGACGGTCGCGCCCTACATCGGCGTGATCGTCGCGACCCACGCGACCAAGGGCGGTTCGACCATCAGCGGCAACGTCGACCGGATCGTCGTGCTCAAGGTGGACGCCCCGTCCAGCTACCAGCCCAACCCGGGGCACGCGGGCACGGGTGTCCTGGTGGCGACCCTCCCGTAGCCCTCACGATCCGGCCCGATGCGCGGGCGGCACGTATCCTCCAGGGCGGGCGGTGTCTGACTGGCACCGTCCCGCCTTTCTCCTTGCTACACGAGACCCATGCCCGAAAAGATCCCATCCTCACCGATCACGCCATGCGACATTAGGATACCGCGCGGGTTTCCGCCCCGGCGCAGCGGCTATTCCGCGAAGACGAACGACTCGCCACCGGCACGCTTTGCGCGCTCCATCGCTTCTTCGGCGGCGCGCAGCAGGGTGCGTACGTCGGCGTCGGCGCTCAGCGCCACGCCGATGCTTGCCTGCGGTCGGACCTCCTCATCGGTCAGCAGGAGGAGCGGTGTGGTGCTCGTGGCGAGGATGCGCTCGACGACGAAGGCCGCATCGGCGTCGGTATGGAGGCGTTCCAGCACCAGCGCGAAATGGTCGCCGTCCAGGCGGGCGAGTAAGTCCTCGGTCCGTACGCAGCGCTTGAGCCGGTCGCCGATGGCGATCAGTACGTGGCCCCCGCCGGTGTGCCCGACCTGGGCGTTGATGTCGCGGAAGCTGTCGAGGTCGATGTAGACGACGCCGACGAGCGTGCGCTGCCGCCGGGCGCGCGCCAGTGCCAGCGGCAGGTGTTGCGCGAAATAGGCTCGGTTGGCGAGATTGGTGAGCGCGTCGCGCGTGGCACCGTGCGAGACGCGCTCCGCATGGAATTCCTGCGCGGTGATATTCTGGAAGAGGCCACGGATCGTCGCTTCGCCCTCGCGGCTCGGGTGCCGCGTCAGTTGCCCGCGTACCTCGAGCGATTGCCCACTCACGGTGTGGAAGGTGGTCGTGAGCGGCACCGCCGCACCGGTGTGCAACGCCGTATGGCACGCTGCATGATAGGCTGCGCGCGCACTAGGGGCCAGGAAGGCGTCGAGCCCCCCCCCCCGCTGCCGCCCAGGGTCTGCTGCCAGGTCCGGTTGACATAGGTAAGGTTACCCGCCCGATCGGCGAGATGGACGAGATCCGCGACCTGCTCCAAGACCTCGCGCGATGCCGCTTCCGTCGCGTGCAGCGCCGCTTCAGTCGCGCGTAGTCGCTCTTCGCCCGCCGTGGGTGGGTCATCTTGCGGGGCGGGCTGGCGTGCGTGTGCCTTGCCGAACTTGAACATCGCATCCCTCTTCCCACTACCGCGATCGCGCACTATTGTCACGATACGCGCTGCGACGACGCGCGTCTATGACCAGCTTGTCTGGCGTGGGATAGGCCGTTCGACCCTCGGTCCTGGTCCGGGTGCGGTGGAGCGATGGGGATGACGCTGTCCTACCGTAGCAGTTGCCCCGGCCTCGCGCGCAGGATGCGTTCGGCGTCGGCGACGATGGTGCGGACGATGTCGGCGGCGAGTTCGATGCTGTCGATGATCCCGGCGACGGTGCCGGCGGCGACCTTGGTGATCCGCGTGTCGCCGTTCGGGGCGGCGCGGAGTTGGGCGCGCACCTCCGCGCGCCGCGCCACGATCTCGGCGTCGCGCCCCTGCCAGGTGGCGGTGAAGTCGTTGCGGACGACGCGCTCCACGATCTCCGGCGGGAATGGCGCTTCGCTGGCGAGATCGTAGGCGCGGGTGAGCAGGGTGTCGTCGGTGCCAGCCGCCACGATGCGGGCCTTGCGCGCCTCGCCGTAGACGCTCTCCCGGCTGGCGACGAAGCGGGTGCCGATCCACGCGCCCTCCGCGCCGAGGATCAGCACCGCCGCCAGGCCGCGCCCGTCCCCGACCCCGCCCGCCGCCAGGACCGGGAGCCCCTCGGCCACCGCGAGGGTCGCCAGGATCAGCGGCAGGGAGCCGCTGCCGCTGCCGGTGTGCCCCCCCGCCTCGCTCCCCTGCGCGGCGATCACGTCCACGCCCGCCCGCGCGGCCCGCGCCGCCTGGGCCACCGTCTGCACCTGGGCCAGCACCTTGACTCCCGCCGCGTGGGCCGGGGCGACGTAGGGGGTGGGATCGGCGAAGGAGTGGCCGATCGCCGCCACCCGTTCCTCCAGCGCGACCATCATCAGCGCATCGGTGTCGGGCGCGGAGGAGATGAAGCCGACGCCGAACGGGCGGTCGGTGCGCGCGCGAACGAGGCGGATCTGCTCGCGCAGCCAGTCCGGCCCGCCGGAGAGGCTCGCGCCGATCATCCCCAGCCCGCCCGCCGCCGAAACCGCCGCCGCCAACTCGGCGGTCGCGGCCCCGGCCATCGGCGCATTGAGGATCGGGTACTCGATGCCGAAGAGGACGGTGAAGCGCGTCTGGATCATGGCGTTTCCCTTCGTGTCTTGTGCCGTGTCTTATGCGCGGGTCGGGTGACCGTATGGTAGCATGGCTGTGGCGCAGCTGGGTGAGAGGAGCAGCGCGGACGAACGCTGGCGGGCCTGGGCACGGCGGTTGAAGCGCGAGGTCTACACGCTCGCGCTGGCGTATCGCGATCCCCGTGTACTTTGGTATGCGCGGGTGGTGATCATCTGCGTCGTCGCTTACTACTCGTTGCATAACTCCCTGGTGTGACGGCGCAGCGTCTTGAGGCAGATGAGGGCGCAGGCGAGGTCGAGGAGAGCCTGGTACAACTCCTCCCGGCGCTCGTAGCGGATCGCCAAACGGCGATAGTGGTTCAACCACGCGAAGGTGCGCTCTATCACCCACCGCCAGCGACCGAGCCGGGTCTTGTCTTCGATGCCCTTGCGGGCGATCCGCACCGCAATCCCGCGCCGGTGGAGATACTGGCGACAATGCCGCGCGTCGTAGCCCTTGTCGGCGTGGGCCTTCGCGGGGCGCTGGCGCGGTCGCCCGCGCGGCCCGCGCACCGGCGGGATGCTGGCGAGGACGGCGGCGAAGACCGTCGCGTCGGGCCGTTCGGCCCCGGTCAGCCCGGCCGTGAGGGGCAGGCCCTGCCGGTCCACGGCCAGGTGCCGCTTGGTGCCCGGCTTGCCCCGATCGGTCGGGTTCGGCCCCACCGCATCGCCCCTTTTTTCCTAGGCTGGCAAACTTGGCCGGGCAAGGGCGTGTTCCAGGGCGGTGCGGTAGGCGTCCGGGTCGTGGCGGAAGCGGCGTTGGGCGCAGCGGGCCGCGTGGCGGGTCTGGAGTTGCTGGCGGAGCGCC
>JAABUP010011340.1_pt1 | contig 10180 bp, 7 predicted proteins | sample 5559201 | NCBI WGS metagenome assembly JAABUP01 (sample SAMN10711887, study PRJNA513373) | rock metagenome | isolation source: Antarctica rocks | place: Antarctica | reverse complement strand
ACTGGCAGCAAAAGATTGCCCAACAGGACCAGCAGCTCCAGAAGCTCCAGGTCGACGCCGACAAGGCGTCCAGCGACATCCTCCGACTGACCGAGGCGGCCCGGCTTGAGCAGGACGCCACCGACCGCGACCTCCGAGTGGTCCTCGGCCAGATCGCCGCCGCCGAGCGCCGGCAGTCGGCCACCCGGGAGAGCCTGTCTCGTCTCAAACTCCAGGTCGCCGATTACCTGGCGGCCGTCGAGCGGGCCCAGCAGAACCTGACCACCCGCGAGGCCGAGAAGGTCAAGGCCGACGAAGACCTGTCTAAGAAGCGCGACGAGGTCGCCAAGGCTCAGGCCCTGAACGCCGACCTCCGGGCCGAGGTCGCCAAGCTCCAGATCGAGTTCAAGCGGCTCCTGGCCGACAACGCGGCCAAGGCGAATCAAGCCCTCAAGGACGCCCCCGCCGCCAAGCCGGCGTCGAGCCGGCGCGGATCACCGGCGTCCTGAGCGGACCGAGACCGATCGTATCCCGACGCGATCCCGGTACGGAGGCTTCGGCCGCCCGGCCCGGGGTCCTTCGCATTCCATCTCCTGGGCGACCCCGAAGCGGCTCAAGCCGGGTCTCCGTCGGGTTCGATCAGCGATAGGGTCGGATCGATCGTTGCGATGCTCGCCATCGCTGGTCGCTGGATATCGCGTCGCCTCCGAGGGCGATTCACCCGAACCCAGCCGGGGCTCGTCGAAGGATCAATCGAACCATGATTGCAGGGCAAGGATGCCTAGCCTGGATGGAGCCGAGGGGGAAGTGGCTCTGGGCCCTGGTCCTCGGCCTGGTCGCCGGCCAGGGGAGGCCCGCTCGGGCCCAGGATCCGGCCGCGGAATTGCTGCCCGGTCCAGGCGCCGTCGCCCCGTCCTCGGGGATGTTCTCGTCTCGGGTGATGGACGAGTCGCTGCCTTCCGGGCCCGGAAGGCGTCCGGGGCCACCGGATTCTTCGGCGTCGCCCTCGCCTCGATCTTCGGACCGTCCGATTCCGCGCCTTGGCGGCCCTTGACGCTCCGGACTCTGTTCACCGAAGGGTGGGACGAGCCCTGGGTCTCCGAGCCCAATGCCTCCGGGGATGCCCAGCAGGGATGGATCAACGCGGGGCCTCGTTGGCCTTCGGGCCAAGCCGGTTGGCTTCCCCGTTCCCGTCGGCCGGGGCGAGCAGCGCCGCGCGGCCGGCGAAGCGGGCGGAGTGGCCGAGGTCGGCCCCGATCCGGAGTAGTCGGTTGTACTTGGCCAGGCGCTCGGATCGGCAGGTCCCCCCGAGCTTGACTTGGCCGGCCCCGGTGGCGACGGCGAGGTCGGCGGCGGTGGTGTCCTCGGAGTCGCCGGCCCGGGCGGCGACGATGGTCCTCCGGCCGTGGCGGCGGGCCAGGGCCATCGCGTCGAGGGTCTCGGTGAGGGTGGCGACCTGGCCCAACTTGATCGCCACGGCGTTGGCGGCGCCGAGGTCGATCCCCGTCCGGAGCCGGTCGGACCGGGCGGCGAAGAGGTCATCGCCGACGAGCTGGACGGTCGGGCCGAGTCGCTCGGTCAGCGCGACCCACCCGTCCCAGTCGTCCTCGCCCAGGCCGTCCTCGATCGAGGCGATCGGATACTGGCGGGTCCAGTGCTCGAGCATGGCGATCATCCCCGAGGCGTCGTGCGACTCGCGGCCCACGGTCAGCTCGTAGGCGGCCGAGCCGGGGGCCTGGCAGTGGGTGGCGGCCACGTCCAGCGCCACGGCCACGTCGCGGCCGATCTCCATCCCGGCCGTCAGGATCGCCTCCAGGACGTAGTCGACCGCCTGCGCGTTGGACCAGAACCGGAGGCCGTAGCCGCCGTGGCAGCCGACCAGGTGCGAGGCGTGGCCGTGCTTGTGGAGGACCTCGCCGACGGCCCGGTGGACCTCGACGATCATGGTCAGCGCCTCGCCGAAGTCGCGGGCGCCGACGGGGATCGCCAGGACGTCCTGGAAGTCGAGCGTCCGGCCGACATGGGCCCGGCCGCAGATCACCTGCGCCATGGGCAGCGGGAGCGAAGGAGCGGCGTCCTCGCCGGGCCCGAGGCGGTCGCGCCAGAGCCGGTTGAGGTGGACGTGCAGCTCCTCGCCCCGGGACGCGGCGGCAGCTTGCGCGGCGGCCAGCGAGGCCCCGAGGATCGCGTTGGCGCCGAGCCGGGAGCGGTCCGGCGTGCCGTCCAGCGCGATCAGCCGGGCGTCGATGGCCGATTGGTCGGCGGCGTCCATCCCCCGGAGCGCCGGGGCGACCTCGGAGGCGAGCAGGGCGACGGCCCGGAGGACGCCCCGGCCGCCGTGCCTCCGGCGGTCGGAGTCGCGGAGCGGGCTGGCCTCGTGGGCCCCGACGCTCCCGCCGGTGGCGACGATGGCGCGACCCCGGGCCCCGGATTCGGTCCACGCCTCGACCTCAATGGTCGGGTGGCCCCGCGAATCGAGCACCTCTCGGGCGACGAGATTCTCCAAAATTGGCACGGCAAAGACCTCGGCTTCGGGTTGTTTGCGCCGCCGCCCCGGTCCCGTCCCCTCGCGGGGCGATCGGGTCGCGGTCGGGCCTGGGCCGGAGCGTCCGAAGGAGGTGGATAGCGTTCGCTATGCCCTACGGTCTGGTCAATGCTGCATTTCTCGCGCCACAAACTTGGACAGACCCGGCGGAGGCCCCGGCCCCCCGGCCCCGCGGGATCGATCGGTTCTTGAAGATGTGAATCGACGCCTCCCGGTCGGGGCGGCCGGGGTCCGCTCGGGGGACCCGGCCGCCCCAGGCCGACCTCCCATCGCGCGGGGCCGATCGACCTCGCGCGGCCCCGCGTCCCCCTTGACGGGCGCTCGGCCGATGGATTTAAATTCATTCGCCATCTGGACTGCGGTAGAGAGCCTCGCCGAATCCCTCGGTGGCCGAGGGAGCGGGGGAACCGATGGGCCCTTCGCCGGGCCCCGGGGCGAATCGGGCCGGACCTTCGACCGGACCGACGGGGCACCTTCGGCCCCGAGCCCGTCAGCTAACCTCGCAGGCGTCCGAGGGGTCTCCCACCGTCGAACCCGGATCGGTTCGACGCTCGCCGGCCTCGTCAGGCCGGCCCCCGGCCTCCGGTCCGCGTCCCCCCTATCGAAGTGAGATCGGTCGACATGCTGGCCACCGGGGAACGTCCGCGCGAGCTGCGCTGGTATCATGCGGGCCCGATGCTTTTCGGCGATTGGGGGACGAGCCGGCTCTACGTGCTGGGCCTGGCCTTCGCCTTCACCGGGCGGTCGTCGTTCTGGTTCGTCGCGGCGATGTGCGCGCTGATGATCGGCGTGGGCTGGAGCTACGAGATCATCTGCCGCCTGTTCCCCGACGGGGGAGGGGTCTATTCGTCGGCCCGGCACCGGTCGCAGCTCCTGGCCGTCGTCGGCGGCCTCCTGCTCTGCGCCGATTACGTGGTGACGGCCTCGCTGTCGTGCCTGGACGCATTCCACTACCTGGGGATCAACGGCCTCTACCTGAACACGAGCGGGATCTCGCACAAGGGGGGGATCCCGCTGGACGCCCTCGCCGCGGCGCTGACGATCCTGGCCATCGGCGGGCTGAACTACTTCGGGCCGACCAAGACCGGATCGATCGCGATGGTCGTGGCACTGGCCACGATCGTCCTGACCCTGGTCGTCGGCATCGCCTGCCTGCCGCACCTCCGCGAGGCGTTCCAACTCGTCCAGTCGCCGCTGGTCCAGGCCGCCGGCGAGTCGACCGGCGACGCGCTGAAGCGGTCGTGGATCGGCTTCACCGAGATCGTCCTGGCGCTCTCGGGCGTGGAGGCGATCGCCAACATGACCGGGATCATGGTCCAGCCTGTGGAGAAGACCGCCAGGAAGGCGATCCTTCCGGTCCTGATCGAGATCGTGATCCTGAACATGATCCTGGCCCTGGCGATGACCGCGCTGCCCGACTCGATCCTCAACGAGAAGGTGATCGGTCCCGACGGCAAGGAAACCCTGGCGCACACCGGCGACATGCTCAAGCAGATCGCCATCCACTACGTCGGCCCGGGTTTCGCGGCGATCGCCTCGGTGGTCTTCGCGGCCCTGCTGCTCTCGGCGGTCAACACCGCGCTGGCCGACCTGGTCTCGATCCAGTTCATGCTCTCGCGCGACAAGGAGCTGCCGCACAACCTCTCCAAGCTCAACCAGTTCGGGATGCCGGTGGTCCCGCTGGTGATCGGCGCGATCATCCCGGCGGTGGTGGTCCTGATCTTCTCCGACGTCGAGAAGCTGGCGGCGCTCTACGCCATCGGGGTCGTCGGCGCGATCTCGATCAACCTGGGGACGACCTCGACCAACCCCGAGCTGCCGCTGGGGAAATGGGAGCGCGCCTTCATGATCGGCCTGACGGCGATCATGCTGGGCATCGGCTTCACCATCTGCACCGAGAAGCCGGCGGCCCGGAGCTTCGCCCTGATCGTCCTGGTGGCGGGCCTGGCCGCCCGGCTGGTGACGATCGTCTCGAACAAGGTCGTGCCGATCCAGCGCTCGACCCGGATCGGCTACACGGTCCTGGCCGCCGCTTCGGTCGTCGCCGAATTGGGGATCGCGTTGGTGATGGGCGACGACTGGCGGGCGTTCATCCCGTCGGCGATGGTGGCCCTGATCATCGGCTACGCCAGCTTCGAGACGCAGAAGTACCGGGCGATCCTCCTGGCCCCGCCCGAGCCCACCCACCCGACCGCCGAGGCCGCCGCGGCCAAGCCCAGGATGATCCTCAAGGGGGAGTACACTCCCAAGGAGCGGATCATGGTGGCGACCACCGGCAACCCCCGGCTGATCGACTTCGCGCTGAAGGAGTGCAAAAACCGCCAGGCCGAGCTCGACATCCTCTTCATCCGCCACCTGGCCGTCACCCCGATGGGCCCGACCGCCCCGCCCAGCCTGGCCGAGGACGAGATGGCCCTGGCCCTCTTCGACCGGCTCCGGACCCAGTCGCACGAATCGGGTGTGCCGCTCCGGCTCCTCTACGGCGTCGCCCGCGACATCCCCGAGGCTATCCTCGACATGGCCGTCACCCACGGCGCCGACCTCCTTTTGCTGGGGACCACCCGCCGAGGGGGCCTCTGGAAGGCCATGAAGGGCGACGTCATCCAGGCCGTCGCCGAGCAGCTCCCCGAGCGGATCGGGCTCTTGATCCACGCCTGAGGCTCCGGGCGTAGATCGGCGCCGATGTTAGAAATTCCGCGATGAGCCTTTGTAAATGCAGGCTCGAATTCAACCGAAATATAGGAGTTACGCAGTTGATGGCCTTTGTCCAGTAGGTGCATTTTGCTCGCTGCACAAGATAGGTAGCCTGCCGTCAATGAGGCAAGAAGACGAGCCGAACGCCTACTATACATAAGCCATCAACTGCGTCACTCCTAAGGGAAATTGTACCAGTTTCTCTACGAGTCCGGCACGTGTCGCCTCGATGATGCCTGGGTATTATCAAGGATATGACTTCCCCATAACGAGTCCGGTTGATCCCGAGGCCCCCCGTCGCTAGAATGAGGGTCATAATCTTGATCCGGGAACCGATCTATTCCGGGGCACGGGGGCCGGTGCCGCGCCGCCCCGGTCAGGAGTGGGGATGACGATGGAGCCGAAGGCACCCGCGGCACCGAAGCCGAGCAAGGTCGAGGCGATCAAGATCGCCAGCCGATACCTCAAGGTCCACATGGCCGATGAGGCGTTCAACGGGCTCTCGCACTTCACCGAGGACGCGGCCACGGTCCTCAAGTTCCACGGGAGCTACCAGCAGGACGACCGCGACCACCGGACCCTCCTCAAGCGGGAGGGGAAAGAGAAGGCGTATTCGATGATGGTCCGGGTCCGGATGCCCGGCGGCAAATGCACCCCCGAGCAGTACCTGGCCATCGACGAGCTGGCTCGGACCGTGGGTAACGGCACGATCCGGATCACCACTCGCCAGGAGTTCCAGCTCCACGGGATCCCCAAGGCCGACCTCGGCGCGATGATCCGCAAGATCAACGAGATCCTGCTCTCCACCCTGGCCGCCTGCGGCGACGTCGAGCGGAACGTCCTGACCTGCCCTGCGCCGATCGTCGACGGCGTCCGCGGAGCCATGCAGGACGACGCCGACGCCTTCGTCTCCCACTTCGCCCCCCGGACCTCGGGCTATTACGACGTCTGGCTCGACGGCGAGAAGCTCGATAACCCCCTCCTGCCAACGCCCGGCCCGATCCGGGTCCCCACCGCCGGGGACGACGAGGTCGAGCCGATCTACGGCAAGGCGTACCTCCCGCGCAAGTTCAAGACGGCCTTCGCGCTGCCCGAGGACAACTGCACCGACGTCCTGACCAACGACCTCGGCTACCTCGCCGTGGTCGAAGAGGGGGAGCTGGTCGGGTACAACGTCCTGGTCGGCGGCGGGCTGGGGACGACTCCCAGCGCCGGCAAGACCTTCCCGTTCCTGGCGCTGGAGATGGCCTACGTCGACCGGGCCGACCTCCTGGCCGTCGGCGAGGCGGTGATCAAGGTCTACCGTGACTTCGGCAACCGGTCCGACCGCAAGCGGGCCCGGATCAAGTACCTGATCTTCGACTGGGGGATGCCCGCCTTCCGGGCCAAGGTCGAGGAGTACCTCGGTCGAGCCCTGGCCGACCCCAGGCCGATCGCCGTCACCGGCGTCGACGACCACCTCGGCTGGCACGAGCAGGGGGACGGCCGGCTGTTCCTCGGGCTCCCGGTCGAGAACGGCCGGATCAAGGACGAGGGGGATTTCCGGCTCCTGGCGTGCTTGCGGGCGTTCTTCGCCAGGTACCGGACCCCGGCCCGGATGACCTGCCAGCAGTCGATCCTCCTGGCCGACCTGGACCCCGCCTGGCGGCCCGAGATCGAGGCGATGCTGGAGGAACACGGGGTCGCGCAGGTCGAGCGGTACTCGACCGTCCGTCGGTGGTCGATGGCCTGCCCGGCGATGCCGACCTGCGGCCTGGCCGTCACCGAGGCCGAGCGGGCGCTCCCCTCGATCATGGATCAGCTCGAAATCGCCCTGACGACGCTTGGGCTCGAATCCGACCGCTTCACGGTCCGGATGACCGGCTGCCCCAACGGCTGCGCCCGGCCGTACAACGCCGACATCGGCCTGGTCGGCCGGTCGGCCACCCGGAACGACGACGGGACGCCCGGGCCCGGGACGTACACCGTCTTCCTCGGCGGTCGGGCCCTCGGCGACCGCCTCAACGTCGAGTTCAAGGACTACGTCCCCTTCGATAAGGTCGTCCCCGAACTCGTCCCCGTCTTCGCCCGCTACAAGGCCGAGCGGTCCGACGGCGAGACCTTCGGCGACTTCTGCCACCGGGTGGGCGTCGAGTCGCTGGCGGGCGAGGCGAGCCCGGTGTAAGATCGCCGGGGATCGCTCCGGGATCGGCTCCCTCAATCTTCCTCCCTCTCCTTATGGGAGAGGGTTGGGGAGAGGGGGCCAGAATCGAGCGTCGCCAGACCGGCGGACCCTCTCCCACAAAGGGGGCCAGAAAAGCCCGGACCCCGACCCGGAGAAGCGCCCATGATCCCGGTCCTCCGCGACGCCGGCCTGTCAAGCCTCCTGGACGGCGACTCCGTCGAGACGGTCGCCGACGGGCTGGAATTTACCGAGGGGCCGCTCTGGCTCTCCGACGGCTCGCTCCTGTTCCAGGACATCAAGGCCGAGAAGACGTATCGGGTCGCCCCCGGAGGCTCCCGCCACGTCCTCCGCGACCGGACCGGCGCCGCCAACGGCCAGACCTTCGACGCCCGGGGCCGGGTGGTCTTCTGCGAGCAGAACGGCCGGCGAATCTCGCGGATGAACCCCGACGGGTCGGGCGTCGAGACCGTCGTCGAGCACTGGGACGGCAAGCGGCTCAACAGTCCCAACGACATCGTCGCCCGGTCCGACGGGCTGCTCTACTTCACCGACCCCCCCTACGGGGTCCAGCCGCCCGACCGCGAGATCCCGTTCCAGGGGGTCTTCGCGCTCGACGGCCTGGGCGTCCCCCGGCCGGTCCTGGACGACTTCGAGAAGCCCAACGGCCTGGCCCTCTCGCCCGACGAGGCGACCCTCTACGTCTGCGACACCGCCCGCTACCACGTCCGGGCCTTCGCGGTCGAAAAATCCGGGGTGATCGCCGAGGGGTCCGGCCGGGTCTTCGCCACCCTTGACCCCGGCCAGCCAGGCGGCCCCGACGGGATGAAGGTCGACCGCGACGGCCGGGTCTACGTCGCGGTGGCCCTGGGCGTCTGGGTCTTCGAGCCCGACGGCCGGCTCCTGGGAATCCTCGGGCTCCCCCAACGCCCCTCGAACCTCAACTGGGGCGGCCCCGACGGCAAGACCCTCGCCATTACCGCCGTCGACCACGTCTACCAGGTCCGCTTCCGGGTCGCCGGGGTCACGCCGCCATTCCTGCCCACCAGGTCGGCCTGATCCGGCGGCCCGAGGTCGCCGGCCCTTTCCCGATCGCCGATCATGATGGTCGAGGGGGGCCCGGCGATGGCGAAGTCCGGACAGCGCGACTACAGCACGGCCCGGCTCACCCACCATGCGTTGGAGCGGTTCGTCGAACGCTTCGGCGTTGCCCCCGAGTCCGCCGACGCCGACCTCCGGGCCGCCCTGGGACGGACCCGCCGGCTGGGCCGGAACCCTGCCAACGACGCCATCGCCGCCCTGGCGATTCACCGGGGGAGGGTCCTGGTCGCAATCCTCCAGGGCTCAACCTGCCTGACCGTCCTGACCTGGCCGCAGTTCGAGCCGAGGATGCCCGAGTTCGGCCGGGCCCGCCTCCCCCGCAAACGCGGCCGGATGCTCCGGAGGCTCGACGGGCCGGACCCTGGGGCCGGGTCCTGACCGGCCGAGGGCAGACCCCCCCGAAAAAGATTTGCCTCCTCTTTGATCTCTCGCGGGGCCTCGCTAAACTCCATCATCGAATCCACCGGAGGTTCGATTCCGTGATCCGCGACGCCGGGCCCGCCCCCGTGACGGCCCGGCGGGGTCACGCCCCCCCACTTCCCGGCGCGATGCCGGGCCGGGCCGACGGTGGCCCGATCGGAGCGGACATGCCGAACAACTCTGGACCTCGCGCGAGGATGGCCGCGGCTCTGGGCGTCGCCCTGCTCGTCGGCTGCTGGGGCGACGACGTCCCGAACCGGGTGCCGGTCGACGGCATGGTCATCTTCGGTCGGAAGGTGCTGGATGTCGGCTCGATCCAGTTCGACCTCGTGGTAGACGACCCCAAGAACGCATTCCATTCGGGGGCCTCGATCAGCAAGGGCCAGTTCCGCATGACGGCCGAGGAAGGGCTCCTCCCCGGCCGCTACAAGGTCAAGATCCACGCCAGCCACGCCTTCCCGCCCCCGAAAGCCGCCGAGGGCCCGGCCCCCGACCCGAAGCCGGCCCCCGCCGAGGGCCCCGCCCCCGCCCCCGCCCCCGCCCCCGACCCCAGGTCGGTCGAACTGATTCCCGCCCGCTATAACATCCAGACCGTCCTGGCGGCCGAGATCAAGCCGGGCTGGTTCAACTCGCTCACGTTTGTCCTCGATCGGTGAACGGGTTCGGCCCCGTCCTCGGCACCGGAGGAACGTCCGCCGGTCGGTTGCGGCGGCCGGCAAACCGATGTCGTCGGATGTCCGGGCGGCCGACGACGAGGCCGGCCCGCCCCAGGCCCGCCACCCCAAGGAGACGACCCGGTGAGAACGGCCCCCGATCGTCCGATCCTGCCTGGCCGACTCGCGACCCTCGGCGCGGTCCTGGCCCTCGCCGGGATCGCGTCGGCTTGGCCGCAAGAGAAGAAGGAGGAGGGGCCGTCGAGCTGGCTCCCCGTCCTCCGCCAGCAGGCCGCCGACCACGAGATCGTGCCCCGGGGCGACCCCAGGACCCCGCCCCGGCCGCTCCCCGACCCGATCCTCCGCTGGACACAGCCGGTCCGGGGGGGCGACGACGGCGCGGTCTTCCTCTGGGTGGCTGACGGCCGCCCCGCCGCGGTCGGGACGATCTTCACCAAAGTTAGCCAGGAAGCCCCCGGCTTTAGCCGTGGGGAGGAATGGTGTGTTGATTAAACTAAACACGACTGGAAACCACCGCTGAATTATGGACAATTGTTCCGGGAGCAACGGCTTTGAAGGCACTCCCGGTTCCTTGGCAACCAGTGATCGTATGGCGTTGGAGCAACT
>JAABUP010011339.1_pt1 | contig 10181 bp, 20 predicted proteins | sample 5559201 | NCBI WGS metagenome assembly JAABUP01 (sample SAMN10711887, study PRJNA513373) | rock metagenome | isolation source: Antarctica rocks | place: Antarctica | reverse complement strand
GTGACGCTCGCGCTGGGCGCCGCCAAGCTGGCCAAGGAGGGCGCGATCGTGGCGCGGCAGTCGGCCGTGGAGGAGATGGCCGGCATGGACGTGCTGTGCTCCGACAAGACCGGTGCGCCGGGGCGCCAGCGGGGTGAATAGGGTGCAGTGGTCAGCTGGTAGGGCATTTTTCAAACCCCAGAAAGACCGGCCCTGATGCACATGTGCTGTGCTCAACAACCAGCCTGGCGCCGCATGTGACATGGGTCTGTGCGCCGAGCAGCCCAGACTGGTTGGGGACGCGGGTGGTCCTGGATAGGGTGAGGCTAGGGTGTGTTGACAAGTCGTTCCCAGACCTAGGCGGCGCTGTACAAGCTGTGAGGGGGAGCTGCACCAGGCTGACGTGGAGGCGCCCGTCGCGCGGCGCAGGCACGCTGACGCTGAACAAGCTGACGGTCAACCAGGCTGACGTGTTCCCCGTCAGCCACATCCCGCACAACGAGGTGCTCCCGTGTCGAGACGCGCCCGGGCACATGGTGTCCTCGATGGGGCTGGTGTAGTCTTGGGTGTCAGCATGCGTTCATATACCCAAAACAGCTGGGCACCCTAGGCGGCGCTTGCGAGCGCCGTGCCTTTTGCCCTGCAGGTCAGCATCATGAGTCCAGCCGCGGTGCGCGCAGCATCAGTTTCTGCCAGGGGGTGGACCAGGGCCACTCTCCGGCTGCCGTGCGCATGTCGCGGCGCGGCCGCCCACGCGCGCGCGGCGCGCGCCGCGCAGGTGCTCAAGTACGCCGCGCTGAGCGCCAACATCTCCACGGAGGAGCCGATTGACATGGTCATGCACGACTCGTACCCGGGCAAGGACACGCTGTGGCAGAGCTACACGCTGAAGAAGTTTGTGCCGTTCAACCCGGTGGACAAGTTCACGATGGCCATCGTGCAGGAGAACGCGACCGGCAAGGTCCAGCGCGTCATGAAGGGCGCCCCGCAGGCGCGCTGCCGCGCCGCATGCTGGATGCATGTTATCAAGCGGCTCACAGTGGGTCAGCTGCTTGTGGAGTCGGCCGCTGATGGAGTTGGGATATGCACTGTGCATCTGCCCTGCGCCTGGCCTGCCAGGGTGCGCGCATAGCGGCGACAGAGGCGGGCAGCTGGGGGCGATGTGCTGTGAGCGCATGCGCTTGCTTCCCTGTGCGCGGCCGCCGACGGTCGCCCGCCTGCGCAAGGAGCGGCCCGCTCCCCAAGCGCTGTCGCCTGTGCGAGCGTCTGATGTGCAGCAGGACCGCCTGCGTTTGTGCGCTGCCAGCGCAGGCGGCACGGGCCGGCAGCTGGCCGGGGCGCCGAGCGCGCGCGTGCGCGCGACGCGGCAGGTGGTGCTCAAGAAGGCGAACGTGAACCGCGACGAGGTCAGCACGGTCGTCAAGGACAAGATCAACGAGTTCGCCCTACGCGGCTTCCGCGCGCTCGGCGTCTCCGTCGCGGACGGCGACCAGAGCGGCCCGGACCAGTGCGCCGGCCCACCCTCCCCGCGCGTCACAGAGCTCGCCCCCGGCCGCTGCGCCTGGAGCGGAGGCGAGCAGCAACTGGCCGTGCGCGGCAGCCGTGCGGCCGCGGGACGATCATGAGCTTGGCGCGCTGTGAGGCTGTGAATGTGCAGATACCGTCTCGACCTGCCAAGCCCGTACAAGCGGGCCGAACCAGCTGCCGGGCTGGAGTGTTTTGGTGGCGCTGGCACGCTCGGCAGTGCCCGACCAGAGTGCCTCTGGCCGAGAGCTCGCCGCTGAGCGGGCGCGGGCCGGTTTGCGGGATCAGCGCTCGCAGAACGTCAGAGGTGTGGATAGTGAAGTCGGGGCCCGGAACGCGCGCAGGTTCACGATGGTGGCGGTGGTGCCCATGTTTGACCCGCCGCGCATCGACACCAAGGAGACGATCGAGCGCTGCATCGAGAAGGGCATCATGGTCAAGATGGTGACGGGCGACCAGCTGCTCATCGGCAAGGAGACCGCCAAGCAGCTGGGCATGGGCCAGAAGTTTTACACCACCGAGGAGCTCATGGCGGTGCGCCCCCGCCCCGGGGCTGGCAGAACCCTGGCGCAAGGGTTTTTACTTTAAAGTTCTACACCACCGAGGAGCTCGTGGCGGTGCGCGCCTTGAGAGCGCGCCCCAGAGCTGGCAGAACCCTGCTGCAGGGGTTTAGCCTTGTAAGAGACCGCCACATAGCTGGGCATGGGCCAGAAGTTGTACACCACCGAGGAGCTCATGGTGGTGCGCGGCCCTCGGCGCGCTCCTAATGGCACCCCAGGGCTGTCAGAACCCAGCTGCAAGGGTTCAGCCTTGCAGTGCAGGCCGCGCGCCAGAAGCCTTGAGTTCAACAACGCTGGACAACAGTGTTGGGTGCACTGTGCGGATGCATCGCCTCTGTGTCATGCCAGTGCCTGCGGCGCGAGTTACCGGCCGTGAGAAGAACAAGAGCTGGAACCGCGCCCGCTCCTGCAGGCTGCGGCGCGCCAGCAGGGCGGCGCGCAGCGAGGCGAGCAGCTGCTCTGGGCGGGGCGCTGACGCGCCCGCCGCGTGCGCGCAGCACGTGAACAACACGGGCCATGACGGCATCGACAAGCCGGCCGAGCAGCTGGTGGAGGAGGCGGACGGCTTCGCGGAGGTGTTCCCGGAGCACAAGTACGAGATCGTGGCCATGCTGCAGCGGCGCCACCACATGGTCGCCATGACGGGCGACGGCGTCAACGACGCGCCCGCGCTCAAGAAGGCCGACGTCGGCATCGCCGTGGCTGGTGCGCGCCCGCCCGGCCGCGCTGCGCATGCAAAAGCTCTCGCGCGCGCGCCGCTGCAGCCGTCTGTGCCTGCAGCGTGACCACCGGCACCATGCGCCTGCGGCGCCGCGCCCGCGGGGCCGCGCGCGCGCGCGCGCGGCGCCAGCCCCTGCACGTGCGCGCCGAGCAGGGCGGTACGCGTGCAGGGTATAGGGATACCTTAACCCTAGCGCACCCTATGCAGGCGCGACGGACGCGGCGCGCGGCGCGGCGGACATCGTGCTGACGGAGGAGGGCCTGAGCGTGATTGTGAGCGCCATCATCGGCGCGCGCAAGATCTTCCAGCGCATGACCACCTACTCCAAGTACACCGTCGCGATGACATTCCGTATCGCGTTCACCTTCGGCCTGCTGACTGTGCTGTACGACTGGTGAGCCTGCGTCTCGCCCGCGCGCGAAGCCTCGACGGCCTGGGCGGCTGGTTTGAAGTGTCGCGCGGACGCAGCTCCTGCCAGTGTCCTATATATCAACCGCAGCCCAAGAGCTGGACATTTCGGTTTGTGCTGGCCGGCATGTGGCAGAGAGGGTTTAACCCTACCCTACCCAACCTTATCTTGGGCCGGCGCGCGCGCAGGTACTTCCCAACGCTGCTGATTGTGCTGCTGGCGGTGTTCAACGACGGCGCCATGATCGCGCTGTCCAAGGACCGCGTGGTCGCCTCCCGCATGCCCAACTCCTGGCACCTGGGCGCCATCTTTGGGCAGGGTGCGCGCGCCCCCAGCTGTGGCACGTCACCAGCGACCGAAGCAGACGCATGCCTCCTCAATCTTGCTGATCTTATTGAGCAATGCAACGTGACTTGTGCATGCGATCTGGCGTCAAATGGCCATCAGCCAAATCGCATGCGCTGTCTGGCCGTGCAAGGCAACCGTGCCCGGTGTGATTGGTGTGCCTGGTTGAAACCATGACAAAGCCACGCCGCCACCAGTGGAGACAGCCTGCACATCTCGAGCGACCTGCATGCCGCCGCGCGCGCGCCACCCCCTGCACCCAGCCGCGCGCCGGCGTGCCTGACGCGCGCGCGCGGGCGCCGGCTAGGCATCGTGTATGGGCTGTACCTGACGCTGTCCACGTGGATCCTGTGGTTTGTCGCCGCGCGGAGACAGCTTGGCGGTCCAGTGGCAGGGCCGCGCGCGCACCGGCAGTGCACACGGTACGCGCCGCCCGCCCGCCGGTAGCTGTAGTACCAGAAGCCGCCCTGCCGCTGCGGCGTGCTGCGGTCGCTGGCGGGCAGGCGCGCCATGATCTCCGCAAACAGCTCTTGCTGCAGCGGCGCGCTGCCGGCCATGACCGCGTCCGTGAATGCATTCTCGGCCGCCTGCGCGACGGCGCGCCGGCGGCCTCGATAAAGGGAGCTTCGGCCGCCTTGGCTGGGGCCCAGTGTCGCGCAGGGTGCCGCCTCGCTCCCGCCAAGGGGCCTGCTCGGTGCAGCCGCGCCCGCATGCGAGCCTGCAGACAGTGAGCTTCTTCGCGGACGCGTGCCACCTGCCCTCGCTGCAGATCACGGTGCGGCGGGAGGAAAGAAGAGGGAAAATGAGCACGCGCTGCCCTACCCCTGGCTCTGTGCGTATGCTCCGTGCGGGGTGCGCGGTGCTCACAGGCCCCGACAGTGCTGTCCCTGGCGCCGCGTGTGCTCTGAGGTGCCGTGGGCGCGAGCCCCGCGGTTGTGCCGGTACATGGGCATGCGCAGCGAAGCCGGCTCCCTCAGACCTGCTACCCACCAGCGCATGCCTGTCACCCCGCGCTGTGCAACTGCGTAAACTAAAGATGGTGCTGAGACTGAGCCGCCTGCATTCCGGTTGGTTGCAAACTGCCCAACCCTGCACCTGGCATGTCCCAACCCTATACCTGGCGCGCCGCACAGACGGGCACGCTGGAGCAGTTCTGCCAGAGCATGTACCACGTGAGCGGGTCGCAGCTGGACCAGTGCGTTACGGAGCAGTACTACGTGCGCTCGTCCATGCTGCGCGCGCTTATCTACAACCAGGCGCGCCCTGGGGCGTCTACGTGTGCGCCCCTAAAGCAGCAGCTACATTCCTGCCATTGAGGCGCGGCTAGCGCGCGCTGCCTGGCCGCGCGACACGAGCTGACCCTTGTGTGCCTGTCGGTCTGGGCGCAAGGCGCGCGTGCGTGCGCCCCGTGCGACTCCTGCCAGGGCTTTGAGTTGTTTCTGGCCTCGCCGCGCGCAGGTATCCATCAGCGGGCAGGCGCTCGTGTTTGTCGTGCGCGACCAGCGGTGGTCGCTGATGACGCGCGCCGGCGCGTGGACGTACGGCGCGTTCTTCGCCGCGCAGGTGCGGCCGGGCTGGGAGCCCTAGCAGGGTCTAAACCGCTGCTCCCTTGCCGGCCTGGGGCTCGCAAAAGCGCACAGCGCCTGTGCACGTTCGCGAGCTGCAGCTGGGTGTTGGCGCCTGGGCGGTGAGGCGTGCGTGCCGCCCCCGCAGCGCCTGCTGTGCAGGCGCTGCGGTCGCGGCCTCTGTGTGCATGCAGGGTGTCGAAAACGCTGCAGGCAAGCCTGGTCTGCCGGCCTCTGACTCACGCAGAACAGTGCGCATGCTGGGCACCACTGCGCGGCCCGGGCACTGACTGCGCGGCCGCGCGCGCGCAGATCGCGTCGACGATCATCGCGGCGGTCGGCTTCCAACGGCTACCCGTACCCGCCGGAGCACAACGACAACTGCCAGTACTGCGACCTGTCCACCGGCAGCCCGCACCCCATCTTCTCGCGCCAGGCGCCCCTGTACGGCACCGAGAGCGTGTACACCGACTCCACCATTGGCTGCCTGTGCGGCCCTGCCACCGCGCCCGCGGCCCCGCCTGCGGCGCCCGGCAGCACGGTCGCGAAAGCTTACCATCAGATGGCTGCGATCGCTGGAGCGCTGCCGGGGCGTCATGTTTCTGTTGACGACTTTGCGGGTCTCTATTCATATTGGTGTCGCTTGCGGGTGGTTGGTGTCAACGACATGAGCATGAGCTGGGCGGTAATTGCAGCCAGAGCAACCGGATGGATGCCCTCGAGTGGTTGCGGATGATGTTTGCGAGGCGCGCGCGTGCGACGGCTGCGCCGCGAGCGCGCGCACGGCGTACGTGATTGTGGCGTGGATGGTCCATCCTGTTCTACCTGATAGGGCCCTAACTCTAACCCAATACCTTACCCTATAACCTGGGCGCGCGCAGGGCGTACGTGATCGTGGCCTGGATCTGGTCCATCTTGTTCTACCTGGGCCTGGACCCCATCAAGTGGGCCATGGCGTACGCCATGAACGAGGACGGCTTCCGCACCCGCACGCTCAACCGCCGCCGCCCCGTGCCGCCGCCGGAGGCGCGCCCGCTGCGCCGCCCGCAGCTGCAGCCGGGGCCCTGTTGTTGCCTGCGCTGGCGTCTGGTGGCGCCTCTTGAGGATAATTGGCGCTGTGCCCCTGCAACCAGGTCGATTCAGCCTGGACCTAGCCGCCTCCACTACGTAGCCAGCGCTCTTGTTGCAGTGCATTGGATGTGTCTGATCGTAGGCCTTGGTGTCTCCATGTAGCTTGTCTTCAAGGCATGCATACTGCTGGCAGTGCTCCGAGCGGGAGCGAAGTTTTCCTTTCACCATACTAGACTAACTGCTGCTGCGGCGCGCAGGTGTCGCTGGAGCAGGCGCAGGCGCACGGGCCCAGCCACATGCTGCCCGCGACGTACGCCAACCCGCTCGGCCGCGCCAGCATCTCGCGCCCCACCGCTGCGCAGTTCGAGCGCGCGTCCGTGGTGCGCACAGGCTTACGCGACGCCCTCTTTCTCTGTGAGGAGTTCCTGTGTGGGGCAGTCTTGAGCGCGCTTCGATCATCGCGTCTTCTTGGTGTGGGCATTGTGCTTAGTTCTGCAGTCCCGATGGCGCAAGTGCGCATCGCTGCTGTCTCCACTCTGTTGCGGGGCAGGCCGCTCATGCATGTAGGAGTGTCGCATACAGGAGTGCTACATGTCTAGTACTTTGAGAAGGCAACATCAGTTGTGTGATGCGCCCCTGGTGCGTATTGATTTGACGAAGGACTGTGCACATGCGTCAAGTCACGTGCTGCTGTTCTAGGCCAAGACTCAATCACGAGCACCTGTTGCCGCGCCAGGTCCTGGTCGACGAGGCCGGCCGCGTCACGGCGAAGAAGGGCGAGGAGGCGCCGTCGCGCCCGGGCAACTTCTTGCAGCGCGTGTCGGCGTCCATGTTGCCGGGGAGGCCCGACAACGCCTAGGCGCGCGCTGGCTTGACCTGGCGCCGGGCGGCCTTGACACCGCCCTGAATTGTCCGGGTGCGGGGTGGAGCTGCCAGGCGGGGCGGGCACAGCTGCTCGTGGGGTGGTTTTAGTGTGGTTGAAATGGCCAGGACGCACTGTTGGGGTGAGTGGCAGGGGGCTTAGCGAGGTTTTGGGCTTAGATTTGGCATGCAGCGCACTGGCCTGCTGGGTGTAGCGGACTGGGGCTGGCACATGCGAGCTTGCGGCTCGTGGTGCATGCGCTGCCACCAGGTGTGGGGAAGAGGGGTCACGAGCCAAAAGGCGTGCCCTTGAGAGAGGTGATGCTCTGGGTATGTAGTCGCATACACTTTGGTGTGCATCCGCAATGAGCAGCCTGGGCTGTGAGGTAGCACGTTTCGAATCACCTCCGCGCCCCCAAGTGTCGCAGGCTGTGGTTGAAGCAACCGTGGGGAGGTTGAAGCTTGCAGCAGCTCGGCCATTTGAATTTGGTCGCTTGCTGCATATGCGCTGCTCGGGCAAGCGCCAGCTGATGTCCTTCTTTCGAAAGCGGCGTTACGCTTGCGTGTACATGCGAGCATGCGTGCAGGAGCGCGCGAAGGGTTGCAAACAAGTCGGTGGGGGGGGGGTTGTGTGGGGAGCGTATGGCAGAGTCTTGCTGCCAGGCGAGCAGTGTCCGCAGACTGTTTTCATCCTGTCCAGCGTGCCGGGCTCTGAGAGGCTGCATCTACTCTGTGGTGCCGCCTCCTGGCGCTACGTGCGCTAGTTTTGGTAGGTTTTATTGAGCTGCGCAAACGCGCCACTTGTAAATGCAAAGCTGCGCAGCAAGCTTTCTGTGACTCGCAACAGTAACAGTAACCCTGCTTGTGCATCATGCAGCTCTGCAGCTCTGACTGAAGCAGCTAACTGTATAGAAGCTGTGCATTGGCTATGGAAGCTAAAATCCATCACCAGTCTCTGCGAGTGTTAGGCACACTCACACGAGCAGTGTGCATGACGCTGTCTTGAACTCAGAGCATGCACTTCACTGAGTACAGCAACCCACCAACTAATCCCGGAGCTTTTTCAGCAAGGCATCACTTGCAATGAGATGCAAACAAGGGACACGGGCCTGCACACGCGCACATCCCAGCATGCACATGAGTTGGTGGCGCCATTAGTACACCATTTCGTGCACTTGCTCAAAACACTCTTAACCGTCCACAGGCATGCATTAAGCTATGATAAATGCCTCACAAAACATGCAGATTGTAAGCCTATGAATAGGGGTGCTGCCTTCGTACATGAACATACTTTGAAGTTCGGGGCCAAACAGGCCAGACAAATAGCACCTGCGGTTAGCGCTACAACAAGGAGAGCACATTTCGATAGTGTGTCTTCAATGCGTGTTGCGTGAATCCAGGCAGCAAAAAGGCGCTTGCGGAGCATGGTGTGTAGTGTATGGCCCTGCATGGCTCTCAAAGTGGACCCCTTGTTCTCGCTGTCACCCAGTGTTTAGCAAGACTTGATCGTAACTATCAGAGCGTACAGCTCTTGATTGTCAGGCTGGCCGAACTGCCAGGCGGTACCCCACAGCGCATGACCACAGAGGTACGGGCGCGTTGCCAGGTGCCTCGCAACCCCGGGCACCCGTCATAGAGCGACCTGTGAGACACTGCAGGCCGCACCCGCAACCGCAAGCATGCCATGCAGCAACCAGCAGGTGGGGCCGTTGCGCGCCAAACTCCCTGAGCGGCCTGGCCCATGCGCAACCCCATTGCCGTGCCTCCGGCTGCCCCGGCGGCGGCTCTTGCAAGTGAACCAACAGCAGCCTCAACTGTGTGCTTGCTATTGTGGGGCTATGTCAGCACGGCAAGCGGCAGCGCGCAGCAGGCCACCCCGGGCTGAAAAAGCGGAGCCCCGCAACACGCATCAGGCGGGCCGCCGCGCCACGCGCTTATGCCTGCGCTCGGGCGCGGGCGCGTCTCCAAGCGCCAGGCCTGGGTGCAGCTTGGCGGGGTCGGCGCGCAGGACAGCGCGGAAGAACATAACTGCTGCATCCTCCATGTACGTCGGCCCAGTGAGCTTCAAACCCTGCAGGTGCGCGCAGTGGCCGCCGCGGCGCGTGGTCGCGAGCACCGTGGCGGGGTTGCCGCGGCACTCCGCCGTCGGCAGGCCGCTGCATGCACAGGGCGCCCAGAGCTCAGCCACCCCCTGCAAATCCTGCATGCTGCAAACAGCTCTTGCCTGGCATGCGCCTGTGCAGACACACTCTGCGCTCCACTGGGCTACTCTCTTCGATTCCCAGCACAACCTGACGCAGGCATATCTCGGCGGCAGATTGCGCATGTAATGCAGGCACGCGGCACACTGCCAGCCCAGGCCCAGTGCGCACTCTGATATAGACTGTAAAATGCACTGCAAAGGACTTGCCATGGGCTGGAGACGTTCGGCACAACATCGTCTGCCCAACACGCGCATGCCCGGCGGAAGCGTGCAGGATACACAGTACTGCGGGTCGTGAACAGCCGGCGCCTGCCCCAAGCCAGCCTCTGATATGCAAGCAGGGATGCACCAGACAAAGAGGTCGTCCGTAGCGGCAAGCAGCAGGGTTGGCGTGCGTATCCGCGGGATGTACTGCGCGCTGCACAGCAAGGCATACTGTCTCAGCGGTAGGCGTCTCACCGCGCCACACACCCACGTTGAGCACGTACTGGGTACCAGAGAACATCCTTTGATCGCGAGAAGGCTGCAAACCACCGGGAACTGTAGGCACACCAAGTTCATGCCCCACAAAATACTAACGCAGCACAAAGCATGATGGTGGCACCCGTGACATCGCGTCGCATCAACACTGGACTCGGCACGAGCTGCGTTGTGCCCGCCTGCGTGCGGCTGCATCACACAGCCAAACTACCCAGGAGCTGGACGCGCATCTTTGCACCTGCGCGCGCACAGGAGCGGAACGAGACAAGCTGCGCCTGTCTGCAGCTGCATCAAACTCCGCCCCCTGCATCGCTACCTCCCCCCACTAGCCCGATCCCGTCCTCCTGGCAGAGTATGGATCGGCCGCTCACCTGTGCGCGGCCGCGTAGTACTCCGCAGTGCCCGCGTAGCCGAACACCTTGCAGGTGACCGCCTCGTCGAACTGCGCGAGCGTGCGCGCGCG
>JAABUP010011335.1_pt1 | contig 10188 bp, 12 predicted proteins | sample 5559201 | NCBI WGS metagenome assembly JAABUP01 (sample SAMN10711887, study PRJNA513373) | rock metagenome | isolation source: Antarctica rocks | place: Antarctica | reverse complement strand
TCAAGGCAAGGGGGATCTACCGTGACCCCGTGCGCTCCAGCCGCGGCCACTTCGTCAAGGCGTCCGGCCTGCGCTGGATCAGCCTGATGCTGCTCGCGCCCGTGCCCTTTGCCGGACGGGTCTGGGCGGAGCTGGTCAAGGTTCCGGTCGCGCAGCGACTGGAATACCTGCGGAGGGGCTGCCGTTCCTGACGGCGCTGGCCCCGTCCGAGCGCTACGCCCAGGCGCAAGGCCGCCGCCACAAGCTGCTGACCGATTGGGCGGAGCTGGCAAAGGTTCCGGGCGCGTAGCGGCTGGAATGCCAGCGGAGGGGCGCCAGCTCCTGCTGCTGCCCGCACGCTGGCTGCCGGGCAGACAGGTCATCGCCGTTGCCGACAGCAGCTACGCCGCCATCGAGCTGCTTGCCGCCGTGCGCCACCGCCTGACCGTGGTCACCCGGCTCCGGCTCGACGCGCGCCTGTTCGACCCGCCGCCCCCCAGGCTGCCAGGGACCAAGGGGCGCCCGCGCGTCTCCGGCGCGCGCCAGCCGACGCTGCTCCAGCGCCTGGCCGACCCGAAGACAGCCTGGCAGCGCGTCACGGTGACAGCCTGGTACGGGCAGACTGAACGCCGGCTCGACATCGTCTCGGGCACGGCGCTCTGGTATCACCCCGGCAAGCAGGTGCCGGTCCGCTGGGTGCTCGTCCGAGACCCGGCCGGCGCGTTCGAGCCGCAAGCCTTCCTGTGCACGGACCAGGCCGCCGACCCACTCACCATCCTGCAGTTGTTCGTCCGCCGCTGGTCAGTGGAGGTGACCTTCGCCGAGGTGCGCCGCCACCTCGGCGTCGAAACCCAGCGCCAATGGTCGGACCTGGCCATCGCCCGCACCACCCCATGCCTGCTCGCCCTGTTCTCGCTCATAACACTCTGGGCCGGCGACCTGGCCGCACGCGGCCTCGTCCTGCCCAGGCGAGCCGCCTGGTATGCCAAACCTGACATCACCTTCTCCGACGCCCTCGCCGCCATCCGCCGACAACTCTGGATCGCACAGGCTTTCTCAACGTCCCCGCAAACCCAGAACATGGCAACAATCCCACGCGCACTCCTCGACAGCCTCACCGAAGCCGCCTGCTACCCAGCCTAAAATGGCCAAAATCAAGCTAAGGGTCTGTTGAGAATCAGTGGATTGATCGGGATAGGGGGACGCCTCACGGCGCCGCCCCTCCCACACCACCGGGCATACGGGTCACGTACCACGGCGGTTCGACCAGGTTAAGCTGGTGTCGGAACATAGAGTCGGGGGAGACCAAGTGAATCAAAGTGGTGGTTTCGTAGGGCCGATTGGACCGCCGGGTGTCCTGACATGCGCCAGAAGCCCGTTGGTGAACCGGCGGCGACCGCTGCTCTGAACTGTGATACGCCTCGACGGCGCAGTTCTTTGAAGCGGTTGCGCCCGTTCCCCCACTGCCGCCAAAGATATGAGCGCAATCTTCGGCGGGTCCACGCCTCCAGGTTCGTGAGCACGCGAGGGGTCTGGCAGAACCCGAAGTAGCCGCGCCACCCGATGAGGTACGGCGTTAGCTCCTCGATAATCTGCGTCAGGCTGAGCCCTCGTGTCCGGCAGGTCTGCTCCCGGATCCGCGTCTTGAATGTGTCGAGGGCCTTTGGCGCGATACGCCGCTCGCCCCCGTCGTTCGAGATGCTGAATCCCAGGAACTTGCGCTTCTCCGGTCGCGCCACCGCACTCTTCGTCTCGTTGACCTTCAGCCGCAGCTTCGTGGTCAGGAACCGGCTCACCGAGGCCATGACCCGTTCGCCGGCGCGGTGACTGCGAACGTAGATGTTGCAATCGTCTGCGTACCGGCAGAAGCGGTGACCACGGCGGGTCAGCTCCTTGTCGAGATCGTCGAGCACGAGGTTGCTTAGAGCATTTTCATGGTGACTGGAAGCGCTGCACCAATCGAGTATCCCAACAAACGGCCGGGCAGGCCTCGGTCTTGGCATCCGCCGTTTCCAGTCAGCCTGAAACCGCTCTAAGAGGGGCGAGAGCGGACCACCTTGCGGGGTCCCCTCATCCACCGGAAGCACCAAGCCGCCTTCCATCACCCCGGCAGTGAGAAACGCCCGGATGAGTTTGAGCACGCGTTTGTCGAATATCCGTACGGCGACGCGCGACATCAGGATATCGTGGTTAACTCGGTCGAAGAATTTTTCGAGGTCGAGATCAACCACGACGTTGTAGCTCTCGGCGACGTATCGTTGCGCTTGGGCCACCGCCTGATGGGCCGAGCGCCCCGGGCGGAATCCGTAGCTATGCTCGGAAAACGTTGGGTCCCACCGCTCTTGCAGTACCTGCAGCACGGCTTGCTGGATCAGTCTGTCGACGACGCAAGGCACGCCGAGCTTTCTGATCGTAATTGCTCACCGCCTCCTCCAAGACGTTCAGCTAAGAGGGGGATTACCGGCGAGCGTTATGTTCGCTTGAACCTGGCGGCGAGCATGGCCTCGGCGGTTTCGATGGCGAATGCATCTGGATCGAACTCTTCGCCCACCCACTCGACCTGCTCGGCGTGTTCGGGGTGTGCGGGGTCGGCAAGAACAGCCATGAGATGCTGATAGCCCCATGGGCCGCCGCAGTCTTCCGGCGGACAGGTGCGCTTTCCGGCGACGCATGCCGGATAGGAAGTCCCGTTGACCGCTGGCTGGGTTTTTTCCATGGCGACCGTATGGTCCCAGTTGTCGCCGAAATCGTAGGTGTAGTCGAAGCGGGCGACGCCGGATCGCAGCAGGCCGTTCAGGGTCAAGCGGTTTTCGTCGGCGACGTCGTCGGTGGTGCGCCGGTCGCCATACTGCTGCCCGTCAATGTCGAAGGCATGAAGGTGGCAATCACGCCAGCCCATCGCCGCCTGGATCGCCTGGTGCAGGTCGCCCAGCGTCATCGTGCCGGGCATGTGCAGGCGGCGCCAGATCGGCGGCCTCACGCCGCGCAATGTCACCTTCAGACTGAAGACGTTTGTGCGGGCACTGCTGCTCGGAAGGGCCGGCTTGGCTATGATGTCCACCTCCTGCTGCCTTGGGCATCGGCCGCGACGCCCTTTCATCAGCGTTTTGCGTGACGCCTTGTCTGACGGCAAGCGGACTAGGGGATGATGGGCAGAGGTTGTCCGTCCAAGGTCATGCGAATGGATTGAAGGAGAGGTATGCCGCGTCGTCGGGCGGTCTCGAATACGGACCGGACGTCGGCGTAGAGCCTGGCGCCCCAGTGCGAGCGGAAGCAGTTGGTGACTTTGCGGAAGACGACGCAGGGACGCAGCGCCTGTTCCGAGCCGTTGTTGGTCGGCGGTATGTCCCGGTGAGTGACGAAGACGAACAGGTGCTGGCGAAAGCGCTTGATGATCCGGAGCAGCTTCAGCCCCTGCCCGCCGATGGGCTCGATCCGGAGCAATCGGTCGAGCGCTGCTTCCAGCTTTGCCGCATAGGCGGCGAGAGTGGAATCCTTGAGCCGGTCACGGCGGCGGCCGATGGCGACGGCCTGCTTCAGCAGGTCCTTGATGGCCGGTGCGAACGCGGCATCGCCGGCGTCGATGGCGTATTGAACATCGCGCAAAAGGTGCGCAAGGCAGGCTTGATGGCCCGTGCTGGCCCAACCCATCTGGGCGCCGAACCGGTCAGACACCCAGAACGCCGGACGCACCTCGCCGAGGAACTCCTCAACCACGGCCTTGCCGCGGCTCGGCCGGATGCGGAAGCAGGCGCTATCGCCGTTATGGAACACCCAGGTCCACCATGTCGCCTTGCCGACGCGTGCGCTGGTCTCGTCGGATTGCAGGATGGTTCCCGACAAGAGCCGGTCCCGGATCATGCTGCTCTGGCGGGCGAAGGCGCCGCCGCTGTCTTGCAGCATGTTGGCAAGTGCGCCCTCGCTGATTTCCAGCCCCAAGAGATCGGACATCAGCCGGGCCAGACGCTCGAACGGGATCGCCTGTGCAAACCGCAGGTAAAGCACAAAGGCCCGCAGGTGCGCCCCGAACGGCGAGCCCGGCTCCAACCCTGCAGGCGGGGAAGCCTTGAACCGTCGCGCGCAGCATGGGCAGGTCCCGCCATACAGCGTCACGCGGGTCACGTCCGGCACGATCTCGGGGATCTCGATCCGGTCACAGGCTTGGACCGCCACTTGGCAAACGCCGCTCACATCGGCTTGGCAATGGCCACACCGCTCAGCCGGGACATCGCGCCGCCGCGTCGGATCGGGATGCAGGGGACGGTGCGCCCCCGCATGGACCCTGCCTTTCGGCTTCGCCTTGGCGCTGCCGCTTGCTTTGTGTCCCTGGCTCGGCGGTACTGAGGAGTTGTCCGGCGTCTTGGACGGCAGCTTCAGCTTGTCGCGTAGCGTCGCGTTCTCCACTTCCAATGCCGCAACGCGGACCGCCAACTCATCAACACGCGCCAGCAGCGTCGCGATCAGCGCGTCCTTCTCGGCGGCAGACAACGGGGGAACATCGGGCACCAAGCGCATCAAGCCGTAGAATCACGACCCCGTCCTCAGGTCAACACAATGTCGCAACCCGCTCCCGCAAAGCCTCGTCGGCGGTGTTCAGACATCCTGCCCATCGCTCATCCGAACAGGAGGGTGAGCAAATACTTCTGATCCCACCGCCCGGCTTGGGTATTTCGACCCGCTTAACCGGCTGGGGCTGGTAGGTTCCGTCGAGTAATACCAATCCGCCTTGACGTTGACACACTGGATGATGAGAGAATCCAAAGTAGTCAATGGCTTGGCGCTTTTAACGTGTGTCACTCTCTTGGCAGGTTGGTATAATTGAGACCGTATGCTTGGCCAGTGCTCACGCAGGTAGTCCTTGGCGTCGTCGATGGTCATTCCATCCACGCCAGGACTGCCCTGGTTCCTTCGAACGCGTTTCCACGCACTTTGGAGATTCTCTCCGTCGCACACCTCCTCCATGAGCTGTTCCGTCACAGCCGGGCTTTCGGGTGCTGGCTTCGCCGCAAGTGGTTCGGCCCTCGGGAGGCCGCTGACCGGGGTTTCACCCCGACCCTGCGGTTCCAAGGCCAGTGAGTACTGGATTTTCTGTCGCTTTCCACTCATGAGTTGCCAGTCCTACTTGCCGCTTCCAATCGTTCGGGCCTTTAACCATCGTTCCCGGCTTGGCCTATCCGTTGCTCCACCTTTCGGTTTGGAGTGCCTCAATTAACCTTGCCGACAGCATGACCTACTATGCCCTCTGCTGACTCCTACGCCCTGGTCAGGTCCCCTTGCGGTTTCCTCAGTTCCAAAGTCGGAACGTGGCGCAGGCCTCCTTGGGTAAGTTCGATCGCCTTCCCCGCATCCCTGCCGGATCTACAGCCCTGGTCTTTGATGGATATGGACTTCGCGATTAGTTGCCCGCTCGTCCGGCCAGGGATGCCTCGTATCCAGTTTCTGTTCGTCAGGTCGCGGTTTTGCTCCACACTTCCTCCAGACACCGCCTCGCGGTGATGCCCTTGTGCTTCGCTAAGCCTTCACCTCCATCAGGTTGGCTAGAGGACTTTCACCCCCCAAGCTATCGAACATGCCAGGCACGCAACTAAACCGCTGCAGCGGTAAGGGCGCGGAGTAGGCCCAGTGACCGCGAAGCTGTGCAGATTGGCCATCTGGCACCCCGGCGTCTTCATCGGCGGCCAGAGCTTGTGCTGTCCGTCAAACGAAGGTGAGCGGACAGCCAACGAGCCAGAGGCGTGCTGCGGGTTGCTTCATCCCTGCGCGGGGTGGAGCGCATTACCATCCTGGCAAGACAGTCCGATCCGGGATCAAGCACCGGCACGCTTCCCCGCTGCTGCCGGGCATGGTGGGGCGCTCCTCTGGAGGTGCTCCTGGCCGCCTGACGAAAAGGCTGATCCAGATTACCCACACGCAGTTGCAGAACAGCCGTTCGAGGACACGCATGACCATACTCCTTGTTGATGTGTTCAAGCTCGGACCACTGCCGGCCGTGCCGGCCCCAGGCAGCCCAGCATGACGGTGCCCGCCGCGGCGAGCTGGACGAGCGCTGCCGTGGTGAACAGCAACGGGGCGCCGTTGCCCACGCTTGCGCCTGTCGTGGCGCTCAAGTCGCGCAACGCCCCGAAGGCGACCGGGGCGAAGGCATAGCAAGCCTGGCTGCACGCCGTGACCAGCGCGACGGCGCGGGCGGTGTCGGCGGGCGCGAAATCCTGTTGCACGATCAGCGGTGGCAGGGAGGTCGCGTTGCCCAGCCCCAGCCCGAACAGCACGACCCCGAGCAACAGCAGCGGTACGCTCACCCCACCCACGGCCAGCAGCACCAGCGAGCCGCAAAGCTGCAAGCCGTAGTTGATCGCCAGAGCGCGCCGTTGGTCAGCGCCAGGTGGCTGCAGCCATCCCATGCCGGTGCGCCCGGCGATGGCGCAGGCCATCGCCAGCCCGGCTGCGAACCCGGCGAGCTGCGCCCCGAGTGCCGGCACCAGCAGCGAGAACAGGTGCGCGATCAGGCCGATCTGGGCGAACAGGCCCAAAGAGGTTGCCGCGGCCAAGGTGACGAAGCGCCGGCTGCGCCACACGGCAGCGCCAGGCAAAGGTCCGGCCGCACTGCTGGGACGGGCGAGTGCTGGGGCGCCCGGCGCGTCGCCATCCGGCAGCAGCCCCATGCTGGCCGGCGTGCGCCCGAGGAAGCGGTCAGATAGCCACGAGCCTGGACTAAACAGGTCACGGCATAGGGCGTCTGGTATTACCCGGTCAACCAACGGCGGGGAGCGGCTGGACGGGCAAGGCCGCCGAACAACCTGGAAGCGCCTGGTTCGCCATCACGCAAAAGCCGCAGTGCCGCACCCAGCGACATCTCTACTTTGCAGCCAGAGTGACAACTTAAACTTGCTCCGACATGGGTAACGGCACGGGTTCCGAACACCCGATACTGTCCGGCAAAGCCTAATTTCACCCGGAGCACTCGTAGCGTAGGACTCAACGAGGCATCTCAGCAACCGCGGGTGGCGCAGTCACATAGTTATTCGAACGCGCGCATACAGCCTCCAGCAACGTGAGGACTTTAGCGTAACTCGTGGTAGTAATAAGATCGGGTGCTACCTTCGCAGTTGCCGATGAAGGATTGAACAGCACACCGGATGTTGCTGCTCTGATCATTGATAAATCATTAAATGCGTCTCCAATGGCAAACGTAGTTCCGTTTTGGCTAGGATATTTTTCTAGGCAGAGATGCTTCCCAGCCAGATTATTCCAATAAATACATTCTGCTATAAGATCATCATTATCAATTATAAAGCGATGGCAGAGAACTTCTTGAATGACTAATTCTGTTAGCAGAAAATCGTTCATAGGACTAAAAGAATCTGATACTATTATTAGATTTCCAAGTTTTTTTAATTCTTTAATAAATTCTACAGCTCCATCAAAAGGCTTAAGTCTGGAGACGGCGCGGCAAATGTCTGCTATGCCGATACCGTTTTCGCGAAGAACACTCAACCTAGTCTGCATTAGTCCTCGATAATCGGGAATATCGCGCGTCGTTATCGCCAGCTCCGCGATTTCGAAGACATCTGCTAGATGCGGCCACATTTCTGGGATCAGAACACCTTCCAGATCACAAAATATTTGGGTTGCAGTCTTCATACTAGGTTCCCTTGAGACACGTCGAACATGACCAAGGCGATGCCGAGTACAACAAGGACCAAGCCGATAAGACCATTGAATGTACGTTGATTGGCCAGTACTTTCTGCCTGATTGCGGGCTGTGCAAGGAATGAGGCAACGCCGACAAACCAGATCAAATGCGTCAGCGAGATGAAGAGCCCGCAACCAAGCTGGAATGCAAGTGATCGGCCGGGTCCGATCATCTGTGTGTAGAGACTTACTACGAACACGGCCGTTTTTGGATTGAGCCCATTGGTCAGCATACCCGTCGTGATCGCTCGAACGATGGTCTGTCCACCCACGGAACCTTCAGAGCTTATTGCTTTGGGCTGAGCCAAGGCTGTCGTGGCACCAATGTAAACAAGATAGCCGGCACCAGCGAGCTTGATGATGTCAAGGATGTTAGGGAATAACTGCTGGAGGATTACCAAACCAAAGATGGCGTAGAAGACATGAAACCAGCATGAGATTGCGATACCAACCGCCGCCATGATCCCGGCCCGGCGTCCGTAAAGGAAGCTGTTGCGCGAGATCATGACGAAATCGGCACCCGGGATCACGACAGCGAGCAACGTGATCCCAAAAATGAGGGAAAGCTGGTCCATTGACTCGTTCAGAAGGCAGAATGGTTAGCGAGTTCAGATACCTTTTTCCGCCTAAAGGTGACAACCAGAATGTCGCGGTGGCCCGCTATGTTGGGGCGCGTCGCCTCGACTGGAGTGACACCATGCGAAACACGCTCGTCGTTCACGAGCGCCGTATCTAACATTTTTTCAAGTGTGAATTCGGCAATTCTCCCGCCATCACGATGATAGATTGACGTCACTCCTCCCGATATATTGTGACGATTTAGCAATGTCATGAGCACGTAATCTACACCGTCATGGTGCGTCCCTTCGGGAGTGGGCTTGCCTCCGCCTTCGACCGCGACAATGCGGAATTGGTGAATCTCGATATGCCAGGAGTGAAGTGGAGCCAGCGCTCCAAATACTGAAGTTGCAAACCGTAAAATCGCTTTCAGAACCGGCCCGTCGATGATGTCGGGGCGGATTGGATCATAGTGACGTTCGATGCCCCCATTAAGGGCGTTATACGTGACCGCCTGGTAATGGGGCTGGTGCGGCTGTAGGAGAACTAGACCACCAGCCCTATCGCCGACCATGGTGGCGTGCCTCCGCGTTCTATACTTTCCTCCATCCGCCATATAGCCGTCGGGAGTCAGATCGTCCCAGCTACGCGCGAACGTCTCAATCATCAGCGGATCGACGCCCGGCTCCCGCAGGATGAATTCCATAATCTCATGGCCACTGATGAGAATCTGGTCGCAATCCGCAAGTGTCTGGTGGATTTCGACCTCGCGCTGTAAAAAGTCGCGAGGTTTCTGTTGTACGTCCACGGCTGCAAACATAGTATCTTCCCCCTTGGCTGGTTCTCATTGCAAGGAACCGAGCGGCTTCTCATTCGCAGCTCGCTTGGGCATTGAATATCGAGAGTTTCTCGACTAAACCTGTGAGAGATGCTCATAGGTTGCATAATGGCTATTCCCCCCCGCCGGTTGCCTCAACTCAGTGCCTTGAGGGTGTTCGAAGTAGCGGCCCGGCATCAAAATCTGCTCCGTGCGGCCGAAGAGCTGAACGTGACACACGGGGCCGTAAGCAAACAGATCCAGGCTCTAGAAGGCGAGTTGGGGGAGACCCTTTTCGAGAGACGAAACCGTGGGGTGCATTTAACGGAAAGGGGGAAATGGTTAAGTGCAAAGCTCAGTGAAATATTTCTTGAAATTGATACTACTTTCCAGGACTTTCGCTCGCATACTGGGCCAAGACCGCTCGTCGTGTCGTGCGAGCCTACACTTTGCCTGAAACTATTGATTCCCTCGATTTCCGAGCTGAAACACGAGACTGGGCTAGACGTGCGCTACCTTGCGGCCGGAGGTCCAATCGATTTCACACGCGATCACGTCGATCTGGCCATTCGCCGAAACGACTTTCTAATCGACAATAATCTCTTCGTCGCTGATCTTGCAGAGGAGCGGATGGGACCTGTCACATCGCCAGTTTTCCTGAACGAAATGCATGGTTTATCTAAGAGATACGATCTCCTTCATGCAGCAACTCGGCCTAAAGCGTGGCGAGATTGGAGAAAACGTGCTTCGATCTCATTGCTTGCAAAGCATGATATATCCTATCAACACCACTATCTTGCGATCCAGGCGGCAGAAGCTGGTCAGGGTCTAGCGCTCGCGTCCACGCATATGGTAGCGCGTGACCTACGTCTTGGACGCCTAAAGGCGCCATATGGGTTTCTAGGCGACGGTACCAAGTATATTGCTTTGTCATCAACGGAAATGAATCTCGATTTCCGCAAAGGAATTTTCGTTCATTGGCTACGAGCACAGATGGACCGAAATATCAAAAATGCTATAAGTGAGCCAACATCGGGTTAATATCAGATCTTGTTGATTAAAACCTATGTGCCCAGGTGCGCAGTCCGATGGACATGATGGTCCAAGGCTGGTCGATGAGCTTATTCCAGGCGTGGCAGCAA
>JAABUP010011334.1_pt1 | contig 10191 bp, 8 predicted proteins | sample 5559201 | NCBI WGS metagenome assembly JAABUP01 (sample SAMN10711887, study PRJNA513373) | rock metagenome | isolation source: Antarctica rocks | place: Antarctica | reverse complement strand
CTTGGTTCATCAATATTTCAATTGTGCATTTGCTTTTGTCACTGCAGCAGCTCTTCATTGCTCTCAGAGACAGGTGATATTGATGCACGCCCTGGCTCAACCTTCAGGTTGTCTGATAGGTCTTTGTGCAGAAGCCGCTTCTGCTGCAGATTGTCTTTGACGCTCTGAAGTTTCTGCTGCAGACTCATTGTCTTTGCGTTTGATTGTTCAAGTCTTGCCCTCATACAATCTTGTTCAAGACAAATTGTGTTGATACCCGCATTGTCATCTGGATTTACGTACTTTGAAAGATCAATATTGTCTAGAAGACTAAGCAATTTCCGGACATGAGCACGCTTTTGCTTCAACACTCTCTCAGTGTCTTCATGACGTTTGAACTCATGACTCAGAGACAGGGCTGTCAGAGCACGCTCTCTTTTCTCATTTTCAAGTGTCTCTTGCTGACCTGCACAGATGATTTGGTAATTGGTGATGGCGTCTTTCAACTTTGACAGCTCCTTCAGCTGGGTATTGAGAGTTCTCATGCGGATTTCGTTATTCTGATTGGTTTGACCAGCTTTGAAGAGCCGTTGGTGCAATATACTGTTCTCACATTCAAAGGCCTTGTTCTTCATGCGAAGTCTCTTGTTGCTCTGTAGCTCAACACCACATGTTGAACAGATGGCTAGTCTGGTCTACCACTTATGTTAAAATATATCTGCAAGAGGTGGGCAAGCCATCCACACACTTCATATGTTTGAGGTTGTGTCATACTGCCTTGTGCCGCCATTGTTGTCAGAAACAAGTAGGTAATTGATGAGGACAGTGTTGTATTGCTTTGAAAGAGATGATAGCAATGCTCACTATCTTAGGAAAATTACTCAAAGATGCTGTCTTTGTACGGCCTTTGATGCTAAGATAGCATCTATGTAGGGTGATCGTGACCAACTTTGCTTTGCTAACCCACGTTTAGCGACAAGTTGCGGCGGTTGGAGCCCTTTAGGTTTGAAATCAGTTACTTGTCAGGTGAAGGCCGGCTCACTTACCCACACACAGTCTAATGTAGGTCAGCTCAGTTATTTCAGGTGGCGCTCACCTTGAGTACGTCAGTTTTGGTGCTTTGACTTCATAAATAATTATAAACAGTTGCGCACATGACATGCGCAGGGCTTAGACAGGCCTTATCATCAACTCCTGGTCAATTCAACGCTTCATTTCTTGACGCTTTGGTTACTCAAATTGAATGCATGCTTTGATTGAGATTTAAAGGAAAGAGCAATATGCAAAGTGAATGTACCAGTACCACACATCATTCACAATGAACCTCACTTTTGAGGATCCATATACTGAGTTATGAAAGAATCTCTTCAACAACAACAGTTGTTACAGAAACTACACAACTTGCTATGAGGGTTCAAATTACACTTCAATGCGCTCTCTAGATTACTCTGTTAACAACAACATGTTTGCTGTTGGTCTTCAAGAGATACCCTTCCCTCAGGACCTTCAAGTTGAACTTGTTCAAGGAGAACAAATCTTTAACCCGGTATACGTCAATCAAGCCCACCAACAGCACCTGCCAGAAGTTCAAGATTTCAATGTCAGTATCAAGAAAAAGATATCAGAAATTGAAGAGGTCAAGACACAGTATGAATGAGGCTTTAAGGTTTTGACAATGCTGATACCCAACTAGGCTGAAGCAGATTTTCAGATATCGTGAATGAGAGGGTAGAAGTGAATAATGAGTTGTGACTGACACCGGTGATAGACAGATACACCAAATAAATCAACACCTTGCGGCTTTACAACCCTATTTCTTTGCAATGAAATCTACTTTGAAAGCTTTGACAGAGCAAGTCAACCGTCAATGGAAAGTAATGACACCCGTCACTCCGTGTTCAAGAAAACAGAATACATCAAGTAATGTTGCAAGTGAAGCTGCAAGCCATACTAGCAAAGTTCTGAAGGCAAGCAGAACTTGATTAGGGAATAGGGAAAGCCAGACTACCGTTGAATGTTGATTTTATTATTGTTTTTGCGTTTTTCTGTGTCTGTAGAACGGAGTGACAGTTCTTGAGTGCTTTTGATTGTTTAATATATGCTTGCTTTTAAAAGACATTGCGCAGGCAAGGAAGTTAGAACTGTTTCTGTTATGCAATTAGCAAGATTTTGTCAGAAAAAACAATCATCAACTAAATCTCAGTACAATATCTCAGTGAGAGCAGACCGGATACAGGAAGCAGTTCTCTGATTTGAATTGTTATGACAACCTCAGTTGTTCCACCTGAGTAGTTCATTGCAAAAGCGCCACAGCTTCAAGTCTGCATCTGGCCACCATCTTGACTCAATTGATTGTTGTTCAGCTGCTCATGCTCTTCAACGTGTGAGATTTTAAAAGAGAGAGAGGTTTGAGAATTGTCATGAGTCTATAAATTATGTTATGTATTCACAATTACCCTGACAGTCAGGCAGGAAGAGAATTATGTACAGTAAGCTCAGTCAAAGACGCAGATATCAAAACAGAGATTACTTTCACCCTCATTAACCTCTACCTCATCTCTCACCTGAAGAGACAAGCAGTGACTGATACTTCAAAGGGTTGTAGAGCACCAACGTAAGCAGTGGCTAGATATGAACAGAAAGGTGCAAGGCATCCAGTTCCGGCATAGGTTGCAGTCTATTGTGAAGCTCATGAAGAATCATCTTCATTCACTTGAATTTCATTTGTGCTGATGGTCTGTCTTTTCAGGCCAGAACTGATATTGACATTCAATTCTGTGACATTGATAGAGTAGAAATTTAAAATCATGACAACCAAACATAGAGATTCAACGCTACAACTAGATGACAGAATCTGATGTTTCCACCAACATTCATCTCTAAGACCAACACTAAACAGGGTGAGGTTTATGGCGTTGAAGTGACTGACAGCTCAGCCTGATTGATGAAGAGAACTGATCATGCAAGAAGAGCTTCCTTGACTGGCTTGAAACTCTGATACTAGTATTGTAAGCAGGTGCTGAACATTAGATGTTGAGACATGAGACGAACTTTCACCACCATTTTCTCTTTCTTCTGATCAAGACTTAGAAAGTGTTGCAGATTCAGAATATCTTGATCAAGAAGCCACTTATCAACAGCATTCAGATTTCACTTCTGTGTGTTGACATCTCATAAGAATGGATATTTCTTTCAAAGGTCTTTGAGTTTGTGGCAAACACCAATCACATTGCGTGGTCTGTCACACTTCAATGTAATTAAAGCTGCACAAGCTTCATGTTGTACTTTTATAGAATTGAAGTACAAGAGTACGGTTTCTTTGACTGATGACCACTGACTACCTTCTTTCATGATTGCAAGTCTGAAGGTATCCACAAATGTTTACACAATAACATGAAAACCAAGACCTCTAATACAAGATATACACAGACCAAATACTGACAGTGTGGTTTGCACCTTCAACTAGCAGGCACCTTTTATAATTACCCTTGTTCTTTCAGAAAAGCATTATATTTGAAGGGGTGTGGTGATCAAAATTGCTTGACATGGGTTTCAAGTGACCGACCTTCTGTTAGCTCAGCCACTAGCATTGTCAAGAGCTGAGGTGACCAGATCTCTGCTGTGCAATTCCTTTTGCTGTTTCTCGCTAATGCACAGAGTGATCAGCTTTTGTTAGTGTAACGAGCTAGAGCGCATGTAAAGCGCTTCTTCAATGATCTACTTCTGTCTTGCGATGATCTTAGGTTTAGACTGTATCAGGTGACTGTTTAGCTCTGCAAGTCACTTCATTTGAGAAAATGTGTATGTAAGTGGCACAGAATTGTCTCTGGTCCTTGCTTCCTATGTGCCGTGATTTACAAAAAGGCTAGACACTTCTACTGTTTTCACTGTTCTCATCACTGCATAACACAATGTCTGCCCTCACACACTCACTGTCTGCATCTCAAGATCAATCAAGGTGGCTGCCTGCCGAGGAACTTGTGCTGAAAAGATTGAAAACAGATAAACCAAAGGCTACTTGGAGTGAGCTTCAGGTACTTTTCAATGTCAAAGTTGATGCCCATCAAAACCATACAGTTAATGTCATATGTTGCAAGTGGAAATTATTGCAGCAGTCTCAGCTGGCCAATACAGCTGTCAACTCTTCCTCATCTGATCAGCATATCAGTATGAAACCACTGTCTCAGGACCTCAATATGAACCTTAGTGTATGTACTTATCATCATCATCCATTGAGATCTTGCTAAATCCTACGCAAGCAAGCACAGAACAACTCAGCTCAATCATGTGTGGGACTGAATATCACAGTTGATAGTACAAAGACAAATCTTGTTGAGGATCTCTGGTCAAGCAACTTGACAGCTTTGGCGACAGCAGCGGCCAGTGGCCAAATGAATGGGCTGGATCTGCAGTTTGATGGACTTTATCTGTTGTCATCTGAGATTATATGGTACTTTGAGTATTAACCTTGACATACATGTAGTCTAAATCACCCCTGATATCCCTTATAAGGAGATGCTTTTGGGATGGCACTTTGATCATCACATTTCAGCACAGTCAAAATGAGTGCATGGCCAAACTTTCAATTCTGTGGAATATGACTATCAACAAATGTACAGGCCAGAACAGACTTGTGAACAAACTAGTTGAGAACCAAGGTGAGGCAATTCCTCAACATCAATTTCAAGCAGCTCAATGTGTAACATATTGAATTGAAGTTGTACTTTAAGCCGGATGAAGATCATGCTTGAATCATCTATGATAACTGGTCATTCATAACTAATAGTGTTGAAGAAACAGCTACATGCACAGTGCGGAAATAGCTTATCTGCATTGCAAACCTATCTATGAATATGAGATGGTGGCCAGTGATGATGCTGTCGACGTTTGTGTGCAAATGAAAGTAGTGATGATGAGTTGGCTTTTTTCCTTTTCCCCTTTGGCTCAATGACTTCAATCTGAATAGGCTCCTTGTGTAGTGGGTATTCTTGTTTAAATAGTTGCTGTGAGGGTGCTGTGCACAATGTGCCGATGCAACAGGAAACCAGGTTGCTTTTGAGGTTGCTAACATTTGCCTTGTCGTCCTCAGAATAGGTGTAGGCGGCCCCTGCGCAGGCTGCAAAAAAATCATAGAGGCAACTTGAATTCCGAGCGGACTCATAGGGTGAACTTGAATTCTGAGCGGACCCATGGTACAAATTTGAATGCTGAGTAGACCCATATGAGGAATTTGAATTCTGAGCAGTGTTGATGCAGACAGAACCGTCAACTTGATTATAGCATTCAATACCTGACTGTGTGAATAGTTCGATATTGCAACCAGAGACTGCTGTACCCTCAGAAGAGCATGTTATAGGCACAGAATAACCATTCACATAGCTAACATCAATATCAGGTGGCCCTGTGAAGCTGCCTTCAATCTTGCTGCCATTAATGTTGAGATTTGAGCCAACACCAATCCTTTCTGCTCATTCAGTCAAGAAAGTGTACTGAGTAGGTGAATTGTCAAGGAGTATGATAGCTGACGGGTTACCTACTGGTGTCAGGGCACTGACATTTGAACCAAATGAGAGAGACAATTGAGAACCATACAGATTGATGATCACAATCGTCATGTAGTTGTCTGAGTCATCAGAAGCTGCAGTACTACAAGTCTGTGAAGCACTTGTAATTGAAATGGCGCTTGAAGATGAATTGTGAATATTAACTCAGAGAGTTACTGTCACAGTAGCAGCAGGTGGGCAGCTGAGTGAAGTGGCAGCTGCCAGAGCTGCATGAATCAAAACAACAATCTGACACAAAGTTCTCATTTTGGGCTTGTTCAGAGGAATGATTCCTCAAAGATAGTGGCTATCATGGTCTTTTGTGATGCGCAGAACAGTGGCTTGCGAATGCTTGTAAAGTCATTCATCAATGAAGCTACATGGTATGTCAACTTTTGAATGCAGATCTAGTTATAAAGAAAAGACAAGACCTAGTTTTATTACAACCCATGAGATATTATTTGCACCTAACTGCCTATCTTGAACTCACATAACAAATCTCAGAAAAAGCCACCATTGAGATGACACAACCCAAAGCTATGACCAAGATGGCTCAGAAACTTTGAGATATGGTTGCACGTGCATTGTCACCGATATCTGCAAAAAATGCTGGTCATGCTTTGAATTTCAAGATTCGGACAAAGCAGGAAAAACACAGCAGAGTCTGAAATATGATCTTTCAAAATGAGGACTGGATGACCAAAGCCACTACCGAATTTGGTGTCAATTCTATTCTGATTGGTCCAAACCTGAATGCCTATTACAACAACAACAGTCAGAAATACAAACCTGCCTATATGATGCTTGTAACTGACGATAGATCTGAAGATCTTCGGTTTCAGAGAAAGCTCTTTGAAAGTCCTTGAAACCACATACAGTTGAAAAACATTGTGATGAGGTTGTGTTCAAGTCAGACATCACATTATGTGTTAAGAGTGCTGTCTATGATGATCATGAAATTACCTTTCTGAATACAAGAAAACTCTTTTCAGATCAACACACACAAGTACAAACATCCTATCTGTATTGGCAAGATAGTCAGTGGGTTCTTCGGACACTTGAACTCAAGAATATTGTTGGGATTGAGGGGCCAGCATCATCCATAGATGATGTTAGCTACATCTGTGGTCTGAACTTCACACGGCCTGATGGTCAACAGGTACAGCATATCTTTGGTTCAGCTGGCACTGAGTGAGATGAATGTGGCCTTCAACCCATCAAGGTACTTAAAACGGGCGTTACTGGGTGGAAATATACACGATAGTATTAAGGCAACCCTATATTTCAAAACTATACCTCATCATCTCACATTCCTTCTCTACATCAGTCACTACAGTCAGTATGTTTCATCATAGTTCTGTCAGTTATTAAATGATATAGTCTTCATCATTCACACAATCTTAGATCAAAAGACTCGAGCTCATTATAAACACTGCTCTTCACTTTCATAAACTCTTAAAATCTCAACTCCATAATCTCATGCTCACATACACCATGGGAGGTAGAGAACAGTATTGCTATGAGCGCATGAGACCACATTCCTGAGCTTGCTGAAGAAGGAAGTTGCTATTTCTATTTCAAGACAAGGACTGAAACACTGTATTACATCCCTTGACTACTAAAGAGACTGGGTATCAGATACACCTGATCCTTGAAAAGAAAGATGATGTTTCTATATGGAGCAAAGATGGTGTGACTGCGCTGCTGTGCGCTGTACAAGCAGAACATGAAGATATTATATGAGTGTTTTTGAAAGCTGGTGCAGACACTTCTGCATCACCCACTGTTAGACTGAACTATCAGGCCTGAAGCAGTGTAGTCTACACACGAGGTCGTATTGAGGCAGTTTTTCGAAAGAGAGAGGTTACAACGTCTTCAAATACGGGGATGAAATCAAGAAACCATGCACCATGTGGCAAGGAAAGGAAACTCTGGCTGCTTCTCAACACTGTGTCAATATCTTGTGTACAAGCAGACCGCAGTGCATTACGCTGTTTGGTATTGAAGTATATCTAAAAGAGCCTACTCTGAGAGGGGAGCAGGCGATTATGCTTCAACGTTGAGGTTACCAGAATTGAGTTAAGGCAAGTTCGCCATTCAAAATCAGTTGTAGCCCACCTGATCTTCAATCAAAACAAGAAACAAGGAACAGAAATGTGTGAGAAGGTGTGACAAAGAGCTGAAGCACGTTTCTAGAGCAGGTCAATAGTTTTAAGGCAGAAGAGGAAGTCAGAATTGTAGCAGAAAGAAGCTAGATTTGAAGCTAAAGAAAGCAGGAATCAAAGGAGAAAGCCGGAATTGAAGCATAAGGGAACTAGAACCGAAGCTCAATAACATCCCCTACATCAGAGATTGTGCAGTAAGTTAGATTGTGGGTCTGATTGAAATGCTGAAAGCTATCTCTCTTTTGTTTGTTATGATCCCACACATTTGACAATATCTATGATAATGACCTCACCGCTCAACAGTGTCGGCACTGCACTTCATGCCTCATCAGAAGCAACACGACATGCTCAATCATTCTCGCTTTGAACTTTCTTGGCGTCACTCGTAACATTGGCGTTTGTATTTGCTATTGAAATATGCCTTTTTGTCCTCCTCAAGGATAGAGTCAAACAACTCTAGTAAGTTTCAGTCATACCTTCAGGCACAAAGATACTGATTTGGTGGGCCAGTCAGCCTCAAACTTATCTGGTGCCTGAAGGACAACGCATCAATTCATATCCTTCAGGTACAACACGTTGGGTTCTACATCTAATTAGGACACTGAACACGATCATCCTACAAAACTCCGGTCTAGATGCTTTCTTCTTCCTTCGATACATCTACATACTCTTCACAATCTTCGCCGCTCTATCAGTCATTGTTGTGTCGAGCCTCATTCCCTTAAATTCTCTCAGCAGTGGTAACGCTGTGGGTGAGAACCAAGCTCTTGATAGGTTGAGCTGGGCGAATATCGGACTCAATCAAACAGGATTCTACTGGGCGCATCTAGTGATGGCATTGGTTGTGATTGTATTTGTGTGTCACACCATTCATGTGGAACTGGTGTTTTACATTCATGTCCGCAACTCTTATCTCACATCGCCTGAGCATTGTCTCTCAGAGGCCGTCAACACTATTCTAGTGACAGACATTCTGAAAAAAGATCTTTCGATATTGAGAGATCTCTACAGCATATTCCCGGGCAGAGTACGTTCTGTATGGATTAATTGAGATCTCTCTGCTCTGTCTAAAAAGATGCAAGAGCGTAGAAAGCTCGTCACTACACTGGAGGTTGCGGAGACCAGGCTTATCAGATTAGCTGTGGCGTCCTTTTGTCAAGGTAAGAGTTGCGGGCTTGCACAACCGGGCAACTTGAACATCAAAGATGAGGAACCACTGTGAAAGCACTATCTGGGTGAGAAAGACCGCGATCATATGTACATTTCAATAAACGGTTGGACCTGGATGCCTGCCATTCCTTTTATGAATAAAAGGGTTGACACAATCTGTCATTGCTTGAGAGAGCTGGCACGACTGAACAAGAAGATCAAGGCAGATCAAAGAGAGCTGATGTGACTTGACGGAGATCAAAAGAAGTTGACCAAGCTTGAGTCAGACCGAAGGGAATCAAGTAAGTATCCGCAAACAAAGTCAGCCTTCATACAATTCAACACCCAGTCAGCGGCGTATATGGCCTGTCAGACTCTACTAAGTTTCAGTCCTGTACACCTATCAGCCCGACACATCAACGTCCCTGCACATGAAGTACGATGGAGCAGTCTATCTCAACAATGGTGGAATCAATATATACAGGATGGGTTGGTGTGGACCGCCTTCGCTTCGCTTCTTGTTACATGGGTGATACTCATTGCATTCACGGGTTTTCTCTCTCAGGTCACTACCCTTGCAGACTCCGTACCATGGCTTAAGTGGTTAGACAAAACTTCGGTGTGGCTGAGTGGATTTATTCAAGGGGTGCTGCCGCCGTTGACATTGACAATATTGACTGCACTGCTGCCACAAATTCTGCATGTAGTCACAAGATGGCAAAGTCCTTTAACAGAGACGGCATTTGAGCTGTTGCTGCAGAAATATTATTTTATCTTTCTTTTTGTGCAAAACTTCCTCACAGTGTCGCTATCTTCTAGTATCACAGCGATCATTCAAGATCTTGTTCATGGCCTGGACTCTGCGCCCGCGCTATTGGCCAGAAACGTCTCAAAGGCAAGCAACTACTTTATCTCTTATCTCACTTTGCAAGGTCTTTCAGGGAGTGCGGGTACTCTTCTGCAAGCTGGGGGTTTAATTCAATGGCTTATCCTTGCCCCTTTGACGGACCGTACGCTGAGGCAGAAGTGGGAAAGACAGACAAGCTTATCAGAGATACGATGGGGCACCTTTTATCCACTTTACACAAATCTTGCATGTATTGATAAGTCACTCACATCCTTTCTGATGGCTCTGCTTACAATTCAGGCCTAGCCTACTCGATTATTGCTCCCCTTATACTCGTGTTCAGTGTTGTCACCCTTGGCTTATTCTGGTTTGTTCTCCGCTATAACCTTCTTTATGTGTCAGTTTTCTCCTACGATACCGAAGGTCAACTTTACCCGACTGCTTTGAAGCAACTCTTTACAGAGGTCTACATGATGGAGTTGTGCCTGATAGGTCTTTTCCTATTTAT
>JAABUP010011333.1_pt1 | contig 10191 bp, 13 predicted proteins | sample 5559201 | NCBI WGS metagenome assembly JAABUP01 (sample SAMN10711887, study PRJNA513373) | rock metagenome | isolation source: Antarctica rocks | place: Antarctica | reverse complement strand
AGACCTAGTCTGACATGAGTCTGTGAGCATGCTGACCAGAAAGCTGGTTTTGGGCAAGGCAAGGCAAGGCAAGTGAGTGTATGAGTCTGAGAGCATAAGGGTTGCTCACTTGCTTCAGAGCCAATGTCATCTGGGACACAAAACTGCTCACCTGCTGCAGAGCCAAGATCATCCGGCGGACCTGGTAGACATCAGTGTTTCAGGGTCTAGTATGTACGGTTTGGGCTCACCAGCAGGTCTGGTAGACATCAGGGTTTCAATATTTGCTTTTTGGGGTTCAGGCTCACCTGCTGCAGAGCCAATGTCATCTCAGCCTTGAGCTGGCGGATCTGGTAGACATCATTCAGGAAGTCGGCCTCCCATGCCTCCACCTGGACACCTTCCCCTGCAGGTGCCGCAATGTGTCATCATCTTGGCACATGCTTATCAATGTTTGAGGTGTCAGCTTGTTGTGGCTACAACAGCAACAGCAAAAGCAACAACAACAACAACAGCAGCAGCAACAGCAGCAGCAACAGCAGCAGCAGCAACAGCAGCAGCAACAGCAGCAACAGCAGCAGCAAAAGCAACAACAACAGCAGCAACAACAGCAGCAACAGCAGCAGCAGCAACAGCAGCAAAAGCAACAACAGCAGCAGCAACAGCAGCAGCAACAGCAGCAGCAACAGCAGCAGCAGCAACAGCAGCAAAAGCAACAACAACAGCAGCAACAGCAGTATCAGCAACAGCAGCAGCAACAACAATTGCAACAACAGCAACTACAGCAACAACAGCACTATGATGTTACTGCAACACAGCAGGACAATGTACGCATGGCCTTTGCAATGTCACATCAGTGCACAGCTCCATGCACGTGTGGTTCACCTTTGAGCTTGGCTTCAGGTCGCGCAACCTCTGGCATTGCCTGCTCCTCGTCTTCTTCAGTCTCAGCCTCTCCTTGCTCTTCTTCCTGGTCAGCTTCATCAAAAACCTCTCCCTCCTCTTCTGCTTCCTTGACCTGGGGAGCTGCTTGCTTCACCTGAGTATGGCGAGCACGATGAAACTTAGTTCAAAGAAATGTTACACGTTCCAGTAAATGCTACACATGTGTGGCACATGTCTTCTCTCGCCAGGCTGGCTTGTTCTGGGCGTCATGGTAGGGGAGAGATTGACAATCAGATGGTACAATGTCATTCCAGACCTTTCAGATGCATGTTTGTCAAAGACGTTTATAGTGTGAACACTCTGTCCTGTGTCTTGTTATCCTGTGTCCCTGCCTCTTCCTCATGAAGGCAGTGTCTGTTGTGCACACGTCAGGAGTCAAAGGCCACATGATGACAGCCCTTTTTTCAGCAGAAGGTGACATCACCTGAGCAACTGGCTGTGTTGCTGTTCTGTCTGTTGCCTGCTGGGCCTGCTGAGCATGCTGTGGTTTCAAACTCAGAGCGCGCTCAGCCATCTGAGGCTGCTGTCCGTTTGAACCTGCTGCCTGCTGAGCCTGCTGTGCATCTGAACCTGCTGCCTGCTGAGACTGCTGCTTGGCTCTGCCCTCTGCAGCTTGAGCTCTGAGCTCGGCATCGGTCGGAAGTGAGGGCTTGGCAGGTGGTTGGGAATGGGCAGCATCTGCCAGCTGCAATCAGAACAAGGTGATTACATATCTTAAGGGGGTGAGATTTGATCTCTAGATGAACTGTGATTAGATATCCAGAAGTGGCAGCCCTCATACGTTATGATGAGAGCTGATGAAAGTATATCTGGGGATCAGGCAACTTAAGAGATGGTGATCAGGCAACCTAGAGAACAATACCAAAGACCATTGCTCATCCAGACAGAAACAGCAAATCTGATTGGGCTTTTCCTACAGGTCACGACTCTGCCAGCTCTTGGCTTGCCCCAGAGGCTTTGCAAAAGTTTGGGTAGCCTGAAACCCTCAACCCTAAATAACAAAACTCAAGATTGTCAAGGCAAACAGCCTGTGCAACATGGGTCAAATCATGACAGCGTTACTCCCAAATCTTGGGAGGCCCAGAACGAGGCTGGGGTTTGCCTGCCACAAAACATACCTTTGTGGAAGCCTGTCGGCTTGCACTGGTGAAAGCATTGCTTGCAGCCGCAGCAATGGCAAAAGCATTGCCAGTCAGACCTTGCCCGAAGGGGCTGGACTGGGAAGCACCAAAGGCAGACGCCCCCTGTGAAGTGGCAGCCGTACTGGCAGCCCCAAAGAGTGACAACCCACTCTGGGCTGATGTGCCAAATGCAAACCCCCCTTGTGTAGCAGCGCCAAAAGGGCCACTGGGCACAGCCCCTGATCCCTGTCTAGCGGCAGACGCTGCTGGAAAGGAGCTGTGCAATGGAGCGCCTGATGGCTGTCTATTGATAGCTGTCGACGGTTGTCTACTGGTACTTGCTGATCCTGTGCTGCCAAAAGCATTGCTCTGCAGAGCACCGGAAGCTTGTTGGCTGACAGCTGCCGAGCCTTTTGCAGCAGGGACATCGCTTGGGAGAGCCCCTGGTCCTTGCCTGCTAGCAGCAGCTAGACTCGTTGCAGCAGGAACGCTGCTTGGTAAAGCCCCTGAGCCTTGCCAGCCAGCAGCAGCTGAGCCTGTTGCAACAGGGACACTGTTGCTTGGTGATGCCCCTGATCCCTGTCTGCTTGGAGCTGCTGGTCCTGGCATGCCAAATGCACTGTTCTGCACAATGCCTGATCCCTGTGCGCTTGCAGGTACTAAGCTTGTGCCCGCAGAGCTTGATGCAAACCCAAAGGGAGGAGGCACCGACTGAGGCTTGGGGGCTGAGTCACCCTTGAGGACGCTGGCTTTTGGAGCAGAAGGTGCAGCTGCTGAAGTGCTGGCAGCAGCACTGGGCTGTCCAAACAAGTTATTGGATGGCATACCAAATGCTGGAGCTGCAAGTGAGCTTCCAGCATTGCTTGATTGGCCAGAGGAGCGGTTGGATGGTGTCCCAAAAGCTGGAGCTGCCAACAAGTTTCCAGCAATGCTTGATTGGCCAAACAAGTTGTTTGATGGTGTCCCAAAAGCTGGAGCTGCAAACAAGCTTCCGGCAGTGCTTGATTGCTCAAATAAGCCATTGGGCTGCAGGCCAAGCGATGACGCTGTTGTGCTGGCAGCAGTGTTTGCAGGTGCCAAAGTGGTAGCAGGTGTCAGGCCAAACGATGGCAGAGCTTGTGAGGTGGATGAAGAAGAAGCAGAGGATTGGAAGAGACCGGCGGTTGCTGATGCAGCTGGGAAGCCCCCTGGCTGTGGTGGCCTCTGCAGGCATCACAAAAAGGAAGCTGAGGAAAATAAAAGTATATGCCTGTTGGCGATCATACTGAGAGCCTGCAGGTATCACTAGCAGCAAGCTGATTTGTTTTGAAGGCTGTGAGAAGTTGGCTGTGCAAGTTTTGCTCCTGCTCATGGAAGGATACTCAAGTCTGTGTGTGTGTGTGTGCCAGTAACCAGCAGTGGGGGAAAAGCAAAAATCTATGCCTTTTGGCAATTTTGCTGGGAGCCTCCTGAGGCAGCAGCCCAGAGCTAAGACCATAGGCCATAGCCCGGCGCAAAGCACGCTGCGACTTTGAGACTGTAGTATAAAGTTCAAGTGTCAACGTGCAGCAGTACTAGGAGAAATCATAACAAGTCCAGAAACAAGAGAGGCTTGCCGGCTGAGTGAGGTAAACATATACGCAACCAGAGTAGCCTTATGACATGTGCTTCTCTGGCACATACACTGCCTACCAAAGATGAAGAAAAGGATGCTGAGGACGAGGATGGAGATGAAGGTGAAGAGGAAGAAGAGGATGAAGATGCAAGCGTACGTGATGACAATGTCGGACATGTTAAATGATGCTGAAGAAGACACAAAAGAAAATGACAATGAAGAAAATGCGTTGAGAAAAACAGATGAATTGGTCCCTGTGCTGTGAGGCAGCAGGTGAGAGACACCCAAGCTTCCCTGCATTTGCTGCAACAATTTTTTTTTAATGATAAGGTTGAGTTATTGAATATGCTTGTGATGTGTACCTGCTGCTCAGGAGAAGCCACTGATGAGCTTGATGAGTCATCACTGTGAAGCTCTCCCTCTTCCTCTTCCTCCCCACTTTGTGAGCCTGGCGCCTGTAAGGTCCAGCCACTGTTGTCACCACAGCCACCCCTGTATTTCTGTTATAATATTCTTTCTTCTTTCAGCCACGCCTTCATATTTGCTTAAAGCGCCAGAAAGGTTTCTGATCTGTTGTCATATCTCCACATGGGCAGACAATGTATGAGACAGATTGCTTGCTCACACTACAAAAGAAGGTGTCCATCAAAACTACAATAGATCATGAATGGCAATATGCAGGAGATCAATGCACCAAGCACAAGAGGCAGCACTACCTTTGTGATGCTGAGAACCTTTGTGATACCTTTGTGTGGCAGCGCTACATTTGTGATGCTCACAACAAGCCGGTCTGGAGGGGAGCTGACTTGCGTCGCATGCACCTGATACCTATTGGGTTAAGCCTGTGTTTTAGTCATGATCTAAAATGTAAAAACGCGTTTTTACTGTCCCCAGGCGTTTTCTGAGTTTAGATTTCCACTGTAGAATGGACGTTTCTGAATTAAATATACGTTTTGGGATTGAAAGGAGCATCATGATTACCTTTGCACCCATCTTTCCTGGCTGAGATGTTTGCTCAGTGCTCTTGCTCTCCTCAGTCCCTGTGTCTATATCATTATAGCCCCTGCCAGGTGCGCCTGACGTGCCTGACTCGGCATCCTCATCCCCTTCTTCCTCTTCTTGGCGGCTGTCTTCAGCATCCTGGTCAACATGCATCGTGTTTTGTTTCTGACCGCTCGACATGGACCTGATGCAAAATGCATGCAGATTAAGAGCACAACTTTCCTTGAATTTTATTTTATCTTTATCTCACATTTATTGGGAAGGGGAAGTACATCCACATTCTGGAATGGAATCGACAGTGTCACTTTCCTCAAGACCGGTAACGCATGTCAACATGTCACTGTAAGCATGACAGTAGCACCTCAAATGATGTTTCAGATTGATGCTATGACCTTTTGTTCAACATGAGTGATGCCAGTAAGCAGTATATAGTCAGCACGTCAGGGAATTCATGGAGGCTCACAAAGTTGGTCACTGAACTGACTTGCACACACAAAGCACAAGGGGCATTCCAAGAAGGGCTAGCACACCTCTTCTTCATTGCCTGAGGGCTCTGCAGCCCGGCTTGCTGCATCACTCTCAGCAATGACGTCGTTGCTGCCTGATGCTTCTGACTCTGCTAGCTCTTGTTCTTCTTCTGCATTGACGGGGCCTTCTGACTCACCCTCACCCTCTTCTTCGCCCTGAAACCAGCAATCAGGCCAATCTCACAGATGTTTAGGATTGGCTCACGTACAAACCCTACATCCAAAACCCAAATTCTGGACCCTGGAGTACATGGGGGCACCAGCATCACATTTTACATCCAATAATGTGATGCCTGTGGGACTCACAGCTTAAACCCTAAGCTGTGATGACTGACCTGACGAAGGGTCAGTAGGGTTTGCTTGCGAGCCAAAGAGAGAGTCCAAGGTTTACAGGCTTCACCTCATCAGAGAAATCATCATCATCTGAAGGTAAGGCCTTCTGAGCTGCCTCAGCACTCTGAGCTTCAATGCCCAAGGCTTGAGAGTCTAGGGCCTGATCTATGCCAGCTGACTCAGCCTGTCCTTCCTCTTTATCATTCCGGCTGACATGAGCTGCTTCTATTGTGAAAGCCGGGGGCGCAGGCACGGGTAGGGGTGGTTTGATGAGTGTGTCAGTGGGAAGCTCTGCAGGCCAGAAGTCAGAGTCAAAGCTTGCATGCCATGTTTGCCAAACACAGCATTTGTGCTGAAGTTACTGAACACACAGCAAGAACATGGTTTGACAGAACAACTCAGTGTTTTGGCAGCACAATTGGGCAGAACAGCTTTCTGTGCAGCGTGGAGAAGAGGAGTGCAGACAAACCCTAAACCCCTCACCCACTGTGACCATTATCAAACCCTGAATCCAACATCTGAGGCAAGCAGCAAGACTACACCGTGAGTGTGTCCTCCAGATGATCCCATCAGCCGATTCAAAGCCTCTGACTTGTCACAAGTTCACAAAGCGATGCTATCTTGTGATGATGATTGACCAGAGCTGTAGCTTTTGATCAGCGTTTGTGGTGTGCATCAATGAAACTTACTTGTGCTGATGAATGACCAGAGCTGCAGCTTGTGATCAGCAGTGGTGATGAGCACCAGGGGCATGGCGGGCAGGGGGGCCATGTCTATGATGGGGTGGGGGACCTCCACGTTGGTGCTTGTCAAGTCCAATGCCAGACCTAAAACAGCAGAAGAAGAAGGTTACAAGCTTTGGCATGCATGCATGCATGCATAGGTGCATCTGATGCATTTTTAGGACCACTCCTGCTTCATCATTCCATCATTCATTTGCTCGCTTGTCCCGCTGTGTGTTTGCTTGCTCATGTGTTTGCTTGTTGGCTCGTTTCTTCACTTGCTTGTTCCTCTGTTTGATTAACACTTGTCTTTCCCAAGGGTCTTCTACGCACAGCCCTGAATGGTTCTCTGTACAAACTCCTGCTGCTCCAAGCAGCCACAGCTTGCACACGACCCTGCTGAGAATGCATCGCAGCTTTACATCCCAGCACATCCAAGCCGATTTCAGAAAGATGGGGCGCGCGCTTAGCAAGCTGCATACCTGTGATGAAGTTGTCCATGCTTCCCTCTTGGTAGTCAATGGCCATGTTTGCTTCCAGCTCCAGGCTTTGTGGCGGTGCTCCCTCTTGTGGTACCCCTGCAGTATTGACAAAGATGTTAAAACCACGTAAGACCACAAATGGTAGTTACGTTCTGAAACAAAATTCACATCAAGCGCTTCATGGAGATTAACTCGGGAGATTTCAAGTTTTAAGGCAGCGGGATGCTGTGTCAGGAACGCATCTTGCAGCACATAGATGCATGCAATGCAGTCAAAAGCAGCAGCTGCACACACTCAGCAGATTTTGCCGCAGGCACACCACCAACAAGCTTGTGACCGATGCATCCCTTGTCTCTACATGGAGAAGACGGTGTGAACTCAGTTGGCATTGGCCACGGCTATGTCACAAGCAATGCTGTGCGTGAATGACAGACTGAAGTCATGAAGGCAAGGGTACGCATTCCAACGCTACTGCACTTCTGCTGAAGCTTGCTTGTGACTAGCTGAAGCGTACGTAGTCACGGTGGGTGCTGTAGCTTGCCAGCATCAGCAAGAGGCAGAAGAAAACAAAGATCAAGAGCAGGAGCAAGAGCATCAGCAAGAGGCAGAAGAAAACAAAGATCAAGAGCAGGAGCAAGAGCAAGAGCAAGAGCAGGAGCAAGAGCAAGAGCAAGGGCAAGAGCAAGAGCAAGAGCAAGAGCAAGAGCAAGAGCAAGAGCAAGAGCAAGGGCAAGAGCAAGAGCAAGAGTGGGATCAGGAGGCGCAGGAGAAGCAAGAGCGTGAGCGAGAACAAGCAAAAGCTTGTGAGTGCAGCATGATAGAGGAGAGCTAGCAACACTCACCAAACACCTTCATGTGGTAGTCATAGGCATTGTGATGAACAGCCAGTGCAACATCCCATTGCGGCACCACGACCGCTTGCATATGAGGAGTCTGTCGACCAGAAGCTGTATCTGAGACAGTCAAGAAATCTGCTCTCTGCACTGACAAACCCTCAGGTTTTGATCCTGGGGTTTCTGGGTCCCATACTTCCCATGTCAACATTGCCATGTAGGCCTCATCTGTGTTGGATTTGATGCAGAACAAGATGGCCTTGGGGGATGGCCAAGCAACAGAATCCACTGAAGCACTTGCAGCTCCCTGCATGCAACATGTAGCAGAGTGCTGATAGAACGCAAAGAGGGATGTCAGCTGCAAATTGGGAAGGTGCCTGCAGAGGTGTATATGCAGAAATTGGCAGACACCTGTGAAGTGAAAGTTATGGACACAATCGAATAACCATATCAGGAAACACAGGAAGACAGAAATAAATAGAAAACCAAATGAGCAAACAAAGGAGCAAATATGCAGTCATGGCTTCTGCAAACTATGGTAGGCAATCATACAGTTCCTGATGCATGCACAATGTGCACAATGTACATTGTGTCACAGGCAAGCAAACAGCTCCTGATGCATGCATGGTGTGCATCGTGTCACAGGCAGGCAAACAATTCCAGAGGCTCCCAGCAGAATGCACGGTGATACAGGCAAACATACAATTGCTGTTGCAATGGTGAGCGCAACCCATAAGTGGAAACCCACACACCTTGACGATTGCACTACAGCACTCAGTTTGCTGTTCAGGGTTGTAGACATGCAGTCGCTGTTCACTTCCAGCAACCAGCATGCTGCCATCAGGGCTCCAGGCCACAGATGTGACCAGCGCCTGATGACTGAAGTGAGATCTGACAGACATAAGGTTGCTGCCCAGGGTGCCTGTGTACAGCTGACCATGCTCCGAAACCACTGTGCAAATGTGGTTACCCACTGGCGACCAGCAGAACTGCACACACAGAAAAGAGTGCTCAACCTCTGCACAAAGGCGGTCGTCCACTGGCAACCAGCAAGAGTGCACACGCAAAAAAGTGCGCAAGAACTGTACAAGGGCGGTGGACCACTGGCGACCAACACAACTGCACACACAGAAAGATTGATTCTGGAGGTTGCAGCCTCAGGGGAACGTCTGTTTGGTGTGTTTTGTGGCATCAGCAGAAATGCACACATTGAAAGAGAGATTGTGAAGGTTGCAGTCGCGTTGGAACGTCTGGTTGGTATGTTTTTGTGGTATCAGCAGAAATGCACACATTGAAATGCGCTGGTGGAGGCTGCAGTCACACGGGAAAGTCCCATAGTCGCTGGAATTGTTTTGTGATCAGCAAGAACACAGTGCGCTCAGTCCTTGGAACAAGCAGCGACTGAACGCAGCAGCAGCTTGATGTACATTCTCACAGACGTCTCACACAGTGTCTTAGCTAGGGCCAATCCTGGTCAGATCCATATTGCGTGAAGCATTGGTATGCATCTGACCAGGCTTGACAATGTCAGGTCGTTTGATTAACAAATAAAACCACAGGATTGGATGGTGGCATAGGAATGCAAAAGTTACCTGTGTAACAATTGAGCTGTCCAGTGTTACCCATGTGTATGCAACCTCAAGGGTACCAGAATTGGTAAGGGCTTGCACAGAGTAAACATGGACAGTTGAAGCGGACCAGATAGCAAGGAGGCTGCTGTCGCAGTTGAAAGCCATGCCAGCAGCATTGGCTGGAAGGACGACAAGGGCGCCTTGCCGTATGTCATACCTGTACACACCTAGCATGTTGGACGAGCAGTGCATCACATCAGTAGGCTGAACAACAGTTCTCTTACTTTGGTTCGTGTACTGCTCGCCTAAGCCGTTCTGTCAGGCTATGGGTGCGGACAACCAAGACCCCTGCATGCCCGAAGCAAGGCAGTGATCACTTGAATGGTCCTTGATAACTTTGACGAGCGCGGTGCGACAAAGCAACGCCATGCCAACCATTTGACATCATGCATGACGCCTGTCACACAAGATGCAAGCGGCTGCGAGCAAAGAGACAATCTAATTGCATGCACACCACGTCTCAGTGTCACGACTGGCGTGACACCAACTTGCCTGATGCGTCTCGAACACAAACTAAACCATGTTCGGGCGCAGCTGCCAGCACGACCTGGTTGCCATGCACCTCAGTGTCGTCACCGACAGCAAGCGATGTCTCTCCAACCTTGCGGAACACAAGCGTGTCCTCTTCCCGGTCTGCAAGGTCGGCCTGCTCGGGGACTTCTGACATGGCTTGCAAAAGATTTTGCAAGACAGCACAGCTCACGCTTGCATCGTTTGCACCAAGCTCAAAGAGCGCATGCTGTATTGTGCCCTGAATTCCGTATGCCCTACAGGACCAGGTCCGCCCTGCATGTTCATTAATTGCTGTACAGCTCTCGTCATAAGTGGTGTCCAGAGTCTGAAGCAGGTCTGTTTTAGACTATTGTAGAGCACACAGCTGCCGAGCTATTCGATGCTGCGACTCAGGACAGGTAAACGACTTAGGGACCTTGTGTATGCTGATGACATTTGTCTCTTAGCTAGCAGTCCTCAACACCTGCAAGCTCTCATTGATGCCTTGGTTGGCTACTGTGCCACATTAC
>JAABUP010011332.1_pt1 | contig 10192 bp, 11 predicted proteins | sample 5559201 | NCBI WGS metagenome assembly JAABUP01 (sample SAMN10711887, study PRJNA513373) | rock metagenome | isolation source: Antarctica rocks | place: Antarctica | reverse complement strand
CATACCACTTGGTGTGAGGGCAATCGACGACAAGAACGCGGAAGCTTTGGACAGAGCAGCGGCCGCTTGTGTTGGGAAGGTACCCGAAGAACAGTAGGCCGGAATCGTTATTACAGTGACAGTGCAGGCATCTGTAGTGGTAAGCTACCCTTCGAACGACATATCTTAAGACCTTGCGTACCATCGCGCTTGACTGCACGAGCGACTTCTGAGGGATTGAGCCCTGAAACTTTGTACAGTCAGCGGTTGCTTACCCCCAAAAGCAAAGCATTCTTACCAGTGAGATCCGTGGGAACTGGCAATCCTGCCGTTGAAGTGGGTATGCTACCATCACAATCGACATCACACTCTATGCCTGGGTATAGATCCCAGCAAACGGCGGTGCATCCGTTGGCGGTGGCGGTGACCAATGCTCTGGCTTCTAGCCCACGAATTGAGGCTTTTTGGGCAATGATGGGCTTGGCAGTAGGCTTTGGAGAGGCTGTGTAGAGTACCAGATCGTTAACAGCAGTTGGAGTGGTTTTTTTGAAGGGAGATACTTTACCAATCGCGGAGATCACACCCACAAGGCACGCAAGGCCAAAGGCGAAGAAATTGAAGTAATGCATCTTTTGGCGATAATCTGAGTGATGCAGGAGTTGGATGAATAATTTGAAAGTGGTAGGAGCCTAATCAATGCTGAGCTACGTTGTTACTGTTGAAGTATAATTTTCAAATGAGCAAGAAAGCGATGTTGAGGAGAGAAACTTGTTGGGCGAGGAGCCAGAATATAAAGACGGGAATCCGCTAATGGTAATTTGCACTTGGCAGGTACTGGTAAGCTACCCTCCGTGAAGCAGGTACGCACTGGCTGTATCCCTTGAAAGATCACCTCATCTTTTCCTAATTATTTTCGTGAAGGGTTCCTGCCAGAATCGGAATTATTTACGTCGGCTTTCTCGTATCCGCCAATTTGTCCAGCTTAAGAGTCCTGCTTTCCACTCAAAAACTTCTTCCCATCTACATCTTCCTTCGACCTTCAGAATCACTCGTTCTTCTGAAGGCTTCTTTTGTCTTGCCGTCTATACAATCCTCCTCTAACTTCTTCTAGTCATCTACACCAACGTCACGGCCTACGGTGTAGACTGCATCCAAGATGCATCTTGTTCGATCTCTTCTCGTCGTGGCAGCGGTCACTCCATTGGCAGTGTCTAATCCAGCAGGTAAGCTTTCTTCTTGCTTCATTCAGCTGCAATATGCTCTCAAAAGTCTAGCCTGCTGACATTCATCGTAGGTAGCAGGGTCTTCAGACGTACAGCTGAAGGTGAGTTCTTTCGTCTTTGCCGCTGCCTGCTTTGTACTCGATCTATTGTGTCGCCTCTTCAGTTGCAAAGCTCACGGCACATTGTGAAGCATGGAACCACTGAGAAGCCTACACTTTGAGCTCTGCAGCGAAACAATTCCCACGAGCAAGCTTCGCAGCTTCCACATGGCTTTAGCTGACATTCACTTCCGGTGCAGATGACAAAGAGAACCATGCAAGCTCCATTGTCAGCATCCCATCATCAGTGACACTTCCGGCGTCGAGCTTCGTGGCTATTCAATCAAAAGACCAGTCGTCTACTCCTCCGAAAGACCTGCCGTCGTTCACGGCTTCACTGCCACAGATACCTGACAAGAACCAGCCCACCTCAATCTCTATCCCGGACAAAGAGAAAGACTCTTCGTCTTCACTTCCTTCCAAGGATGACAAGACCAGCTCGTCTGTATCAGCCAAGGATCAATCCTCCTCCTCTGCGGTTGGTTTCTCCTATGGTACTGGTGTTGCCTCTCCACCAGAGAGTATCCAGGAGATTGTCACGACCGAGGTGTAAGTACAGGCCCCCAAAAGCTACTTGGGCAATGGCTAATGAGAAAATAGTGTTTACACTACCTTGACGACATGCCCCGTCACGAGCACCGTCACTTCTGGCACCAAGACTACCGAAGAGGTCACAACCATCATCTCCACTGCCACACGCACCTCAACTTTCACACTCTGCACGAAGTGCGTTGCACCTCCGAAGAGCAAGCCAGAGTTACCTTCGCCATCAGCTGGAAAGACCCTTACCTCCTTCCTGCCATCAGTCATCATCTACTCTTTGACACAGCCAGCGGCCGGCTTGGCCCCTCCCAAAGCTTCGACCTCGCCCGAGGCTGGGAATATTGGGACTGGTGGTGCTCCAATCATAGTGTATTCATTCACCATTCCAACAGCTCCATCAACAGCTACTTCAGCAGCTACTGCATCGAGCAAGCTCGAGGCTCCTCTTGGCACTGCAGCTACTTTCAGCCAGAGTAATCTGTTCAACACTCTTTCCTTGACTGTCTCAGGGATATCAATTCCCAGCATTCCAGGTTACGCCATCGTGCCTTCACCAACCAGAATTCCCATGGGCCCCGGACCATTCTCAAACGCCACATCTACCGTCATTCCTGTCTTCTCGGCAGGACTTCTGGGCAACGCCTATGGCGGAGGCTTCGTCAAGACCGCCTCGTTGTTCGTAACTAAGCTGCCATTCCCCAATTCACCAACCGAAGGCGTTCCTCCAGGCTATGTATCTACTTCTAAAGCCGAAGCGTCAGTCACTGTCTCATCGCAGCTGTCTGCCTTGCGAGTCGGTCTTTTCAACAATTCTGCCAATGTTTTTCCTGGAGTTTCTCCAAATGAGACAACCTCGGCAACCTTTTCCATTGCTTTTTTCCCTGCAAATGCTGGTACCCCAACACTCTCAGCTACGACTGCCAAGAATCAGACCAACGTCTTCGGCTCCAATGTTGTAGGCCCTGCTACAACCGTTACGATGGGAGCTGCTGGCTCGGAGTCTGAGACTAGTGTCGCAAGTTCAGAGTCCCAAGTCACAATTGGTGGACTCTCACCCTCCTTCAATGTCCTTGGAGCATCAGCGGTGGCTCAAGGCGGCAGCATTCAAGCACACGCTTCCTTTCAAACAGCCAACACGCCATCTGCAGTCATTGTTGCATCTTTAGGCGAAACAGAAGCTTCGGCCTTCCCAGTTACTACACCAAAAGCTGTCTCCGCCGATACATCTTCGCTAGCAGTTGGGACACTTGTTGGCACTCAACAAGCCCACGTCCTCAATAATTCTCTTGCGATTAGTGCTAGTGCACAGCCTGCGATAACGACCGAGGCTAGTCCTCCCATTACATTACCTGCGGAAGGTTCATTGGTCCCTCTGGCAAGTCAGACACTGGTGGAGATCGGCGCTGTGGGTTCTCCAATCTCATCATTCGGCGAGACTCAAAGTGTTCCCATCACACGTGCTGCTCAATTACCAGAAGTCCAAGTCTCAGCCTCAGCTCAGCCTGCAGCCACTATCTTAAGCCCCGTCGCCGGTGCCAACGGTGTGACCTCGTTTGCTCAAGTCTCGAATTCACTTTTGCCTGCCGCTACTATCTCGACGCCTCTTGTTGGTGCTAACCGCGTGACCTCCTTTGTTCCAGCTCCTTTTCAAACCGCTGCTAGCATTTCATCGCCTATCCGAGGAGCCAATGGTGTTACCTCCTTCGCGCAAGTCCCAGATTCAGCCCAATCCGCAGCTAGCATCCTGAGCCCCTTAATCGGTGCCAACGGTGTGACCTCATTTGCTCAAGTCTTGGCTGCAGCTCAACCTGCCGCCAGCGTTTTAAGACCAGTCGTGGGAGCCAACGGCGTGACGAATCTTGCTCAAGCCCCAGCTCCGACTCAATCTGCTGCTGCCATCTTGACACCCGTCGTGGGAGCCAATGGTGTGACCTCTTTAGTCCCAGTTCCAGCTCAACCTGGCGCTACCGAGTTTACGCCTGTTGTAGGTGCCAACGGCGTTACCTCCCTCGCTGCAGTTCCATCACCACTTGAGCAACCTTCGGCTCCAGCGCTGAGAGCCGCTACTGTCTTGACGCCTGTCGTGGGTGCTAACGGTGTGACCTCACTTGCCGTCATCCCAACACCCGTTGTTGGTGCCAACGGTCTTACGTCGCTCGCTATCTTCTCGACCCCTGTTGCAGCCGCGAATGGTGTGACTCCACCCGCTGTCATCCTTACTCCTGTTGTGGGTGCCAATGGCTTGACCTCCCTCGCTGTCCTGGCTACCCCTGTAGTAGGTGCCAACGGTCTGACTTCGCTCGCTATTGGACTGGCAAGCGAGCAGACTGCAGCTCAACCCAACGGCACACCCTCGCCAGTCGAAGCCTCTGTCCTTATTCCAGGCCAAGCCGCAACATCCGTATCGCCTGTCATTGTTTCTTCCGCAGCATCCGGTATCACCTTGCCATCCGGTCCTCCTCCCAACTCAGGAATTGGCAGCAGTACCAACACCAGTGTTCATGTACGGTTCAATCCTTCGCCCATCGCGGAGTTCCAAGGCTCGGCTGTCAGGCTTTCCCTGAGCTTTGGTGCAGGACTCATCGGCTTGATTGTGCTTCTCTTTCTTCTGTGAGGTGTGAAGATTTCCCCCTTTGTGAGGGTACTCGTCTTGTGAGCATAATGTTTTATTGAGTTATGGATTAGAAGATAGATCTGGTGTTTGTATCGCTATCGGATGACATATGCTTTACTTTTCATGGCTTTGTACCAGACGGCCTATCAACAGATGTTCACTACTGCCCTCCTTAATGTACTCTCGGAGCGAGCCAGACATATAGCATAGATAATTCTAATGAATTGCTCATGTTCAAATGCCTCGCTGAGCATCATTGAGCGCTCCGGTATTGACAGCACTCCATATGAACTACTGATAGGCTATGCCTTACCAGTGCGTGAGCCCCAGCTTCAAAGGATAGAGCTTCTGTTCTACATACGTTGCTCCTCTTTTAAAGTAGGGACGACTCCTGAAACAGATGGCTCTGACAAGCGTGTTATTCGACCATGATACGGCTGTCACGCAATTACGGCCCACTTGGCACGCATGCCACCGCTCACCCAACCTCCTTAGGGAAGTCAACGTCCGCACGTTTCTGATAGCACCGTCACTTCTAGCATAGCGGGTGGGGCACAGCAACCTCACCTCGAAGCCTGCAAGCACTGTCATAACTATTACTCAAAGACAAGGCTGTCATCATCTTGCTATCTGTTTCTACTGCTGGGCTTGCTGCATCTGAGTTTGGAGCTGATAAACTTCCATCTTCTTGCCTTCGCTCTCGGCCTGCATGTCTTGTATTTGTTTCTCTAACCGCTTTCTATGGCCCAGGATCTATTAGCTTCTACCATGTTCTTTTCGTGGTTTCTGAGGAGACGAACATCTCCCTTTCGATAAATTCCAATCGTCCGTCCACAGCCATGACTGCCTCGCTGCGCTCCTGCTTTAGGAGGACGGGGCCGACGAGTTTGTAGATATTTGATTCGGAGGGAAGTTGGGAAAATTCTTTTTGGACGCCTTTATTTTCTTGTTGTTGGGATTCGAGTTTTTGGCGGGCTGAGACTACGGTTTGGAGATCTGTTGAATAGAATTGTCAGCTGTAGGGATATTCGTGTGGGGGAGGTGGGGGAACCTTGTTGGAGCTTTTGGTAGGCGTCGGAGAGGCTTTGCAGCTTCTTTTGATCTTCGGCCATGATGTTCGTTATCACGCTTGTTCTGGCGCAAAGTGAGTGTTTGAAATCTGTAGGGCTGAGCCAAGATCACCGCGCCGGCGTCATTCCTTGGCACTCTGTTTATTCGCTACGTACAAATTCCCCAAAGTATGAGCTTATCTTTTACTAAAACTTGACAAAGCCGAGCTATTGATCACTTTGCAGACACCAAGGCTTTAAGTCGTCCCCCAGCAACACTCCTGGAGGCCTAGCAGCACCTCCACTGAAAGGTCTACTACTGACATTACTGTGCTTGCTGCAAATTGGGCATTTCCCCCCCATCTGCTCTCACTACGTACTCCTCACTTACGCCTACGCCTTCTATCCTCTACGTCAGACACTCTCCTCTCCCTTTCTCATTTGCCATGTCGAACACAGACTTCCTAGGCCGGGCGATCGATGTGGTGAAAAAGGCTATCGAAAATGATAATGCAGGCGAATACGAAAAGGCGTACCAGCTCTACTATCAATCACTGGAGCTGTTCATGCTAGCGCTGAAGTGGGAGAAGAATGCTAAGAGCAAGGAATTCATACGGGGAAAAGCGGGGGAATATATGGAGAGAGCGGAGAAATTGAAGAACCACTTAGCAGCCGGAGAAGACAAAGGCAAGAAGAAACCCGCAGCCGTAGGCAGTAATGGTAAAGTATCCGGGGGTGGAGGCCAAGGCAAAGACGACGACGACGAACAAGATCCCGAAGCGAAGAAACTACGCGGTGCACTGGCGGGAGCTATATTGACGGACAAGCCGAATATCAGGTGGGAGGACGTAGCTGGTCTCGAGCAAGCGAAGGAGGCGCTGAAAGAAGCGGTTATACTGCCGATCAAATTCCCACATTTGTTTGTTGGCAAGCGGCAGCCTTGGAAAGGGATATTACTCTACGGACCGCCTGGGACGGGGAAATCGTATCTGGCGAAGGCGGTGGCTACGGAGGCGAATAGTACGTTTTTTAGCGTGAGCAGTAGTGATTTGGTTTCGAAGTGGATGGGTGAGAGTGAGAGGTGAGTTCTCCTCCTCCGAAGCATGGCTAAGAATAGCAGAAGCTGACGGTGTTCTCTAGACTAGTGAAGCAGCTCTTCAACATGGCGCGGGAAAACAAACCCTCAATCATCTTCATTGACGAAGTCGACGCGCTCTGCGGCCCCCGAGGAGAAGGCGAATCCGAAGCCTCGCGGCGAATCAAAACCGAGCTTCTCGTTCAAATGGACGGTGTGGGTAAAGACTCAAAAGGCGTTCTAATCCTCGGCGCTACCAACATCCCCTGGCAATTAGACGCAGCTATAAGACGACGTTTCCAACGGAGAGTGCATATCAGTCTTCCAGACTTACCCGGGAGGATGAAGATGTTCGAGATGTCTGTTGGCACTACACCTTGTGATTTGAAGCCTACGGATTTCAAGACGCTGGGACAGATTAGCGAGGGGTATTCTGGGAGTGATATCGCGATTGCGGTGCAAGATGCGCTTATGCAGCCTGTGAGGAAGATTCAGACTGCTACGCATTACAAGAAGGTGAAATATACTCCTTGAAACTCCTTGATGTATTATACGATATCAGCGCTAAGATCAGGTCTTAGGTCACTGTAGACGGCAACGAGATGCTGACGCCTTGCTCGCCTGGCGATAGAGGAGCAATGGAGATGTCATGGACGCAGGTCGAGTCGGATAAGTTGCTGGAACCACCACTTATGCTGAAAGATTTCATCAAGGCTGTCAAGGGGGCGAGGCCGACCGTCAGCGAAGCTGATATCAAGAAGAGTGCGGAGTGGACTGCAGAGTTCGGGAGTGAAGGAGCTTGATGGGTATGCTCGATTGATCGGGTTCGTCACAAGAATTGCTTGCCAATCTCTCTCTGCTCAGCAAGGCGTTGGTTCTTGAAGCATCATCACGGGAGTATTCTGGACTACTAGGCGTGGAGTTGGCATGAGACGCGTCAACGATGAAGATGAAGTGAGAAGAGATACGATACATTTCCATCAAATTTCAGAGTATTCCATTGTGCATGGTATGTTACTCAGAGATCGTTTGAGAAGGACAAAGAAGGAGTTTCATGAGGCCACGGGGGTATTCGGAGGCCGCCCTTGCTCGTAATTTTTTCTCTTCATTGATCACACCTTTTTCGTCTCCGTCACTTCTCCCTGGATTCTGACACTCACTGCTGCAAAAGAAATTGCGGGGCGAACGGTGGGTAGATGCAGGTGGAAGGGAGTGGTCCTAGTATAACGGTGGCCTGCGCATTGACTAGGATCTGTGATCAGGCTCCCGGCAGACGCCTAGATTAAGGCCGAGATGATTGTTCTCGGAAAAGGAGAAGCTCGGTATGCCAGAAATGATAGAATATGAAGGTGTTAGCAGCTTGTTTCATCGGGACCGCACAATGTTTCAAGATGACGCTCTGATTGAAATTAAAACGTTTCATGACGAAGCCAATCGATTGCCGGGACTGACTTGACGCCAAATCCTATCGGAACGGGCCGAGTCTAGACGCCCAGATCTACCTTACCTAAAGTATAGTATCGATAACAAATTGCATCACAAAGAATCTGAATAGCCAATCCAATCATGAAATGCACCCCTGATTCCTGCAGGGAACAGAATCGAAAAGTGATCCGAGAATGGTGGAAATTACCCAAACGACTTCTTTGTTCCTCTCCGACATGAAACCCTGCAGATGGGCGATGTGCGCCCTTGAATTAAATTCGGCCCCTGAACATATCCTCCTCCCACTCCCTCATCCATCCTTCTCTTCCTACTTCTCTACATCGACACCAGATTCGCCCAACCTCAACTACCTCGTTCTTTGACAAAACACCCACACTCTTTACCTTCCTTCTGGTCTCGACTGACCACCACGTTCCTTACACCGTCCTTCTCTTCTTCCAAAGCCCCAGCTGGCGTTGTAAACACAGTAAAACCTCACTCGAATATCCATAAATCTTACCTCATCCACCATGAAGCTCACTGTCACCATCCTCCTCCTACTACCAGCAGCGCTGGCACATCCCAGCTTCAACGGTCACCGTCGAGACCACTCTCATTCATATCACGGCTCTGAAGCGTACAAGTCAGGCCATCAAGTCTCGGGTGCTCCCTTTCCAAGTGGATCCGCAGGTCCCTATGGCATGAGCAACGCCACTGCCAGCCAAGCTGGCACCGCAATTGGTAACGCTGAGAGCCCCCCGTCTACCGGCTACACCACTTTGTACAACACCATCTACCAGACCGAGGGTGGGTCTCCCTCCGTGTCCGAGGCTGCATCTGTCGGTCCTGCTGGCGCTTGTGGAGATACAACCACCGTGACTGTATCCGCCAATACCGCTACCGTCACTGTCACTGGCGGCGAAAACGCAGAAGCTGCGACCACAGGGGCACCGGAGACTCAAGCTCCAATGACACCATCATCTTCGGCACCTGGGGTGGTGCAGCCACCGATCCAGACGTCAAAAAACCCCGCGCCTGTCGTCCCAGTGTCACAAGTTGCAGCGCCAACTGTCGCAACTCCATCTGTCGAAGCCAGCTCCAGCACACCTGCCGAGGCTGAGACCGCTACTAGCCCTGCCGCCGAAGCTGCTACCGTATCTCCTTCTACGCCTATTAGCTCTGCTCCTTCAGAGTCTCAGTCTGCGAGCATCGTCCCAGCTCCCTCATCTGCTGTCCAGGCGCCTTCATCTGCTGCTCCTGCAGAGTCCCAGGGTGCTACCACATCGGCAACGCCCGAATCTCCAACACCCCAGGCTCCGTCAGCGTCGCCCCCAGGCAGCAAGCGTGGTCTTTTCATACCTATATCAAGTGACTCGACTCAAGCTGATTACGTGACTGCGTTCAACAACAACCCAGGAAAGATCTCATGGATCGTCAATCAATTCTCTGGACCACCGGGAGGACTCAGCTCAAAGTTCAGCTACGTTCCCCAGATGTACGACAAATTTTCCGATGAGAGCAAACCAGGCGAAGCACCCCACCCATGGACGACCAACGCGCAGAAAGCGGTAACAGCAGGGGTGAAATACTTTCTCAGCTTCGGAGAGCCCAACACCAACAATAGCCAAAACTTCTACATGGATCCTCCAACCGCTGCTCAAGAATTTATCACGGCATTGCAGCCGTACGCCATTAACAATGGTGTAAACGTTGGTGCCCCAGGCACTCTCGGGTCGCCTTTGGACATCGGATGGCAGAATGATTTTTTAGACGAATGCGCCAAACTCAAATGCAAGATCAGCTGGATATCGGCCCACTGGTTCAGTAAATGTGGCGATGCCACTGCGCAGGATCTGGCGGATACGTTCTACGGCACCGTCAACGACTACAAAGCTATCGCCAAAAATCATAGCAGCCAGTATGGAATCGACCTGAAAGTATGGGTGGACAACTTCAGCCTGGACTGCAAAAGCCAAACGCAGCAAGAGTTCCTCGACATTGTTTTGCCGAAGATGGAAGCTGATGATATGATTGAGAGATATGGTTACGTCTCCATTACCGACGTTTCGCAAGGGAACGGCTTCATCAACGGAGACGGTTCCATCTCGGATCTCGGTCTACACTATGCGACCAAGTAAGCCTGAAATTCAGTATAGCACGAGGCGTTATGTCGTGGTCTGAGACTA
>JAABUP010011331.1_pt1 | contig 10192 bp, 13 predicted proteins | sample 5559201 | NCBI WGS metagenome assembly JAABUP01 (sample SAMN10711887, study PRJNA513373) | rock metagenome | isolation source: Antarctica rocks | place: Antarctica | reverse complement strand
GGGTGTTGGAGGCAGGTGGTGGTGGACCTGTTGTACTACTGGTGGTGGAAGGAGATGGGGAGCTGACTGTTGACAATGGGGAGTCTGGCTGTTTGGGGTTGGATGGTGGGGATGTAGAGCCCTCAGGATCAGTGGTGGAGGGAGGAGGGGAGGGAGGTGAAGAGTTCTTTGGGGATGATGGTGGAGTTGTGGAAACCCTGGAATCGGTGGTGATGGGGAGAGAAGAGTCCCCAGGAGGTGATGTTGGAAGCGTTGGACTAGGGGTGGAGGCCAAAGAGGTACCAGCAGCGCCAATTGGCTTAGGGACTGCCTGAGGGGTCTGGGTAGCCTGAGACTGGCTGTCAGCAAATGTGGCAGCGGGGGCAGAGGCGGGGGGCAGGTCAGCAGCTGCTGCATCAGCTGCCTTCTGCCTCTGATTCCTGCGCTGCCTGTTGCGGTGCTGGGTGGCACTCAGCTTGACAACCCCATTAGAGGCACTGGGTGGTGCAGGGGTGGAGGAGGCATCTGGAGTTTCTGTAGGGGTAGGTGGTGGAGCTGTTGTACTACTGACTATGGAAGGAGACCGGGGACCAACTGGTGACATAGTGGACTCTGAATCTTTGGAGCTTGACGGGGCAGATGTAGAGGCCTCAGGATCAGTGGTGGAGGGAGGTGAAGAGGTCTTGGGGGAAGTTGGTGGAGTTGTAAGAACTAGAGGATTGGTGGGAGGGGGGGGAGAAGAGGTCTCGTGAGGTGATGATGGGGGTGTGGGCAGCTTGGGGCCGGCGGCACTGGGGGTGGCAGAGGGCCCAGCAGAGGTCCCAGCAGAGGCATCTGGCTTAAGGCCTGTCTGCAGGGTGTTGAGTGCCTGAGACTGGCTGTCAGCGAGTGTGGCAGCGGGGTCAGAGGCGGGAGGCAGGTCAGCAGCTGCTGCATCAGCTGCCTTCTGCTTCTGGTGCTGTCGCTGCCTCTTGCGGTGCTGGGTGGCGTTCAGCTTGACAACCCCAGCAGAGGCACTGGGTGGTGCAGGGGAAGAGAAGGCTCCAGTTGAGGCACCTGGAGTTTCAGTGGGAATGGCAGCCTGCTTCTTCACAGGCTTCACACCAGCATCTGCATAGAAAAGGGAGAAATCAGGCACCTGAACAGGTCTGTGTGCAAATATGAATGCAGTTCTTCAAGCTCAGAGAGGCGTGGAGTCTGGAAAAGCTGATGAAGTTGTATTTGGCTGTGTGTTGCTCGCTGATATGGGGCTGAAAACTGTTGTGTCACACCCATGTAGGGTGACTGCATTGGCCATGCTGCAGCAATTCACTCACAGATGCCACACATTCATACCTCAGACACACACACACACACAGTAGCAAAAGGCAAGCAGTGGTACAACAGCACACATGAGAGATGCTGCTACAGTCATGTGATGGGCAGTACTGCACCTGGAGTGACGACCAGCTCTGTGGCTGTGGTAGTCTCCACTGATGCCAGCTCCACCAGAGGTGGCTGAGTACCAACACCAGCTGCAACACCACTGCTCTGTACAGCCTTGGATGTTGGCTGCAAGGGACTGACAATCTGAGGCTGGTTGCTAGCAGGCACAGCAGCTGACTTGGCCTGGTCACTGGTAGGCTTCAAACCAGCAACAGAGGATGAGAAGCCAGTCTGCTGGGCTGCAGGGGCTTGCTGACTCAGCTTTGCCTCCCTCTCGGCCTGCTTCTTGCGCTGAGACCTGCCTGGCTTGGCTTTGCGGGCGGCAGCAGGCACTGATGGTGCTGAAGCATTGGTGGAGGCAGGCAAGCCAGACACATATGAAGAAGAAGTGCGGGGAGACTGCAACAGGTCAGTGGTGGAGGGCTTGATGGATGGTGGTGGTGGTGGCAGTGAGGAAGAAGATGAGTGAGAGGGTGAAGACAGAAGTGCAGGTGGAGGTGAGGATGACAGCGAGGTTGCAGGTGCAGTGGGCGCAGGGTCATCAAGAGGCTTGGAAGGGGATGACAATGAAGGTGGAGGTGGAGATAGTGGCTTGACCAGAGGGGCTGCCAGCTTGACCTTCTTGGTGGCAGCCCCCTTCACCTTGGCCGCAGGTGCCTTCTCAGGCATGGGTCCGGCTTTGAGGATGGAGGCGGTGGTGGGGGTGAGGCCTGCCTGGGGAGTAGGGGCAGGTGAAGAAGGAGGCATTGACTGGGGAATGGCTGTGGCGTTAGTGGGGATAGAAGTCTTGGATGTAGGGGGTGGTGCAGGGGATGACATGGGGGTGGAGGATGCCTTGAGAGCTGAAGGCTTGGGGCCTGCCTTGAGGAAGGGTAGGGGTGTGGGGCGGACTGGCCTGGGGTTGGAAGTGGGCTTGGGGGTGATATACTGGGGCTTGGTGGTGACAGCTGGCTGGCTGTCAGTGGTCTTGCGAGCACTGACAATGAAAGCCGGCAATGAGAATTCCTGGCTGCTGGTGATGGACTCAACAACACGCATTGGGCTGTCAGCAGTCCTGGGTGTGGGTGTGAAGCGGACTGGCTTGGGGTTGGAGATGGACTTGGAGATGGGAATGAAAGCCTGGGTGTTGGTCTTGACACCTGGCTGGCTGTCAGCAGTCTTGCCAGCATTGGCAATGTAGGCCGGCAATGAGAACTCCTGGCCGCTGCTGCTGCCAATGCTGGGCTTCTTGCCGTTCCTGCAAAACAATCCACCACAATCATCAGAAGACACCCAGCTTTTGAAATCCTCACGGTTACCCAGGCTGACACCCAAATTGTTTATTCATTCATTCATGCATTCATTCATTCAGGCGCTAGTTAGATTTTGACAGTTGTTGGGGCTAACCATGACCATATGAACAATGACTGCACAGCATCAGTGTGACAGCTGCTTCTTCAAATGGTGAAGTTGGATCAGACCTCAAGCTGGTGGTCACTAAGGTAGGTGACTAAAAGCCTCCACGCTTCTCCAGCACTGTACAGTGTCACATGCGTGCAGCGCATGAGCTCGCAAACAATGCATGACAGTATGGAAATGAAACTCAGCCATGTCATGTCGCATGTAAGTAGTCTTCAGGGAAGAAGATGTGATAAAAAAAAAGAAGCATGCTGGATTGAACAACCATCAAACTTCAAGTCACACTGCAGCAAACAAACGTCGTTTAGCATGAAGGCTTACCCTTTGTTGCCGTGGCCATGGGAGCCAGATGTGGGTCTGGGAGACGGTGGGGCAAGAGCAGCAGGCTGGAAAGCCTTCCTGTGGCCTTCACCAGTGGGGTGTGCCTGTTGCCACCCATCACAGCCCCACTCATCTGAGGTGTAGTCGGCAGCAAGGGCCCCGTAGGCGGGTGATCCTGGGGGGGTCCGAGGCTCACTCTCCCAGGGTACATACTGCAGAGCCCTGTGCAAACACAGAATGTTGCTCAGCTTGTGATGTGGTTCGGTTTCGTAGCAGCTGAGGGTAGGAGGAGTGTGGGTGTTGTGCTTTGGCTCTGGCGTGTAGACTAGGTTCATCCAACAAGCAGCCTGCGCTTCAACTCGGAGACTGGTCAGTGAAAATGTTCAGGTGCATGCATAAGGAATGAAGAAGGATCACAGGTATCAGGGTCTTCTCTGTCGCTTTGCAAGGAACACAAATTGAATGGAGCAGAGTGTTAGATCTCAGCAAAGATGGCCAACAGCTAAAGGGCAGGGGGAGCCAAATCTACACCAGAAAGAGTAAGGGGGGATCCAGAGGGATGAGTTGAGTGGTGGAAAGCAGCCCAGGCTGATGCTGAGGAAGAGGCACGGGACTTGAGCAGCAAACCTAGAAGAAAAGCACAAGAGGCGACAGAGCAAATTAGCAGGCTTACAGGGTGTTGAGTCAAATGGTTTTGCTGCCGCATCTGCAAACAGGACAGCATCAAACAACAGGATGATCAGTTGGCGCTTGTCCCAAAACTGGCATAAACACATGCATGCAGTGCACAGGCCCTGCGACAAGCTTTGCTTCAGAAGGGAAACCCAAAACAAAAAGGGCAGCTTTGACAAGTAGAGAGCACAATCCAGAAGTGAAAAAAAAGTGGTGAGTAATCAAGCACAATCTGCAGCAACACCAGTGACATGGAGGGTCATTTGTGTACCTTGGGGCGGGGGGGGCCACCAGCATGGGGCGGGGGTCATCCTGCGGCTGTGTCTTGGCCACCAACAGGGCAGCATACACTAGTGTGGGAGAGCTGTGCACCAGCTGAATGAAGCTCAGATACTGTACAGGCTGAGCACTGTCAAGGTAGCGCCACTTGTCACCCTCCTTGTACTTGCCATCCTGCTGCTCCCTGACTGCCACCGTGAAGTGCCCACCTGAGGAGCCAACACCGGTGTGGAACATATATTGGCGCACCAGGTAGTGCTGCTTCTGGGTGCCGTCGGTGCCGTAGCTCAGAACCACCTCTTCTTGCAGCATCACTGCCACCTTTGATCTGCCTGACACTCCTTGAATCTCGGGCTGCACAGCAACACAGAGCATTGGCGATTGAGAGCAGATGCTGGTATAATAATAATAATAATAATAATAATAATAATAATAATAATAATAAAAGCGCCTTCCAGCTCATGACGAGGTAGGTACGTGCGGGACAAGTCTTGTCTTTCCAAAGCGGTCTGTCTTGCCCATCTCCATACAGTCCACCAATTCGACAGGTTTGACAATCATGCAACACAGCATCATTGAACTTAGATGCTGGTGTTTGGAGACAATGCTCATGGAAATGCAGCAAAAGTGTCTGAAACAAAGTTTGCAGCAAAAGAAGCGTTGAAAGATCATCACAGTTGATAACGTCAGCAAAGCTTACCTGTTCACGACCGAAGATCAGGATGAGGACCTGAGGCGCAACCTGCAGGGCGTTGGTTGTCACCAGCTGTGAGGAGACAGGCCTCGGCAAGTTCTGGCAGGCACTGCAGGGGTGCGAGCTGCTCTCGGAAAATCTCTCCATGATCTTGGCAAAGGTGGCTGGCTCAACACCAAACTGTGCCTCACCCAGTCCAACTTTAAGGACTGGCGTGATGTTGGGAATATCGAACTTGCTGCCAGCCCCACAAACCTTTCCATGAGGGCAGGTGGTGGAGCTGCGAGTCACACTGGCAAATGCTGTTGAGGAGTAAGTGACAGCCTGAATCCCAGCACAGTCTGTCAGCAAGACCCTGACTGGATTCAGAGCAAAGCACCGCATAGTAAGCATCTGCTAAAGATACATAGCAGAGAAAACTTCGGCTTGCCTCATCGAGGCTCAAATCTGGGAAGGCTTTCCTCAGAACAGTGCTGGACTCATCTGCCAGTGCTTTGAACAGGGCTCGCAGAACCTGCTCAGCGTCTTGCTGAACCAGTACGCCCCTGTTAACATCAATACACAGTCAGCACAAAGCAAATTCAAGAGCTGACCGAGCTATACGGTCGTGGTCGATACAGGTTTAAGCTGCGTGTACCTCTTCCTGTCTATCCACCGAACGACATCCTGCATCGCCGGGAATCGGTCTCCCAGCTCCTCCACAAACCACCTGAGGTCGCCGACGGAGTCTGTTGCGGCGGCACGTTTGATGTGGACAATGTTGATGAGGACCAGTCGTGCCAAAGAGTTAGTCCAAAGTTCCTCAATGTCCTTTTTTGTGTCCTTGCCAGCAACTGTGAACGCAGACTGCAACCCGTACTCAATGTGCGGGAACCCAGTCAAGAACTGCATTGCTACGTTAATACAACACCTGCGGGGCAACAAGGCTTGAGTGCCTGTACAGCGCTGCAAGCCTAGTCTGCAACGTTGACCAAAGGAGACTTGTCTGTGCAGCTGTTCCATGTGAGCAGACAAGCCACAATCTAGACTCACCGATTCTGTCCAAAGTCTTTGTACGTATTTGAGAGTCTGCTACACGGATGAACTTCCTCCCAAGTCTCCTGTGACCGTGAAGGCTTGTAGACAACCACTGCAGTCTCCATGGCTAGACTGTCCAGCACAGCAGGTTGGAGCAGGCGCAAACAGTGCGCACAGTAGCAGTTGCAGAAAGGTGAAAGATGACACCAGCACGAGCACAGGCGTGAAGAAAGCGCACTAAGTGTCAATTGCCTTTGCTGACTGACTCTCGGGCTTCTGAAAAAAAGCAACGACTCGTTATGGCGCCAACAAAAGGTGTACTGCCGTAAAGTACTGCGAGACACAGTCGCGTAATTGAACGTGGCCCCTCGCAAGGTTGTACACACATTACTATTCGAAATGTTTGCCAAACAGCAAAGCAGCCAGCGAAGATTGAGGTGCATGTAGCTCGCCTGTGAGGCGTTGCAAGACACTTCTTAGGGCTTAGGCTGAATTTACACGAGCGGCTAATGTTGGGCTCCGTTACTGGGATTCTGGCCGAGGCAAAGCGCTAACGTCAAAGTAACGTGGGGCTTAACGTGCGTTCAGACCACTAACGGCGACGTTAGTGCCTCAGTCGCAGTAACCTCGCGATTTGAGCTACGTTAAATCAGGCGCTAATGTGAACGCTAACGGAGGACTAACGTGTCCGTGTGAACGCACGTTAACCACATTAACGTTAACTTGACGAGGTAAATGTCCCGTGTGAATTCAGCCTTAGGAAACCAAGCAATCTCATCATGTGGTATGATTACATGCTGTTTCATTTGTCCAATTGACAGTGCATGTTATGAACGACCTGACACCGTGCAGCACCTGCACTCTGACCTGCACTCTGTGAAGCCGTCTAAAACCGCATCATGCCAACCAAGATATTGTGTGGAAAGTCTCAAGACACAGAACCTGACAGGCAGGCCTAGCCACAAATGGGCAAGCAGGGGATAGCAGATTTGCATGTGGAGAACTTGTCAATGTAATTGTACACTGTGTCATATGAGTGGACTGAAGCGCCTTGTCATTGGGACAAAAACAAGCGTCTCTGTGACCACCTGTTGATGGTCAACAACAGCATGAAGTGCGTGCGTATTGGCTGCCACCATCAAGATGCAGCTGACTATGTGTAGCCATTCCTTCAGGCATGCATCAGTGGGATGCATGCCTTGTTCAGCCTTGTCAGAGTCTTTGTCACATTGTCTGGGCACGCTTTCAAAACTGAAATCATGACATAGTTTGCTGAACGGTGCCTCTATTACCACCCTGTGTTGCAGACCCCACCTATGAGGCCAACGCCCCGTCCTGCACCCCTCCACCTGTGTCGCTGGCCGTATCATCCCTCTCATTGCCCTCGTTTGACTGCTTGCCCTGCTTTGGCTGCTTGCCCTGCTTTGCCTGCTGCCCTGCTTGGCCCTTCTGTGAGTTTTGTGCCTGGGTTGACTTTGCAGGCGACTGCCCAGCAGATGCATCTTGCTGCCTGCTGCCAGCTTGTTCAGGCATGGCTGAAGCAGCTTGATCTGAGGCTGGCGCTTGCCTCTTGGTAGCTACAAGTGTGCGCTTGCTGAGGCCCTGGACTAGCTTTGCAACATGGGATGGCAGCTCTGAAATGCTGACCACCTCTTCAGTGCCCTGTTCCATGTCCTTCACCTGAGCACATCCCCAACAAACATGATGTGCACATGACTGTGTGGAGAGCATTTACCCTGAGTGTTGTGGAAAACTGGCAAGTGTGTGCTGTACAATGTAAAAACGATATATTCCATGTCATGCACCAGCGCAAAGGCAAGCACCAGACACTTGGCAGCAGACGTGTGACCTGGCCCTGGAACCACTGCAAGTTGATTCGGACACCATCTTGCAAGCGCAGCTACGGCATGTCCATTAGATCCCACTGTATGTGAGGTAGATGCGCGCCAAAACCAGGGAACATCATCACCTTGACAGAAGCTGAGGCCAGTTCGCTCTCTCCAAACAACACCACAAAGGGAATCCCATTGTCATCAGCGTAGCCCAGGGCATCCTTGATGGTGGGGGCGGCCTTGTACCCAAACTCTGCCTTCACTCCTTGCGCCCACAGGGCAGCGCACATCTCCATGCGCTTTGGCTGCATGCCCTTGCCTATGGATGTCACCAGCACCTGCAACCACCAGGCCACTATCACTGCTGCCCATGTGTGCCGTTGCCTAGTCCCACAATGTCAATGCTTGTGTTGTTGAATTGCAACATATGCCTGCAAAGCAGCTGTGAAGGATGGTACCTGCTATGTGATGTAAGTGTTACACATGTTTTGAGCAGGCAGCGGGTCTTGTGTGTGAGCAATGCTGTCAGCTGCAACACAACAGGGTCAGACTGTAGGCGACAAACATGGACTCCAGCACCACTCACAAAAGCTGCATATCACAGACAAAGAGTGCACAGCACATACAGGCACAGCATTGTTTAATCTGTGCATGTTCTCTGCTGACTCCAACGGAGGGGCACAGCAGCACAGCAACATCAGTGTCTAGCATTGCAAGAAAGCACAATGCATACAACCCTGGGTATCAAAACACTTTCATGCAGATTTGCATGGGCTGATCCAAACACTGCTCCCTGCATTGCCAGAGCTGCCAAGCAAAGAGTAGGCGGCCATGCCACAGCCATGTCAACAGCATGTAGCCCTGGCACAACTGCAGTCACTGTATCACCTGAGGCTGCTGCATACATGCATCCTTCCAAAAGAAAGCAAGCTAGCTATGATGGTAGCCATTGAGATGTGCAGTTTTGTCATGACGTGAGCATGCTTTCAACTACCTTGAACAAGCATGCAGCATGCAGCGTGAGTCAGGCACAGGTCTGTTACCTCGGTGTCTGTCTCTCGGATTTTGCCACAGACAGCGCCGCTCTCATCCTTGCAGCCTGCCATGACTTTGTCCTCCAGCAGGTTGAAGACTCGCTCAATGCCAATGCTGACACCCACTGCCGGCACATCCTTACTGCTGAACATGCCCACCAGCTTGTCATACCTGCACTGTATGGAGCCCCTTGCCACTGGAATGTTATGTGCGAGCATCTGTTGCAGCCACTGCAGCACTCTCATGCACTGTGTATGCAGAGTGTCTGCAAAGCTTGTGAGAGCATGCAATATGCCAAGCAGCTCAAGCACGACCTCAACAGCGCTCACTGCACTTGAAGTGAAGCTTTTCAAGAGTGGGACAAAGTTTTCAGGAGTGCACAGCTATATGGACAAGACCCAAATGAAGCTGTGAGCGTCAGACACGCACATGAAAGACTGCCCAAAGACACAACAGGACAATGTCATGTCTGGCTCTCACAAGACCTGCCTTGCATGACAAACAGCAACCAATAACAGCATGCATGCTGCAAGACGACATTCAAACAGTGCGCTGTGAACATGGTGTTGTCTGCAGACCAAGTGAGCAGGGAGTGTGTGATGGTGAGAGCCCACCTGCCTCCTGCAGCCACAGAACCCACTTGGGGTTGGCCACCATTCCAGGACTTGAGCATGACAGCCTCATAGATGACCCCCGTGTAGTAGTCCAGCCCACGCGCCAGGCTCATGTTGAACTCAATGTGGTGCAGCCCTTGCATGTGGCCCAGCAGGTTGAACAGAGTGGACAGCTCTGCCAGAGCTTCTTTGGCTGCTGGCTCTTGCGCAAGAGGGTCTGCCAGCAGCTTCTCCAAGATCTGCAGTGGTAAGGAAGTAGGTCAGTAACACCTCCTGAGACACATAACTTCACAAACCAGAGTAGACGTTGTCATGACCAAACAGCAATTTGACTCTAAACTTTTTTTGCTCCCCCCCACCCACCTCTGCTGTTGGCTTGTGTTCTAAAGCTATTACATGAAAGTCTCTACAGATACACCAGTTATGATAGCAGCCATGCAGAATAAAAAGCAGAACAGTGACAAAGGGGTGCAGGCAATGGGGTGGGAAGTGAGGGGTGACCTGCTGAGGCTGGCCCTGGAACTTGGGCTCCACATCATCCCTCACATACCGCCCAATGGCATCAGCAGCCTTGGGGTCCAGCCCCTTCCCATCCACCATCTCCCGCCGTACCTCTTCCCAGGGCTCCTTGTCTAGCTTGTCTATGGCGCTGCACACCACCATCTGTGTTAAAAGCAGAGGTGGCAAAGTAGCTACTGTGCAGGCAGCTGCTGTAATGAACAGTCAATATTAGATGACTTCCAATGCAACATGCTGCTGTTGTGTCTGAATGCAAGATGCCAGGTTTGCATATGACCTCTCATGTAGCTTGTCTTGTGCACTGTCAATATCAAGATAGTTGTTTGCAGGGATCCCAACCATGCAGTTCAGAGGTTGCGCTTGTGGGAGGCATCGCCAATTCACTGTTCACGCCATTCATGGTGACA
>JAABUP010011330.1_pt1 | contig 10192 bp, 8 predicted proteins | sample 5559201 | NCBI WGS metagenome assembly JAABUP01 (sample SAMN10711887, study PRJNA513373) | rock metagenome | isolation source: Antarctica rocks | place: Antarctica | reverse complement strand
GTTATAGCTAGCTTACGATAAGATAGGTAGGCACTTAGTCCGGTAGCGTAATAATTATAAGTAGGTTCCTCGACCTAAAGCCTCTACTCGAGAGTTAGACTATCCCGTATAGCTATATATATAAATAAATACTCGTTCGTACGCGAGGTTCTATAGATTCTCTTATTACTAGTAATAGTTCGTATCTTAAGGCCTCTATTATAACGTAACTACGCCTTACGTACCTCCTTCCGCTTACTAGCCTTTAAACGCTTTTTAACGACGGTATAGCTATGTTATTTCGTATAGGCCTAAGCCTCTAGCACTAGGCTATCTAGAGACTCCGCTAATAGCCCGTTTAGAGGTAGCGATAGGTCTATAGCGTTGATTTGGTGGGATGTAGATGCGTTAGTGTTTTGTTGATATACGATAAAGTCGCGAACCAGTAGATTAAGCTGCGGCAATTAGTCGCGCAACCGCGGAAGCTAGCCTAATATGGGGGGGGTGTTAATGTATTAAGTTAGGGGGTGTCAATGTATCAAAAGGGGGTGTCAACGTATCAGCTCCCTACAAAATCCGGATACTCTGACTAAAGAGGCTTAGCGGCTCTCGGTTACCCAGCCCTACGGTGAAACAACTGAATCCCGCCTATGCAATAGGTGTGTTTTTCACCTTTTGACCACTATCCACTTTTCTTCTCTGTTGCTACGTGGGCTACGAGATACCTACTATAAGGTCTTCCGAAGGTGGTTTATGATATCATAGGTGTCGTGCTGACGTCGTCGTCAACCCCTAAGGGAAGAGCAACAGAGAAGCACAAATCTTGGCGAGTCTTAGCGAGTCTTGGCAATTTTTGACCAATCAGAACGCTCGGACCACCAACCAACTGGTCCAACTATCAGTTGGACTAGTCTAGGTTTCAAACCAACTGGTCCAGGGTTTGGACCACTAGAATGGACTGGTTGGGCCTTCGGACTGAACCGTTTCAACCATCAAAAGCGTTGCCGAAACCTCAGCATGATATAATTCGACCTACCGAGACGATACGCTGTGCCTCTCTTGCCAACCCGCGCACACATGGCACTCAAAGCGACCACTGCCTCCCAGAGATGAAACCAAGTCTCAATGTCGGTACCAGCATTACTCAAGATTCGTACCGCGCACCTTCCCAGGCTTGGTTCCAGCCACCAACATCAGAATCAGTACTTTAAAGAGCCCCATAGCTTGATGCATAGGTTTCAAATGAGATTCCCAGATAGGGAGGTACAGGCGTTGTAGATCTACCTCCGATTAAGGTGTAAGGCAGACGCTCTTCAGCATCAGGATCTGTCAGCGGATCACCGAAGAACTTCAGCGATGTCTCCGCGTCCATATCGTATTGGATCGCTGCGCATGCCCTTGGATCGACGGGAATGTTTTCGCCTTCGCAGGAGACAGTGGGTTCATACTTTGAGAGTACTACCGCGAGATGATTGTCCCCTCCTAATTTTCTGCCGTTAGCGGTTTTATTTTGTTCTTTTTTTCTCGTACGAGGGTCGGTTGCATAAGTCGTGGCCGATAGCGCGAAAGCAGTCCTAACTTTCACCAGTGTAATGAATTAACCAAATCGGCTCGATATTACTTAAAAATCTCAAAAGACTATGGTTAAGAAGTCGAGGACAGTGCCTGAATTTTCCTAGATTTTTTGAACGCTGTTATGGTCACAGAGACCTTATGTGACTAGAAGGTCGATGTTAGGACATCGGCCACGACTTTTGCAACTGATCCTCGGTAGAACAATTTTTATTTAATGCCACCCCGTTCTTTGACTCGACTACATTAATGTACTGACTAATGTTGATAGCGAGTCCTCCATTCCTTGGCAAATAATTTTGCATCACCCCTAGAGCGCCGAGGGAGATCTCTTCTCTGCTCGCCCGACTACTTTCATGCGAGTCTATCGTGCCAACATTTATACCACATTGGCCCTTTGCTGTATCTCCTATTAGCTTAAATGCTCCTTTGTTTAACTGACGCTGGCATGTCAGTCCCTTGTTAGTAGGCAGAATACGGACATCCTAAAACTCTAAATGGCAGCGGAATGTTCATTGAGTGCCCGCTATGCCTTATCGCATTCGCTTTTTGTGTTGTATCAGTTGACGGGAGGTATCCCTATGCATCATCGCAGTCCTGGTAATCTAACGGACGACTAAACTCGGCCTTGCATTGTACACCTATTATATTGCCGCTGGGACTCTTCAGCTACGATATAGGTTTTTCGTCCAAGCCAAGTGTGATAAATGCTGAAAGGTTATTGGCGAGTGGGGGTGGGCTGGTGGACGTGAAAGATCGATTTGACAAAGACTCGGGCTGATTATGCCGAGACAGCCATTAAGGGAATTTGGTGGAAGACCCTCCGTGAACGTTATTGAAGAACCCTGTGAAGATAAATTGAGACTTAAGACAACTGGGACTGAAACGCTGAGGCCTGCTAAATAGTAGAAGGAAACCATGTTTCTGACCGTACACCTTGTTAGGGAGCTCGAAAACTTGAGCCTTCGTATTACGCACATAATGTGCCTAAATCGTTGCCACTGTTACTATATGCTCGGTCTATGCCCATGTGTATGCGCCTTGCTTTGATCGAAACATCCGGGGGCGGGAGTTGTGTCGCATAACGGCAGGAGTACGGAAGTCTCTCTCGCGCAGGCATTTTCTGCCTTGGTCTACTCCATTGTTACGATACTTAAGTGTATTTTGGGAATTCTGCCTTGTTGATTGTTAAGAAAAGGAATAATGCTTTGTCGGTATCCCATTAGGACGCGAGATAGGACGCGAGATAGGATGTTACCGGGATAAACACTTTTTGGCGCACACACTATGCGAATCGGGTCGAAAGATGCGCCCCTGCAAACGCTTACTCATTGTTACTGCTAGACGAACAAGCCATTCTAATAAGATAGTCCTTGAGCTGACGAACGAAAGCGGCACCTTTGCGTGGTGATGAAGCATGTTCCCCACTTGTACGTTCTAGATGGAATCGATGTTGCGTATACTACGATATCGCAACATCTCCCACGCCTTCAGCTGCTACTTCGAGATAAAGGTTTTTGTTTGTGCCTGTTATATTATGTCACCTATGAATCAGTCCTCATGAGATAGATCGCAACAGGTGGCTTACCAAGTTGAGTGTACACTCCTTTCTTGCCTTGCTTGATACACATGTCGGTGGCGAAGCTTGCGGCTTGCCATATATCATACCTTGAGGTAGTATCCGGAGGGCCGGAAGTCCTAAGTGTCATGATACATCTGCGATCCGCTATGGACGAATGCTAGTGAGCTTCAGTTCATTCCAAGTATCATATGTTATGATTTCAGTAGCATGGAATGGCTACTTACCTGAGTTGAAGGTATATGGCAACGCTATTCGACCTCCAAATTCTTGCTGGCTGTCGTCGACGCTCATCTTGTCTAGTATGGCAGCACTGCCATAACAGCGTACGCGTGTTGAAGATTATCTGATTTAGCAACAAACAGGTTAAGGGTACTGCCACCTAACGCTTCGTGAGTCTTTCGTTCTACCAGCAGAGAAATCGTGCCCCTACCTATTCTTCTGGCAAGACCGCCCTGGCTGGGAGATTTTTCGACGCAATTCAAAATCACGCCTGCGGCATTGTAGGCCACCCTCTCCAGACTAGTCTGGGCGGAGGTAAATCCGGGCTGGATTTGGGTTTCAATGAGGCAATTACCATCCTCTGAGGTTGCTATCAGTCAGAGACAGAAGAGAGTATTATCTGGCACGGGCTACTCACTGCTGATCCATCGCTGAGACATAGGAAAAAAGTCTCGAGCTGGGGTTCCCCCAGTACCGCGTGGACCCCAAGTATAAATCTTAGTCAATGTGTATTCGAAGTTGCCTATTGCAGATTTGCAGCTTTGCGGGTTTAGATTATAGCCCGTTATGTCGCCTCTGCAACTCAACTCGACATCTTCGGACAAGCTGGTGTTCAAATTCGGAAACGAAACTGCGGTTGAAGGGTGCGTAGGGAATGAGAGCGTAGCTGCACTTCCCGATATCGTGTTTGTCCTGCCATCGCTCGTTGTTAAAGACAGAGACAAAGGAGGTAGCGAAGAGGATACAACAGCGGCATCGACAGCCCTCGCAGTCACGAAGAAGATTCCGAGAAAAAGCATACTCAACCTTTATTGAGGGCTATGAAGGCTCAATAAGAGCTGAAATTGGGAACGCCTTCTTCGCAGGATCTTCGCAGGATCTTCGCTACATATAGAATAGAGAAATCGGGAGATCTTTGTCCTCAAATTGTGTACCGCGCCACTCGAACAGAGCGGCTCTGCGCTTGTAAATAGAGCACGTCGCTCACTTAAAAGTCAAAAACACTTGGCTTTAGACGACTAAATTCCAGTTCGATATGCTAACAATAGATCAACTGGAATCAATCCAGGCTTTTTATAGCACCATAGATCTCTCACGCGGAATCAGACGAACGCGACTCCGGTTGCTCATGCTGTGGAGGGGGTTAAAGAGGCTATGGATTTGAAAACCTAAGTTGTTTCGGATATAATATTGAAAACTTGGTATGTAGATAGGATCAGCACATTTTTACAACTAATTTCAATTCTACCACACTCTCACGAAGTCTCCACCGACCCCCTCCGATCTCCTTCCCCTACCGGTATTATTGTGATACTCCCACTCGCCGTTCTAGGCCGTCCATAAAATAACGTAAACGTCATCTCTTCATATAACATGAACGCAACCATAAGATCGATAGTTATCAAATAAATGGCTCTAGTAGCTTCTCGCGCAGGAAAATCCGAGCCCAATAGCCCGAGAATGCGAATTGCCGTCTCACCAGATACACTTCTCCCGGCTGTATATCGCAGATTAGTGCCTGCGTATTGGGCGGCGGTCGTCAGAGTGCTCAGCACCGCGGTGAATATTTCTTGGGAGGAAATGGTACGGCCGTCGAAGGAATATCCAATTTTTGTGGTAGGATACTTGGGATTGACAATGAAACCCGACATGGCGGTGAGAGTGGAATTAGCTTGACTTGTGCTCGATGGCATTGCATTCGGCAAGCTAAGGTCACTACCCAGTCGCTCTATTTGCACGGATCCGGCGAGGCGTTTTTGCAAGTATATACCAGCATTCAATCGGTAAAAGCCGGGATCTCCTCTAGCCATGGCGAATACTCCTTTATACAAAGCCAGTAGTACGTGCCGTGTCTGCAATTCGTCGCTACGGCCATAGAGCCGGGTGAAGATAGTGGATTTGTAACCATTCTTGACCACGGGAGAAAGGTGCCTAAGGTTTACAGCTGAAGTCCATGGTTGCTGAGCCAATTGGAACATTAGCTCGATGGAGGTGATATACACGGAGAGCGCTTCCAGAGGTTCGCCTGCACTGTCGAAGTTTAGTCGGACTTCGAAACCGGGAGGGTCTGGCGGGATTCTTAGGTAGGGACAGTTAGCGTTCAAGAAATTTGGTATGCATGAATTTGATAACACACTCGGTTGGCGGAAGTGCGAGAGAATCATTCCGTGGCGGAAGCGAGAGGGCGGATGCCAAGAGGAGATAAACGACGAATACGATTTGTTTTAACAGGGGACTCTTCATCCTAGGGAATCTACTGGCGTTCGAAAGGGGTACTGTTTCCAGTGGGACCGAAGAAGTAGAAGAGGTTGAATGCAAGAGCGGATGACAGGGCGCGTATCGCTAGGGAGCGGAAGTTCAACGATGGGACTCAGGTCGCAACGAGTTATATCGATGGATGTGATTGGACGGATGGCAGAAACCACGTTCAAAGCGGAATTTGATATACTGGTGCACGGATTCATAGTAGCAAAGCCAAGACATCTTGGCAGTAGTCAAACTAGAAACGCAATGACGGCCGCCAGTAAGCACAACAGTACTACCCTTTCCAAGCCCCCAAAGGTGTGCTTGACAGTAGTGGAAAGAACATGATCGTGGATTTAAAGCTGGGAACGTAGTCATAGTGCTGGCGCGCTCGGAATACATGGAGGAAGGGCTAATATTCCAAGAGAGTGTGTAAAACGACAAAAGACTTCACTCTAGAGTAGCCTTTAGATTAGCTAGAAGGAATTCAGCATCATGATGGATGAAACTAGCGCTGAGTGAGCAGACAGGGGGGAAAGGAGTCAAAATGTTCGTAACGCAATACTCTTATCATTCAGATGAATGCCTCGTCCCATATTTCGTATTAGCCTTGACAGAATCGCCAAATTTCCCTTCCTCACCAAATACAAGTTCCAGATGCTCGCCATCGTTATCCTTGTTCGGCAGAGCAAATACCCGTACAGGCAATCGAAATGTGTGAAGTCTTGTAATGCCCGCACATGTGTTATGTAAGGCCTTTGTTGGGGTGGAGTTCATAGCCAACCCAGTGACCTCGGCAATGGAATCCCAGGACGTAGAGCTTATTCCTAGTGAGGGATCAAGACCGTCAGTGTCTGGACCCGAGAAATGTATCGTGCTGATGTAGAGTGAAATGGTTACGAACCTGTAATGCCAGCATAGAACACATGCGCTAGGGCAACGATGCAGTACGTCACCAGTACAGCGATGGCAAGCCTTGAGGCGACTGTCGCTGTATTATATGCATAGCCCTCAATGTTCGAATCAACATGAAGTCGTACCCAATCCTGTCTTTGATCTGGATCCACCTCGAAGACATTACTCTTCCCCGAAAGCCAGTAGTTGCCATCAATCCAGGGTACACCATCGGAGGACAATTTGGATTTTGGATATCCCTGCACCGTACTGTCGAATCCTACTCGTGCCAGCCCGTTACTCAGCATCATAACAAGGGCTGAGGTTGCTGAGTGAGAGACTTGTAGGTGACTCTCCGGGCCTCGCAGGATGAACCGTTCTTGCATTATGAGATCAATGACGCTCCTATTGGCACTCTGAACGACGGGGCTTAGATATTGCGCCCATGCTTGCGTCATATTGATTAGCCTATTTGGGTATTGTGGGTGGTTCCAATTGAATTCGTCGTTGGCATTTTGTGACTTTAGTGCTGAACGCAAGTCAGGGTTTGGATCATCGACGTTAACGGCCACTTTGCTGGCAACGCTTGTGTCAACATTGGATTCATCGACGTGCATTTGTAACGTTGTTTTACCCCATCCGGCAGCAAAATTACACATATGGATTTTCTGTGGCCATTGTTTAGGGGATGATGAGTTTCCAGTCTGTGGGGGAAGGAACACAGCTCCCATTGAGGTCCCATTGAACAAGGGCTGCGGCAAGTCAACCCATTGGAGCCGGTAGTGCAATGGGTCTCCAGAAGCCGTCACGATTTCTGCTCTTGAGATTCCAGGGTGCATGATACCACCGATAGTGAAGTTGTCACTCATAGTAATGTTGGTGTTGACTGTTGAGGGATCGCTGGCTTTATGGAGCTCGGGAAATGCTACAGGGCGGGTATCAGTATCATTGTGAATCGTGTCGTCCACACAGATACCAAGAACGTAACTTTGGAAACTTTGGCCGCCAAGAACGTGAACGGAATCTGACTGATAAGACTCAGGCGCACCATGCCCCGATTTCGCAGTGACATTTTCTAAACCCATGAACCACAGATAAGCGGTAGTGGCAAGCGCATCCGCAACGGCAACCGTTTGCGTAGTGCTGCCATAGGGAGTTACATGGGGATCATAGTCTGCGCTTCTGACGGCATATTGCTGGCGCTGCGAATTTTTTCCAGATAGCCATAAGTATTCAGGGCCGATGGCACCGCCATAAGCTTGTCTGGCTTTCTCTGGAATGCTGTGACTCGTCAAAGCGATAAATGTTCGAATTGCTTCCCATTCACTCGAAGGACAAGCGTTACTGAGGGCTTGTTCAGGAGCAGAAAAGCATCCATCTGGGACTATGGCCTGATCTAGACTGCCGAAAGTCAGTAGCTATTTTCTTTGGGCTATAAAGGTGTAAACTTACAAGGCTGGATAAAGATCATCGGTAGTGGCGTTCAACCAAATATCAGTATTCCCTGCGGGCCAAAAGTTCGAGCGTGGAATAAGTAGGACCGCACTGGAGGGCCCAGCCAATGTCGCTACCACTATACAAGTGAATATTAGGACCAGTAACGCAAGCTTCCTCCGGAAACGGAGATGCGGTGTGCGAATGGTACCCCAAAATTCCATGGACCACAAATAAGCGATTTGACTTATTTGAAGACCAGATAGAAGTGCTCCAAATGGAATACCATTGCCAATGATCATCTCGTGCCGCATATACGAGAATATTACAGCAGCCAGAGATGCTTGGATTGTCAATTCATGTACTTTTGCCAGCAGTTGATATGTTGCCTGATTGTAGATGAAGACGCCGACATAATAGGCATTCCAGTTGAGAACGATCTCACAAAAAGCGACACTGACGGGGATCAAATGTATGAGACTTCTGAGCAATGCAATGACACGGTTTTTGCGAATTGCTGTTTTAACCGGTTCGTGGGATCCCAGCTTCTTGAAGAAACCCAAGGACCGGAACGTATGTGTGACGATAGCGAGGCCAAGAGCACGAAGCATTGAAGTCACAATATCCTGAATTTTGTGCCACGTGGTACAAATCACCCTGATTAATACATTGGGGACACGGCTCGCGCTCTGCAGCGCATCGTAGCTATTCTGTTATCAATCAACGATAATAAAACTCTAGGATTTTGAGTCACCTTTCGAGAGAGCGGCTATCAGAGGAAGACGGGGTAGCCATGTCAGACTCGATTGCCATGAACCCCCGAGATATCAGAAAATGTTATGTAAACGTTAAGAGATCGAGTCTTAGTCAAGTTGATTGTGAGACTAGAGATAATTTTGTGTCTTGGAGACTATTTAGTCGTAAATTCGGCGTATGCCTCGAAGGTAATATATGTATCAGCGGTCGCTTATTTTCAAGATTTCGTATGAGAGAGGGGCTTTGAGGGTGGCCATATGTCTTGAGGCATTGCTTGCCGTCATTATACTTGGATCTTGATGGGCATAGATAGCCGATCACCTAGAACAGGGAGCGGGGATGTTGCAAAGACAAGGCAAAGTGCATATTCATGCAATGTTGATGCATATCGGTCGGAGGCCGTAGCCGTTTTGAATAGCGCAGCAAGATCCAGGGGTACTGTTCACCGTCATTGGTGGCTAGATCGCCGATCACCCAGTCCAAGATACGGCCATCCCTTGGGGCAGTGCAAAATTAAACGGTTTTTTACTTAGTATTGAGGCAGACCAAGACAAACAAAACTCAATGGGAATGCGCGAGTTAGGTAGAAAACAAAGTTACTCAGGGGCTTTGTCTCGTGTGTCCGAAAAGGAACTCTGCCATTGTTTGAGGAAACAGACACATACACACCATAAGTCCCTACACCCACGTCGCAGTCTTAGTGCATCTACATCGCAGAATTCTTGCATCCAAATGCCCTTTTTGGTTGGTCTAGAGAGTCCACATCGATAGTCGTTATTCCCGATTAGGCCAGATCTCGCGTATCCGGCCAATGGCTTTGGTGGCTTCCTGAATGGGACGCAGCCCCATTAAATCCGGGAACAGATAGGTGTACACCCCCTTTTGATGCATGTACTAGTACCCGCGTAATCAAGTGACGGATTTACGCGTTTTTTCGCGTTTTGCCCCACCATCCATCCTATAACTATTTAATAAAATGGAACCCTACATCGCTAATAAGCATTTGACTACTCCACAACGTAAGCATGTTATCGATCTATATACTATAGATGGACAGTCAGTTCCTCAGATTTATAATAATACTCAAATCCCCTCACCTACTATCCGAAGAACTATTAAATCTAGAGTCCCCCGTAGTACGAAAAACTCCACCTTAGGCCGAAAGCGAAAGGTCAGCGCACGAGACCTTCGACGACTTATTAGAGTAGTTACTTAATTAGGAGATAGAAGGCGATAATCCTACGTAGTTTTAGCGAAAGAGCTAGGTATATAGGCCGGTGAAACGGCCTTACGTATCGCACTACGAAAGCTAGGCTTTAGAAGGTGTATCGCATATCCTAAACTACTCCTCTTATAGATTAATCGAAAGAAACGGCTCCGGTGGGCCCGGGAATACCTATACTAGACTATAGAAGACTAGATAAGAGTTATCTTTACCGATAAGAGCTCTTTCGAAACGGGGTAGCGAAATCGGATTTTCGTAACCCGTAGGCCTAATAAACGTTATTACGC
>JAABUP010011327.1_pt1 | contig 10194 bp, 4 predicted proteins | sample 5559201 | NCBI WGS metagenome assembly JAABUP01 (sample SAMN10711887, study PRJNA513373) | rock metagenome | isolation source: Antarctica rocks | place: Antarctica | reverse complement strand
ATTCTGGAATAACGCAGAGCTCTCTCTCAGTACTAGCAGTTCCCATGAACACGTCGTTAAATACAGCCTATAACCCCCCCCCCTCCACAGCCATGGTACACTTCACGCTTTCTGTTTATTCTGATTATTATTAAAAGGCGGAAAGGTGAATGTTCAGAGGCTCGCCTGTGATTGGCTCAACCTCTTCTTATCTCTATCGGCTGGCAGTGGACCTCCTACATCGCTCGCTCGCTCGTTTCTGCTGCACAACAAAGTGCACTCATCATGCTAAGACCTCGACTTACTTGACTTGTATCCAAGCCGGGTTATCGCATTGAAATTGTACTTTACGTAGAGACTTACATTAAAACTCTTTGCCACGGTAAGGTAGGGACCCCACCATCAATTCACTGCGCTTGGGGAGCTTACCTTACCTTTATGCGCTTTCACCGGCCGTGCTTCTTTTTTTCGTCCCCACCAACATCATCTCCACTTACCACCTTTTCTCCCCCAACCTACTCTTCTCTGACGGTACCGCAGTTGCTGCAACTTATCCATCAGAGACGAAAGTGTAAGACAAGCCCGTTGGATCATTACCATCGTATAGCACAGTCTGCAGCAATCTCCCGACGGTCGCCGTCCGGAGAATGGGTTTCTTGGAGGAAATCTATGAACCACAAATAGAGGAAGAACAGCCAGTGAACGTCTACGAGTACCAAAACACACCGGAGAACCGGTCATGGGCCGGTGCTCTGCCGGTGAAGCAGGGTCTTTATGACCCCGAGTTGGAGAAGGATGCTTGTGGTGTAGGCTTTGCCGCGTGAGTGTTATGTTTCCTCCCCGCGGTGAGACGCAAACATCGTGCTGATTTTTCAACAGCCACATAAAGGGCAAGGCAAGCCACAAGATTATCAGCGATGGTTAGGCACCATCTATACTGAGTTTGCAATATGTGCTAACATGAAACGTGCGCAGCGCGGAATTTACTCTGCAACATGACTCATAGGGGTGCGGTGGGCTCAGATGCACGAGACGGAGATGGCGCTGGTGTCATGACATCGATCCCCCACAAATTCTTCATCAAAAACTTCGAGCGTGAGACCGGCTACAAGTTGCCTCCGCTAGGGCAGTACGCCGCAGGAAATCTCTTTTTCAAGCCTGACACCGAGATTCTCAAGGAGTCTACGACTCAGTTCGAGCAGATCGCAGAGTCACTTGATCTGAGGGTCTTGGGGTGGCGAGAGGTACCACGAGACTCAAGCTTGCTGGGACCGGCAGCATTGTCGCGGGAGCCGTTGATTCTGCAGCCGTTCGTTGTGTTGAAGTCAGCATACGGAGATGGCAAGGAGCCAGAGATTACCGATCCCGAGCGATTCGACGAGAAGAATTTTGAGCGCCAGCTCTATGTACTCCGAAAGCGAGCCACGCATACGATCGGCCTGCACAACTGGTTTTACCTTTGTTCCCTGAGTAACAAGAACATTGTGTACAAGGGACAACTCGCTCCAGTACAAGTGTATCAGTACTACCATGACTTGGTTTCGGTAGATTACGAGGGTCATTTCGCTTTGGTACACTCACGATTCTCTACCAACACGTTCCCCAGCTGGGACCGTGCACAGCCTCTCCGATGGGCAGCTCACAATGGTAAGTTCGAGGTCTCTTAGTAAACCAGTATATGAGTTAACGTATGGTATTTAGGCGAAATCAACACATTGCGAGGCAATAAGAACTGGATGCGAGCACGTGAAGGTGTGCTGAAGTCCGATTTCTTCGGTGATGACTTAGATTCGCTGTACCCGATCGTTGAGGACGGCGGATCCGACTCGGCTGCGTTCGACAACGTTTTGGAGCTGTTGGTTATCAACGGTGTCCTGTCACTCCCAGAGGCAGTCATGTTGATGGTGCCCGAAGCATGGCAAGACAACACCGCTATGGACCCTGCGAAAGCAGCTTTCTACGAATGGGCGGCGTGTCAGATGGAGCCGTGGGACGGACCAGCACTGTTCACATTCGCCGATGGACGATACTGTGGAGCAAACTTGGATCGGAATGGTCTCAGACCCTGTAGATACTATATCACGGATGATGATCGCATCATCTGCGCATCCGAAGTTGGTACCATCATCCTCGATCCCGAGCGGATAGTGCAAAAGGGTCGGTTGCAGCCGGGGAAGATGCTGCTAGTGGATACCCTGGCAGGACGTATCGTAGACGATACAGAGTTGAAGCAGACTGTTTCTAACCGCCAAGATTTTAGATCGTGGCTGCATAAGGAGCTACTGACCCTACCTAGCATTTTCGAGCAACTTCAAGACAGAGGCGTTGATCTCAATCACAAGCTTAATGACCTCAATGTCCAAGCAGAGCCATTGTTGAAAGCGTTTGGATACTCTTTTGAGCAAGTCAGTCTGCTTCTCGGCCCTATGGCAACGGACTCGAAAGAGGCTTTAGGCTCTATGGGTAATGATGCCCCTCTGGCTTGTCTTGCACAGCAGCCCCGTTTGCTATATGAGTATTTCCGCCAGCTCTTCGCTCAGGTTACCAATCCGCCCATCGATCCGATCCGAGAGGCGATTGTCATGTCTCTTGAATGCTACGTCGGTCCTCAAGGTAATCTTCTGGAAATGGACCCCTCACAATGCCATCGATTGCTGTTGCCGTCACCAGTACTATCCATCGAAGACTTCAACGCACTCAGAAACATCACTACACTGTATGCCGATTGGCGTGTAAAGACGATTGACATCACCTTCCCAAAGCGCGAAGGCATCCAGGGATACCTTGATGCACTTGACCGGATCTGCGATGCAGCCACTGAAGGCATCGAGAATAGCCAAAGGATCTTGGTACTCTCTGACCGAGCAACTTCTGCCGAACGTGTCCCCGTTTCCGCCCTTCTGGCTACAGGTCTCGTCCATCACCACATGGTACGCAACAAGTGGAGATCGCAAGCTGCTCTGGTCGTAGAGACTGCCGAAGCTCGTGAGGTGCACCACATGTGTGTACTACTTGGGTACGGTGCCGATGCTATATGCCCTTACCTCGCCATGGAATGCATCCTGAAGATGAATCGCGAAAAGCTCATCAGAAAGAAGCTCTCTGACGAGCAGGTAATCCAGAACTACAAGTACTCCTGCGATGGAGGGATCTTGAAGGTCATGAGCAAGATGGGTATCTCAACCCTGCAAAGCTACAAAGGGGCTCAGATTTTTGAGGCCCTTGGTGTCGATGACTCGGTGGTCGACAGGTGTTTTACCGGGACTGCAACACGGATCAAGGGCATCACTTTCGAGCTCATCGCTCAAGATGCCTTCGCCTTCCACGAGAAGGGCTTTCCCTCGCGACACATCATGAGTATTCCAGGTCTTGCGGAATCCGGCGAGTACCATTGGAGAGATGGCGGAGAGGCACATATTAATGACCCCGTCAGCATCGCCAACATCCAGGATGCTGTCCGCACCAAAAATGACAAGTCTTATGAGGCATATTCGATGTCAGAATATGAGCAAATCAAGAATTGTACGCTACGTGGCATGCTTGACTTTGACTTCGAGGAGCGAACGCCTGTACCGATTGATCAGGTGGAGCCATGGACCGAAATCGTCCGACGCTTCGTCACAGGAGCAATGTCGTACGGTTCGATTTCGATGGAGTCTCATTCCACTCTGGCCATTGCGATGAATCGATTGGGAGGCAAGTCAAACACCGGAGAGGGCGGCGAAGATCCAGAGCGTAGTCTGCGGATGGATAACGGGGACACCATGCGATCTGCCATCAAGCAGGTTGCGTCAGGCCGATTCGGTGTCAATTCCAACTATCTCGCCGACTCTGACGAACTTCAGATCAAGATGGCGCAAGGTGCCAAGCCTGGTGAGGGCGGAGAGCTGCCTGGACATAAGGTCTCTGGCCCCATCGCTCGCACCAGACACTCCACTCCCGGAGTTGGTCTCATTTCTCCTCCACCTCATCACGACATTTATTCCATTGAGGATCTGAAGCAGTTGATCTACGATCTCAAGTGTTCAAACCCTCGCGCTCGAGTATCTGTCAAGCTTGTTTCCGAAACCGGTGTCGGCATCGTCGCCTCTGGGGTTGCGAAAGCCAAGGCTGATCATATCCTTATCTCCGGTCACGATGGTGGTACTGGCGCATCCAGATGGACAGGTATTAAGTACGCTGGTCTGCCCTGGGAGCTCGGTCTTGCCGAAACCCATCAGACACTTGTGCTCAATGACCTTCGTGGGCGTGTCATTGTCCAGACCGACGGGCAGCTTCGTACCGGTCGCGACGTAGCCATTGCCTGTTTGCTCGGTGCGGAAGAATGGGGCTTCGCCACCACACCGCTCATTGCTATGGGCTGTATCATGATGAGGAAATGCCTAGCCTCGGGCACACTCGTACGCACGACTACAGGTGTCAAACGCATTGCAGATGTCCATATTGGCGATAATCTCTATGATGCAGATAATCGTCCTACAATCTGCGTTGGTGTTTCTTCATCTGTCACCGGTGATTTGAAGGAGATCACATATCAGGAATTCGATTCTCGTCAACGTGTCTCTTTCAAATGCACTCCAGATCATCGACTTACTCTCATCACCACTGGTACACGACCTTCGATCTCACAAAACACCATCACCTGGCTCACTCGGTGTGACCGAAAGCATCCAATAAAGGAAACTGTGGATCTTCATCTGGACATCTTGAGTGATTCGTTCTATTGTGATCTTGTGGATGGTGATGATCATCCTGATTCTGCTGCAATTCATGAGTACATTGAGACTGTCCTTGATCAGCACTATCACCGTGGTCACCAAGACTATTCTGAACGTATCAATCGGTACCTCGAGCTTACAGCCAATCAAGAGCTTGAAAACGCTCCTGGCCTGGTCAGAGGGGCGATGCATGCCGCTATGGATCGCTATCTGGAGCAAGTTTCTACCCTAGCAGTCCAGATCGACGACGTCGATTCTACGAACGAGGTCTTCGATATCGGATCTCAAACACCTTTTGTGGAGTTGGAGCTGCCAAGCTCACAGTGTACTCTTCCGTTCTCTTCTTCCACGCCATTGTCGCCTCCAGCTACTCCTCCTGTCGTCACCGTCAGCGGTAATGTCCCCGATGCTGCTGCTCCTTCGAGTTCACCCGTCATTGACTCTTCATCAATGAGTTTGGATACTGCAGCTGACAATCGGTTTGCTGCTGTTCGAGAGTCTCTGGACAGCGTCAATTGTCAATGTGGTGGTCTTCGAAAGTTGCTGCGCCGCTTCAAAACCCCCGAACAGGCAGAGCTCGCGCACTCGATTCTTCTAGGCGATCATCATCATCTGATCGATCCTTTAGTCGTTCGTGATGGCGATGAATTCTCCATGACTGTGAAGGAGTATGAGAGATTGTGCTGCACCAAGGACGTCAAACGCAACCACTTGAAGCTCTATCGTGCTTGTCTTGCCTTTGAGCCCTCCACTGTACCTTCTGAACAGCGCCCTGTCCCGGTTGATCCATACTTCTTGGGGTTATGGCTTGGTGATGGCACTGCTGCTTCTACAGGAATTTCGAGCTCGGATCGCGAGGTTGCTGTCTGGTTGTGCTCGTACGTTGACCAACTTAACAGTGCTAGGCAACGAGGTGCTCGTTCACTCCAATTGGTGGAGCGTCTAATTTACCCAGCTGGTACGGCGCTGAGGAACGGGTACGCATCACAGGCTGATGTCTTCGAATACAAGATAGTGTGCCCGCAACAAGGACCAGGCTACTTCTCAAACCCTGTCCTGAATGGTCTTCGGGATCTTGGCCTGCTCAATGACAAAAGCTGTGGTATTCCTTCGGCATGTATGGAAGCTGATGAAGACACGCGTCTTGCTGTCATTGCCGGCCTGATTGAAAGCGACGGTACTTACGTGAAGTCACATAACACATACCGTTTCATACAGAGGACTGAAGCTCACAAAAAGATCGTGTTTGATCTAAAGAAGTTGGCTTTAAGCTGTGGTATCTCGGTCACAGTCGTTGATGAAGACATGGTACCACCCGGCTTTGGTGCTGATGGCCCATTCCAGCCTCAGTATATCGTCTATCTTGGTAAGGGTTCAGCCAAATTTCAGCACCATCTTCTTCTGCCTCGAAAGAAGATGACCTTCGCAAAGACGTACAACATTCATGATGCCCGCCCCTTTCAGGTCACCGACGCGCCTGCTGGCGAATATAGGGCAATTGAGGTCAGTGGAGGTCAATTCCAACTCGCCAACCGCCTTGTCGTCCACAACTGCCATTTGAACACGTGCCCTGTCGGTATTGCTTCTCAAGATCCAGAATTACGGAAAAAATTCAAGGGTACACCTGAACACATCATCAACTTCTTCTACTACATCTCGAACGAGCTTCGTGCCATCATGGCTAAGCTTGGCTTCCGTACCATCAACGAGATGGTTGGCCACTCCGAGGTTTTGCGCGTGCGTGAAGACCTGCGCACACTCAAGACCGAAAACCTTGACCTTAGCCTCATCCTGACCCCTGCTCACTCTCTCCGCCCTGGGGTTGCAACCTACAATGTCCGCAAGCAAGATCACCGATTGCACACCAGGCTCGACAACAAGCTCATTGCAGAGTCGGAGTTAGCACTCGAGAAAGGACTTCCATGCCGTGTTGAATGCGACATTGTCAACACAGACCGAGCACTTGGTGCCACCCTCTCCTACCAAATCAGTAGAAGGTTTGGTGAAGCCGGTTTACCGCAGGATAGCATCCACGCCAACATTAAGGGATCGGCTGGTCAGTCATTCGGCGCATTCTTGGCGCCGGGTGTTACTCTTGAGCTAGAGGGAGACTCTAACGACTATGTCGGCAAGGGCCTTTCTGGTGGACGACTCATCATATATCCTCCGCGTTCGGCAGTATTCAAGGCTGAAGAGAACGTGCTTATCGGCAATGTGTGCTTGTATGGAGCTACTGGTGGTACCTGCTACTTCAGAGGTATGGCCGCTGAGCGCTTCGCCGTCCGCAATTCTGGTGCCACCGCCGTCGTTGAGGGTGTTGGTGATCACGGATGCGAGTACATGACTGGGGGTCGCGTTCTTGTCCTTGGAGGCACTGGCCGGAATTTCGCCGCTGGTATGTCTGGTGGTATCGCTTATGTTCTCGATATGAACCAGGACTTTGCTACCAAGGTCAATATGGAGATGGTGGAGGTCTCCGGCCTCGAAGATCCGACCGAGGTCGCCTTCGTACGCGGCTTGATCGAAGATCACCACCACTACACTGGTTCTGAACTTGCCGCACGTGTTTTGCTCGATTTCAACCGCGCACTGCCTCGATTCGTCAAGATTCTTCCGACGGATTACAAGCGCGTCATGGCTGAGGAGGCGGCGAAAGCAGAGGCAGCGAAGAAGGCCGAGTATCCGCTTCCTCTCTTACCCGGCAATCCGACTCGACAGGTCCACGAAGAGTCCAAAAACCGAGGGCATGAGAAAGACGCGCACGCTAAGAAGAATGACATGCTCGATATCGAGGAGAGTTTTGGGGATGCCAAGGCAGAGAAGAAGAGATCTGCTCTGGTTCTTGATAAGACGAAGGGTTTCATGAAGTATCAGCGACGAGGCGAGAAGTACCGCAATCCAATGTCCAGAATTCGGGACTGGAAAGAACTGTCTACTCGGCTCAATGATGATGAGCTGAAGTACCAGGCAGCTCGGTGCATGGATTGTGGTGTTCCGTTCTGTCAGTCCGACACTGGGTGCCCCATATCCAACATTATTCCAAAATGGAACGAGCTAGTCTTTCAAAACCAGTGGCAGGATGCCCTCAACCGCCTGCTCATGACCAATAACTTTCCTGAATTTACTGGTCGTGTCTGCCCTGCTCCATGCGAAGGTGCTTGCGTCCTTGGCATCAACGAGGATCCAGTTGGCATCAAGTCCATTGAGTGTGCCATCATCGACAGAGGGTTTGCAATGGGCTGGATGGTTCCGCTTCCACCAGAGGATCGGACTGGGAAGAAAGTTGCGATCATTGGATCTGGACCCGCTGGGCTCGCAGCTGCTGATCAGCTCAACAAGGCTGGGCATAACGTCACTGTGTACGAGCGTGCTGACCGTATCGGTGGTCTTTTGATGTACGGCATCCCCAACATGAAACTCGACAAGCAGATTGTACAGCGTCGTGTCGACCTTATGGCGGAGGAAGGCGTCAAATTCGTGACTAACACCCCAGTCGGTCCCGACAGCGAGGTTAGCCTGGAGTCCTTGCGCGGCGAGAACGACGCTGTGGTTATTGCTACTGGTGCGACGGTGGCTAGAGACTTGAAAATCCCGAATCGCGAGTTAGAAGGCATCCATTTTGCCATGCAATTCCTCCACCGCAACACCAAGTCACTCCTCGACTCCGGACTAGCCGACGCCGAATACATTTCGGCTAAAGACAAACATGTCGTTGTCATTGGTGGAGGTGATACGGGTAACGATTGTATTGGTACTTCTGTTCGCCACGGGGCAAAGTCTGTCACCAATTTCGAGCTTCTACCCCAACCTCCGCCGGAGCGGGCTCGCGATAACCCATGGCCGCAATGGCCACGAATCTATCGCATTGACTATGGTCACACAGAAGTCAAAACTCACATGGGCAAAGATCCTCGTGAGTATTGTGTAATGTCCAAGGAGTTCGTCGGGGATGACGAAGGTCATGTACGTGGTATTAACATCCACCGCGTGGAATGGACCAAGAGTGCATCTGGAGGGTGGGATATGAAGCAGATGGAAGGAAGCGAGCAATTTTTCCCTGCGGACTTGGTGCTCCTGTCTATGGGTTTCTTGGGTCCTGAGGATCGTCTACTGGGCACAGAGATCGAGAAGGATGCGAGAAAGAATATCAAGACCCCGCCTGGCAAGTATATCACCAACCTGCAGGGCGTCTTTGCTGCTGGCGACTGCCGCCGTGGTCAGTCGCTAATCGTCTGGTGAGTTCCCACGCCATATCCCTATACCTTTGAAAAAGCTAATACTTGTTAGGGGTATCAATGAAGGCCGACAGGCAGCGGGTGACGTTGACACCTATCTTATGGGCCTCGGCACGCAGCTTCCTACGACCGGAGGCATCATCCGCCGCGCCCCCTACGCGGTCCTAGGCCGCCATGAGCGTGGGACGGCGATGCAGGCTGTTGCAGTAGCAGCAAGTTAGGCCTGCCATTTTCACGAAAACGTTGCATCAACGAACTTTAATGACTTATCTTATCGCATGTGCATAGAAACGCGATCGGGAGACAGGATTTGGTTTTTGCTTGTACAGCGATACCTTTTGAAAAGCGCGATGTATTCGTTGCTTCTATACCACATCTCTGCTCGGTATTGCTGGCTTACTCTTTCCGGATATCTTATGGTCTTTCTGTTGGCTGGTGCTTTTTCTTGCTGAGACATGCGTTGCTCTGGTACCATCTATTCATCCTTCGGTCCATGTGTCACGTGTACGGAATTTGCAGATAGAAGATATAACTCTTGAGATACTCCTTGCCTATGTCAAACAACCCCGAACCTTCCTGGTTTACCCACCACTGTCAAACGCCGGAAACCCCCCTCGCCCGGTCCGATGTTGTCGGTGTCGCTTGCGCCAGTCCTGCCATTAGTATCTCTGTAGGCAAAGGTTTCTGGTCAAGACACTCTTGTAGCCGTCGTTCCCGTGGTTGTGGAAGGGCGGATGTGAGAAGAGCGAGGGCTAGGATGCTGAGTGGAGATGGAGAGCTGCATTACGTGGAGAATGAGAATTTGAGCAGTGATGGAATCTTCGATACATTGAAAATGTTGAGCGCTTTTGTAAAAAATAGAGAGGGAACGATGTGGCGGGTCGTCATATATATACACGTATAACAGATCAGCTCTAATCAATATTGTTATGATATGCTAGTTACGCACCATGTTCATTCCGCTAGAAGCCGCTAAGCCTTGCGAAAGAAGGAATAAGCTTTCTCAGATAATTGGACTTGCAGCCATGAGCTTACCTAATCTTGTTTACTCCTGTCAACCATATCTTGAGTTCCATCCAGCAACGTCGTAAACAGCAATCAACACAGAACAGCCATCACCCAGCCCCCCTCAACAAACACACACACCAATGCTCACCTCCCTCCCAATCATCCTCCCCCGCGACGTACGTGCCCCCCCCTCCCTCTCCCCCCACGTCCACCCCACTCCCCCCACTAACACCCCCCTCCCCCCAACGCAGGCG
>JAABUP010011319.1_pt1 | contig 10201 bp, 14 predicted proteins | sample 5559201 | NCBI WGS metagenome assembly JAABUP01 (sample SAMN10711887, study PRJNA513373) | rock metagenome | isolation source: Antarctica rocks | place: Antarctica | reverse complement strand
CCAGTGGCAGCGTATCCGAAGGCAAGCAGCATGACGTCCCGACGGACCACTGCGACAGCTACACCACAACCCCAAACGTCTGCACCTTGCAACCCTACCGCAGCGGCGACGGCAAGCTCGTCCTCGGCAACACCATCTTCGTCAAGACAAACTGTGCCGACAGGTCTCGACTCCCAGCCTCAGAGCAAGATCCTGCATATCAGCACGACGGCGTCGCAGCCCCACAGTCTACATATACCACTTTTGCGGACGCATATGATTGTACTTTGTCGTAAGTCATCTAAGGGATCAAATCGCTGTCCTTACCTCTAAGGCTAATCGGAATTTTTATAGTCCCGAATGTCAAGACCCGGTTGGCAATGCTATCAACCCGAAATGTACTTATACTTGTGCGGGTAAAATCGCGGCGATTAGTAGCCCGGGATGCGTGGGTTTCAAGGGATCGTTGCCAGATCCTCCCAGCGACAGCTCTACATCGACAGGACCTTGATTTGACAGGTGTGGCGGACTCGGAGTCCTTTTCCATTGACCAGCTATTGTATATGAGTGTCAGTCATCTGGTGCAACCATCTGGGTTCTTTGCATGTGTATTAGAGACTTTTGTGCCATGTGGCGGAACGCGTATCTATTGCTTGAATCTAAGCGGCAGTAGTGATTGGAACCGAGTGAAACCAATCGCAATACATTCCAGAATCACTGAACCTCTCATTGTATAAAATAATTTTGATCCTGCCAGTCATTTTCGAGATTGTAGATAATGGCACATGATCTTATATTTGAGAAGACTCGCAGTCCTTGGGACAGCAGAGGCTTTGAAATGGGTAGATCTCACCGGCAATGTGACTACTCTATTGACTATACGTAAACTAGATAGTTTACTTCTCTGCAAGAAAAGGGCAGGAGTCTACTGTTATATAGAGAACTTTAGTCGATGGCCACTAAACTATCGTGTAACGTAATCCTATTCCTATATGTAGCCTCTCAAAGTCTTAGTTCAAGATACCAGCTAATGTTTCTGCAAGGTAAGACGGATTTTCTATTCTATTGAATGGCTAAACTCAGACTAGCCCTTACAGCTTCCTATTTCAGCTAAGAGAACGATCATCCGCATATCTGACCCATACCCGTCCAAACTTTTTCTATTCTCTCTAACGATACCCACCTTAGGTGACCTATTCCGACACTTTCTGACAGCGGCCAGAGGTAATTCTACTAGATAATCCACACTTATGTGTGTAATGCAAAGCAGTCGTTCGTCGTGACTCCACATTATCTGCTACAGAAAGAGATTCTCTAATCATAAAACCTCTACGCGATTTCACTCAAGAAGTACCTGAGCTACCTTACTGCAAGAATGACCAAGCCAACAGCTCTCATCACCGGCTGCAGCCAGGGCGGGCTTGGGGATGCACTTGCCCGTCAATTTGCCAGCCACGGCCACCACGTCATTCCTGCTGTGCGCAACCCAAACAGAGCCCCGCAATACTGCAGATATTGAAGTCGTAATGCTGGACGTCACCTCAGCGGAATCCATCAGCGACTTATTGAGTCAATTAAAAGACCGTCTGCCAGATGGAAAGCTCGATATCATTGTCAATAATGCAGGATTCGAAGCAACGGGCCCGCAGATCAAAGCGGATCTGGCGACGGCGAAGAGGCTTCATGATGTTAATGTTTTGGGCTTGTTGGCGGTGACGTAGGCGTTTGCGCCGATGCTGATTGAGGCGAGGGGGAAGGTGGTTAGTGTTAGTAGTGTGGGAGGGATATTGGCGGTGCCTTGGGGTGGTGTGTAAAAGTTTCAGATCTGTGACTTTCCATATTTATTGTTCCAAACCTCATTTCGTATCAAATGGCGTTGACACGCGCGTTTGCGCATTACTGCCAGACATGGTTTGAAACCAAGTGGACAACATTAACGCAAGACTTTTCAATGCGGCACCTATAGGCCTATACACCTCTTCCAAAGCCGCCGTCACCAGCATCAGTGAGACTCTGCGTCTCGAGCTCGCACCGCTCGGCGTGACTGTCATTATGGGCGTACTGGGCCATATCGAGTTCAGTTTTCACGTCAATGATTCCTGGCAATGGCTCCCTGAGTCGTCTAGATACAAGTCGGTGGAGGCGGAGATTGCGAAGAGTGCTGAGGGCAAGGGCAGTCCGAAGGCCGAGAGCGCTGAAGACTTTACGAGGCCGTCTGTGGGTGATGTATTGGGGGGAGCGTCGGGTCAGGTGTGGAGAGGTGCTAAAGCGCAGACTGTTAGGGTTGTCGGACAGCTTGCACCTGTGAGGATACTGGTATGTGATGATTTTGTGTTCTCGGTACTGCTTGGTTGAAGGTCAACGTGCTGACTAGAATACTAGGACAAACTGATTCTTCTCGGCAGAGGGCTTGATGCCATGGCAAAGGAGGCTAAACCGTAAGACGCCTGGGCAAAGGTAGGCGCTTGAGTGAATCGTATAAGTACTTAGATCATTCGGCGAGCCTTTGAAGGTAGGGTCAACTGAAGAACCTAATAAATAATCAAAAATTAAGTATCATTAGCATTTCTTCTACGTAGACATCAAGACCAGCATAAACGTACCATATACACTCGAGATTGTACAATGTTGAGTAGTTGTTGTTCAACCTTTCATCGCCCACTGGTACCTTGATTGACCCCACGAGCAACCACGCTACTGCAGCTGATGCAGCCCTCTAGGTAGCATCCTTCGATCCTTTGACGTAACCTTTCTCTTAAAACAGCGCAAGAGCAAAAGGGAGCGCAAACCTCACCACTTCTATACTTCGCTGGAATGGACCAGCGCGTATTGAGTCTTTCGCAAGCTCTACCAGGCAGAGTCTTCCCGCGCGAGTCCTAGGGTTACGTAGAATCCTTGAGTACTTATTTCTCGGCCCAAGAAAGCCAAATCAAACCTGCCTGCATTGTCCGTCCGCAGACCACCGCGGACGTTGTCACTACCGTTTCGCATCTCGTCCAAGCTAATCAGCTCCATGGCATCGGCTCCCTCAAATTTGCTATTCACAGTGGTGGACATGCGTGCTTTGCTGGAAGCGCTAATGTGTCTGATGGGGTCACTATTGACCTTCGAGGCCTAAATTCAATCGATGTCAATGAAGGCGCTTCGGAGGTTTCTATTGGCACCGGAGCATCTTGGGAGAAGTCTACCGCAGGCTGGATCCTTTGGGTTTGGCAGTACCTGGGGGCAGACATTCGCAAGTCGGAGTCGGCGGACTCACATTGGGAGGTGAGACCACTGTTTCCGTTTGCATTGTTGTCAGCGCCGTCGAATCGTAGGGATATAGTCGGGTGTGAGACTAGAGCGCGATACCATCGATTAGAAGAACATTTAAACCTCGCTTAACATAAGGCTAAAAATCTATGTCAGGCGGACTCTCCCATTTCTCTGGCTCCGTTGGACTGGTATGCGAGAGCGTGCTAGAGTACGAAGTTGTGCTTGCATCCGGTATTACCATCCGGACAACTGAGGACGATTTAGAATATGGTGATCTCTTCCGCGCTCTGCGTGGAGGCTCCAACAACTTCGGTATCGTAACTCGATTCGTCTTTCGCACCTTTCCCCAAGGTCGACTGTGGGGTGGCACACTCATTCACCCCGTTGAGACCGAGGACCAGCAGCTACAAGCGTTTTACAACTTCGCTGGGGATCCTTCGTACGATCCGAACGCATCGCTAATCCATAGCTTTGGCATGAGCGCTGAACGCGGGTCTGGCTTCGTCAATAGCATCGTCTACATAAAGCCTCATAGTCAGCCTGAAGTCATCAAGCCCTTCACCAGCTTGGAGACGACGTACCTCAAAACGCTACGGGAGCTGAGCCTGACGGAGCTTACACAAGAACAAGATTCTTTCAACGAGAATGGCCTTTGGTATGTATTTTGTCCTCCTTCTGTTGAATGTGCTCTACCAGCATCCCGATCAGCTGAAAGTTCCTTTAGTACACGACTCCCCGTCCGCTGAGGGTACATACAATTGCAGCGATTGCTAACGTTATTCAAAGCCAGATAATGATCGCCACAACGTACTACCTCCAGCACCCGCTTCTGCATCGTACATACGATCTTTGGCAAGACTCCCGCGACTCTGTTCGGTCTTGCGCAGGTATTGTCTGGTCAATGTCACTCCAGCCGATAGTACCGACCGTGATCGCACGTTCGCCCTTCCTACAGGACGCAATTCCAGATCTTGGCTCCAATACCAGGCCTATTGTCGTAGCCCAGCTCACAGGGACCTGGAAGGATTCGAGGGACACGGCTGTAATTGAGGCCGTTGCCCTCAAGCTTATCAGAGACATTACCATTGCTACCCGAATATACGACATGCAGACAGGTTATATATACCTCAATTATGCGCATGCGGGGCAGAGTTTCTTTGGCGAAGGGAGAAGGAAACAGTGGCTGAAGGAGATGAGTAGGAAATATGATCCGGAGGGCATCTTCCAGCACTGCGTGCCCGGTGGGTTCAAGCTGTTCTAGCTTTGGATCGAGACATTCCCCACATACATGGCTTTCCATTTCAGTATTGATTCGTTAGCTTCTGCCGCTCGCTTCAACTCAAGTAGTTAAAGTTTAGTTCTCTATGCTGCCCACAACGCTTTGGGCATAAAATGTTGATAAAGTAAATGGCTGTTCCAAATTGGCGGGTACGACCTTCATCCAATATCCGGGCTCCGAGGAATCTGCTAACAAAGAATCTGCAATATGAAAATGTTGCACCAACTCACCACCTCGATTAATTCAAACTCGATCTTCTACCTCCAGCCTACTAACTCCGTCCCAACCCTCTCCACTACCATCCGTATTCTGCTTCGACTGCATCTGCCGTGCATCGCGAAGCCGCTGCATCTCCATTGTTTGCCCTTCTACCCTTAGATCTGTTTCTACCAGAATACCCCTTCCCACGCCAGCTGCTGCTTGACGCTGGTTGGAATCAATGTTTTGATCGGAATCTTGATGTCTGACGAAGCCTTTCCTCTCCATGCTCTTGCGCTTCTCATGCGAAAAGGGGGCTAGATTTCTCCGATCAGAGGCTGCATCCGTCCTCGGACCCCAGCCCCGTCGCAGTCTAGAGAAAATGCTCGACTTGGACCCTTGTTTGGTACTTAGACTGCCAATCTTATCTCTCAGCAATCGGTAGAGAGGCAGAAGGGTGGGGATGCAGGCGCAGCCGATGCCGAGGTTTACTTCCACGCAGCGCCACATGAAGTTGTCTATGCCGACCCAGGTTTGGTCCGAGTGGACGGTCTGCCAATTGAGAACGGTGCGCACGATGCAGCAGGCGGCGGTGATCAAGCCAAGCCCCATGAGGGCGCAGAGGAGGGTTTTTTGACGGGGTTTGATTTGAACTGAGTATAGTATCAAGATAGGGAAGGTCGCGAGTATGAAATCCGAGATTATAGAAATTACTTGAGAAGTGTCAGCTGGAGTGGAAGGCTTGAAGAAGTATTCTGCCGTAATTCAAGCTAGGTGAGACGTACTCGCCTGGGAGATGATGATCCGTTGGACTTGGCCGTCGCTGAAGCATTTGGCGGTCTTTTTTCGCTCCGCATCCCAAGCTGCGTCAACAGGAATGCATTGTAAGATGTACAGCAGCGATAAGACGACGTTTGATACGACGAGGAAAGCAATAATGCCCTGAATCGGCCTGATTATCTTTTTATTTGGTGAGATGCGGAGTAAGAGCAAACAGATCGATATTTTAGTGAACATCAAAGTGAAGAAAGTTTGAATCCACTCGCCGTAGCCGTATTTCTTGAATTCCCGGATTTGATGATCGTTGAGATAGTACTGATGGCGCCCGTATCCCTCATGGACTTCTGGGAAGTCCAAGCCTGCGCCAATAATCGTACCGAGCTGTGCATATGTAAGTTGAAGTCAAGGTAAAGGGGCGTCCGGGGGCTATACTAATGCAAGGCAAATGGTCCAATCGTCCCATCGAGCACTTTTTGTGATGAAGAGCCGTGTGTACATCCTGAGACCGACGAAGATACACGATATCGTCAATGCTGCTATTACCATCCCAAGGGCAGGACCTGTTCTGTTTTGGTCGCCATCCGGTGGTGGGGAAAGCTGGGTGCTCATGCTTGTTTTCACTCGCGAGCGTTGGTATCAAAGTTGTGCGCAGAGAGACTCGAAAGCAAGTTCTTGGCGTAGAAAGTTTAAAACATGTAAAGCAGGAGACGAGGTATTAGTATGAGATTTGTCTACCACACCACCAAATGAAAAAGTGACAAGTGATGCATTCTTTCAGTAGCTGAAAGCTGGGCGTTGAGGCACACTTGTTTTAGACGATCAATTGTCATAGGATTGAACACGGACATTCCATTCACGGAAAGGCCACCGGTTTGCCTAGAATCAGAGCCAGATATCATTGGTCGATCATGCAGATCCGCTCAAGTAAGTGAGATCTGTCCACCACACCAACTTATGATACGAGAGGTGGTTCTCCAGCACCTTATGCAATGCACACCGCATTTACCCAGCTGCCTGATACCACAGTGTCAGGAATCTATCGTTTCTCACGCTTATCGCACGACTGAATGTCGCAAACGCCCTGGTGGTCGTAATGATGTTTCATGTGGAAACGTCAAATAATCGCGTTGATGGGAGGGGTCCATGGTATGTAATTCTGCGCCTGCGCCGCAAAGGATTGTAAGGCAACAGTGTTGATGTGAGGGTGCCCGTGCAGTAAGCCAGTGACATCATAGCTGACAATCCATTTGACGACCTTCTACATCATCGTCTGATCTTTGGTCGGTGTCAGCTTGTGATGATCTCATCTTACAGGCATTTTCCTATTCGTGTGGATGTCTGCACCTTGACCTCTGCCAGATACGTATCTGATGATTCGAGCTGTACTAAAAGCCCTCCGGTCTTCAGAGGCCTTTTCGGAGACCACTGTCGCAAGAAACCTTTGAAATTATGTCATCGACTTTCTTCTATCGGCAGCGAGGCTTTTCATTAGTCTTCAGTCAGGCGAACGGGTAGGTTAGATCATTCGGGTTGTCAACGCGGCGTAGGCATGTAGCTCGCCAAACGGGGAAGCGGGAACCCCTCGATGTGTACGGTTGTCTGACATGCAAGAGAAGTGACTAGGTACTTTAGAGGGGCTGACAGCAACTTCAGGCAGTTTCAGACAATTTCAGCCAAATTTGTCGTATTCAATTGGACATTGTCGTGGGTGCTGGAAATGCACAAAATTCCGATTGGAGGAAACACCAGGTCTGCGAGAGACGAGAGAGACCTATAGACGTCCCTTTTAGAGTTAGAGGAAACTTCTCGTACGGTTCTGCTGAAGGATGTCGTACATACCGCTGTGTAGAATACCCGCACCAACCAGTATCCGAGCAATTGTTACGACAGGATACCGTTTGTGCGGGCCATAGCAGCCGGCGAAGGCTTCCGGAAGCGCGAGATAGGTGTGGATCGGCACGTCTCCCCACCACCCCAACTTTTGATTGCAGCCACTCAAGCGCAACTATGGACACCAAACAGTCTAAAACGAAGGTCAATTTCATGCGTCAAAAAATGGAGATAATTCCGTCGGACCAACCACACCAAAGCAGCTTCTGGACTGTAGGCACTTCTTTACTTCGTGCCTGTTGACGCCGCAGGGGAATCTCGCCACAATGGTATGCGGCAATTTCTCCACTCGGTGTGATGTCACCAGTCAATCCCATCTCTTTCACTCCCTCCCCGTCAGATTTCAAAACATTCGATTAGTTTCGAACATTGGCCAACCTCGCCGTCTACCTATCCGCCAACAGTGCTTCGATTATGGCTTCCGCAGACGTGCAAAGCGCTCCTCTCCCAGCCCACGAGATGGTGTATTCCCCTCGAAAGCTTCCAAGCCTGCGATCCAATTGTGGGAGCCATGTCGACCCTGAATCGACGAGCTGGATGAACCCCACGCCGCTTGGTACCCCTGTTACGGAGATGCAAGCTCGTTACAATCGTGATGGCTATATTTGGATCAAGAATCTCATCCCCCGAGAAGACGTCCTTGATATGCGAGAGCAGTATGAATTCCCGTCCAATATACAACTCTACCCTTCAATGCGTCTCTGCTGACAGCAGCCCAAAGTTACTTCGCCCAATTCGCCGGTACTGGCATGCTGCTCCCGCAGACCTCCCCTCGAGACGGAATTTTTGACCCCAGCAACGATCCCCTCGTGCACCAAGGCCTCGGTGGCACTCCAGAAGCTCAAAGTCTTGAACTCTTAGACGTCGCTCACGCAACACCCACCTACCGAAAGTTCCTAGCTCACCTGTCCTTGCGTACATTCATACGCGAGTTCATGGGCTGGAAACAAGAAGTCCTGGTCAAACGTGCGCTCCTGCGCCACAATTGTCCTGGGAGCCTTAGCACTGGTGTACATTATGACCAGTTGTTCCTAAGGGCTGGAGAAGCAGAATTCCTGACGGCGTGGGTGCCGATCGGTGACTGCGCTGCTATAGGCGGAGGACTGATGTATCTGGAGGGTAGTAGTATGTTGGGCGGAGAGATTGAGACAGAATTCATGCGAAAAGCCGAAAGTCTTAGTGCTGAAGAGCGGATTAACGCTTTCAATAAATACATGGCGAAAGACGGATTCCTGTCCCACGATGCGGGAGAATTTGCGAAGGTGACGGGGAAGGGGAAGTTGAGATGGCTAGTGGGTGACTATGAGGCCGGTGACGTGGTGTTTCACAAACCATACATGATCCATGCTGCGACGAAAAACGAGGATGAACTAGGGCGGATTCGATTAGCGAGTGATCTGAGATTTTATGAGGAGGGTGCAGCACTGGATGACAGATGGAACAACATTTTTAGACATGACGACGGGTTGTGATGGCTTGGTGGTCATGAGTTGCGCAATTCGAAAGAAATTTCTCCACAGGCTCGTCAAGGCGTACAGAGTAGCGACTCGCTTGTGGAAGAGAACTAGCTTTCAAGACAGCTCACAAGTCTTCATGATCCCTGGCATGCGTCATTCTTTTCGAAATGATGGATAATTCTGGGCTGGATCGGTCTTTGGCCAATACCGAAGTGTTGAGGCTGATACAGTATGAGAGCAGAGGGTAGAGAATGCTTCTCATTAGACTTGAAGTTGTACGATTGGTGACTTCAAGGCGTCCTGGTATGCGTAATGTACCTAACCCTTACCAATAGGTCTCTCAGCCATTATTGTCAAATGCAGTCCTTTTTCAATGGTAACCTCGAGGATTTTTAATTTGAGTTGTGAGCTGATGTCTGCATGGCTCATGCGAGAATTCTGAGACCGTGCCGACCGATGGTTATTAAGACGCGCCCATACGTTGAGATCACTGGGGTCGTGGCTGTCAACCATGAGAAGATCGGATAGTCTGCTTCTCTGCAACAAAGTGAAAGGAGTCTGATTCTAAATAGAGGACCTTAAGACCCTTTCTGAATCACCACTTGGTCTCCGGTTGAAGTCCTGTCGCCAAGAATCCAATTGCATACACCAAGGCCAAGGCCTCTCAGCCATCATACAACGCAACCCTAATCCCATGTGGCCTTTGAAAATCTTGAATCGAGGCGTGGGCTGACATAAAGAAAAGAGCAAAGAATCTTGGTGTTCCAGAGCCACGAGAAGGACGAATATTTGCATGAGGAGATAACGTGGTAAAGCGGCAGATTGCAGTTCACAGGTATAGTAGAGCTATCACATGGCCTGGAAAGACAATGATTAATAGTAATAACCTGGGAGGACGCAGAAAAGAAGATCAATGACGAAAGTGACCGTTAGCAAACGGTCCAGCCTTGCAGCACAGCGACAGATGTGCAGTTGCTTCTCACAGGCGGGATAGGCCTTCTCCAAATTTTCAGACAGTATCCGGACGAAGTACCACTGCCATTATGGTTTTGAGTATGCCAAGGCGAAGGCCTTCAGCCATCGCACAACGCAATCCCATTCCTCCATGTGACCTTGAAAAGGTCTTAAATCGAAGTGTGAGCTTACGTTTCCAGGAGGCGAGACGGGCGAGACGGGTTTCTATGGTTACTAAAGTCCTATATTTAGTACGCGAGGCACTCAGCCTCGTCCTCCAAAACCGCGCCACCCTTATTTTCTCCTAGCTCCACAAGGCTGCTGCCCAACGGTCAACATCAGCAGTACATAACCATCTATCTTCAACCCACTTCCTTCTAAGTACATACTACGTTCGTTTGGCCTAGGG
>JAABUP010011317.1_pt1 | contig 10202 bp, 6 predicted proteins | sample 5559201 | NCBI WGS metagenome assembly JAABUP01 (sample SAMN10711887, study PRJNA513373) | rock metagenome | isolation source: Antarctica rocks | place: Antarctica | reverse complement strand
CGCCGTCGGCGCGACCGAGCAGAGCTTCTACATGACCTACGGCGGAACCAACTGGGGCTGGCTCAGCATGCCGCAGAACTACACCTCCTACGACTACGGCGCCGCCATCCGGGAGAACCGGCAGCTCGACCCGAAGTACTACCAGGACAAGCTGATCGGCTACTTCACCCAGGCGGTTGCCCCGCTCACCAGGACCGACGCCTTCCGGGCCGAACAACCGGACTCGCCGGCCATCGTGGACACCGGCCGGATCAACACAGACACCGGCACCCAGTTCCACGTGCTGCGACACGCCGACTCGACCTCCACGGCGGTGGACAAGACCCACATCGCCATCGACTTCGCCGCCAAACCAGGAACCTCCTACACCTACGACGATGTCGACCCGGCCTTGTCGTACACCGGCACCTGGTCCCATGTGGCCAATCAGTCCTACACCGGTGGGGACTACAAACAGACGGAGTCGTTCTCCGAGACCACCGGTGACAGCCTCAGCGTCCCGTTCACCGGCACCGCGGTCCAGTGGATCGGATCCAAGGCCGCCAACCACGGCCTGGCCGACGTCTACCTCGACGGGGTCAAGAAGAGCACCATCGACAGCTACGGCAACCAGAGCCAGGCCGTTCTCTACTCGGCCAAAGGCCTTCCGGACGGACCGCACACCCTGAAGATCGTGGTCACCGGCCAGAAGAGTGCAGATGCCCAGGGCACCTTCGTCTCCATCGACGCCATCAACGTGCCGCCGGTGAACACCAGCACCCCGTCCTACCCGGTGGTGCCGCAGCAACCCGGAACGGCGATCAGCCTGAACGGCCGCGATTCGAAGATCATCGTCGCCAACTACATCCTGGGCGGCAACCGCCTGCAGTACTCCACCTCCGAGATCATGACGGACGCCACCATCTCGGGTCGGGATGTCGCCGTTCTCTACGGCGCCCGCGGCGATGACGGCGAAACAGTGCTGCGCTACCAGAAGAAGCCGACCGTCACGGCCAGCGGGGGAGCGGTCAGGACCACCTGGGACGGAAAGACCGGTGACCTCCGGTTGAACTACACCCACCGCGGGCTGGCCCGGGTGCAGATCAGCGGCGGCGGTTCCCGTCCGATGACGCTGCTGCTGGCCGACACCGACACCGCTAAGACCTTCTGGCGGCTGGACACCAAGGCCGGACCCGTACTGGTGCGCGGCACCCACCTGTTGCGCAGCGCCGTCAGCGACGGTGAGGCGCTGGCGCTGTCCGGAGACAACGCCACCGACAACTCCCTCGAGGTGTTCAGCAATGCCGCCAGCCTGACCTGGAACGGCAGGCGGGTGCGGACCCAGCCGACCGGAACCGGTAGCCGGGTGGGCGTGCTGCCGGTCGCAGCGCCGATCATCCTGCCGGCGCTGACCAAGTGGAGGCATATCGCCGAATCACCGGAAGCCCAGCCCGCCTTCGACGACTCGAGCTGGCAGGTGGCCGATAAGACCACCTCGAACAGCACCACGACACCGGGAACACTGCCGGTGCTGTTCGCCGACGACTACGGCTTCCACACCGGAAGTACGTGGTACCGCGGACGTTTCGCCGATACCGGGAAGGAAACCGGCATCACCCTGTCGGCGCAGAGCGGCGGCGGAGCTGCCGCCTCATCGGCCTGGCTGAACGGTGTCTTCCTCGGCAGCTCCACGGCTGACGGCCCGAAGACCTACACCTTTCCGGCCGGCGCACTGAAACCGCGCGGCGACAACATCGTCTCGGTGCTGACGGTCAACATGGGACATGAGGAGGACTACAACGTCTCCAACGGCAACAAGGCTGCCCGTGGTCTGACCGCTGCCGGTCTGGTCGGTGCGCCGGTGAACACCATCACCTGGCGACTGCAAGGGGTACGTGGCGGCGAGCAGCTGCTCGACCAGGTGCGTGGCCCGCTGAACACCGGTGGCCTGTACGGCGAACGCGCGGGCTACTACCTGCCTGGCTATCCGACCGCCGGCTGGAAAGCGGTCCAGCTGCCCGCGACGGACAAGACCCCGGGAGTGTCCTGGTACCGGACGCAGGCGAGCCTGAAACTGCCCAAAGGCCAGGACACCTCGCTCGGGCTCACCATCACCGACGACCCGTCGCGCAGGTACCGCGCGGAGATCTACGTCAACGGCTGGCAGATGGGCAACTACGTCAACTACCTCGGACCACAGCACAGCTTCCCGATCCCGAACGGCGTGCTGAACCCGAACGGCAAGAACGACATCGCGATAGCGGTTTGGAACCTGGACGGCAGTACCGGCGGTCTCGGCACCGTCGCGCTCACCAACTACGGCAGCTACGCCTCGTCACTGACGGTCGCCCAGAACCCGGCCCCCCGGTACAACAAGGCGCTCTACACCATGCCGGCGGCTCCCAAATCCGCTGTGTCGCTGCACGTTCCGCCGGCAGTGTCCGCCGGCCAGCAGTTCACCGCCACCGCAACGGTGAGGGTGTCGAAGGGTCAACCGGCGGCCAAGAGCGTCACGGCCACACTGCAGGTGCCCGCTGGGTGGACGGTCAGCCCGAGATCCACGCCGGGTAGCGTCGCCAAGATCAACGGTGGCAGCTCGGCCACGTTCCGCTGGTCGGTGACGGCTCCGGCCGGCACCGTGCCGAAGGCAAACGCCCTGATCGCCACCGCCCACCTGGTGCAGGCCGGCCGGGCCCAGACACCCCGCGACGAACGGATCATCGGCTCCATCCCGGCCGCCCCGCCGAGTGGATCGAGCCAGGTCAGCGAGCTGCCGTTCCTGTCATCGACCAACGGCTGGGGACCGGTGGAAAGGGATCACAGCAACGGCGAGAGCCAACCCGGCGACGGCCGGCAGATCACCATCGCCGGCACCGGTTATGCCAAGGGGCTTGGCACCAACGCGCCCAGCGACGTGCAGATCTACCTGGCCGGCACGTGCACCCGGTTCACCGCGAAAGTCGGCGTCGACGGCGAGGTAGGCGGTGCCGGCACCGTCACCTTCAGCGTCCTGGTCGACGGGAAGGTGCTGACCACGACGCCGGTGCTGAAGGGCGGATCGGCGCCGGCGGCCATTGACGTGCCGATCACCGGTGGCCAGGTGCTGGAGCTGGTGGTGAACGACGGCGGTGACGGCAACGGCAACGACCACGCCGACTGGGCGGAGCCGGTGCTCAGCTGCGGCTGATCCGGCTGAGCCGATCCCGGCTGAGCCGCCGGCCCGCGGGCACCCGAGCGCCGGAGCGGGTCTTGGCCGCGCCCAGCCCCGACGTCCGGGCCGGCAACCGGTTGTGCTGCGGTCATGCGGTCATGCATGCGGTGCCTTCGCGGTACTGCCCCTGGCCACCAGGTGTGCCGCCGGGTCCTGATGGGACCCTGGGCGCTGGCCGGCGATCGTCTTCAGCAGTGTCCTGGCGGCGTGGGCGCCGTACCCGGAGATGTCCCTGGAGAGCGCCGTGAGTGTCGGGTGCGCGAGGGAGCACAACTGGGAATCGTCACCGGCGATGATCGACAGCTCCGCCGGCACCGGCACCCGCATCTCGCGGGCGACGCCGAGCGCGGCGACAGCCATCAGGTCGTTGTCGAAGACGATTGCGGTGGGGGCCATCGGTCGTCCCAGCAGAGCTCTGGTGGCTTCGGCGCCCTGCTCCCCGCTGTAGTCGGTGATCAGCACCTCGGCGTTGGGGAGTCCGTGGCGGGTCATCGCCGCGGTGAAGGCCTCGGTCCGCACCTGGGTGTGGTCGAGAACCGACAGCCCGGCGACCCGCGCGATGCGACGATGGCCCAGCTGGATGAGGTGGTCGACGGCGGCCACGACGGCATCTCCGTCGTCGCTCCACACCGCGGGGGCGGAGCTGTCGGTGCGCGGCCGGCCGACCAGCACGGCCGGTATCTTCAGCTGTTCGATCAGTGGGATCCGCTCGTCGTCCCGCCACAGATCGGTGACGATAAGCCCGTCGATGCGTCGTTCCGCCCACCAGAGCCTGATGGCCTCGTTCGCCGTCGGGTGATCCTGGACCACCTGCAGCAGCAGCGCCGTCCTGGCTGCTGACAGCTCGGCCTCCAGGCCGGCGATGAACCGCATGAAGAACGGCTCGACGCCGAGCGTGCGGGTGGTGCGGGCGATCACCAGACCGATCGCGTGGGCGCGGGAGACCGACAGGGCCCTGGCGGAGATGTTCGGCCGCCAGCCGATCTCGTCGGCAAGGTCCAGGATGCGCTGCCGGGTCTGCGATGACACCCCTGGCAGACCGTTCAGTGCGTAGGAGACCGCACCGATGGACACCCCTGCGCGTTTCGCGATGTCCGCGATGGTGGGGCGTTTCACCGCGCCGTTGTCAGAATCCACGACCTGCTGCTCGTTTCCGGTGGGTGGTCGGGTGGACATGCTGCCATCGGCGGTCCCGGTGCCGGCGGCCGGTCGCGGAGCAGCTGTGACCGGCGAGCCGCGAGGCGCATCGCGACCATCCCGGCCGCTCGGCGAGTGCGCGCTCATGGTCTGCAGTATGCCCAGCGCAGCGCCTGTCCCCGGCGGCGCGCGGGGCGATGGGACGTTCCCGGGTGGATGACGAAGATAACGAGTTGGTATCAACGCCGGCCGTTGTGCTTGTCGTCACAACCTTCTTACCCCTAATCTCGGGGTATCCGAGAGCTTAAGCCTTTAAGTCGCCCACGGCGAACTGCCTTGCTCGCTCGCCCTCAACGGAGATGGTGCAGATGACCAGACGAACGATGACGCTGCTGGCCACCGGCCTGCTGCTGGCACTCGCGGGTTGTGGCGGTGGCGGTGGCAGTACCTCCAGCGGCGGCGCAGCGGCCTCGGCCCCGAGCAACCCCGCCGAGGTGTCCGGCGAAATCACGGTGCTGACCAATCGGACCGACCTGGACAAGGACGGCACACTGAAGAAATACGCGGCCGAGTTCAACAAGACCTACCCGAAGGTCACGGTGAAGTTCCAGGCGATCACCGATTACGCCGGCGAGGTGAAGGTCAGGATGAACACCGAGAACTACGGCGATGTCCTGCTGATCCCGCCCTCGATCGTGTTGAGCGACTTCCCGAAGTTCTTCTCCCCGCTCGGCACCTCGGCCGACCTCGCGACCAAGTACAGCTGGACCGACACCACGACCGTCGACGGCAAGGTCTACGGCCTGGCCACCTTCGGCAACGCCAACGGCTTCGTCTACAACAAGAAGGTCTGGAAGCAGGCCGGAATCACTCGGGCGCCGACCACTCCCGCGGAGTTCCAGGCCGCCCTTCAGGCGATCAAGTCCAAGACCGGCGCCATTCCGTACTACACGAACTACCACGACGGCTGGCCGGTGCAGGGTTGGTTCAGTGCCTTGGGCTCGCCCACCTGCGATCCGACCGCCGCCGACAAGCTGGCCACCGATCCGGCGCCGTGGTCGCAAGGCAAGGACCTGTACACCATTTCGACCGTGCTGTTCGACGCGGTGCACGGCAAGCTCACCGAGCCGGACCCGACCACCACCAACTGGGAGAACTCCAAGACGCTGCTGGGCACCGGCAAGGCGGCCACCATGTGGCTGGGATCCTGGGCCATCACCCAGATGCAGGAGGCGGCCACCAAGGCCAAGGCCGAACCGTCAGACATCGGCTTCATGCCGTTCCCGGTGCAGAAGGACGGCAAGTTCTGTTCGGTGACCTCACCGGACTACAACCAGGCGATCAACGTCCACTCCAGCCAGCAACAGGCGGCTCGGGCCTGGATCGACTGGTTCACCGACAAGTCGGGATTCGCGCGGGACCAGGGCTCGATCCCGGCGCAGAAGGGCGCGAAGTTGCCCAACTCCTTCGCCGATTACACCGATCTCGGCGTCTCCTACATCGAACTCACCCAGCAGAAGGCAGCCGCGATCAAGAAGGTGGACAGTGCCGCCGAACTCGGCATCGCCTCGGCCCCCGACCCGATGCAGAAGCTGATCGACGTCGCCAGGGGCGCAGCCGGCGGCGACCTGGCCTCTCTGTTCGCCGAGTGGAACAAGAAGTGGGCGGAGGGCATCGCCAACGCCGGCGGATGACAACCTTCGGACGCCCATCCAGCGGCCGCACGCGAGAGGAGGGATCATGACCGAGGCAAGGATCGGCCTGGTCGAGACCGAACCGGTTCTGGCGCAACCGAAATCACCGCGACCGGCGGCCGCGGTGAACCGCTTCTCGACGCTCACCCCATGGCTGTTCCTGCTGGTGCCGTTGGCATTCCTGCTGGTGTTCACCTACGTCCCGGTGGCGAACCTGTTCTACTACAGCACCACCAAGTGGGACGGGGTCAGTCCTGAGCAACCGTTCGTCGGGATCGACAACTACGTCCAGCTGTTCACCCGACCCGAGTTGTTCCGGGTCTTCCTGGTCAGCCTGTACTACCTCGCCGGATCGGTGGTCCAGATAGCCCTGGCTCTCTACTTTGCCACCATCCTGAGCTTCAGCGTCAAGTTCCGGAATATGTTCAAGGGCATACTGTTCTTCCCCTACCTGATCAACGGCGTCGCAATCGGCTTCATCTTCCTGTACTTCTTCAAGCCCGGCGGCACCTTCGACTCGGTGCTCGGCTTGTTCGGGGTGGGTCAGCACTTCTGGCTGGGAGATCCGAATCTGGTGAACCTATCCTTGACCGGCACCTCCCTCTGGCGCTATCTGGGACTGAACTTCGTACTGTTCCTCGGCGCGATACAGTCCATTCCGGCGCCGCTCTACGAGGCCGCGGAGATCGACGGAGCCAGCCGGTGGCAGCAGTTCCGGCACATCATCGTTCCGGGTATCCGGCCCATTCTGAGCCTGAGTTCCATCCTGGCGATCTCCGGTTCGCTGTCGGTGTTCGAGATCCCCTACATCATGACCGGAGGCGCCAACGGCAGTAAGACGTTCGTCATCCAGACGGTCCAACAGGCTTTCGTGTTCAACAAGGTCGGTCTCGCCTCGGCCGCGGCGGTGGTGCTGCTGGTCATCATTCTGCTGCTGACCTGGTTGCAGCGACGGCTGGTGCCCGACGAAGGGGCCGATCTGGTATGACGACCATCGAGCGCCCCCCGACCTCTGCCCCGGCCGGCCCGCGCCTGCCGGCAACGGTGGAGCACCCGGTGCGGGCCAGGACCGCAATCGCGCTGAAGTACCTCTCGCTCGTCCTCGGAGCGGTGGTCATGCTGATGCCGCTGCTCGTGGTGGTGCTGACCTCGCTCAAGACCTCACCGGAAGCCACCAGCGGCGGTGCGCTGGATCTCCCGGGCAACTGGCTCAACTTGGACAATTACGTCACCGCGTTCAATGACGGCCAACTGCTGAACGCCATGAAGAACACCGCGATCATCCTGGTCGTCTCGATCACCGGCACGGTGCTGATCGGCTCGATGACGGCCTACGCGATCGACCGGTTCAGCTTTCGGTTCAAGAAGCTCGTGGTCGCTCTTTTCCTGTTGGCAGCGCTGGTTCCAGGGGTCACCACCCAGGTCGCGACATTCCAGATCATCGACTTCCTGGGGCTGTTCGACACCCGCTGGTCGGCCATCGTGCTGTACACAGGCACCGATATCGTCTCGATCTATATCTTCCTGCAGTTCATGCGGGGCATTCCGATCTCGCTCGACGAATCGGCCCGGATCGACGGCGCCAACTCGTTCACCATCTACCGCCGGATCATCCTTCCGTTGCTGAAGCCGGCGATTGCGACCGTGGTGATCATCAAGGGCATCACCACCTACAACGATTTCTACATCCCGTTCCTGTACATGCCGTCGGAGAACCTCGGCACCATGTCGACGGCGCTGTTCCGGTTCAAGGGTCCGTTCGGTGCGCACTGGGAGGACATCTCCGCCGGAGCGATCCTGGTCACCGTCCCCACGTTGATCATCTTCCTGGTGCTGCAACGATTCATCTACAACGGGTTCACCTCCGGGGCGGTCAAGTGACTGCCGTCGAGTATGTCCGCAGCTGCGCACCGATGATACTGGGCCCCAACCAGTTCCGGCACTTCTACCGGGGTGGTGGGGGCATCCAGCGGCTGCGCGGTCAACCACCTACCGCCACCGACATGCCCGAGGACTGGATCGCGTCCACCACCCCCAGATTCGGCGCCGCCCGGCAGGGGCTGTCGGAGCTGCCAGACGGGCGGCTGCTGCGAGATGCCATTGCCCAGGACCCGATCGGCTGGCTCGGGTCGGAACACCTCGACGTGGCAGGGGGCGAGTTCGATCTGCTGGTCAAGCTCATCGATGCCGGTCAGCGACTGATCGTGCATGCCCATCCGGACCGGGAGTTCGCCACCAGGCACCTGGGCTGCCGGCACGGCAAGACGGAGGCGTGGATCGTCCTGGCCACCGAGAACCCGGAACCATTGGCGTTTCTTGGTTTCCGCCACCACGTCGACAGCGACACCATGCAGGACTGGGTGGCCGGTCAGGTGTCGAGGCAATGCTCGGCGCACTCAACGCGGTGCCGATCGCCGCCGGCGACGCCATTCTGGTGCCGGCCGGAATACCGCACGCTATCGGGGCCGGCGTGCTGATCGCCGAATTGCAGGAACCGACCGATTTCTCGGTGGTGCTCGAATGGAAGGGCTTCGATCTCGACGGGGCGGTCGACGGGCATCTCGGCCTCGGCTATCCACTGGCCCTGCAGTGCGTGGACAGGTCGGAGTGGAGTACCGATCGGTTGGCCCGGCTGTGGGGCCCCGCCGACGATGGTTCCGCGATCGCCCGACTGATGCCGACCGGCGCCGACCCGTTCTTCCGGGCCGAGCGGATCCGGGCCGGTGCCCTGCTCGACCCATCGGTGGCTGTGCTGATCGGCACCCGCGGCTCTGGGTCGATCCGCTTCGCCGGCGGCGAGGAGTTCCCGTTCGAGCGGGGCCAGACGGCCATCATCCCGCACGCGGCCGGGTCGGCAGCCGTCCACGGCGATCTGGAATTCATCCGCTGCCGTCCCCCTGGCCTCGGTGCTCGCCGTGGCTTCGATCCCGACCCGAGAGGTACCTGATGACCGATCCGAACCCGACCAGAGCGCCAAGACTCGCCAGCCGGCGCCACTTCCTGATCGGCGCCGCCGGGGTGGGAGCCGCCGCTGCCGCCACCGCGTTACCGGGAACGGCAGCTGCGACAGCGGCGCCTTCCCCGTCCGGTGCTGGCGGTCGGCAGCACCGTCCGATGTCGTTCGTCACCACCAGGCGCGGTGAGTTCGCCGTCAACGGCAGGGCGTTCCGGTTCGGCGGCACCAACACCTACTACCTGCACCAGCAGTCGCATTACATGATCGACGCGGCACTCAACGATGCCGCCGCGATGTCCCTGGCCGTGGTGCGCGCCTGGGCATTCGCCGACGGCCAGAACGGTGATCATCCCCTCCAGCCGCATCCCTACTCCTACGACGAGGATGCTTTCGACAGCTTGGACTACGCCGTCTTCAAGGCCGGCCAGCTCGGGCTGCGGCTGGTGCTGACCTTGACCAACAACTGGTCCGCCTACGGCGGAATGGGGCAGTACGTGAGCTGGTTCCTCGGCTTGCCGAATGACGCCGAGAGCACCGCTGTGAATCACGACCAGTTCTACACGAACAAGGCGATCCGGAGCTGTTACAGGGCCTACGCCAAGCACGTCATCCGGCGGCGCAACCGATACACCGGTCTCCGGTACAACGAAGACCCGGCGATCATGACCTTCGAGCTCGCGAACGAACCGCGGAACCGCAGCGACAAGAGCGGTGCCCAGGTGCTGGCCTGGGCCGGCGAGATGAGCGCCTACGTGAAGTCGCTGGCGCCCCGTCAGCTGGTCGCCGTCGGGGACGAGGGCTTCTACGGCGACGGCCGAAATGCCGACTACCCGTACTCGAACTACGAGGGCAACCAGTGGAAGAAGCTCACGGCTCTGCCGCACGTGGACTACGGGACCGTGCACCTGTACCCCGGTTCGTGGGGCGAGACACCGGATTCCAAGCCCGGAATCGACCCGGTGGCGTGGGGGACGAAGTGGATCGAGGACCACCTCGATGACGGAGTCCGACTGCGCAAGCCGGTGGTGGTCGAGGAGTACGGGCTGCAGATCAATGCCGGCCAGGGCATCCCGGACGCGGCCGCCCGGGATGCCGGCTACGCGGCCTGGACCCATGCTGTCGAAGCCCGCGGCGCCGGAGATCAGTTCTGGCTGCTGACTTCGCGGGTGGATGACGGCTCGTACTACCCGGACTACGACGGTTTCCGCATCTTCTGGGACAACGA
>JAABUP010011315.1_pt1 | contig 10203 bp, 13 predicted proteins | sample 5559201 | NCBI WGS metagenome assembly JAABUP01 (sample SAMN10711887, study PRJNA513373) | rock metagenome | isolation source: Antarctica rocks | place: Antarctica | reverse complement strand
GCTGCAAGGCTGCAAGGCTGCATGGCTGCAAGGCTGCAAGGCTGCAAGGCTGCAAGGCTGCAAGGCTGCAAGGCTGCACGGCTGCACGGCTGCAAGGCTGCAAGGCTGCAAGGCTGCAAGGCTGCATTGATGCCCGATAGACACATACCATTGTAGATGTTGTGACGGTTGTACTCTGATGAGTACGCGTGCATAGAATCTTACATGCAGGTAAAGGAAAGCAAGAAAAGGAAAGCAACTGAATGTCATGACAGACAAGTGTGACAACTTCCAGAGGATTAGGGTTTACCTGCAAACCATACACGGTAGCGTTACTGTAGACAGTCTGACCAAGATCAGCCGTCACTCCATACCGGAATGGGTAATCTGAGGCGTTGCCATAAGGAGACACCATAGTGAAGTTCATGACTGGGCTGACAGCACTCTCATTTGCAGCCTTGCTGGAATCCCCAACCTGAGCAATCCACACATCATCATGTTGTAGAACTTACCAATACTACTGCTTCATCTCAAGAGCTTGTTCTTGCTGCGGCAACATCATGTGGAGCCTTGACCATGACACCCAGAACAGCTTAGAAATCTCAAACACACACAGGCAAAACAGGCAACAGACTGCTGTCCAGGCGCAGATGCATGCCAACTTCTCAATACATTCACAGAGTGCAAGCGCAAATGCCCAAGAGTAAGCTCACTGTGTAGTAGTATGTGACTCCGGGAGATAGGGGACCAATGGTGGTGGTGTGAATGACAGGCGAGTAGTAGGTTGCACTGCCAGAGACAGTACCATTGCAACTGCCATCCAAGTCAATGTCATCACTGATCAGACTGGAGATAAAGTGATCAATGGTGCCTTGGGGCTGCAGACAAACACACAGACACGGTGAGTACCAATGTGCAAGTCGTCATTCACACTTTGTGTTGCTGGAGGTGGCAGCACTAGACTGTGCAGCTGAACCAAGCTTTGAGCAGAAAACTTCAGGCAAGACGCTGCAGAGATACTGCAGGCATGATTGCCACCAAGGCGTCCCACAGCAATGTAGGACCGCTGACCATCAACTTTGGTCGCAGACATGCTAGTCTGAGCTCAATAGTTCCACTGAAGAGACAGCACTCAGTGTGCTGATCAATGATGGCAATGCAGCACAGCAAAAAATGATGTTGCACATACCTGACTATAGACCTGCCTGTAACCATTAGCAGTTGATGCGCTGGCAAGAGTTGGGTCTGTAGACCACGAAACCACCGTGTTGACATTGGTGATGCTGTTGGGGGTGGCAGGAGCATCAGCTGTGCAGGTTGATGTGGTGTTTGCTGCAGCAACAAAACCGATGTCAGTAATTCATTTCATTTATCTTACACACATTACAGTCTGAGGTGTGAAGCCAGTTGTGACTCATCAGACATCCTGGCTTGAAAGCACAGACGTATGCGGTGTGCAACAAAACCAAGCTGGTGGAAGTTCTCTTCAAGTAGGCAAGACCACACTTGGCAATCAAATCCAAGACCTGAAGACAGCCACGAACCAGCAAATGCACACAGCTTGTATGTATGAAGGACAGTGCTAACTTACATGATTGCTGGAATGTGACAGTTTCACACAGGCCTCCATTCTCATTGAGACCAGTGAGGTACTTCCCAGTGGCATACACCACAAACATATGTTGGAAGGTGGCATCAGCAGGGCTGATATGTATTTGCCAGGGTGTGAAGTTGCCAGTAGGAGCTGCAAAGATTGGGTCATACTGGTTGATAGCTTCAGGCGCAGCAGGATCCCTTGTTGCCCTGCACATGCAATGATGCTGAATTCTTCCATGCCTTTGTGGTGACATGCAAACGCGAACAAGCCTTTGATCAGCATCCAAGGACGTAGTCTGCATCCAATGAAGTGCTGAAGCCTTTTGCAGCCTACAAGTGGGCTGTATACACTATAATATGGGTCAGGCATGACGTGATGTCTCTGCTGCAGACATAAGTTCTGAATGGGCGGTGCTTGAAAAGGGCGCTTACGTTCCATTGTTCTGAACCGTCATGCACTGCGTGACATTGCAGCTAGCCGGACTGTAGCACTGAGCTGCACTAGCCAATGCCAAGGCACATATCGCCCAGCACACTGCAGAGCGTTGCATCGCCTCCTGTGGTTGCCCCTCCTGCAGAGATTGCCCCTCCTGCAGAGATTACAATTGGATAAAACGGAGTCTACAATCCGGCGCTGCATTTCACGGCCGTCGACATGGTAAGTGCATGCATGCAGAGTATGACGTAACGCTGCCCGGTTCAATTGCCAAGTGTCGGGAACGTCGCCTCCAGCGTGATGCAGCAGACAAAGCCGCACTCAACGCCCGGAGCCTCAGCCGGGGCATAGATGATTCTACAAAGTCAGCAACAAATGTCGGAAAATACGCGCACCTGGCAACGCCTCCTCTGAAGATCTGAAGTCGCGACTTCGGGACCGCGCCGTTGCTGCTGGGCGCGCTACAGTTCACGCTACCGAGTTCGTTTGCAGTTTGCCAAGGTTGTCCTCTCTCCAAGGTCAACGTATGTGGTAATTACAATACGCGAGCTCGACCTAAGCATGGGCAGCAACCTGCAAAGTCGGAAGCAGCCTTCGGAAGCACCAATGGCATTGCATAATCTTACCGTCAGCTTAATCCCCACGTGCGAGCCATGTATTCGTTCCGGTTTTGAGTTTAGCTTCCTCGTAGCTTCGAAATGCATTTTGCAGTGCGTCGTTACCTAGCAAGGCCAATGCTAGCATGTCCCTAGGGCAGAGTTAGGATATGTGTAGTTGCTTGTGAGAGCCTCTTGTTCAAAACACACTCTCAAGGCTCTTGTACACCCTGCGTTTGGCATGAAACTGATCACTGCAGAGTCTGCAACGTTTGTGGCCTACATACGATCAGCTGTTGTACATAGTAGCAGAGGGCATTTCATCTGTCTGCCTCATTGGTGAAGAAATCAGCCATGTAAAGCTCATTTTGGTACAGAAAACAACACAATCGGAAACATACATGACAGCAGCAGATGAGAGTACATAGAACACACAAGAATAGAACACAAGCTTGACAGAGAGCTGCACAATCTCCATCCATGCCACAGTGCTGCAACTAAGCTGCGGTGTGCGCCTTGTCCCTGTCACCATTCCTCTTCACCTTCACAACCCTCCTCTGCATTCCCAGCAAGCATGCTGCAGCACTTGCGATGTCATCAGACATGTTAGCCTCCATGTCAGTGCCACCAGCATTTGCATTGCTCTGCTGAATACCCTGTACCAGGCTGGCTGCATGCGCTGCTGCTGCTGCTGAAGTGTCAAATCTGAGCCGCTTTGCTGCAGGAGATCTCATGGCTGTGGCAACACTGTCAGGCAGATCATCTCCAGACTGCCTCTTCACGCCTCGTGACAAATGGCTGACAAGGACTGCTGCTGACAAGCCCTCTGCTGAGGCTGCAGGCGCTGGGTTTACTGCAGTTGCCTGCACATCACATGCCAACTCTTTATTTCAAGTGCCGTTGACAGTGCTTAATGCTGCTGCTTGAGTGCAATGCATAACCCTCTTTGAAACAGGAGTGACCTGCATGATGCATGCTGGCTACATTGTTTTCAGGTTGCAGTCACGCTTGACTGCAGTTTTGGAACATCAACCAATTTAATGCTGTTCTGCATCACAAACAGGTCCAAATATTGTAGACGACATCTACATGCACCCAAGCAGAACAGAAGTCTAGCAAAGGATGTCTGACAAGAAGGATGATGAGAGATGTGCATGTACAAAGAGTATGCACATGGCCATACTCAGGCTGATGATCACCTCTGCAGGTCGTCTCTGCCTCTGCATGGGGCTCTGCACTCCCCAGGGCTGAGACTGTTCTGCCCTACCCCACTGCTCACCAGCTGCCATGCCAGAATTCCCACCCACAGCCATGCCAGAAGGATTGCCAGCATCCATAGGACGGTCCTCTGCTGCATGTGCCTCATGAAGGCCTCTATAGAACTCATCCTGCGCCACCTTGCCTTCCCTATACTGCTCATCAATAGGGCTGTTGCTGGCAACTGCCCTGCCACCGCTTCCCCAACTGGCACCCTGTGCTACCTCTCCTCTGTCAGTCCTGAACTGCTGATGCTTCTCTGAGCTTACAGCAGCAGCCTGATCATCACCGTCCAACCAACTCAAGTGGCTGATGAACTTGTTGTGCTCCTGCTCTTCCTGTGCAGGGCTGATGCTTGCAGCCCTCCACCTTGCTGCACTGTCCTCCCAGTACTGCTGCTCTTCTGCTGCACTAAGGTTTGAGCGATGGCAAATAACGGCCTGTGCACAGCATGAAACATCTTACAGTCTTACTTGCCTGTGAAACAGTGCATCGTGAAACAGTGCATTGTGAAACAATGAGCTGAGAATATGACTATAGGGCATGCAGGTACAAGTGACTGAGAAACTCAGATCGGCTAACAACAGCTAACTAGACTCGAGCATTTGATGCACCTTATGCATATGGGCATTTTGCAGCAGCATACATCCTGTGATGCTGAGCGCAAAATAACCAGACTCCCAACAACCGCCAACTGGCAGTGCTGCTGGTGCATGTTACTGCACTACATTGCATGCTAGTTATACCAGATCCTGACTTCTCAACATCATATCTGCATTACATTGCATGCTAGTTATACCAGGTCCTGACTTGTCAACATCACGTCTGTGACATTCACACCAGCAGCCTACCAGCAAACGCTGTTCAGCTGACACGCAATCTTCACTGTAATGAGCACCAACCAACTGCGCTGTTTTGGCCTGATCATGGACCAAGTAAGGCAGGGTGTGGATCAGCTCACAATGCCTTTTTGACTCTTGGGTGAGACATACTTCATAGAAAATACACATGCAACATAGGCCATTCCACACCAGACATTCAGATTGAGATGGGTTGTCACCTGTGCTTCTGGACAGAGGTGCAGCCTGCCTCTCAGGTCTGCAGTGCCATGCGCATTGCACAAAGGCTCCTCTGGGAACAGCCCTTCACATGAACCCCTTCTCCATGTGCTAGACGCTGCAGCAGTCAGGTCATGTTCTTACCAGTTTGTTCACTTGATGGGTAAGCATGAAGTCACTGCTCCTGACTGAACTGAAAGTGTATTGCATGATGACATGTGAGGGAATGGGTCAGTGTGTAAAGTGAGAAGCATGGGGCAACATAGTATGCAGCCGTACCGCCCAGACGCGCATGCAAAAGCTGCTCACCGGAAGCTTTCTTTGATGTGTTTGTTGATGCACACGTTCGAGTAGAAGAATGTAAACCACTAGTGCATTCAGCAGCAACCCTAGGCCTAGAGCCATGAAGCAGCAGCAAACTGCAGCACTTGTCACACCTTCAGTCATGAAACGGATGAAGAGCAACAGAACCTACTTGTATGGAAGCAGACAGCGCAAGGTCCGCCAGTCTTCTTCTTGCCCTCTGCCTTCCTTCCCTCAGGCTTCTTCTTCTGCTTGGGCTGCGTTGCCTCAGGCTCAGGAGAAGATGTACGGCGACGAGGAGCAGGCCTCAGTGCCCTCCTTGCAAGGTTGGGAAGGCCCTCCTGCGCTGAGTCACCAGAGGCAGGGCTTTCAGGGGAAACCCTCCTGAGGGCAGGGCTGTTCTGAGACACCCGCTTCCTGGCAGGGCTGCTTGGGATCTCATCCCTTTCATCACAAGTGGTGTCAAAGTCCTGCAGAAGTTCATATGTTTAATCACAATTGTCTCGGGTACACACACGTTGAACAAAATGACTGACATTGAGCTGTCAACACCAGCAACCACCAGCAACCACAAAGTTGACAAGCTCTGCTAATAGCACACACTACATGCCTGTCAAAAGTCACAAGCAGTCATCGACGAACTTTTGACATCAATATTCATGCCAAATGGCTGCAATGTCTTTGATACGCTTATGCTCATTTACTGTATATGATAAAGTCCAACAGCTGGTATTGACAACACTGCCAAGTTTCCATAACCAAGGCTGATTGTACGAGCGGACAGGTTTGCTGACTCACCGCCCAGTCCCGCCTGCTCTTCTTCTCTCGCACTGGTCTTCCCAACCCTCCACTCTGCTGAACCGAACCTGTAGCTACCCTGTTGAACGAAGCCTTCTGGTCCTTCCTGGTAGTCTTCTTCATAGCCTTGACCACTACTGCTGGCCTCATAATCTTCTCTGGCTTGCGGAAGTGACGCTGCCTGACTGGCAGTGGCTTGTCATCCTGGACTTCAGCAGACGATGGTTCCACCTGATTGGCTTGCGGCATAGGGTTGACAGTGTCATCTCCAAAACCTGCTTGTGCCTCAATGGAGCTCCTGCCACTGGCTGGGCTCGCTGTGCCTGCAAAGTGAGACTGAGGTTACAAGGTTTGCACAGCAGCACTCCAGCAGAGTGAAGGATATGAGCACAGCGCAGTGTCTAGAACAAGCTGACTGAAAAGGTTCAAGCCTGTGAAGATACCTTCGAAGACAGGCAAATACACGCTGGTGGTCCTGATGTTCAGCACCGGATGGAACTTTGAACCCTGAGGCTGTTCGGGAACAAGTGAGCCTCCATGGGCGAGCTCCATCTGCAGCAGGGCCAAGCTACTCATGTCAGACTATGGGCGTAGAAGCGACACCTTTTAAGACCGCTACTGATACTTCGAACAGACCATCATACTCCTTCCTTGTTGAAGGTCACAGGTTAAACGAGAAAGCCTAAACACAACTGAAGATACAACCCAAACCACTACAGGCCTAATTATAACCTTGCAAGTGTGTGCAACAATACCTGGAGCTTGATGAACCCAAACAACTGGTGTAAGGCTGACCTAGCCAAAGATCAAGGGCTCTGGCGACCAGCAGCAAGCGCGCTGTGGACACGACAACGGCAACCGACCCCACTCGATGGACTTTATTGGCCAGTGGTCATTCGGATGCCTTTGCAGCGTTTGTGTGACTGCAGTGCAACACCGTGGAGATGCCTTCCACATAGAATTTTTGTGCCTGGGTAGGGCATGCTTAGGGTTCACACGCGAATTCGTAAGGTGAATTTGCAGCATGCGTTACGAACATCCCAGCAAGCGGCTGTAGTAGTATCAGTATTATCACCATGCAGCATGCTGGCAAATTCTTTGTACAAGACGCAAATAATCAAGTTGGACATGCTTCAGCTTAGTCAGCTGCAGCTTGTTGCGTATGTAAAACAGCGAACAAACTTGATCTCTGTATCTCTGTCACCCTGACTACTTTCAAGACGTGAAAGGACCATTTGTCAAGTTGCAACCTGGTCTTGAGCTTTATTGCACGGCAGCTAGATAAGCATGCATGCATGCGAGCACATATGTGGGCATGTCTCTGTATGAGAAAGACTGCATGACGTGTGTTCACTGACGTCATTCTTCTGATATGCACCATTGCAGGCTGAACATGTTTCCGCTCTTGAGGTCTCAAGGCAGGGACAGCCACATCTTCTGCAGGTATATTTGTCCGAGTATACAGCCAAGTAGACACGGCAGGCGCTGCCTGAAAGCAGATGTGAGATATCAGAGCTCAAGCTTGAGACAGGCATTCCTGCTAGGACAATGCTCCATCGCTTCCATCAAAGTGCAGCTGTTGCAGTTCGCCCAGAGCTGTTACAGCTTAGCACCGTAGCTGCATCATCAGATTGTTGAGTGTATGCGCAGTGCACGGTATTGCTGTTGAACAGTCATGACCGGTTCACCATTTGCTGACTTCAGAGTTTCAAGGCATCGCAGTGCTTGAGCATAACCAGCCTAAGTTGCGCTATGCATGTCTGGAAGGCTTGAGGGAAGCGTGGACGCAGATTCAATGACAGCTTGCAGCGTCAAGGCTCTCGGTAGGAAACTGCATAGGAAAGCATTGTCCAGATGCATGTGTTTGTCGCATGGTTCCGATCTCTCGCTACTTCAAAATCCCCAGAACGAGGTCAACATGCCGAGGACGGAAGAAAATGCGCATGCTGACATAAAGGTCCGTGCTTGATGAATCAAATCAAGGCCTTGTAACCACCTGAACACTTGCACTGGATACAGCAGCAAGTGCAGACCATGCAGTCGTTACGGGAGGATGTCCCGATGACCATCGCACAAATTCTAGAGAGCCACAACTGGCGCAGGCGTAAGGACCTAGTCAACAAGGTCTTCACCCCAGATGCTGTATTTTGGCACCCTTTCTTCATCGTGCACGGTCGCCATGAGATCCTGGGCATTTATCAGGTACGAGCCTGGCCGCGTAGATTGCTGGTCGAGCCAATGTTGAGCGCAGTCCGGCAACCGGAAGACTTGCTGACTATGCAGTTGTGGGGTGCAAACAACTTCAAGATCAATGTCACTTACAATCGCGTGGTACCAGACTCGATAAACAAGATAGTGGTTGTCGATCTGCTTGAGACGGTGGTGAGTGCTCGACCTACATGCGCAGATCAGAAGTGCAGACGTCACTTCGCTGTTCCACAACCTGACTTGTGGTCAGTTGATTCCTCAAGACCTTCCTCGCAAGCATCATCCTGTCTATGTATGTATCTGTACAAGCCAGCTTTGATAGAATATTCACACACTGCAGAGGTTATGGTGGATACCATTGACCTGGGTTGGCATTCCCATGAACTTCATACTGCACACCGTGTTTGATGTGGAGGAAACATCCGAAGGCTACATCTATAAACGTCAAGAAGTGAGCCCCTCGCCACCAGGCCTGCATGTGAAAGCCTAGCTGCATGCATCATGATGCAATCAACATGCATGTGGTAGTATGCGTGCTTCAGAAGACACAGTCATTATGGTTTCTGCATTGGTCGCAGCACCAGCAATTTTGTTCTAGCAAACAAAATCAGTGTCCTGAAGTGACCTGGCATGCATGTTCTGCAATGTGCAAGCTTGACATATGGTCAGGTCTTCGGTGTTTGACTTACTGCACCCGATCAAACAAAATCACACCCAAATGCATGCGTTTTGAATCGCATGTATGTATGAATAACCATAGACAGCATGCATGTTGATCATCCCAAGATGCAGAATGCATGAAGGCCCTGGCATGTCTTAAAATTTTCAGGCATTTACAAACTTTGTACTGCACAGGATCACGCTCTAGTGCTGGAGTCTCTCATGTACAGCAACCCTCTGCTGACCCTTGGGCTCCCATACTTGCTGAAGAACTACATCTGTCCTGCCTCTGGTACATATTGTTCATTGCAAACACCGCATGGCAGTGCGCCAACACACCCATTCCTATTGCAGCACTTCTGCTTCATGCTGTAGGTTGAGCTTTGTGTTGAGCATTTCATCTCCTGCATGACAACAGCAGCATGCATGGCTTATAGTGCTCTGATGTGCCTACCACAATCTGTTTGGCAGCAACACGTTGACATCATCAGGTCAATATGCTGATCTTTCCAGAGAAAAGACTCAGGTAAGAACCTGGCAAAGATGCTATAGATCCGAATGTAGCTGTTAGAGTCTTCAAACTGATGCAGCAGCTGTTGTGCAGGCAGGCTAGCAGCAGCTTCTGGAAACTACCTGCACAGGATCTTCAACACAGCCGGCAAGCAAGGGCGGCAGCAGAATGCACGCGTGGGCATGATGGATCTGACAAGGGAGCTCTCCAAGGCCATGGAGGTCATAGGAGCTGGCAATGATGCTCACAGGTTCTTCCCAATTCCCTAGGTCTGCAGGCTAGGGTTTTGTACCCGTAGGAGCTGGCAATGCTGCCCACAGGTTCATTATGCAATTCCCTTTGCCACCATGCTCCCCTATGTGTAGGGTTCAGGTCTGCATGCTAGGGTTTGTACCTATAGGTGCTAGCAGTGATGCCCACAGGTTCATCCCAATTCCCTATGCCACCATGCTCCTCATTCTACATGTGGGATTCAGGTTTACCGGCTAGGGTTTGTGGGTTTGTGCCCATAGATGCTGGCAGTGACGCCCACAGGTTCAGCCTGACTTTGTACGCAAGCAACATGCTCCTTGCTCTGTATTTAGGGTTCAGGGTTTGAACTCGTGATTTAGGGTTTGTCCCATACTTTCATACTGACTGTTGATGCGACTATGCGTGTTGGCCCCTGTTACATGCTTATGCATTGACTGTTGATGCGACTATGTGTGTTGGCCCCTGTTACATGCTTGTGCACTGCGCTGATGGAGGTTGGTAAGCATGGAATGGGGACATTCCCCACCCTTGCAGTGTTGTAGTACTCTT
>JAABUP010011314.1_pt1 | contig 10203 bp, 11 predicted proteins | sample 5559201 | NCBI WGS metagenome assembly JAABUP01 (sample SAMN10711887, study PRJNA513373) | rock metagenome | isolation source: Antarctica rocks | place: Antarctica | reverse complement strand
GGTAGTGGCAATCTATATCGTACATCGGATGAGCAGAACCAAGATTAGTGCACGTGATGCATTTCACTCGGCACCTCAACACCTCAACAAGGGTTAGGGTTTTCCTCGAGACGGCAGGTCTTGCGGGGTAGCGTGATGACTTACAGCAACTGACTCGACTCGGCCAATCATCACCCACTCTTCCCTCTTGGCCTCTGTCATCCGAAGTATCTCTGCCGCCGCTCCACCCCACGCCCCGCTCTTTGCGTCTTCGGCATCCTGGCTGCACATCACCGGCAGAGCTACTGTCACTACTGCCATCCGCCCTTGCCTCTTCCAGCATGGCTCCATCGACCCCGAGGGTCGCTCCATTCGCTTTGCCAATGAATGTCAATCCCACGCGGAAAAACTTCATCCAGCATATCGACCCTCAATTCCCCTCCGCATTGCCACCGTCCATCTCTCCACCTTCGCAACCCGAGAATGAAGGCTTGCAACAGATCGAGAGAAGGTGTCGTGGTTTGGACAGATTACATTGTCCGGGGCATCATATGACATAACCCATGTGGGTGGATCGAGGGACGAAATGGCAGATGCGGCGACTCTGGCAGCACAGCACCGAGGACCAACTGTGTTGGCAGTGGTCATAGCACTGCTCGCTCTGTCGACGGTTTCGATCGTGCTGCGACTCATATCTCGCTTTGGGGTGGTGAAAAAAGTGGGCAATGACGACTATGCCATAATACTTGCGTGGGTGAGCAGTATTAGACCTGTCAACATTGAAGACCGGACGTTGACCGATTGCAGCTGATTGCCTCTGGATTCTCTTTTGCTATTTGTTACGGGACAAGTGTCGGATTAGGTCGCCATGAAGCCAATGTCAAACCACAGCATCACATGCCTTTGAAGAAAGCCGAATACGCTTTCTCTGTATTATATGTATGTGTTTCTTTGCTCGACTTGATAGAGGAGAGCTGATGGAGTCAGAATCCCGCTTTGATGGCTACAAAGACGTCTATATGCCTGTTCTACCTGACTTTGTCAAAAAACCATCCAGTCTTCAAATGGACTACTGTGGCAACGCTGTTTGTGGTCAATGTGGCCGGGATCGCCCTGACTTTCCTTAATATCTTCCAATGTCGCCCCATAGGAGCTGCTTTCGATGACCCTATATCACCTACTGCGGAATGCATCGATATCGTCACTCTATACCTCTCCTCCGCGCCCGTCAACATCATCACAGATCTGGCAATGTTGTTCCTACCGATGCCTATTTTGACCGGTATGAGGCTACCGCGGAATGAGAAAATCATCCTGATAGTGATGTTTTCGTTTGGTACTTTCGTGGCAGTGGTGGATGTTGTAAGAATTGCCTACTTGGAGTCGGCCGCATTAGCGCGTCTGCGAGCTACCGGCGGATCCTCTGCCTCCAATGCGGAGTATGATTACTCGTGGATAGCAGCATTATCTTTCATGTGGTCCGCTATTGAAGTGCACGTGGGCATCATCTGCGCTTGTGTACCTGGCGTCAAACCGTTGGTAGCAAAAATGTTCCCAGCTCTACTAGGTCGCATCAAGCAAGTAGGAGACCTCCACGGGAACCCGTTCTATGGGCCAGGCGACGCACAATGGGCAAACCTCAAACCTGAAACCCACACCTCTTCAGGGTCTGCACCTCCTTACAGCCCCACGAACGGCCTACCGAAAACGTCAACCAGGCCCCAGAGTCCTACTGTAGAATCCGAAATTCCTAAAGATGTGGCACCTGCACGGCCTAGTGGAGAAGGCGACATGGGGATGATGGACTTTTTGACAACCCCAGATATGCCTCACCCGCCGCTGCAGCAGTCTCACACCGCAATGTCTACCGTCGGTACTACCAGATCTCGGACTCCAAGCCTTACCATCTTCGACTTTGTCAACATCAAGAATTACAAGAACATGGTGAAGATGACCAATAGAGAATCCGTTGCTCCTGTTTTGCTAGTCACTATACTCTTCTTTCTCTGGGGGTTTGCCTATGGTCTGCTAGACGTGCTGAACCAACAGTTCCAGGGAATTGTACATCTCAGTGACGGTCAGGCTGTTGGATTACATGCGGCTTACTACGGAGCCTACTTTCTCGCGCCACTCACGTTTGGAATGTACGTGTTTAGAAATTGGGGTTTCAGGATCACCTTTATTGTTGGATTATGTATATATGGAGTGGGCACACTCGTTTTCTGGCCCTCAGCTGTCCTCGCATCTTATCCCGCCTTTCTCATCTCCAACTTCATCATCGGTCTCGGCGTGGCGACGCTCGAAACTGCCGGCAATCCCTTCATCTCGCTTTGTGGACCTCCTGAGTATGCTGAGGTACGCTTAAACTTATCACAAGGCGTGCAGGCCATCGGAACTGTGCTGTCACCTATTTTGGCCCACAAGGTCCTGTTCAAAAGCGTCAAGGATGCGCCGTCCCTGGTCGATATTCAGTGGACGTATCTCGGCATAGCTCTCTTCGACGTCATTCTCGCTTTAATCTTCTTCTACCTCCCAATACCCGAAGCGTCAGACGAGGATCTGGAAGAGATGGCCGAGAGACGTGAGAGCGTTTTCAGAAGAAAGGTCGCTGGTCTCCCGGTCATATACATGACCCTCATCTTCGGTGTGTTCGCACAATTCTGCTACGTGGGCGGCCAGGAGGCCGTCGCTGGCGCCTATCGAAGATATGTCGACGTGGTCCGACCGCTTTCGAATATCGGCTCCTTCTACTACCAAGCCGTCGGACACGCAGTCTTCGCAGGCGGCCGCTTCTTGACCGCCATTGCAGGCCTCGTCATCAAGCCGCGACGCCTACTTCTCTTCCTCTTCATCGGCGCCATCATCACCTCCGCTCTAGCCATGAACTTGGAAGGTCGCGCTGGCGTCGCTATGATAATCTTGATCCTCTTCTTTGAATCCGGTATCTTCTCCCTCATCTTCGCTATCTCCCTTCGTGGTCTCGGCCACCATACCAAGCTAGGGGCCGTTTTGCTCACAGCCGCTACATCTGGCGGTGCCGTCATTCCGGCTATCATGAACCCCGTCTTCACAACGCATGGCGTGCAGTACGCTTTCTGCGTCGTCCTCGCTGTCTTCTCGTTCGGTGCGCTTATGCCTATGTACCTAGCCACCGGCCCAGCGGCCAAGAAGCAGGTCGATCCTGTACACCTCAAGACGAATTCGATCTTAGGCGGAGAGATGAGGCCGTCGTCAAATAGAGCTAGTCGGGTCATCAGTGCTGTTGTCAGAAGGGGCAAGAAGACGAATTCCGAGACGACGGGAAGTGATATGCCTACTATCGAGCATGTGGAAGGCACATCGAGTCTGGAGCGCTCGAATGCATGATTTATGGATCAATGACAATATATTCACCTTTGCACCTGCACTTTAGCGATGGCGTTGGAGGGCACATACTGTGGACTCTTGGGACAAGGTATTCTGGAGATCACAAGGCATGGCATACATCGTACATAAGTGAGAGATATGGGAATTTTTGACTTCGATAACGTAGCTATCTTTGAATATACCCAATGCGTAGAGTATACGGAAATGAAACCCAAGGTTTATATGTGATGGGGTTGATCGATGAAGCTCAACTATTGTGCGTGAACCTTCGGAGCGTAGGCTTTCTGGCTCCCTCACTCTCGGGGTTGAAGGTACTGAGACCCCCCCGCCGTTTGTTCCCTTCCTCTCGATTCAACCAACCACTTTCATCTTCGATTCCAGCAGGTATCATCCACCCCACCGATGAAGCTCGACTATTGTGTGTGGACCTTCGGAGCGGAGGTTATCTGGCTCCTTGATACCTTCAACCCTCCGCCTTTTTGTTCCCTCCCTCTCGATTCAACAAACCACTTCCGTCGTCTCTTCCAACGCCCATCCATCATTCCTCACCCACCGAGCCAGCCTTCTTGGGTTGTGATATGGTCTCGGTATTTGCCATCAAACTTTCACTTGTAAGGGGTGCTCGTGAGGACTCTCATGGTCTCGATGACGGTGAGCCCACGCCTTTTTGTTTTCTTCCCGCCTTCCTCTACCCCGTCTTCTCTGCCAACACGCATTCATAATCCGTCACCCTCTCCACATCCATCATCCTTCACCCCACTCTTGAAACTCGCTATGAAGCTCCTTCTCCATTTTTTCTCCATCTGCATCGCAGTGTCTTCACATTCTCCCACGAGATCTTCTCGGGTTTAGGGTATAGTTACATGTCTGGGGATTTCCTTGGAAACTTCCGAACTTCCTCAAGCAATCCATAGTTGAGTAAATCGAGCCCAAACCGGGCCTCCCACTTGTCGCCCCAGGTGTTGGCAATCGTATTGTATGCTCCGTCAAAACGCTCTCGTTTGGTCCTTGACTATTTGGCCAGTGCTCGGATCAGTATCCAATCCTCGGGGGCTCGTTGTGCGATGGTAGACAGCAGCATGTTTCCGTCAACCATTCCCATGAATCCTTCGGAAACCCTCAGAGTAAAGTTATGCATGGAAAAAGTGATTGCCGATATTCGCTACCACTGGCCCGGTACTGCGGGCAACAACGACCTTTTTGTTTTCTTCCTCTCTCTCCCTCTCTACTGCGTTTCCTCTTCCAACACGCATCATCATCCGTCACCCCCTCCCCAGCCTCTCGATAGTCCACACTCTCAAACCCTGCTATCAAGCTCGCCCGGCTCTTTGTCCGTCGCAGCGACCTGACGTTCACCCATGATACAGTCTCAGATTTGCGGTGTATTGCTGGCTTTTGTTGAGATGAGCTGCGAGTTGCAAGGGGCCCGCACGGTGCTCGTAAGCACTCTCATCGTCTCGAATCTTTAAGCCCATGGGTTTTTGTTTCCTTCGTCTCTTCCGTCTCCCTTTCATGACTCTACCTTCTCTACACCTGTTATTCTTTACCCCAGCGAGCAGTCTTGAATTGTCACTTTGAAGCCCCTTTTCCTTTTCTTCTGCGCCGCGTTCTCCCATGATAGTCTCAAGATCTGCACTGTACTTCTGGCTATCGCCGATATTCGCTGCCACTTGCAAGGGGCCTGGTACTGGTGAGGATTCTCATGGTCTCGATTCCTGAAACCCCGCGCCTTTTGTTGATTTTTTCTGTCTCTTTTTCGCGACTCGACCTTCCCTATAAAAATCCATCATCCACCATTCCGCCCAGCAGTCTTGAGTTGAATTCAGCATTCGAATTTCGCTATGAATCTCATTCTCCTTTTCTTCTGTTCTGCATCGCGGTGCTGAATGCTCGATCATGGGATTTGCTCGGCTTTGGGGTGGGGTTATTGGCGATACTCGCTGCCAGTTGCAAGGGGCCCGGTATTGGAAAGGACCCTCATGGTCTCGACTCCTGAAGCCCCACGCCTGTTTTTTTTCTCTCTTTCTTTTTTTCGCGACTTGACCTTCCCTCCTCATCCCAGCCAGCACCCTTGCGTTGTGTTCAGCATTTGAGTTTCGCTATGAAGCTCTTTCTCATTTTTCTCTACATCTTCATCGCGGTGCTGAATACTCGACGATGAAATGTTCTCGGGTTTGGGGTGTACTTCTGTTATTGGCGATATTCGCTGCCGCTTGTAAGGGGGACGTTGCTGGTGAGAATTCTCATGGTCTCGATACCGACAAGCCCTCGCCTTTTTGTTGTTTTTTCTCTCTCTCTCTTTCGCGACTTTACCTTCCCTGCAACTGGAATCTTCCATGCCACCCAGCCTTCTTGGGTTGTAGCACAGTCTCAGTATTTACGGTCAAGGTTTTTTTCAAGTTGTTCTGCGTCGCAGTAATTCGGAGTCCGCGAGGAATCCTGGTTTTCTGGTTGAGGATATTGCCAATACTCGCTGCATGGGATCGGAACCTGTCTCAAGTTCTTCCTCAAGTTGTTCTGCATCGTAGCTCCTTCGAACTCGCCGATGCGATGTTCTCGGGATCTGAACTGTGGTTCTGACTATTGGCAATATTCGCTGTCACTTGCATAGGATCGGAACCTACTACATCGACCTTGCTCAAGGTGCTCGTGTGGTCTTTGTTCCAGCCGTCTGTGGAAAACCCTCTGAGACATCGGCGTAGCACCGATCTTGGAGCGTGAGGATTTCATGTTCCTCACACCAGTTTCGAAATGCCGCTGCTCCGTGCCGCCGTGCGGGCGCTGGACGTATCAGTGGATACGGTATCCTTGGAGACGGTATCCTGTTCTTGAAATACATTGATAGTGCGTGGTGTTGTTTTTCTTGAGGGTCTGACTCCTCTTACAGGATGGTCTGAATCCTCTTTCTTGATGGTCTGAATCCTCTTTCTTGATGGTCTGACTTCTCTTTCTTGATGATCTGACTCCTCTTTCTTGATGGAGTCTTGTGAATTTGCAGAAAGACCAGCTTCATTTCAATATCTACTTGCCGCAGCCATCCACAAAGTTTCAAATAACACATAGATGGAGCGTCACTCTTGAAGCGTGAGGTTTTCGTGCCCCTCATACCAGTCTTGGGGATTCGTTAGTGACGAGCGCTGGATGCGTAAGTGAACACTGCGTCGTATTGTAAAGAAAAAAGCGACGATGAGTCGTATTGTTTTTCTCGAGAGTTTGGTTCTTCTTTCTTGATGGAATTTCGTGGAAAAAGACCAGCCTTCTTCTCATAATTACTCACTCCAATCTTACGCAAAGTCTTCGCCAACACATAGACGGAGCACCATTCTTGAAGCAAGCGTGAGGGTTTCGTGCTCTTCGCACCAGTCTCCAAACGCCCCTGCGAGGTGCGGGCACCGGATATATTAGTGGGCATGGTATCCTGTTTTTGAAAAAAAGCGATGGTGCGTTGTGTTGTTACTCTTGAAGCCAAAGCCTTCTCTCTTGATAGAGTCTAGTCGATTTGCAGAAAGACGAGTTTTCTCTTCGTACCAGCTCACCCCATCCGTGCTCGAAATTCTCTTTGGTTAGACATAGACGTGGCACCATTCTTGAAGTGTGAGGGTTTCGTGCTCCTGACACCATTTCTTGAATTTGGTTATGACGAGTGCTGCATGTAAAAGTGGACATATTATCCGTTCTTGGAGGAAAGCGATGATGAGTAGTGGTACTCGTCTTTCTCAACACGGATCCCTTGCTCTTAATCAATTCCCAGCAAGGATCCAGCCTCATATTCAGTGTCCCCCGCCGCATCTGTGTGTGGAATACTGTCGACTTGGACGTAGATATGGTACCGTGATTTTGATGCGGAAGGGTCTTGGTCTCCTCATGTCGTTTTACTCTTGGTTGAAAAAAACCGATGGTGCTTCGGTCTGTTTCTCTTCAACTCCGACTTCTCTCCCGTGAGAGGGTGCCTAGCCAACTAATTTATGGCAAATATTCGCTCTGATACGTCGTATCTTCTTTGTTCCCGGATCACCACCATCCTCTAGGAAAAGCTCTGGCATCCTAAGCTCCGCTCATCTCATCTTCGGGTGAGAATTTCTGTGTAAGCTGACCGTATTTGGGTTTTCCACCATCCTCGATTAAAAGTCTCGATATCCCAAGCCTTGGTGATCTCATCTGTGGGGACGAATTGATATGCAAGCTAACCATGTCTGGGTTTCGTAAGGGCCTCATTCTCATAGGCAGCAGAGACTTCCCGTGCTTCTTGCGGGCTGAAGGCTCAATCCCCAATGTCTTCACCCGTAAAAAGAGAGAAAGATGATGTTGAACAAGTGACGCAGGGATTGGGAACAAGTCAGTGTGTCTGTGGGTGACCTGAGTTTAAGACCTCAGCAACACATGCCTGTTAATTCCTGCGTTTAAAACAAAAGTCCGGCTGTAACAAGTAGGCTTCAGGTAAGCCCGACGGATGAAACACATAGGATGATAAGTCTCTAGGGGTGAGTGTATCAATCAACACCCTTTTTTTCGGTCAGTTTTGCTCCTTCATTAGCATTCCTAGGATAGTAGCCACCGCTGCTCTCATCCCCGAGGATTTCTTCCTTGACAGCTCGCCTCGCTTTAGTGATTTTGAGGTGGATGCTTCGATCGCAAATAGGGGATCGCATCTCTGCTTGAAACGAGTAGGGGTGAATTAACATGCAGATTTCGGATGAACCGGACGAATAAAACTCTAGATGTGATAAAGGTGGGTTCTTTTCCTTTCAAACTTGCTATCTTTTGGTTCCCTTCCGTGAGGTGAGTTGAAGTTAAGAACCAGCAACACATGACTGATGACTTGTGCGCTGGAATCCCAGTTTGCAACGAAAAGGGGTGAATTCATATGCAGGTCCGGGTCAGTCTGACAGGGTGAGGGGCCGGTATGAATGAATGATGAGGGGTGAGTGTCCCACCGAGGGTAATGATCCACTGACACGCTCCTGAAATTCGCTGTTCATTGGGGCTGGTAAACCATTGTTTTCATTGAGATCAGGTTTCTGAATCCATGTGGCGTATACTTGCTATGCTCTTAACGTCTGGTTTCTTGAATTGAAGGGTCCTTTCCCCATTGGTTCGTCATGCTTTTGGAGTCTCTGGTGCTGTGTATTAAAGTCTCCAGGTCTGGAATCCAGGCGCCCTAAGTCCTTTCCAGGTGCGGACTTGAGGATTTTCCCCCGCTTTGGGTCCTCTCCCCGGCAGGTTGGGAGTTGCGAGGCGGTCAAAGACGTTGATCCAGTTTTGCGAGATGTTTGCACCCGTTGTAGTGGGTTGGATTTGAGAGAATAACCGTACTTCTGTGCATTTGACTTCCCCAAGGTCTTTCATCCTTAGATTGGATTGGCTCCAGGACCTAGAGGTGTAGGTGTTGTCGGTACATCCACCCACTGTAGCAAAGCCAGGATGTGAAAGTGATCACAAAGGGTTGAATAGCTCATTCGATATCCAGCATCAAGTCTTTTTCTTAGGTAATGATCCCGTTGATCGAGCTTTTGAGTAAGTGTCTCTCCGTCATTTCACCTGAAGATTCGGTGTATTCCTTTTCTGTGGGTAGATGACACAGTTTCGGGTTGAGTTTTTCCAGCCAAAAGAAGGATGGCGTTTCGCAAGTGAGCGATTTCATCGGATAGAATCCTTGATGTAAACCCGTATGTTATGGGTTTGGGAGCTGTCATGAGCGGGGCCCATGGAAATCAACCCGTTGATAAATGCACATGCCGTGTGTCTCTCCGTCATTTCATCCGAAGATTCGGTGTATTCCTCTTCTGTAGGTAGATAACACAGCTTCGGGTCGAATTCTTCCTGCCAACTGAAGGATGGCATTTCGCAAATGAGCGATTTCCCTAGGCCGCACCGACAATCAAAAACTGCTGCCCTCGGGCTTTGAGGGCTGTCAAGAGCTAGAACAGTGGTGGGGTGATTTCCTTTTGAAGGAAGGTGACACAACTTCGGGTCGAATTCTTCCTGCCAAAAGAAGGATGGCATTTCGCAAATGAGCGATTTCCCTAGGCCGCACTGACAATCAAAGACTGCAGCCCTCGGATTTGGAGAGCTGTGGAGAGCTGAAATTGTGGGAAGTGAACCAATGAGAAGTGCTCATGTCAATGATGTATCCGCTGGCGACATGCCGTGTTGGTTTGGTAAGTGGTATTTGTATATTTTGTTCAGGCCGCCCCCTTTTTTTTGAATATTATTGTGGTGTGTGTAGGATATGGAGGTGACTGTTGAAGGGAACAGAGCCCGAGAGCTGGAAGAATGAGTATGGTTTGTTTTGAAATATGTTGAAGTTTGAAGTGGCTGTGATGCTTTGTGTTTGTTCTTCCCTGGATGGCTTCCCTTCAGGGCTAGCGACATCTGGATGATGGCGTGGCGTTTTTGATGTTGTGAGGATCGGTGATCAATTCCATTCTTAATACACTGGGCTCTGTTTCCTTCAAGAGAGAAAGAGAGAGCATCTTGATGAGATTCGTCGCTGGCCTTGAGGACCATCACCAAAGGGACCAGGGTGACTGATGAGTTGTAAACAAGAAACACCAATGAGTGGTCAGGCTGAGTGATCTTGAATGTGTTTGGACAGAGGAGGATATCCCTTGCAACGACGTGTCTTTGACACCTAGGGATGCCAGTGCACACGAGCAGAAGGAGGGGAGAAAGAAGACATCAATAGTGCTTGCAGTCTCTTGATGTGGTTGGATGGTGTTGTGGGAGGAGGAGGAGGAGGAGGAGGAGGTGCATGGTGAGAGACAGAAGGAAAGAAATTTTCATTTGTGGGCACTAAACCAGCCGCTTCCCCTCTGTGGCTCGATAGGCGGCTTGAAAGAATGATGAAATTTTGGTTTG
>JAABUP010011313.1_pt1 | contig 10205 bp, 10 predicted proteins | sample 5559201 | NCBI WGS metagenome assembly JAABUP01 (sample SAMN10711887, study PRJNA513373) | rock metagenome | isolation source: Antarctica rocks | place: Antarctica | reverse complement strand
GCCCAACGGCGGCGAGGCCGCGGGCGGCCCGGGCGCGGGCTGGGCGCTGCCGCCGCCGGGCATGCCGCTGTCCTCGCGCGGCGGCAGCACGGCCAGCGTGCTGTCGGCGGCGACGAGCGAGATCGAATCCGCGCCGCTCAGGCCCTAGGGCGGCGCGGCCGCTCGCCTGCTCCTGGGTCCTTGGCGCCGCGCCTGGCTGTCGGTCTGCGTCGTCCAGCGTCCCGCCGTCAGTGAGCGGGATTTTGAGGTTGTGCCACTGAGGACATTCTATGGCGCTGCCGCCTTCTATGTTAGCTATTGTCGTCTGTGTGCTGGTCCCGCATGTCTGCGCTCATCTTGGGCTCTAGTTGAGATTTGACATGCAGTGTGGCTTTGCCTGATGGTGATGCATTAGGTGAGGTGACAGCGGTGGCCGGGCGCCAGTGCTGGTGATGCATTATGTAAAAATGAAAGCGGTGCAACTGCAGCCAACCAGTGCAGCCGTAGCTGACAATATCAGTGTACTAGGACATTACTGGCCACCACAAACGCACTCGGTCGCCCCTCGTACGTCATGGCCGCCAGCCAGTCACCGTCTGCGGCCGCGGGCGCCGCCCAGGCGCGCTTCGGGCTCGTCGGCAGGACCGCGCTGGTGACAGGCGGCACCAAGGTGCCGCGGCCGTGCCTTAGGCAGCCTCCAACAGCGCTATGGGCGACGGCTCGCGTAATCCGTTGAGTGCCGGCAGGGGATTGGAAAGGCCGTCGTGGAAGAGCTTGCGGCGCTCGGCGCATCAGTGCGCACGCTGTGCGCTCGCCCCGGCATCCGAGAGGCGCTGGGCGCAGGCGCCGCCGTCGCCGCTCTGGCTCACGCCTGCGGCCTCACTGCGCAGGTGTTCACGTGCGGGCGGTCCAAGGAGGACCTCGACGCTGCGCTGGCTGACTGGGCCGGGCGCTCGCTGAGTGTCCAGGTGGGCAGAGCAGCTGCCGCCGCTGCTGCGTGCTTGCGCTGCCTGCTCTGCTCACATGCTCGTGCCTCTGCAGGGCTGCATCGCGGACCTGGGGACGGAGGAGGGGCTGCAGACGCTGGTCGCTGAGGTGAGCCTGTTTGGAGCTGGCAGCTCTTGGTGCTTTTGTCCTCTCCCGGCCGCGGGCGCTCAGGCGCTGCGCGGCGCCCGCAGGTCGCGAAGCGCTTTGGGGGCGCCCTGGACATCCTGGTGAACAATGTCGGCCGCAACATCCGCAAGGCGACCACCGAGTACTCCGCGGAGGAGTACCGCGCGGTCATGGCCACCAACCTGGACTCCACCTACCGCATGTGCCAGGCCTGCCCCATGTCTAACCCTACCCTAACCCTACCATAAAACCCCAGGCCTGGGATGGGCGCGGAGGATGTGCAAACCCCGCGCCGACCCCGGCATGCGCCCAAGCCCCGGCGGGGCGCGCGCGCAGCTGGCGCACCCGCTCCTGCTGCGCAGCGCGCCCGGCCGCGCCAGCATCGTGATGATGGGCTCCGTGGCGGGCGGACCCACGAGCCTGAAGAGCGGCTCCGTGTACGCCATGACCAAGGGTGCGCCCGCCCCTGCTGTGCGCCGGCGCGCCCGCGGGCAGGCGGCTGAGCGCTCTGCCCGCCAGCCCCTCCACGTCTACAACTAGGCCTGACCCTACTGTACCCGATTGCGGCACGCAGCGGCGATGGACCAGCTGACCCGGAACCTGGCGTGCGAGTGGGGCCCGCGCGGCGTGCGCGTCAACTGCGTCAAGCCGTGGTGCGCGCGCGCCGCGACCCGGGCGCACCCAAGCCAAGTCCGGCAGGGTCCTTGCAGAAGTGGGGCTGCAGAAATGATGAGCCGAGCAACCTGTTGCTTGCTCCCCAAGACCAACCCCCCGCACGCGTCCCCGGCGCCCGCGCCAGCCTCCACGCGCGCAGCACACGCGCGCGCGTAGGTACACCGCCACGCCGCTGGCTGCGCCGGTGCTGTCGGACCCCGCGGTGCGCGCCAGCGTGGAAGCCTGCACGCCGCTGGGGCGCGTCGCGCAGCCGGAGGAGATCTCTGGTGCGCCACCGTTTTTGTTTTTTTTTTTTCCTTAATATTTTGGAGTTGGGCGCCCTGCAGCACCCTCGCACGGCAGGCCCGCAGCTCGGCGCGCACACGGCGCGGTCCTGCCGCGACGTGTGGCAGCGCGCGCTGCAGGCCTCGTGGCGTTCCTGTGCTCGCCGGCAGCGGCCTACATCACCGGCCAGTGCATCGGCGTGGACGGCGGCTACTCCGTGCGCGGGTGGTGGTGAAGCGCGGGCCGGCTGTAACAGGGAACGGTGCCCACTGCACGCTTTAATGCTAGCCGGCTATAACAAGGAACGGTAACCACTGCATGCATGAGTGCACTGCAGGCACGATCGCTGGCAGTGCAGCGTGCGGGACCCTTCACGGACCCGCAACAACCCGCAACAACCTGCAACAACCTGCAAGGACCAGCAAGAGCCTGCACGCCCTGAAGCTCAGCAAGGACGCCCGCGCACTGCGCCCAGACGCGCCGCGCGCGGCGGCGCACGCCGCGCGGGCGCCTAGTCGGCGCGCGAAGCCTTGAGGCGCTTGGCGCGCTTCTCGGCCTGCCCGGCCTGCAGGTAGCGCTTCTTGCGCTCCTCCTTGTTGTAGCGCGCGCGCCAGGCCTCCTCCGCCTCCAGCGTGCGCGTGTGCTTCTGCAGACAGCAGGTTAAGATTGGGGTTCTGCCGGTAGCGGCGCGTGCGCCCGCCCTCAGCTCATTAAGTTGGGACGTCGGCACTTCAGAAAGCCTCCCAGACAGGGTCGAGGCAGCAGGTGCAGGGCTTGCCGCGGCATCGCCGCCAGCCGCCGAGCCTCGCGCTAACCCCTGAGCAGCCAGACGCGCGGCAGAGCTAGGCAAGGAAGGGCACACGAGACCCGGCCAAGGCATAGGGTAAGTTAGGGTAACAAGGTAACAGGGTAAGAGGTAGGGCGGCGCACCTCGCGCTGGCGGGCCTGCTTCTCGCGGCGCTTGCCGGCGCGCGCGTTGCGCAGCGCGTTCAGCTGCGCCACCAGGCTGACCGCGCGCCGCTCGCCGGGCTCCAGGACGACCGCGCGGCGCTGCTCCAGCGCGGCGCGCTTGCGCGGCGCCTCCTGCTTCGGCTTGCTGCGGAAGGGCAGCGCGGCCTGCGCGGGTCAGGGCTAGGTTGGGGCGCCTCCTGCTTCGGCCTGCTGCGGAAGGGCAGCGCGACCCCTGCGCGGCGGCGCCGCCCAGGCCTCGCCCACTCACGCAACAGCAGGGCATGCAGGGGCGCGCACGTGAATGCGGCGCAGCACCCTGCGACAGGCCGCACATCAGCATGCGCACAGGTAAACGTGCAGCTGGGCCCGGCGCGGCTGCCGCATGTACGCATTCTGCCGTGCGGGGGCGGCAGCAGCCGTGGTGCGGCTCGCCGGCGGGCAGCCGGGCGGTTGGCCGCTTGCCCAGCACGCAGAGCTGTGAGGCGCCGGCCGCGCAGGTCACCGCCGCAGTGTACCCAGGCGCCACCGCAGCAATGGCACGGCGCATGCGCATGGCCTGACAATACCCACAGCGCCCGGGCGGCGTCGGCGCTTTGGCAGTGGGCGCGGCGACGCCTGGCGCACGCTCAGCGGCGCCAGGCCGGGCCGCCCTGGCGATTGGGGGAACATCGCAGGGCAGGGGCGTGCAGCGCGCCTGCAGCGCGGTCGGGATCTTCAGCGGGTTGAAGCGCCGCGGCCGCCGCTCGATGGGCCGGTACAGGCTGTCCTGCTGGCGCGGCGCGCCCACGCCAGCCGCGCGCCGCAGCTGCGCCACCGTGCGCATGCCCAGCCAGCCGCCGCCCGCCTGCGCGCCCTGCGCACGCGCCCCATGAGCGGCAGCGCGCGAGCCAACGCCGTGCTGGCGGCGCACGTGCCGCGGCAGCGTGCGGGTGCTGGGAGACAGCCGACCAGGCGGGGCGCCGAGCGGCTGGGGGGCGCGAGGGCGCGAGCGTGTCGCTCCCAATGGCAAAAGACGGTGCACAAGCAGGGCCGGCGGGCGCGCACCTCCGCGTCGCCGGCCGCAGCCGCGCCTGCGGCGCCGGCGGCCGCGGCGGGCGCGCCGGCGCGCTGCGCGGCGCTGCCCTCGCGGTAGTACCCCAGGCCCAGCGGCCCCGCCTGGAACGCAAACCCGGCGCGCGCGCCCGCAAACGCCGCCGCCGCCACAAAGTCGCCGCCGCCGCCGCCCGCGGCTGGCGGCACCGCTGGGCTAGCCTCCTCCGGCTGCGGCTCCGCAGCCCGGCCGTCCTCATCGTCTTCCTGCGCGCAAGCCATGCTGGTCACGGTCTGCATGCGTTGTCTGTGGCGGCGTGTCAACACGTGGCATGCCCTGCATGGCGCTGCCAACGTCCGCCGTGATGTTGAGCCACTGTGAAAAACACACCACACCTTCCTGCAAACCACTTGCCAAGAGCAGGCTCGCGTCACTCTGCTGATCAAAGACCAGCAGCTCTGCGGCGCGCTTTGCTCCCCGTCGGTCCCCACTTAGGCGGACCTGCAGCGCCTGAACAGGCGCGCTCCGCCAGGCCGTAGGCGCGAGCAGCGCCCGCGCACAGTCCAAACCAGCCCGCATTGACTGCATAGGGTTTGTGTGGGGTTTGGGTGAGCCCCGGGCGCGCGCCGCGGGGCCGGCGGCGCGCTTGGGCGCGGGCCGCGGCGGCGGCGCGGGCGCCAGCAGGTCCGTGAGCGGGTTGTACAGGCGCGGCAGCTCCACCGCGACCCAGGCGCGCAGGAACACGACGTCCGACAGCAGCGGCTTGTCCTCGAACGTGACGCGCGCGGACCCGTCGCGGCCGCCGCCGACGCCCGGCCGCAGCGCCTGCGCGCGCCGCGGCGGTGTGTGCTCTTTCGTGCGCAGTGAGGTGCGACAGCTCTGCCGGCCCAGTGTGTGCGCTTGCCCAGCGCGTGCGCGGCCCGCACGCGCTGGCGAGCAAGCCGTGCATCTCGCCGTTGGCGAGCCCGCTCCAGGTCTGCTTGACGTCGTCGCTGGGACCGGTTGCAGCGTTGCTCGCCAGCAGGCCACCACGACCAAGCCCCGGAGGGAGCCGGGCACACAGGCGAATAGCGGGCGCACGCACGCCGGGCGCGATCTGGGGGTCTACGGCGACACGGCGCGCCTTTTTGACAACGCCGCGGATGCCGGAGACGGTGCGCACGGCCGCGCCCTCGAACTTGGACGCCTCCAGCTGGCTGGTGAACATGCCGCCGACGAACGCGGTGCGGTGCGCGATCTTGAACGGCGTGCCGACCAGCTTGAGCTTTTTCACCACCGACGGCGCGGGGTCCAGGCCCAGCACGGAGCCCGTCGCCGCGATGCGCCAGCCCTGCCGGCCGCGGCCCGGCCTCATGCGTCAGCGCGCTGCGCGCGCCCCGGGCCGCCCGAGGCCGCGCGAGGGATGCGCGGCCGCCCGGCGCCCGTCTACGCACGGAGCCGCCAATTGCAGCCCAGTATTCGCGGACTATGTTTTAAATCTCTCGCTAGGGCTCCCGACGCGGGACATGCAGGCAGGCCGTGGCGGGCGGGCGCGCCTGCTGGTCGGCGGCCAGCGACTGGATGGCCAGCACGCCGGTGCCGGGCGGCGCGAGCGCGCCATACACGTTGGCGAGGCAGTGCGCGTGCTCCGGCGTGTACTTCAGCATCCTGCGTGGCGGCCAGGGTCAGGATTTCCCGTGGTTGTGATACTGACCCTAACCCTAATCGCCTTCCCTCTTACCTGGCGGGCGCTGCTGCCGGGCAGCCACCGCGCGCAGCGGCGAGGGCGGGCCACGCAGTCAAGGAATTGGCGCGCACCGGTGGCGCCCGTTCTGGTCCTCGGTCGCGTAGACGGGCACGCTCTGGAAGCGGCGCCAGCCAACGGAGAACGTGAGCGGGTCGCGGTTCTTCAGCACGCGGCCGAACCAGCGGTGACGCTTCAGGCGCAGCTGCATGAAGCCGCGGCCCTCCTCCGCGGCCGCGAGCCCGCCCACCAGCAGCGGCTGCGCGGGGTCCCAGTGCGCCGACAGCTCGCAGGGCATGCCTGCGCGCGCGGCGGCGGCGTGGGGCAGGTCGCAGGCGCGCAGGGGAGCCTGGGACGCCACCTGGCTACCCGAGCGGCTTTTTGGAGGAAGCTGCTGGGCTGGTCACCGCACGACCAGTCATACGCTGCGCCAATAGGCTACTCATGCGCACGGCGGACTCGGGCCGCGCCCAGGGCGACGAGGCGCAGCGGTCTGCGGGCAGGGCGCGGCAGGAGTAGGTTTAGGGTTAGGGTCAGGGGCGCGCCAGAGAAGCGCAGGCGCAGGTAGGCGCCCGGCCGGAAGCCCTCCATCGCGACGCGCTGCTCGGGCGCCAGCGCGTCCAGCGCCGCGCGCGTGCGCGCCTCGCGCCCGGCCATGTCGCGCTTCATCGCGTCGTAGTACGTCTCCTCGTCGCCCGGCGCATCCGGCGCGCCGCCCGGCCCGCCGGCCTCCTCGTCGTCGCTCGCGCCGCCGCCCGCCCGTTCCGCCTTGGCCGGCCGGTCGCGCACGCCCGCGGCGCCGCCTGCGGCGCCGGCCCGCGCGCTCGTGCGGCGCTGCCCGGGCCGCCGGCGGGCACGCCGTTCCGCCGCGCCGCGGCGGTCGGCCTGCGGCGCCCGCCTCCCGCATGCGCGCAGCCGCGCGCGCAGGAGCAGGCGGGCTGCCGTGCTTCACAGAGAGTTTGGTTTTTTTGGAGGCGGCATAACCAGGTCTTTTTAGGTTGCGGGCCCGGCCGCGCCGCACCGGCGTCGTACTCCGCATTGAAGGCCGCCTTCTTGGCCGCGCGCTTGGCCGCCAGCTCCTCGCGCGACACGGCCTCCATCGCGGCCAGGGCAGCTGCCGTGGCCGCGTCGCCGCCGCCAAAGCGCTCACCTGCCGCCGGCGGACCTCGCGCTCGCCGCCATGCCCAGGGACCCCCGCGACGGCGGGCTACACGAGCGCCCGCATACACGCGCGTGCCCCCGCTTCCTTCACCTCGAAACATGGCGGGTCAGTAGGGTGCCAGGTTGCAGGGCGCAGCTGCGCAGCAGGTCGGGGCATGCGCGCCTGTCTCGACATCCTCAAAGTCGCCAAAGGCCTCATCGCCCTCACCGTCCTGCGCGGCCGGCTCGGCTGCCGACCGCTGCGCCGCGGCGTCCCAGTCGCCTGCCGGCGACGCGGGCGTCCGAGCGGGGCGTCAGGTGGCTAGGGTTAGGATCGGGCAGCCGCTGCTCACATACGGGCGCCAATGAGGGTGTCAAACGGGGCGATACACAGGCAGGGCGGTCGGGCCTGCATGCTGCCCGACAGAGGCGCCGCGCGATCGGACCCAGACCGGTTGCGCCCTCTTCAGGCAGACGCTGGCAGGCGCCTGTCATCCGCAGGCGAGCCACCGGCGCGCGGCGCCGCACCGGTGACGAAGCGGTCGCGCAGGCGCTCCGCCGCGCCGGCGGCCGCCCACGCGTCTAGCGCGCCCTCCGCCGGCGCCTCGCGCACGCTGTCCAGCGCCTCCGCATCGCCCGCGCCGCCGGCCGGGCCGCCCGCGGCGCCGGCCGGTCGCGGCGCAAACAGCTCGCCGTCGCTGTCGCTGTCCCCGCAGCCGCCGCCGCCGCCGCCGCCATTCGCGGCCGCGCCCGAGTCCTGCGTGGCGCCACAAGCCTACCCGTGGATGATCAGCCATGCCACTGGCGGTACTCCGTGCGAGCAAAGCCCTGCCCGCGCGCCGCGGCCATGGCTGCCGCCAGGACCCGAGCTCCTCGGCGCCTGGAGCGCCTCGGTAGTCAACGCAGTGCACACAGAGGCCGCGCCAGCTGGCACCAGGCGAGCGCCCGCGGCTTGGAGGCAGCAGCGAACCCCTCGTCCGGCCGCCGGCGCGTGTGCGGAACATGCCGGCCTGTTTCAGGCACGCGGGAGGCGGCACCTGCGGCGGCGCCGTGGCGGGCGCGCCGTAGACGTGGGCGGCCAGGTCGCCGCCGCGCGCGCTGGAGAGCGCGGCCGCGCGCGCGCGCAGGCCCGCCTTCCACCGCGCCGCGCCGCCCAGGCCTGCGCGGCGCCTGCGTTAGGGTACCATAGGGTACCGTTAGGGTACCATAGGGTAAAGAGGGCGAGCGACCGGCACTCGGCGCGGTGGCGCGCATCTCGGGGCCGGCGGCTGCGCCGCACAGCCCCAGCGCCCAGCGCCGCGGGCCTCACGAGCAAAGGGCGCGCATTGTTGCTGGTGGCCCCACGCCTGCACACGATGCGCGGCTGGCCGCACAGGAGCTGCGCTGCTAGCGCCCAGCGAGTCTGGAGCAGGCCAGCTCTAGCTGATGCCACGCCTGGCGGCGCACCCTCGGAGTCCTCGTCTGAGCCGCTGCCTGCGGCGCCGCGGCCGCTCGGGCCCACCGCGCCGCCGCTACGCTGCGCGGCCAGGTCGCCGTACGCGCCGTCGTTGCCTTCCGACGCCTCGTCGTCGCTGTCAGCTCCTCGGCCGCTGGCGGGCGCCGCGCCGTCCGCAAACACGGCGCGCCGGCGCACGCGGCCGCCCGCCGCCACGGCCACATGGCGGGGCAGGCCGTAGGGCAGCAGCGGCGCGCCCGGCGCCTCGGCCGCGCCATCGTCGCCGCTGGAGCTGTCCGCGCCCTCCTCGTCGCTCTCGTCGCCGCTCGCGTCGGGCTCCTCGTCGGCCTCAGAGCCGCCGTCGCCCTCGCCTGTTGTGCAAGCAAGCACTGCGGCTGGGCGCCGCGATGCGCCGGCAAAGGAAACAGGTGTTCACTAGCGGCGATGCGCCCCTCAGACAGGTCTGTGTCCCGGGTGCAGCTCGGCCTGACGCGCGTGTGACAGGTAGGCGGCGGGGCAGCGCACCGCTGCTGGGCGCCTCGGCGTCGCCGAGGGCGCCGTCGCCGTCCGGCGGTCGCGCGCGGCCAAACACGCGGATGCGGCCGGCGGCGAGCTGCGCGTCCACCGCCGCGCCCGGCGCCTGCAGGCCGCGCACCATCGCCGCGCCCTCGTCCGCCGGCGCGGCGGCGCCGCTGTAGCTCAGCTGCGGCGCGCGGGCCGGGCCCGTCAGCGGCGTGCGGCGCGCAACGCGGCTCCCGCGAGCGGGCCTGCTGCAGGCACCCCGACTCCGCATGCCACTCGACACAAATGCCCTCGTACTGTCCGCACCGCCCTGACGCGACGGTGCAGGCACCGACAGGCACGGCCCGGCGCAGGTATATGCTTAGGGTTAGCAGGGTCTCCACATACATATGCAGAGCGCCTCCGCCGCGCCTTCCAGTCGGGGACGTCGATGTAGACGGCGTCCTTGTCGTAGAGCAGCCCGCCCACGTCGGCCATGGGCGCATACAGCAGCCGCTCGCGCTCGTTCAGCGCGCGCTTCTTGGCCGCGCCCGGCAGCGGGCAGGGATCCGGCAGCGCGCTCGCCTCCGCGAGCTGCGCGCGCGCGCTGCCGGCCGTCGGCTGCATCCCGTGACAACAGGGTAGGGTACAGAAACCCGCCGAGGGCCCGAGGCAACGCGCTGTGGCAGCCCGGCGCTGGACCATGCGTTCGGGCCCTGCGCGCGGGCGCGGCGCTGGGCGCGGGAGCAGCCGCCGCAACACCCGCCGCATTCGCTGGCGGGTGGAATCGCGCTGCCGCGCCGCCCCGCGCGCGGGCGCACCGCCGCGCGCGCGCATGTGGCCCACGCCCGGCGGCGCCCTTGACGGGGAGCTCCGTCATGGGCGCCCCTACCCTATGCGTGCAACCGGGGCCGCGCCGGGTAGTCGCCAACGCCAGCCAGGTGCACAGGCGCGCCCGGCTTCAGGTTGCACCCGCGCGCGTACCCGTATACGGCGACCTCGCGGTCGCACTTGGGGTCCGCGCGCACACGCTCCGGCGGCGTGATGTCCTGCGGCCGCACGCGTGCGCACCGCCGCGCGTCACAGGACCGGGGGCTGCAACCGCGCGCCGTGGCGCGGGCGCTGTCTGAGGACTCGCACGGCGGCGCACCGACAGAGCTGTCTGGGGAGCCGCACAGCCGCACACCGACAGAGCACGGATGGGCCGAGGCCGGGGCCGCGCGCCTCGAAGCGGTCGGCGAGCAGGAAGGGGTGCGCCTGGCGCCAGGTCAGCGGCCGGAACTTCTGCACCGCGATGAAGCGCGCCAGGTTGAGCACCTCGCGCTGCAGGTACTTGCCGTTGCGCACGCCGCTCAGGTAGAACAGCTTGGCGCCTGCGGCCGCGCGCGCGCCCG
>JAABUP010011312.1_pt1 | contig 10207 bp, 11 predicted proteins | sample 5559201 | NCBI WGS metagenome assembly JAABUP01 (sample SAMN10711887, study PRJNA513373) | rock metagenome | isolation source: Antarctica rocks | place: Antarctica | reverse complement strand
ATTTCGCAAAGTGCTGCGAACAGACGCTTTCAAAGTGGTTTGTCGCACTGTGAGAACCTAAATGTAACATTGATTGAGTACTTTAGATACATGTGTTTAGGTCGTTGCGCTACATGGTCAAGCGGACCCCGCAGTGGCAGACGTGGCAGCGACAGTGGTACGAGGAGGAAGCAGACGGCCAGCTTTGAGCACATGTAAATCAAAGCGCACTTGATAACGGCCTCTGGTTGGGAGTCGATAAGGTGCCTAAAGTCGTGACCCGCACCACTATCTAGGCCCCGCTCGAGATCTTCCGAAGCATCCGACGATGTATGGCTGGAGGTTTGACGTTCAAGCAAGGGCGCTTGTGAGCTTTCCATGAGGGATGTGGCAGGGCCTGAGAGCAGGCGGGTGCGAGAAGCTTCGTCGTCGACTCACGTCTCGTGTGGTCAAAGGATCGGCATGCGACTGCCGATGGAACTCAGGCTGAGGTGCTACCGCGTGAACGCGCTCGAGAGCAGATCAGCTTTGACACCGATCATCGTGAGGCCCTGGACCCTCGCACCGACAGCAAAAATTGGCATACATACACAGGCACGCAGCGGACCATGGGTGCCCCTCGGTTTGATGAGGGGGGACCCCATACCCATACCTGGGGACGTCATCCTGATCAGGACCCCCATGAATCATGGGCCATGATGCAATGCGCCCAGTGAACATGTGTATTTGTATATATATATCAAGGCACGTTGCTTCTGATGGCCTCGTTGACACAACATGCGCTAGAAAGACATAAGAATCACTTTTTGCGCGCACTTAGGTCACAGCAAACATCCCGAGCGCTGTCCATATTGGCTAGCACCTTGAACGATGCTGTGCTGTCTAGACAGAGCGCACCCTTCAAAACACGCGTGCCTTCGAAGCGTGAGGCAACCTCAGTACTTGCCCTCACGAGCTTACGCATAAGGAGTACTCAGCTAGTTCATGAGAAGGAGGACACCAAGCCCAACAACAACTGCAAAGCAGGATCCTCCGGAGAGAACCAAAGCAACCAAGTCAATAACAGCTTCTCAAGTTTCAGATAAGGCTGAGAAGCTGCAAGGAATCTTCATATGCCATGTCCCGTTCAGGCAGAGTTGGCAACCAAGTCGAGAAGTCCTGCTCAAGCACAATACCAGAGTACTCCCTGTTGGTGATGCACAGCAGCGGTAGTAAAACTCCAAGCCATAGACATGACTGGCAATCATCAAGTCACTGAGTGCACACAGTTTGCTGAAAGCTTGATGCCTACTAGACCATGATATGACGCATGCAGTGTGAAAATGTGTATGTGCTGAGTTCAGCATGTAAAATTGTCTCTCCACATCTGCAGGAATCCCAGCTACAAGGGCATGCTGCTCACCTTGCTGAAATTCAACAACTGTTGGCTATAACTTCAATAGCAAAGGTAGTCAGAAGTCAAATGCTGTCATTGCTGCTCAAGTAAGACCAGGAGCCACTATGAGACTTGACCAGGCGCTGCCGAAGTCGTCGATGACAAGGACACAGCATTCGAAGCCGGATTCCAAAGCTGGGTCATAATACGCATCATTTGCCAAGGACGTGTCTCTCAGACAAGTGTGCGGGAAAGATCGACAAGATCAGGCTGATTCGATGACTTCCAGGTAAGCTCTGCGCGCAATCAACGCACATAGCTAAGCTGCTGTGTCTTTGTTTGCCGTCAGGAGACACTGTTCGTGCCTTCTTGCAGAGCTTGTTCAGCACCAAACAACCCGAACCATGTCTCGCTCAGTGAACTTTTGCATGAAGTGCCGAGGTTGTGGGACTTCATGCCCAGCAGGTATCTTAATGTCTTACTGGGCCTTAACAAAGAGATTCGCAGACAAGCTCAGGGGATGGTAGCGTGCATCAGGACTACTGGGGGGAATTTGGCCAGAGCAGGTTCACCACCGCACCAAGGGCGCTTGGTCTCAGCTGAGGTGCCTGGATTTGTCAAACAGCAACATGAAGGATGCTACTACTGCTCAGCTGAGCAATGGGTCATGGCCACTGCTGCAAAGTCTCACACTCACCAAAGGCTGGACAATCGAAGCCCTGCCTAGCTACAGTGAAAATGTTTTCAGGCAGTTCAACGGCAAGTGGCCTTTGCTAGAGAGCCTCACAGTTGCATTGCACAAGATGGACATTGCTCAAGTGACAGCGCTGACTGAGGTAGATTGGCCACGTCTGCAAACTTTATGCATCAACCCTTTGACCGATGCCATTCCTGCCTTGATGAAGGGCAATTGGCCAGAGCTCAAGGACCTGTTCGTAGGAACTGCGTTGGGTGACAGAGAGCTTGGGCATTTGTCTGATTTACCATGGAGCAAGCTGCAGCGTTTGCAGCTCAAATTTTGGCAAGTCACTCCAAGTGGAATATACAGTTTCATCCAAGCGTACCTCCCCAAGCTGCAGGAGCTGTCTGTTTTGTGGCACACAGAGGGTGACAACTGTTCTGCCATGTTAGTTCCAGCCAAATGGCCTTTGCTGAGCAAGCTGGAGCTGATAGGGGTTGATGCAACGCACGAAGGAGTCAGACATCTGGTCAAAGGCCAGTGGTCCATGCTACAGAGTATAACCTTTGAGCCCTCTAACATCACAGACAAAGACATGCCGCTTCTTGTGCAAGCAGACTGGCCAAACGTCCGGAATCTGACTTTGATTGGCCATTTTGAGCACACGGAAGTCCTCGATGTGTGCATGTGTAAGTGGCCTGCATTGCAGATGCTCAGGCTTGGGGTTGGTACTGACCAGACACACAATGTGGCGATGTCTACTATTGCTAGAGCCAGATGGCCTTCACTGGATCTTCAGCTCATTCCGTACGCACTGTGGTAAAACAACCCTGCCTGCGTTTTGGTCCTCACCAGTAGGCAGTCATTGCAAGGTCTAGACAGCTTTCCTTAGAGTTCAGTGGCTGGCATCTCAGCATCAGATGCTTGTGTCAGCACGACATGCTTACCTGCTGTTGGGATTGTTTCTGGCAACTACTAAGGACATCAATTTGATGAAACTGGTTAGATTGCAGGACTGTGATGCATAGGCTGTTTGCTGCACAGCCACATATGCTGATGCTGCGCACAACATTAAGCAAACCATTATGGGGAAATGAGCTGGTTACAAGACAGACCGACAAAGGCATGCACTCTTGCCTAACGCCTTTAGCTTAGGGTGTTTAGCTGTGCCGAGGAACTGTTGACTGGCACAAACTGGACTGGTAAAGCTGTTGTATTGCAAGTCAAAGAGGTACATCAGAGCACAACCTACAAAGCAAATGGGCATCAAGAACCCATAGAGAAGCTTCAATGCAGTTCCACATGTTTGATGCTGGTTGAGTAGACATGCAAGTGGCTGTGCTGGTTGCTGTGTGTGATTAAGACCTTCAGTGAGATCCATGTTGACCAACTGCAGCAACTCATTGCTAAGTGCTCAGTGGCACCTGAGCTGACTCAGAGAGCAAAACCTGCAGTTTTGCATTCATTGACACGCCTGATGCAGCTTGTCAAAGTTCCCATGTGATAGTGCTTACAAGTCTGTCAATGACATGCTTCAGCTTACTGGCAGTTGCCGACTGTGTTGCATTACAATTTTTAATGACAGTTTGTTACAGCCACCTCACACATGCTACGCTCTACATGACAAAGCATGGTGCAGATGCCTTGTAACCATCAATTTGATAAATCAGAACCTGAAAGGCAGATCAAAGCACACTGCAAAAGCATGCATGCTGTCATCCAATGAGTCATTGCATGGCTAGAGATGCCAGCCATCTATTAAATTTGATATAATCATCCTATGGTGCCATCCCATACATCCTGCATGTAGATGGGGGACCCCCAACCTAAGTGATGTCAATAATAAGAGATTAGCAGAAACAGACAATGCTCAGATGAGGAGAAAAATGGGAAATCGCGGACTCTGGTAAATGCCAGCTACTACACACACCAGCAGCTGACATTAAGCTCAAGCATATATTGAGCATTGGCTGAAAGGGCTTGCTGCACCCATGTACAACTAGAAGTTTATGCTGCAGACATCAGCACAACATCAACAAAAATGGTTGTGTGCATCTGTATGTCACACCCAACCTCAAAAGCATCACCACATATGACTGATCCCAAAACTTCAGTCAGTGAACCAATCTGTGACAAGCACATAGCTCAACACATGCCAAGGTCAGTTCCAATGTCAAATGCTGCTCTCAAGAAAAGACACTCTGACACTCTCACCTTTACTCCAAGCTGCCTTTGCTTGACGCTGAACTGTGAAAAATGTTGCTTTGCCAATTTTCAGGTCAACAAAAGAATTTTGAAAACCCCTGGCACAATTTCTGTAATACCTAGGACCAGCATGCCAAAACTTCTGATGACAAATGCCTCCCACTCAGATCTGTATGTCTTGCAACTAAATGGATGGTGGGAGATATTTGTTCAGCTGAAAATGGACTCTGATGATCCACCAGAGATCATTGGGCTGCTGGCATCCTGACACTCACTGTTCAGCGCTGCCTCCATCTGAAGCTCAGCCAACTTGCTTGGTTTCACAAAGCATCCCTGCAATTTGGAGCAGGGAGGAACACTCAGCAAAGCGTGGAGGCAAGACTTGTCCAACACATGCCTTGCATTCGCAGGTGATGCTTATCACTGACATGGCACTGCAGCATGGAACATTCAGCCATGTACAGAAAAAGTGCTTGTTTGTCCCAACATGAAAATTGATTTGTGACCAGCATTTGCCGATTGCCACAAATGCCACAAAGATACTTGCTCGTATCATGCTTGCAGACTGCATGCATGACATGCCACAGGGCCATGCAGACATGATGCAAGCTTCATTACATGCATCACAGGATGATCACAAACAGACTGAGTTCACTGACTGGGTTCAGCTGATGCACCTTAAAACGCAGCCTGTTGTCTGCGTTGATTTTTCGGATTTGGTACCGGATCTTGCTACCGCCGGACTGCCTTGTGGTCTTCTTCGCTCTGTATCTCTCAAGACTGGCTGCATAGTCATACCGACATTGTCAGTCTCAAAACACAAAGCTGTAAAGCCTTGTACATAGATAAACAAACAGACAATCCATTCCTGCATGATCTTGTACATATAACAGGACAGCTGAATGTCTATGGCTGGCTGTGCCACTTCAATATGCTAAACACCTGTCCATCACTGTGAACCTCCAGTCAAGACCTCTTTCGCTGTGCAAAGCAAAAGTGCAAACAATGTGCTGTAAGTGTGCCACTGTCTTCCAACACACAAGAGGCATACATTGCAGAAGCCTGCCCTGAGTAGTTACTTACTCTCAGGGCAGGATCTTGCCTCAGGATCATGACTCACCCTGAACACTACACCATGCATGTAAGCCATACACAGATACATTAGCAGAGATATAGGAGGGCTCAGCAGGAGATCACCTGTCTTCTCTGCAACTGTGTGAGCTGCACAAGCCTGCTGAACCAGCAGGCCGGGTGCCTGAGCCCCCAGGGTGGGTGCAGACATAGCAGACATCATGGAATGACACTGTCCACTCATGTGACTGAGCGGAGCTGATCTGCTTGCTAATCTGCCCGACATCCTGGGGGGCGCTGAAAAGCTGGGGGGGAAGTTGGGGAGTGCATCTAGGGCCGACAGTGGCGACTGTGGCATTGTGTACGCACATGGCGCATGTAGTGTGATCAGCTGGTCTGAGTGAGTGCGCTGATGCAGGGGCTGACTGATAGGGTGCTTCTGGTCAGTCGCCATTTCTTCCCATGCACTGCATGAGAGCAGCAGTGTGTTTTGAAATGGTGCTGCACATGTGAGGTTGCATTTGCTCAAAGCACAACTATAGACTGTAAAGCTGGTTTAGCTTGCATGTTGACATAGGTGCCGTAGCGCTGCCACAGATGGTCAACAAGCTTGAATAAGTGTAGCTGATGAAATCAGCTTTGATTTCACACAGTTTGCATTTGGACTTTCAACCACACTACTGAATTCTCCTGTTTGGTGTTCACAGCATCTTCCCAGCTGCTCACATGCTCTGCTAGCTTGCCATGCAGTACATGCGCGCTAACTGCACACCTGATCACATCACTGTAGTCCAGCTGCAACATCAGTGATGCTGGCTTCACAGGAACTTGAAGGCTTGACAACTGCAAGCAAAATACACATCCTTGCTGATTCACTGAGCTGACCATTCAGCTGTATGAGCCCAGCAGACATATAAACTCAACATGAGGATTGCAAGCAACCTGAGGCCAGACACTAAGCCAGATTGCTGAATGCATCATCAAGCTTGCAGCTCACCATGCTTGATGCGCAGGTCAGGTTTGGGACCACACCATCTGCTTCCCAGTCCCCAAACCTGCAACAAAAAGGCGTTGATTGCAAGGGGTCGCTGTATTGATGTCCAAGCTTTCACTGTTGAAAATCACAGCCTGTCGATCAACTCAAAGATGGCTGAATCGCTGCCCAGAGTCGGAGAGTTTACGTGGTAGACACGTCAGACATTGCGGCTTGTGTTCCGGAGCTTTCGGCCCCGTCATCAGGAAACAAGTGTATTGGCTGCGAAGCGGCTTCCTGCAAGGTCAACAAGCTTGCCGACGGATACGCGTGCTGCGATGTACAGAATCGAGCAACAGCAGGCGGGTGAGCTGCAGACCTGCTTGACAAGCAACTCGGTCAAAAAGTCCGCCTCCTCTTCACAAAAGGAATTGCATGTCTCGTGCATGCTGGGACCTGCAGACGCCATGAAACGGTGGGCACCTTTTCTTTGCACACCAGGAGGGTTTGGTCAACCGTGCAAAAGAAGCACTGCAACGGCGCATCTGCTCACATGAATCTTGCTGCAATGTGCTGCAGAGATCTGTGGAAAGATCGAAGCAGTTCGGTGCCACAACGCAGTCTCCTGAGACAGGAAGTGCTGAGGTGGACATGACCGTGCAGATCTCGTGAAACCACGTCAACCCTCTGACGCCGCGAGTGCTGCGCAGGTTGCGCGCAGCAGGTTCCGGTGGTCCAACGAGACCCACACTAGACCAGCAGGAGATGTCTGCTGAAGCCACCTCGCTCTCGGCGTCAATAGGCCAGGCCAACAGACTTTGTCGCAAGATTTTTGCATGGATGATCCCAAAATTCCATGATTATCTGCGACACGTGCAGGTCCTTCGTACAATCACTGTCCAGTCGACATTGTGCTCCAGTACTGTCTGTCAAGCCATGACTCATTAAATTAGAGAGCTGCATCAGACACGTTTTCTTGTCTGGTGTCCGAATTGTTTGTCTTTTATGACGCGCTGGAGTTGCCAATGCTGTCGGAGATCTGCGCAGAGAGCAGCAGCAATATCAAAGCCAGTATTGCGAGCTTCGCTTTTGGCATGCATTTACAACAGGGCGACCTGGGTCAGCCACACAGGACTGCATATGACCGCTCATGATCACAGCCTTCAGCTGCATGTCATGACACTGGCTCTCATGTGGACTAAAACAGATGACCTCATGCACAGACACTGCGTGAATGCAAATTAGTTACCATTTGCGAACCTAGCAACATTCATGGCAGGTCATGCGCAGACACCTGGAACACATGACACTTGCTTGGTTGTGCGATAATCCAAGGATAGGTCGCACTGGCAACGAAAATCTTGATGCAGAAAGCCTTGCAGGCTGATCTGCCCTGACAGTCAAGAGTCATGAGTCATACCGGACATGATGTCATGAGAGAGCAACACTCTCGATTGAGCACATTAAGATTGACCAGCACAGTTGGACAACTTTCATTGCCAAATGGGACGCTGGTCACCTTTCCCGAGGGCTTGAGCCAAGCTGGGTGTAACGGATTATCAAGACGCAAACAGTGCTAGGAAAGCGTCATATCTGCAAAAATATGCCCTACCTACCGTATGTGTCAGCACTCAACACAGCTGTATAAGCATAATGCCGTGTATAACTATACTAGGGTACAAGTATGCCTACAAGTTTCCAATCTGAGTCATTGGCAAAAGCATCTGCCCATGTTTCTCCAGACCCTTCTAGAAGTGCTGCATTTGCTGTTTCTAACCTGACTGGGTGGCCCTGCATACAAAACACACCAAGTCAACAGTGCTGTCAAGCCATGTAGCCCCCTCAAGACTGCTACAGAAGCTTGCTAGAGTGCAGCATACCCACATTATCTCTATGCACAAGCTGCTGTTGGTGCCACAGACTGTCTGTATCCAGTGTTGTGTGCAAGCTTCCTGCACAATGCAACTTGACCTCTGACAGGTCATACATATGCATGGGAGACTTGCTGACCGCATGATCGGTGGCCAATCTTGACCAGTGGGGAGAGCAGCAGGCACAGTGATTTCAGTCTACCAATTGCAGCCCACTCGCATGTTTGACTCATCAATGCACATGGTATTTGCATGTGGCCAGTCATGTCATTGATTGCATGACTCACCGCAAAGCTTGTTGCAGCCTCTTCCCAGCCCTTGTTGTGTCCTAGGCACAGAACGCAGTCATGCATGGACTGCCGGCACGCATCCACTATCACATTCTGGAGGTGCTTCCTAGTCATGCCATCTAGAGCTGCTATGGTGTACAGACTGCCTCTGAAGTGGGTTTCTGCATGCCTGCAACAAAGCAATTGCAGCTTGGTGGAAAAGTCATGTGCCTCCAAATTATACCATAGCAGACCCAGCAGGAAAGGCACAGCATAGCAGGCCTAGCATGATAAGCACAGCATGGCAAGAGGTGCCAGGAGTAGTGACTCCTGCTACATAGGTTTGTGTGCATGCACATGGATGACTTGCAAGCTTGCAGCTTGTTCTGCTTTCACAGGCAAACAGCACATAGCCTGCGTTGCAGTGCGTACAGTAGCGCTCGTTTCGCATAGTCTCAAATGGTGTCAACTGCTGCATAGCAGCACAGATGCGTATGTGGATGCTGCCCGACAGGCACGCACTTCCCATCAGACTGCTGAAAAAGACAATCTGTACCTAAAAGCATCTACAGCTTCTCGCATTGCTTCTAATGTCTGCCTTGTTCGCTCGCTATTGCTGCTCATGACCACCTCTGGCAGCCAGCCTTTCTCATGCAACATCTGCGCTGTCTGCATTGACCCCATAACATGTCAGCCCAGCTTGTGCTGCTTTGTTCAGTCAGGCAATCTTCCACTCATCCAACACATGTCTGTCGTTTGCGTCTGATGCATGCAGTCCTGAGTGGCTGTCACTGCGGTGCGATTCTGCATTCCCTGGCTCAAACATGAGAAATGAAACGTTGCAGGCAAATGCAGCTGATGAAGTGCAAAGCGTGCTGCTCGTGTTGCAGTCTATGGCAGCAAGCGCCTGCCATTTCAGTAGCTGCTAGATGCAAAAAACCTGTTGGTTTGTCTCTTGTGAGAGCAGATTTGCTGCATGTAAGCATCGCCACACCTTGAGACAGAACCCTGCTCTAGCGGATAGGCTTGCAAATCACATGCAAGCATGTGGGCACACTTGCAAATGCAGATACTGGATCCCTGACATGACATAGAACACATGCATGAAAATGACACTACATCATGCTGCAATGCAGTAAGTGATCTGGTGGCCTTGACTGCCGAGACTGGTACCTGCTGGGCTGCTTTGCGTCCCATATCTGTGATAGACCTCTCATGGTCTCGTGTCTGTGGATCAGTGCGCTCTATGCTGTCAGCATGCCTCATGATGATTAGCCTTCTGTGTACAACATGAGCTATGTTATCTTGTGCACACTTAGGTCCGTATGCCTTGACACAAAGACAACATTGCCATGAAACAACATTCTGCAGCAACATTGATATGCATGTTGGTGGAGCCCTTGTTGTTTTCAAAGGGGGCACTGCGCAATGGTTGTCACACCTGCGCTTTGGTGCTTGAGCATCTAACATCTGCAGCGCTGACGTAGTTGTTGCACCGTTTGCCTGGCATTGAACAACAGGCTGTCGCGGAGTCTGCTGGTGTCCACATTGTGTGGCATGCTTGTTCTGCTGAGTGCTTGCAATCTGCAGCAGGCATGCATACTGAGTGTGACGTCCACTGACCAACGACAAGAAGCAACAGCAATGAAACTGCAGGCGCACATACCTGATGAAATCGATTGCGCTTTGCAGCGCTATGCGTCGACAGTGCACAGGTCAAGACTGGCGGGACCACGCGAGTATTGCTGCAACGACAGTGCTTTAAGCCACTGAGATAGGTGGCAG
>JAABUP010011310.1_pt1 | contig 10207 bp, 8 predicted proteins | sample 5559201 | NCBI WGS metagenome assembly JAABUP01 (sample SAMN10711887, study PRJNA513373) | rock metagenome | isolation source: Antarctica rocks | place: Antarctica | reverse complement strand
ACGGCGGACTGCTGGACAGGCGACGCCTTGCCGGCTTCAAACACGGTGTCAAACGAGGCGATGCCGGACGACGAGCGGTTGGCATCGCCTACGCGCGCCGGCACGGCGTCTCTCGTAGCCCAAGCGCACAATCATGTTCCGCTCGCGACGCGTGTATCAGGAGTTGACAGGCACAGCACGTTACACACACAGACAACTCCCAAATCACACCGCAATGGAAAGGGTTCAGACCAGAGCAGACCTGGGGCTTGTCACTGGCCCACACCATGCGCGTTGCTGGTTCAAGCCCGCCAGACTCCTGGCAAGAAAATACCTTCGCAGGCAGGCCCTCGCCATGTAGCCGGCAAGGCTTGATATACAACGCCGGCTGCGGGCGCACCAGCATTGCCGGACATGGCGGCGTGCGGCGCGGCGGCGGCCGCCAGTGACTGCGCGGCCGCGGCTTGCTGCTGGCTCGCAAAGGCCTGCAGGGCGGCAGAGGCCACTGACTCGTCAGCTTGGCACTCTTTACCCTCAAGTCGCAGACGCGCAACGGTGAGACGCAGCGCGGCAGTGACACTGGCTGCAGCACCGGCCTCAACTCCACAAAAGCTCCGCTGCCTAGGGCTGCGACCAGCGTTTTTCGGGCGCACGCCCACAGCCGCACCGCAGGCACACACAGCGGCGCACCCACACGCCGGCTAGGCCACGCAGGGAGCTGCGGCGCGCGCGGCGACCCGCCAGACACCGCACGGCGGCAGGCCGCCCACCTGGAAGCTGAGCATGCTGTTGAGCATCTCGAGCGGCGTCTGCGCGCCCCAGGGCAGCATCGCGGCGTGCTGCAGCTGCGCCAGCTGCGCCGTGTACCCCGGCTGCAGGAAGTAGGATGCCAGGCCCGCCTGCGCGCCGGCGGGAGCGGCCGCTCGGCTGCAGGCCCCCGGGAGGCGCAGGCGCTCGGCCGGCTCGAGCACCGCTCTGCCAAACCCTGTGCAGCCCTTCTGCGACGCCGCGCTGGCGTCCCACCCTCAGCCGAGCCCCGGTCGCTGCACACAGCGCATGCAGAGCGCGATCCCAGACAGTGACACACACGGCCCAGGCCAGGATGCGGCGCCTGCCGCTGCACGGTCACGGCCCGAGCCCCAGGCGCGCACTCCCCCAAGCGGTCTCGCACGCCCACAGACCTGCTCGACACCTGAGGGCCGCGCGCCTGCTGCAGCGTGCCGGCCGCCTGCGCCGCCTGCGCCGCCTGCGCTGCGTCGGCCAGGCCCTGCGCGCCCGCCGCGTACGGCAGCGCGCTCAGCGCGGCGGCGGCGGCCGCCTCGTCCACGCACGCGGCGCCGGCCGCGCCGCCCGCGAGCAGCGACGCCGCGCGCGCGACCGCGCCGGCAGTGGGCTCGCACGACGTGCAGCCCTCGTCGTTGCCCGGGTTGCCGCCGGCTGCTCCCGCGGCCACGCCTGCGACGGTGTGGCGCTGTTAGGCTTGTCCACCAGCAGGCCAGCACACTTGTACGGTGCGCAACCATTCTGCTAGAACACACGCAGAACCAACACCCACAACATCACTTTCAAGCATGCCCTGCGCAGCACTTCACACCCTCCCCTGCACCAGCACAAGACATCAACGGCGCACCAGGACAGTTCCTGCCTTGCACGGCAGCAGCTGCGTCGCCAGCCGCAGCGCCAGCCGCCGCAGCAGGCTGGGCTTGGCTGTCACGGTTGCTCGGCACGCGGCCCGCGGCAGGCCCCCCGCCAGTGCCGTGCCCATCGCCACCGTCCACCCCTCGCGCCTTGCCGGTGCCCGAGCCGTGGCCGGAGCCAGATCCTGGGTCACCGCTGGCGTTGGCGCCGCCATTGCTCCCACCGCCGCTGCTGCCATTCCCTGCACGCGCACAACGGCGCTGGGCTGAGCACAGCGCTACGGCCAACAGCGCGAGCGTGCAGCGGCAAACCCCCGACGCACTCGCCCGCCGACGACACGGCTGGCAGGCAGCAGCACAGAGCACTCCCCGCGGCAGCTGAGTGAGACAGAGCGTACAGCCAGTGGTACCTTGCGAAGCATGACCGTCGCATGGTCAGCTCTGTCCAGACGTGCAGGTGCGCCGACGAGTCGATGCGCACGCATCAACAGCAGGCACTGTCCGCCCTCCCGGCCTTCCCCTCCCGACCTACCTGCCAGCAGAGCCCGTTGGCACAACAGAGGCCAGCGGCCAGGGCCGCACCCGTTGGGTTGGATCCAGAGCCTTCGCCCTCCAGCGCATCCGCGTCACCAGGAAACGACCCGCGCACGGCCGCGCACTGGTAACCGTTGGCCTGCGCCGACGTGTCGGTAAGACCCATGTCATTGCTGCCCGCATTGCCGGCCTGCGCGCGCGCACGCACGGCCTCAACTCTGTGCACGTTGCCGGCTGTCGCGCGTCCTATGGCGCGCTGCGCGCGCTGCGAGGCTCGGCTGCCTGCGGCGACTGCCCCAGGGCACTCCAGCTGCAGCGCCACTGCGCTCAAGATCAAGACCTTGTCAGGCAAACACAATTTCCCCGCCCGCAAACCCACTCCAGCACAGCAGCTGCACAGCCGTCACAGTGCGCACAACCCTAGCACGGCTGCACGGTTAGGGCGGGCAGCACGTGCGACATGAGCAGCGTGACGCGAGCACCTTAGATGCGCGATCGGCGCGGCGCGCAGGCGGCAGCCCCGCGGCGGCCGCCAGGCGGTCCGCGGCAGTCGCGCCGGCGGCCGCGCCGTCGGCGCGGCGCGCGGGCGGCAGCCCCGCGGCGGCCGCCAAGCGCTCAGCGGCGGTCGCGCCGGCGGCCGCGCTAGCATCTGTGCCGGCGTCGCCGGCCGCGGGCTCCGCCACCACGCCCGCCAACGGGTGCGCGGTGGCGCCCGCCGCCAGCGCGCCGAGCTCCCAGCGGCTCGCCGCCGCCGCCGCCGCCGACACCACTGCCTGCCACTCCGCCGGCACGCCCGCGGGCGCGGCGCAGCCGACGACGCCAACTGCATTGGGGCCCACCGGCCAGCTGCGGCACAGCTCCGAGACCCCCACGGGCCGCTGCCCCGCCGCGCCCGCGCCTGCGCGCGCCTGCCCGACCACCTGGCGGGAGTGCGACGTCGCGCTGGTGTCACGTATGCGACCGCCGGCCTCCGGCGCGCCCGCCGCGCCGCCGTTCTCCTCGCGCGAGCACGCGCTGCGCACGCGCGCGCACGGCCTCAGGCCAGACTCGGTCCTAGCAGCCGCGGCGGCGGTGACCAGGCTCCGGCACCAGCAGCTGCCTCAACGTAGATCTGTTCTGCCTCTGCTCTGACTCTGCGCTGACCACGCGCTATGGCATCGAGCTGCTCCCCCACAACGCACCGCAGCGTCCACAGCCTAACAGCCTCGGCACGCACACGGCACGCAGCACCCGCCCAAAGGCAGGGCGCGCCTGTCGCCGTCGCTGCCGCTCAGACGCGCTGCGGGTGCGGCCGGTGGCCGCCCCGGCTCGCTCGTGCCCGTGCAGTCCTGACCGCCGCACGCGGCACTGGCGGCACCGGCTCGACCCGCCCTACCGCCGTCCCCGGGCGCGTCGGCGGCAGCCGCGCCACCCGGGCCGCCGCGCGGCATGGCGCTCGGCGGCTGGAAGAAGCCTAGGCCTGGGCCCTGCCCGCCCAGGGGCGGCGGCGGGCGCTGCGCGCCCAGCTGCGCCAGCACCGACGGCGGCAGGCCCCAGAAGGGGAAGCCCTGCGGCGGGCACGCCTGCGCGCGCGCGGCCTCTTTCAGCAGGGCAGAAGGCGCAAACCACGCGCCTAATACGAAGCCCAATACCATACACATCACGCAGCAAACAAAGCCGTAGGCAGTGCAACAACACTCCAGCCTGAAGCCTGCAGTTGTCACAAAGCACGCTGTCCTTGGCCTGCCCGCTCACCAGACATGCTTCCGCACGCGCGCCGGGGCTGAGCACAGCACGCAGGCGGGCGAGCGCATGGACAGCATGCACAGCGGGAGCACGCGGGCGGCGCGCCTGCAGCTGCGCCTGCACGTGCTCGCCCGCGGCAGCCACCACGGCAGCGGCGGCGGCGGCCGCGGCGGCAGACGCGGCCGCCGCGACGGCCGCAACGGCCGCGCCGCCAGGAGGCCCACCGTGCGCGCCCAGCGCCAGGCAGGGCAGCTCGGGGAGGCGCGGCTGGCCGCCGGCAAAGGCCGACCCCAGCATCGAGCCCAGCCCCGACGGCGCGCCCGCCAGCGGCGCCGGGTCGGTCGCCGCGCTGCTGCCGGCGGCGGGCTCGCTCTTGCGGGGGTACGGCTGCGAGGGCTTGCGCTTCGGGCGCGGCGGCGGGATGTGAATCTCGTCTGTAGCGCCTGCGAGTTGGGTGCGCGGGGTCTGTCAGCCACGCCCGCTGCGCATGCGACGGCCTCTGGCCAGGCGGCGCAGTGCAGCCGCAAATGGGGGGGCGCGCACCGCCATTCCTCTCGACCTTGGAGAAGAACTTCTGCGCGTGGCTGCGTATCTGCACGGCGGTCTTGGAGCCAATGTGCTCTGCGCGCACGCGGGTGTTGACGGTCAGCGCCGCGCCCATATCGTGTTAGACGCAAACGCTCTCTCTCAGGCGCAGTGGCGAGCGGTGCGCAGGCCGCACCCTCTATGCGGCGCCAGGCGCGCCCATACAGCTTCAGCGCATCCAAGAACCGCGAGTGCTCGTGGTCGCTCCAGCGCTCACGCTGCTTGCTGATGACGTACGGCTTGCGCGCCTGCGCGGGCGCGGGGGTCAGCTTACGCTCCGCTGCTTAGGGCAAGCGATGCATGCTGGAGGGGCTATGCTGGCTCCAGCGCAGCTGCCCGCTGGTCGCACACGGCGAGCGCGCCTGTGCGCATGTATGGCAGTACGGATACTGCTGACGGTAATACCAGCGCCGCGCCAGGCGCACAAGTGCAGACAAGTGCGACTCTCAACTCAGACCACTGCCCCGCTGTGCACACGCCGCACAGGAAGATGTACTCGCTAAAAAAACAATGTTGCTGCTACTTCATAAAAGCTGAGCGGGTCGACAGAGGCAGCCAGCTTACCATACTGCCAGTGCGACACACGCGCCAACTGCCAGTACAGCGCGCGTGCCGCCAGCGCCGCCCCCAACAACCCCAGGGCATGCATGCAGTGCTCATACGCGCCCATACGCCAGACAGCGGCAAGCTGCGACGGACCCAGCACTCTGCGCAGCAGTGTGCTCCCTCCTGATGCCACACAGCGGTGTGCAAAGACATCCTGAGCACGGCCCCACGCCCGCCGGCCCTGCATGCCCGGCTCGCCAAGCGCCCCCACTGAACATCTCTCGCCGCCCACCCTGCTATTGTGGCTCCTTGCTCACGTGCTCCGCCCAATGGCGCCCCGCAGGATCGGGCAAGGCAATGCGAGGGGGCCAACAGGACGTGTCCTGCCTGACGACATCCCCGTACAAACCGGGAGCCTCCCTTCCCGTCCGTCTCCCACAGCCCCACCATGACAGCCTCCCGCCCAGCACCTGCCGCGAGCAGCCAGGCGGCCGCACCTTGCGCTTGCCAGCCGGATCCAACGAAACATCCGCCGACGGCGCGGAACACAAGGGTGCGTCCATCCTGCGTTCCTCCATCGCTGGGACAGGCGCGCTAAGTGCCGCACGGGAGGACGCGGGCTGTGAAAGCCATAAACTTTTTATCTGTAAAGCCCTAGGGTTAGCGGCCAGCCACACGAAATTTCCCTTTTTGCAGAGTCGGGAGCGTCACCTTCAACTTCCTAAGCTCACTACACAAAGACGTCAAGCAGCTCCATCTGGAAAAAGTCTGGCCTGAAGTCTCTCGAGCTTTTAACCTACAGGTTGGCCTCACCGACCTGTACAAACTGCTCTGTGCGGCAAGCAAGCAGCGGCACCGGCATTAGAATAGCTGTGTATGAGCGGGTTTGGGGCTGTCCAGCTCCAGCTTGCCAGCCGACTGGCAGAAGCCTGACTGTGGCAAACCGTGCTGCATGTGCCTGCACAGCAGGAAGCACAGGCATTGCTGCTGGCACGCCTCTTAGGAGGTACACAGTTGTGGTAAAGTAACCTTGTGCTGTTGGGCAAACCAACACCTTGGCAGCTCTTGGAGTGATGAACTTTCTTCTGTGTCCTATTAGCACCCGCATGGTGTGCCCAGCAGCATGCGTTTGCCTCACCAGCTTTGCAGGCCAACACACATACTTGCTTTGCGGGGCTGGGGGCGTAGACAAGAGAAATAGCGGACATGCAAGAGCGTCCCTTCTCACAACCGGTCTGTTCCTGTTCTAGACTGAAATGCGGCACGACCATGAGGAAAAGCATGCCCAAAAAGCCATGCACTAATGCGCAAACGCGGTGACTGCAGAAACACACCGCGACAGAGAATGCTCACATGACGAGACACTGTAAAACATGCGCAGGTTGTCCACACAGCAGGCTTGCTGTTGCCTGCATGCCTCTTCAGTGCGCCACAGCAAACCTCACAGGCCTTGATGTATGTTCCAACGATGCCTCGCATGTGACATGCTCACATGCCCGGGCCGCCGGCCAGAAACCACACAGACCGATCAAATCCCAATGCTACACCGGGGCCGACCCGCAGCGCTCTCCTGCAGCCACCGGCTGGGCGGTGCTCCGAGCAGACCCAGACTGCACGGAGCCCCGCCTCAGGCCCCTGCAGGCACACACCATGCACACAGACCCTGCAAAGCCAGAGCAGTCACACGCGATGCGATTCTCCAACGGGCGCGTCAGTGGACACTGACCCCACACGACCCCCGCGCCCTTTGTTGCTCCGCACAGATGTTACACACTCCGGCACACACTGAGGGCCAGAGCGCTCAGCCGCCCGCGCACGCGTGGCCGGCGCCACCCAGGCGTCACAGCGTCGGCCCCAGCGCCTTTATCGCAACGGTGCGCTCGTCCTTGTAGCGCGCGCGCCCGCTGATGACCAGCATGATCGCCTCGGCCAGCCGGTCCTGCGCGTGGGCGGTCACACTCAGGCTAAAGCGTACAGTCTCACGCAGTCCTTGCGAGTGCCGAGCTTCAGCCGGCCATGCAGATGTCTGCCTGCAGGGCGAGGGCGCTGGGTGATACGGCCTACAGACACTCGGTCCATACAAGCATCACAGCGAGACCTGGACACTCGCCAGGGTGCGCTGTCCTCATGAGGCATTCTATCCTCTGACTGTATTGCATGCCGCGCCATTCCAGCCATGGCAGGCCCTTAAACTGATCTGCCTGGCCTGCATGAACCAGCGCAAATCCCCATGCTCACGGCGCCACCCGCGGCGCGTGGAGGCCCCGGCGCCTGCCGCGCGCGCGCCGCGCACCTTGAGCACGGGCTTGGACAGGAAGCCGTCCATGCCGGCGGCGAGGCACTCGTCGCGGTCGCGGTCGCTCGCGTTGGCCGTCATGGCCACGATCGGCAGCGCCATGCCCGCGCGCCGGATCACCTGCGCCGCAGGCACCCGCCAGACCCTCTCACCCCGCCGCCCGCGCAGTCTATCTTTGCTTCCGGACGCAGAGGCTGCTGCGTGTGTGTTATCTACAGCTTCGGTGACGCAGGCTTTCGAGACACATGAGCTTGCAGGCGTCAGTGCCAGCCAGCGCATGTCAGCCGGAGCCGGCCTCGGCGTAGCTGACCCAGCCGCGCGCGTGTGAGCGCCACGGCGAAGCAGGCCCGGCGCGCACACTGGCGAGCACGTGTCCTTTTCAGCCGCGTCGGACTGACACTCCTTGTCAGCCGTAAATGCAATCCCGGCTTGAGCTCTGCACCGCTGAACGCGTGCTTGCCCGCTGACAAGCACGCGCAGGGGCCGCGCGGCGGCGGGGGCCGCGCCTGCGTCGCCTCCACGCCGCCCATGAGCGGCATGGACATGTCCATGAGCACGACGTCGAACTGGCGGCCGTCGGGCGCGCCGGCCGCCACGCGCTGCACGGCCTCCTGCCCGTTGGCGGCCACCTCGCAGCGCAGGCCCAGGCTGGTGAGCATCTTCTTGGCCACGGTCTGGTTGATCAGGTTGTCCTCCGCCAGCAGCACGCGCCGGCCCTGCGCGCGGCCGGGGCAGTGTTAGGGTAGGACAAGCGATCAGCATCCTATTCGCCACCATTTGCTTGATCAGGTTGTCCTCCGCCAGCAGCCGCAGGCCGCCACAGGCGCGGCAAAGCCACGGCGGCTCCCCGCCCGTGCGACGGTGGGCGCGCGCCTGCAGCATGGACGTGTCCAGCTTGCGCCGCCGCATCTCCATGCTGGGCCGCATGGACGTCGGCCGGCGGCCGGAGCCGCCCTCGCCTGCGGGCGCGCCCCAGCGGCCGCCCGCTGCCGCCGCCCCGCCCAGCGCGCCCCGGCCCTGCGCGCCGGCGGACGCGCCGCCCAGCAGGCAGCGCTCCATCATTGCCGGCACGCGGTCGCCCTGCCCGGCCGCGCCCGCCTGCGCGTGCGACCGCGCCGTGAGTACGGCGCTGCAAGCGGGGCATTTCGCCCTGCCCCGGCCGGCCGCGCCCGGACGGCGCAGGCGCGCGCACGTCCCCATGCAGCATACGCCTCAGAAAACAACCCTTTTGGAAACCACCCACCATCCTGGGTTGACTAACACCATGTGTGCAGCAACGCAGGCGAGGCAGCAAGTGAGGCGTCTCGCGAAGGGCTCACATCCGGCGGGCTGCTGCCGGCTGGACACCAGCTCAGGAGTGGGTCCTCCGGCAAGGGCGGGGCGCCCACCGCGCCGTGGCACTCCTCGCCCAGGCCCAACACGGCGTCCATGCCGCGCGGCGACTCGCGCGGCCGCTCGCGCTCCTGGCTGCGCCGCAGCGCCTGGCGCACCTCCTGGCTGTACTGCTGCACCTGCGCGCGCGGGCGCGCGTCAGCCTGCGGCTGGCCGACCGCGCCGTCCGCGCGGCGCCGCCGACAGAGGCACAGAAAGCTCCGGGCCGTCATCCGCGCGTGTCCTTTGACGGTGCCCGCTGCCAGTACTTAACATTATGCCTAGAGCAGCACCAGGGTCACCGCACAGGTATACCTGAGGGTTGAGCGGCAACTTTGCCGCACAATCTGCAGCAGCGCCCCCCGCGAGCAGCCAGGGAGGCACCTGCTCGCTGCTGCGGCGCCCCGCCGGGTTGAGCGCGTCGAACGACAGCAGCGCGCGCGCCTCGCACGCACTCGCCGCCCCTCGCTGCCCGCCTGCTCGGCCGAGTGCATGTCAAGCATTGCCCTAAACATCACCCCAAGTGCAAGATACACATAAGTTCGTCTACCTCTAGCAGCATAGCCCAACACACGCCAGCGGCACGTCACAAAGCGCAACACACACTGCCTCAAGCTTGCTGTTCTCCATATCGTTTTGTAGCAAAGCACTTAAGCCCGCGCGCCTTTAGCGCCCGACGTACAAGCCTGCGCTGACAGCAGCAACAGCCCCGGCCCCACTGCCTCTGAGCATGACAATGACACAGCTCGCGGTCGGCCGGGCCGGGCCGCACCCGCAGCGCAGGCGCCGCCGCCGCCGCGCGCGCCCGCCAGCTCCTGCGGCGCGCCGGGGTCGGCGCCGCCGCGGCCCGCCGCCGGCTCACCCAGGCCGCGCGGCCGGTCCGGCGCAGACGCGCGGCGCTGGCTGGCGCCTGGCGCTGCCAGGTCGTCCAGCCGCGCCGCCGACAGAGCGGCGGGGCTGGACGATGCCAGCCGGGGCGAGTAGCCGCCCTCCGAGGACGCCTGCGCGCGCACGGACGGACCGCGGTGGGCGCGCCGCCGAGGGCTTGGGCGGGGCTCTGGCGCCGGCCTGACAGGCGTGCCAGGGTTGTTGAGGCACTTACATGGCCTGCGGTACCATCCTCGTCACGCCGAACTGCACTTTGGTTGACAAACACAACAAACACAACAATGAGTGCGGCTTCACGACCATAGAAGTGTACGCGTGGCAACCCATCTGCGTGCGCCGCCCAGGCATGCCTGGCCCTGTCGCTGACAGAAAGCCCGTACAACAAACCTGATCCTAGGCAGGGCAACGCAACAAGTCCACACGGCGCACGCCACTCGTGCGGCTGACAGGCAAATTTGCACCAGCCGGGCGCGCGCGCACCCGCACGGGCTCGGAAACGTCGCCCTGGCTGCTGCAGCGTGGCAGGCCGGCCGCGCCCGGGTGGAAGCGCCGGAAGCCGTGCGCGCGCGAGGTGGCCGCGCGCGTGCGCCGCGCGCCCTCCTCCGCGCCGCAGCCGGCGGTCACGTGGCCGTCGGTGTACGCGTCG
>JAABUP010011308.1_pt1 | contig 10211 bp, 14 predicted proteins | sample 5559201 | NCBI WGS metagenome assembly JAABUP01 (sample SAMN10711887, study PRJNA513373) | rock metagenome | isolation source: Antarctica rocks | place: Antarctica | reverse complement strand
GTCATCAGACACAGCGTCATACTGACCAGCTTGGATCCTTTGGAGCAGTGGCTGTACACCCAACCTGGCATGCTGCCTGCCTTGGATTATGACAAGATCAAGTTGGATCTTCAGGTAGCTCATTCACTCACTTCCTTGGTGATGCCGAGGCGTCAATGTGCATATGTGTTTGCTGTCATGCAGGCAGGCTTGTTCTTTCACCCACTCACCACCTTCTCCAGTTGCTCGTTCACGCAGACGCTCATCCAATTATTCACTCATTTACTCACTCATTCACTCACTCACGTTCACTCACTCACTCGCTCACTCGCTCACTCACTCACTCACTCACTCACTCACTCACTCACTCACCCACTCACTCACTCACAGCATGAGTATAGACTGCTTCAGAAGCACACAGTGCATGTCAACACTGTCACAGCACATTCTGCCAGAGCTTCAGGGTTGAAACCAAAGGCATCTCGCAGTCAAGACAGGTAGCAAAGCATTTTGGCACAATGCTGACACATCAGTTGTGAGCTTCTTGGTTGCTGCACAGGGTGGAGATCCTGGCCTGGCGGCAGCATTGCTGCAAGCCCTGCGATGGCGACTGGATAAGGCAATCTCTGCCACTGACAGGTGTCAAGTGCTGTCTGGCTACATCCAGCGCGACATATTGCTCTTAAGGTCAGTCCTCCTTGCTAGCTTATCTTTGGCGCTTGCATTTGGGTTCAACCATGGCATTAGACTGCTGCCATGGTATCTTTGACTGCTGCGCTTGTGTGCTGTTGTCTTTGTTGCCTGCAAGATGTGTGGCTCATGCTGTCACCAAAATTGCCACAAACACTATTTTCCGTGATGTTCTGCTCAATTGGCACAGATGAGGACTGGTAATCACCTGCATCCGCATCCGCCCATAGGTAATTTGAGACTCACGTTCAATGTCGCAGCAAGGAGGTGTGTCCTCATCAGCTTGCATTGTTTGACTGGGGCTCCACTACACAAGCCACACATGCAGGCAATCCTGTGAAGAGCATCCGTGGACGAGACACGGCGCCGAGGCATCGAGCAAGGCTGCAAGCGAGCAATGGGCCTGTCTGCTGAGTGTGCTAGCCGGAATGCACACTGGGCGTGCATACCTGTGCAGTGCTGCAAGCATGGTGGTGCAGCAACTGTGCCTTTGGGTGACAGCTGCCCATGACCTGCACCACAGCAATGTAAGCGCTCTGCCTCCTATTTTGTGCAGCCCAGATTCGTGCCAAGCTTCTGCCGGCAATGCTCACGTCATTCACACACACATGACTGCTGCCAGTTGCAGATCCCTTCAGCATGAAATGTAGTGCACCAGTTCCTTTCTCTGCCAAGCAATTTGAAGTGTTGAGCGTGTGTGTGCTGGTTATGTGTCAAGCCCGTAGGTAGCTGATATAGATCTTGGGCTGATGCCAATGTCAGCACCATTTATGTGCAGCAAAATGCTTTGGCACCCTGCATACTGAAATGCCTCATTGCAGGATAATCGAGCTGTACTCATCAATCCTGATGTTTCAATGCATCTGAGTTTGCCATGACACACACTTGACTCATCTTGAGACAAAAAAACTCCAAATCATCTGGTAGGCTGTCAATTATGTGAACGCATGCATTATGTGTACAGCGTCAAGTTCATACAGTTGCAGTGATGAATGTCAAGGAACGCAACTGACAGCAACAGCGCTTGTGTGCAGGACTCACAAGGCAAGGGCTTGCAGGGACATGCTCTTGAGGCGCTGCAAAGACTGAGTACAAGGTGAGATCCTCCTGTGGCACACTGCAGTAGCCCTGGCCAAAGCTATCATCCTGACTTCACAAGAAAAGAATAAACACAAATACTTTTCCCCCCAATTTCTGTCAAAGGTTCATCAAATGTTTCAAAAGCTTTGCTTTTTGCAGTCACATGACATCCATCAAATAGTGCCATGTGCTTGTTCATGCTTCTAGGGTCCTTCTGAGAATCTAAGCGTGGAGTATTTGCGATGGGCTATGTTACTCTGGGACACACAAGTCACCTTTAGACTGTTCACGCTTCTCGCCACTCAGTCTGAAGGAAAAATCTGTGTCCCAGAGTGACATAGCCCATCACAAATGCTCCATGCTTAGATTCTCAGAAGAACTACGTGATTTTGCACGCCCTGGTAGTAGCTGCTTCGCTGGCTTCTACACCATCAGTGAGGCATTGAAACAAGTCTGATCTGTCTTATGGCTCCATGAGTGACATCTACAGGCTTGACTGTCAGGCCATAACCACCATCTCTACCAGTTGCCTTCAGAAGAGCACATGCAACACTTGACAAATGTGTGGCATGCGCTCTGCATCCTGCTGACACAGCATGCCACTTCAAGGCTATAACACATATGATAAGGAGGAATAACACATAACACAAGGAGGAATGGCCCTTATCAGCAGACAGCTGTTTTGTCATGAGCAGTGTTGCATGGTTGCAGGCACCAGGTACGGCCCATCATGGTGGAGCAGGGTGTGGTCAGATGGCTGGTGGGTCAGCTCACTTATCTGGATGCAATCCCTGTGCCGACCCTGGAGTGCTGTGGTGCCTTGCTCATGAACCTGACCCTGTCCAAGGCAGGCCGTCATGAGTGTGAACAGGTCAGTTGTGCTCATTTTGTTATGTCCCTGTAAGGGAGTTTCTTCTTGTTGACGCCCCCTTCTGTTGGCGTGCTGTGATATGACTGGTGAGGACATGGAAGCTGGTAGTGCTGCTGTTGCATAGAGTTGCTTAGCCAACTGATCAAGACTTTGAAAGTGTGCTGCCTAGTCATGGGTTCAAGGTGTTGGCCAAGGTGCATGCACTGTTATATGCCTGCAGATCTCACCGCAAATTTTTCATCTGGGCTGCACAGCCAATGTCAAAGGTGATGCATAAAGTAGTGGTCTTGCTATTGTCTCCAGAATGCGCATTTGTGAAGCTTGTTGCCACAAAGGCTGCATGCTAATCTTGCAGCGGCGCAATACATTACATGCCATGTACAAGTTGTGTGCTGTTTTGTGCGCAGTTGGATGTTCTGGTTCCACTGGAGAATCTTTTAGAGCATGAGAGCGTGAGGGTGCAGACCTATGCAAATGCAAGCCTATACTCCCTGTTGCGAGAGCCTGCCATCAGGTTGGCACGTTACATTCACCCTGGCAGTATTGTTTAGGCAAGCTAGCCTGTTGAGGAAAGCTTACCCTCAAATTTATGTGGTTCTGGCATTTGCATCGTGGCTGTGCTTTGAAAATGGAAAAAGATCAAGTGAGCAAGCTGCAGACGGCTTTTATCATCATGTGCAAGCTCCTGTCAGGGGGATGATCTGATCATAAAATGTGTTCCTATTTTGAGAACCTTGAAGCACATTGTACTTACCACAGTGAAATCAGGCGCATGAGGAGAGTGCTGCACACGTACAAACATCAGTGGCACTTCAGATGCTGTCAGTCAATCATGCAGTTTGTGGCTATAGGGAAGCAGCCAGAGAGAAAGGAGTAGATGACTTCCTACACCATGTGAAGCAACAGGCCAGTCCTGTCATTGGCAGGCAAATAGACTGTGTCCTGCAGCACTGGCACGACTTGGATGCTGGCAAGGCTGCTCCTGAACAGGGTCTTGATCAGTTGGATGACCTCGATGATGATCTCGATGATGATCCCCGTGATGCTCATAGTCATCTGGGGACTGGACTGGACGAAGCAGAGACAGTGCACTCATGGGGTACTGACGCATAAGCACCATGTGATGCTGCATGTGTCTGGCAGTTGCGTCTAGTAATGCATCAGTCATTGGCCATGAGTTTTGAACACTGTCCTCTGTTTACAGAGTTGCCCTCTGGCTACTAATTGTGTCCTCTGTCAACAAAGTTTGCCCTCTGATGACAGAGTTTGCCCTCTGTCTCTCAAGTTTGTCCTAGCATCTGTGTTGTAGACCATGCAGCAGCTTGATGTCTGATGTGCCAAGCTATCAGTGCTTTTGACCCTTTTGGTAAGCTTTCTGACAACACCACTTCCTGCTTTGCCTCTAATTGCCAGGCATGTGTGCAGATCAACTGCATGGCGAGCAGCTCCTGTGCAGTCAGTACGTTCAAGAAGGGGCTCCAGTTGCATCGCCCACTGAGCAGTTGGCAGAGCAAACAGCGAGGATGAGTGGCATTAGCACCAAAGACTTGGCTGCTGCACTAAACCCATCCACTACAGAAAGCCTTGACACAGGTCAGCAGCTGCAACTTGTTAGTGCCATAGCATGCAGCTATCATATTGTTTTTTGCCTTGTGTGCAATATCAGCTTGGAATGCATGCGGTGCGCTTGTGTCCACTGTGCTTGCTCAGCATGAGCCAAGTGCCTGCATACTTGTCTCATGTGTCAGGATGTTTGGCACAAACCATCTCTTGTTGCTATGCATTACGCAATCTCCCATGGTCAGTCCTGTGTGTGACTTCATAGGAGATAATCAGCATGTCAAGGGAGCAGGGCAGATGCAGGAGCAGGACATGCCAGCAGAAAGGCCAAAGATTGCAAACAACACAGTCGCTGGCAACCTTTCTACACTGCTGCCAAAGCTAATTCCAGCTGCTAAGCAACAAGAGTATATTGCAGCTTTTGGGTCTCAGACAAAATTGCCCAGGACACCGCTTTTATCAGGCTACAAGTGATGCAGCGTATGTGTTAGCCTCTTGGTATTGCTCATCAAATGCGCAACATGCTTGATGCTTCACAAGATCTGATAGATGGCTTCTTTTTCCTGTCCTAGATTCATGCATAGACATATACCTGTCAGAGTCACTGCTGTCGACTCAGCTTGCCAGACATGGCGTATTTCAGTTCGACTTTGCGTCAATCCTTCTTACGCTGCACCCTGAAGTAGCAGCACGGTGACATTGTGACTTCTGTCTGCAGTGTACTACAGTCCTCCTCTGTGCTCCTACTAGGTACAGTCCTCCTCTGTGCTCACAAGCCCATATGACAACCCACATGATGTACTTGAACCGTGTAATGACCGTCGATGATCAAGTCTGTGATGTTCTTTGGGATGTTGACAGTGACTGTCATTCAATGTCGGACAATGTCATGTACATGCAGCTATGTAGTAACAATATTGGTATGCTTTTGTGGCTGAATTGAGGAGGCCAGGCAAGTACCTGTCCGTTTGCTTGCGGCCCTCGCCGCGAACATTCAGCTTGCAAGCATGGCCTTGATTTTGCCAAAATGCCTGAGGAAGGGTCCGCCCGCCGCTGACCGCCGATTGTGCAACTGCCGTGTTGAACACGGACGGAAAGCATGACCTCACAAATCTGACCCGAATGCAGCTGACCAGAATGTGACTGATCAGTATGTGCTACCGCTGATCACCGCAGGTCGCCGCTCGCAAAGCATGAGTCCTGTACCGTACACTATTGTTGATTCTCGACCAAGTCCTTCGGCGGTCTTGCGAAGCTTCAACGTATCCTCCGTTTCAGCACGGCCTATCCTCTATCTGGACTTAGAAGGCATCAGTTTATGCAGACACGGGTCTATCTCCATCATGCAAGTGTATCAGAGCCAAGAGGACCATGTATATTTGATAGACGTGCACACTTTGGGAGCTGCCGCCTTCAGTACAACAGCAACGGACGGTGTCACAACGCTGAAGAGCGTTTTAGAGAATCCTTCCATTCCCAAAGCTTTCTTTGATGTCCGCAATGATTCTGATGCGCTTTATAACCTCTACAGCGTATTCATGCGTGGAGTGGTGGATGTGCAACTGATGGAGCTGCGGACGCGAACCGGGTCCAGAAGGCTGCTCAATGGCCTTGCTCGCTGCTTGGAGGGGTACTTCAAATCAGCACGAAGGATTGTGGAGGCCTCAGAGTGGAATGAAGCCAAGCAGGCTGGTCTGCGGCTGTTTGCTCCTGAACGAGGTGGCTCCTACGAGGTTTTCAATGCAAGGCCTATGAGACAAGCGATCGTGGACTACTGCATCCAGGACGTCACGTTTCTCCCAGATCTGTATGATCTGTATGCACAGGGTCTTACCCCTGTTTGGAAAAGGAGGCTCGATGCAGAAGCCCTGAGAAGGGTGGCAGTGTGTCAACAGTCAAACTATTTGCCACAGGGCAGGCACAAGGTGCTGGCACCAACTTTCATGTGAAGTCGAATGAGGACGCCTTCTGCATACCATTGTGCAGACTGCTATCACAGCTTTTATACACTGATGGTCACAAGCTTTTCCAAGAGACACATCACCACATGACCAAGTGCAAGGACATCAATTCAACAATGAATTTGCTTTTGTACAGTTACTTTTAACAATTTTGCAGCTGCAAAGCCCAGGTTGTCCTTGCCTAGAAGATTGATGTGGGCTGTGAGCACTGTCTTTACCAGGCCTATAGGCCTTGCTAGGCTTGGCAGCACAATGAACATGTGCTTGCTGTGTTATTATACATTTAGAGACTGCTTCTTCAGCTGGAGTGAGTGCTAAATTTCGAGTCATACTTGTGGACATGTGAGGGGCAAAGTAGTTTAAAGAAGTGCCTCAAGAAAGCTGTGAAGCGGTAATGATAAGGCACTGCTGAATGTTGACAGGTGACATACGGTATGAAGAATATCTTGGCAAATGTGCGTGGGAGCATTGGGGTTATCCCAGTAGATATTTAGGGTTTAAACCTAAATCCAGTCATAACCTAAACTCATCATCGAAGCAGGGCTTGACCTGGGGTTTGACGTTGTGAAGTGGTTGACAGAAGCTCACCTTTGTTACCTTATCATCCAGCATCACATGAACATTACACTTGTCTTTAGAAGCAGGGTGGCTGTTTGATGGTATGTTTGCAAGCTTCCTCAAGGCTGGCCGTGTACCCTGTAAGTGCTTGTAGCATGTGCAGCCTTCATTTGTAAGCTCTGGAGTTCTGGGTACCAACCTTGATCAAGTCTGCAAAGTGCTGCAATAACTGTGAACAAGCAAAGTTACATTGTTTGCCTTTGCTTCAGTACTGTTTGTCACTCCCCATGCATATGATATAGGCAGAAAGCATTTGGTCTTGCTGTTGAGCTTGACATCAGCTGCACATATGACCGAAGCCAGTGCTCCACAAGAGATACACAGTGCAGGAACCACACATGATGGACAACAGAAGGTTTAGGCTTTTCAGCACTGATGATGGGAGCCTCAAAGGCAGCAGCCCAGAGCAAATGTGATGGAGTGCCTACTCAAGCACAGCGTCTCTCAGCCCTGATCTGCTATGAGTTTGCGTGGCCAGAAGCCAATGTCATCCATGTGTGGCCCTGCACTATCAAACCTCAGCACTTTGAGTGTGGCATGCATTGCAGCAGGACATCCCAAAACTTCTGCCAAATCCATAAACCTCACCATATCAACCTCACCGTCAACCTCACCATATCAATGAATGCTTCTTGCATGTCTGGCTCACAGTGTGGCAAGTGAGCTTCAGCAGATTGTCCAGGGCGGCACAGACTGTGCACTTAGCACACTCAGTGCTGTCTGGAGAAACAGTGTGAGTCTCCTCAGCAGTGTGTGTCTCCACAGCAGGCATGGATCATGCTTATGTACACACTGCTCCCAGGCATGCACAAAGGTACGGCACACCGTTCTCAGCATAATCTTTGCTATCAAGCTCAAGCTCTAGCGTGTGAGCCTTACCCACTCTTTCCAAATACCAAAGAGATGTACAAAGGGCAAAGGCTGAGACCTCTGGACAGATGCCTTTGGTAACTGCAACATCACGATGTACTGTAAGGGCACAGATGTGGTACAACATGTGCACCAGCATGCCTCAGAACCACAACTGCTGCTGCTTTGTGACACGCTGATAACAAATTGCCAAGGGGTCTGAACTGTAGCTGTCTGTAGAACTGTCTTTCCTTGGAGTGTACAATGTTGTAAATGCTTAACACCCGCTGACACAAAGTTGACTGTGAGATTTTGTAGGCTATAATGCTGTGCTGTAGGCTCAGCATTTAGTATCAGATGGTTGTGTAGCAGGGTATAATGAGTTAAGGGGTATCTTATGCGCAATGTGATATTTTGCCGCACAACAGGTTGTCACGTACTTTGCAGGACTGGAGAACCTTCTGATGACAGTGCCAGGGCTGGACTTGGCAACAAATGAACAAGCCAGCCTGAAGGGCAAACCAGACCTTGAAAGTACTTCAGTTGGGAATGGACAATGCCTTCTCTACCTCACACACTGAGCGCTGTATCACAACAACACGGTGAGCAATGCATCACAACAGTGTACATAGGCCTACGCTTGTTACATGGGGTAATGCCAGCAATGTTTTGTGCTTATGGCCCAGATGTGCTCTCGCCTCCAATGGCGTTGCTTTACTTTGCTAAGGTAATAGCCTAGCATTGCAGCCCTCAGGGTTCAAGATACAACTGCAGTCGTCTTTCCAGCTAGCCTTGGCATGAGCAACAACTGGGGCGCAAGCAATTGCAGCAGCTACTTTTGCAAAAATTGCTGCCAGCAGTAGCTACTATAGTCATGCCTGGCTGTACATAGCATTTCTGCTGATGAGGCAGTGCTGAATGACTGTTGTCACAATTGCGTTATGACGGGACGTGATTGACACCGCCCATGTGGGCCCATGGCCAGCAACGGTATCTGCAAGATCCATGTCACCCTTATTAGACAAAGCAGGCAGAGGTCTCAACAAGCCCTTGAAAGCAAGGAGCGCAGATGCATCCATAAAATGGTTCTCCACTTGCACAGATAATGCAAGGCTGGGTAGTCACGACCTCAACCCTGAGAGGCCGTGTGGCACGATGAAGACACAAGAAAACCAATGTGTAGCATGTGACAAAATCTGTAGTTTGCAGCTGCATGGCAAACACTGACATCATAAACCTCAAAGCACTGGTGTAAGCCTGTGCTAGTGTCCTGAGCATCTCCACATGTAAATGTAAATGACACTGTGCTTCAAATGAAGGTTGCTTTGCTAGTAAACTGTCAAGGCAATGACTTTGTCAAATTACTTAAGGCAGCAGCTGCTCATCCTGTGCAGTTACTGGCAAGAGCTCAACTTGATCATTGCAGTTATACAAAATGACTTGAAACACATATTGATCCTGCAAGTTGGCTGGCACCTCCAATGACATGGTCAGAGGGGTGCTGGCCTGTGTGCTGACCATGGACAGTTTTCCGGCAGGAAAATCAGCCTTGACCAAGACCCATTCACCATTTCCCCATTGAAATGCTGGACAAGACAACTTCTGGCCTTTGACGTATTGTCCATCATTCTTGCCCCAGCCATAGGTGGTTGAGGCAGCATAATTGTATTGACCGTCAAGAGCAAGGTCTGCCCCAACCCCCACAAACATCCAGGAGCTGGCTTGGTGAATCTTGCACTTCAAGAAACAAACACTGCCTAATGATGAGCTTGTGACCAAATTCCTGCAGCTTATGCCAGCTGTGATTCCTTTTGCTTGTTGTCCATTGTCCATAAATTGCACCCCTGAGCCTGCTTGCTCAAACTTAACACACCGGAAAGCGGCACCACCAGAATAGCCCATGAACTCCTCTAACAAGAGGAACTTGACCAGGTCCATGTAGGCATGCTTTTTGCATGGATCAACCTCTGGAAGTGCTGCAATAGCTTCTGCACTGCTGAGAAGGTTTCTGGACCGCAGATAGAACAGGATCTGCTGGAAGCAGTAGGGGTCAAAGTCCAGAAAGATGCGACCCTGGTCATCACGATCAAGGCGCTGCTCCCAGCGTCCATTAAACATTGCAGCTAGGCCTGAATTTTCAGCCTGAGTGCACACAAATCTGCTTTGTTTGTTGTTCTGGTCACAGGAATCATATCATGACCTGCTTGTACCGCATCGCAATGACGAAGCAAACAGCAAGCAAGTGTCAGAATATCTGGACAGTGCACATGCATGGCATTACGTGCACACACAAGGGATCCTCTGAGCGCTTGATAATACATACTGCACTGGCAAGACTAGATCCCAAACATTTGATTTAAATGACAGAAATTTATAGAAGCCTGCAGCTTAGAATTCCATGCATATCATACTGTGGATACAGCAGACCATGAACGGCTGGTACAAGGGTGAATCACCTATTGTACTACCTAGTGTGCTAGCACCTATTTAAAGAACGGGTGGCTAACAATATTACCTACAGAAGAATGTAAAGAGTTTAGAAAAGGTTCTGGTTGCAGTCCCATCCAAAGAACGGTAATTACAAAAGGTAAAAACATAAAAAA
>JAABUP010011306.1_pt1 | contig 10212 bp, 13 predicted proteins | sample 5559201 | NCBI WGS metagenome assembly JAABUP01 (sample SAMN10711887, study PRJNA513373) | rock metagenome | isolation source: Antarctica rocks | place: Antarctica | reverse complement strand
CCGGCATAAGCCACCGCTGGCGCCGGCGCCCGCGCCGCCGCCGCCGCGCCGCCGCCGCTGCCGCTTTTTTTCGCCTCTGAAACATCACTCTGCCCAGAGGGCGCTGTGCCTGCCACCTCTGCCGCATCCCCGCCATTCTGGCTGGCACGCGGCGGGGGCACGGCCGCCGCGCCATCCGTTGCGGCCTCGCGTGCCGCGCCTGTGCCTGTCGCGTCAACTGCGGCGGCAGCGCGCTCCTGGCTCGCTGCCGCTGGCGTGCTTGTATCTGCGCCAGCGGCGCCAGCTGCCGGCGCAGCGGCGCCGGCGGGCGGGGCCGCGCCGGCCGCCTCGTCGTCGGACTCGGCGAACATATCGTCGCCACCGCCGTCGTCGCCGCCGCCGCCGGCTCCCGTGGACGGCCCCGCGCCGGTGCCGCCGACGGGCATGAACAGCGCCGCGGCGCGCGCAAAGTCCTCCCTGCGCACGCGCGCGCCCGTCGGCGATGCCGCCTGACACGCGGTGGCGCTCGCGCTGTGGGTGAGCACTTCGCCGCACAGCAGCGCATCGCTGGTTGCTTGCAGGGTTACATGTGGAAGCAACGTCAGTACACCTGGGCAGGCAGTGTGCACGCGCGGCCAGGCCACTTTCACCAGTGCATTCATGCAGTGGGACGCCGCCCAGCTGCAGACATATTACAGGGCAGGCTGAGATGTAACAGGCTTGGCGCCGCACCTCTCCAGGCTGTAGACGTCCAGCTCGCCGCTGTCCATGAGCGCGCTCGCCGCCTCCGTGACGCGCTCGAACGCGGCCGCGGCCGCCGCGTCCGCCGGCGCCGCAGGCAGCGGCGCGGCTTGCTGCTTGCCTGCGCGGGCGCCCCGCGCATGCGACCGCATGGGGTAGGCAAGAAGTGTGCTGCCGAGGGTGGACGCCAGTAGCATGCAGGCTGCGCTGCCGCATAGCAACCCTGCCTGCTTTTTCAGGCGAGCAAACTGGTGAGCTGCTCGTCCCTTGCATGCGCATCAACCCAAATACTGAGCGTGCAGCCGGTTATGTAAAGGCCTGAGTCCAGTCTCGGCAGGGCAGACGGTGTGCTCGGGCGCGCACCCCGCCGGCCGGCCGCGCGCGTGGGCGCGGGCCGCAGGCGGCGCAGCGCGGCGGTGACCGTCTCGCCCGGCAGCAGCGCGCCCGCCAGCACCGCCTTGAGCTGCGCGGCCGCGGCGCCGCTCAGCTCCGGCGCGGCCTCCGCGGCCGCCATCGCGCGCTCGCGCTCGGCGATCTGGCGGCGCACGCGCTCGCTGACCACCTCCGCTGCGCCGCACGCGCGCGCGGGGCTTGGTCAGCGCCGCGGGAAGGCGCGCACAGCCGGGCATGGCGCTGCCTGCGCCGCGCGCAGCGCCAGGCGCTGCAAAGACAACACTGCGACTGTTTTCTGCAGGGCTGACTGGCGCCCTGGTCGCTGCAGGCGCCGTACGGGCGGCCGGCCGGGATGCCGGTCAGCTCTGCAGCAAACAACCGGCGCCGGCGCCGCGCACCCTCGCCGGAGGCCAGCCACGCGTCGCGCTCCTCCTCGTCCTTCTTCTCCACGTAGTGCCCCTCCTCGTCGAAGAAGCCCTCCGCGCGCTCCTGCTCCAGGTTGAACGGCTCCAGCGCGACGCCGCCGTCCGCGGGCGCCTGCAGCCGCTCCTCCACCGCCTCCAGGTCGGCGTCGCCCACCAGCTCGGTGTCTGCGGCCGGGGCCTCCGTGCGCTCAGCCAGGGCCTCCGTATGCTTGGCCGGCGGCGCCTGCTCGAGTGACCACCATCGGCACGGCTGCGGCAGTGCGCTTGCAGCTGCGCTCGCTCGCTCGCTCGAGCCTCCCCAAGCGTATCTACAGGAGCAGCAGCGAGGCAGCCAGGGAGGTGTGGATGGCGCATACTGCAAAAGCAAGCAGCCCTGGCAGCACACGGAGGCTCTGCGCAGTCTGGGCGCTGGGTGCGCACCCTCGATACGGGTCTGCTTGCGCTGCGCGGCGCGCTTGGTCTGCGCCATGCCGACCAGGCTCTCCTTGACGACGCCGCCCTCATCGGCCTCTATCTCCCCCAGCGACTTGCCCTTTGGCACCTTCTTGACCGCTGCGCACAGAGCGCCCGCGAATCTATGTCAGCGCCTCCTTTCACGTCACACAACAGACTCTTGGCGCAGGCTGTGTACCACTTGGCACTTGCCGCCAGCACACAGGACGCAGCCACGCGCAAGTGAGACCACGCAACTTGAGGCCATGCTGACCTGTGCATGAGGTGCAGAGCAACGCACCGGTGGGGTCCTTCTGCTGCTTCTTTGCTTGCTTGCGGGCCACCTCATCCCGCAGCGCCTGCTGCACGAGGTCACCTGTTGCCAGCGGCCCGCTCTCGGCTTTGCGCTTGGCGCCGATCATCGCACCAGCTGCAGCCCGCCCAGTACGCCAACGTGTCAACACGCTCCAACAAGGGCGGCTATGCTGCTGGAACGGCTGCTTGCTAACTAGTTGTGCACACAGCCCGCCTCCCCCTCTGATGCCTCAGAATCAAGGCTTTTCCCAATTCACTTTGTCCTATTTCACTGAGGAGGCAGCTTGGGACGCAACTTTAAAGAAGTGTTGGAGCCAGAGGAGGCTTGAGACAAGCTCGTAGCACCCCCGTGTATGTGGAAGGCGCTGCGGAGGGTGTGCGTGCTCAGCCCGCTGCTCGCGACGCAGCCGCGCAGCCAGGCGCTGGCGAGGACCGCCATGCCCGCACTCGCCGGCCTGGGCGCCTGCGCGGGCCAGGCGCCCGCGAGCCTGGTTCCGCGCGGCTTCCTGCACAGCCTCCGGCCGTCTGCAGGCCTGGGAGGCGAGCGACCTACGCGTGCATACGCATGGCATTGACCGCGCCGTGATCCTGGTGCATGGTGTGACCCAGCAGGCACGCTGAGCAAGTGCGCAGCCGCAGGGTCGCCGAGCACACCGGCTGCTCCAAGTGCCCGCAACTTTGTCAACCACCTGCTGAAGCGTGGCCATGGTGAGCACCGTCCCGCCCGCTCAGGCACTCAGAGTCTGTGCATCAAATCGGCTGTCCAACACGGCAAGACGGGTGCTTCAGCGACCCCGCGCTTGCTGCCCCGCAGGCAGCGCCCCGCGCAAGCAGGGCAGGCTCATACACAGCTCGAGCAGCAGCAGCGGCCTGCAAGCGAGCACAGGCGGCGGCGGCGGCGGCGGCAGCCTTGCCGGTAGCGGCGGCGGCGGCGGCGGCGGCGGCGGCAGCGGCGGCGCCGGCGGGGGCCTCTGGGGCACGTACCTGCGCCTGCTGGAGACGCAGCCGGTCTGCCGCCCCCGTCCTTCAGCCTTGCACACACCTGCTGCATAGCGCGAGCCTCGCAAGGCGGACACAAACTGCTGTCTGTTTTTCAGCAGGCCAGGCTGTAACTGCAGCACCTGTGCAGCGCGAGCGGCACGAGCCCGCAAAGCACCTCCTGCCTCAGGCCGCCCCAGAGCCTCCGCCCTGGCTCAGGGCCATGCAGCAGCGCTGTGCCATGGCCACGTTGGAGTAGTGTGCCACTGGCAACACACGCAACTGTGCCACTGGCCCCACAGCAGCGTTGTGGACCCGCTGACGCAGGAACTCCTACCTGAATGCCGCAGGTGCTCACCAAGGCGTGGACGGCGGCGCTGCTCAACGCGGTCGGTGACATCCTCGCGCAGACGGCGGTGGAGCGCAATGAGCGCCTGGACCTCAAGCGCCTGGGCATCTTCAGCTTCCTGGTGCGCCGGCCTAGGTCATATGGACTAACCCAGGCACAGGCGGGCGCCCGCGCGCTGTGAGGGTGCCGAGCGGCGGGGCGCGCTGCGCCTCAGCGCGGGCCGCCCGACCTGCTGCATGCCGCATAGCGTGCTGCAGGGCGTGGGGGCCCGTGTTGCTCCTGTGGCGGCATGCTGGCGGGCCGCAGCCGGCGCCGCTGCCTGCATGCACGCGGCTGAAGGTCATACATGCTTCGTTCGGCCTTTCGGTGTGTCTGCTCGCCGTGTACAATACAATGAGGCTTGAAACTTATGCTAAAGTTGGCGCTATGACTGTGACCATGCATGCCGCAGGGCTTTGTGCTCGTCGGCCCCGCGCTGCACTTCTGGTACCAGACGCTGGGCCGCGTTGTGACAGCGACTGGCACGGGGGGTGCGATCTGCCGTCGCCATGTTGCATGTGCTTGACACTCGTCATGCAGCGCGCCTGCGTGCTCACTGTTGCCCCGCCGCCTGACCCGGGGCGCAGCCACGCCCACCACCTCCAGCGCCCGCGCGCGCGCCTAATCAGCCGCAGCATGCATGCATGCCCACTTCTCGCTCGGCAACCCAGTGACTCGCCGCGACCATGCACAGTGGCATCAGCGCGCCTCAACGGCAGCTCTTTAAAGGGCTTCGCGGTCGCGCTGATCGCGGGGGCGTGTCTTGCCGCGCGCGCAGGCGCGGTCCAGCGCATGCTCCTGGACCAGCTGCTGTTCGCGCCGTTCTTCCTGTCCACGTTCATCGCGTCGCTGATGACGCTGGAGGTGCGCCGCGCGCGCGCGGCCGGGCCTTCCTGGTCAGCGCAGGCGGGGCGCACCTCAGCGAGCGGGACATGCCTCAGATCTATGCACGAAGCCTCTTGCGGGAGGGTGCTTTGAAGGCCAGAGCAACCTGACGCCCGCACAAGCACGTGCGTGCGAGCGCGAGGCCTGGTCTGGGCCGGGCGGCGCGAGAACAGGAGCTTCTATCAATCTCAGCTGGGATGCAAACCTCGGTTGCAGACGCGGGGCATGCATGGGGGCGCGCAGGGGCACGCGGGCGGCGTGCAGGCCAAGCTGCGGCAGGACCTGCGCCCGACGCTGGTGGCCAACTGGAAGGTCTGGGTGCCCTTCCAGCTGCTCAACTTCCGCTTCGTGCCGCCCAGCCTGCAGGCGCGCCCCAGCCAGGGTACAGGGCGCTGCCTGGGGGGCGCGGCGGCGCGCGCGCTGCCGGGCCTGCTGCATAGGCCCGCGTCAGACCGCCCGGGCATGAGCCGGCTGCGGGTGCGGTTTTGCTGCGGGTGCGGCCGGTGCGGAGCTCAACATTCGGATCATGCAGGCTCCTGTCTGTTGGGTGCTCGCACTGTGGCATGGCCGCAACTCACATCCATGGTTTTTTGTACCTGAGCGCTGCTGCCTGTCCACGCCATGCATTCACGCACGGCACCGCTGCGGGCAGGTGCTGGCGTCCAACGTGGTGGCGGTCGGCTGGAACACATACATGTCCATGGCCAGCCACTCTGCGGTTGCGCCGGCATGAGCCTGGCCGGCGTGTTTGCGTGCTCCAGCACCCACACTAAGTCAGCGGTGACTGCATGCTCGGCGTGAAGCCGTCCCCGCCTGTCGCTAAGCCGCCCTGCCCGCACGAGGCCCGGCGTGGCACGTCCCTGCCAGGCGCTTGCGCGCTTTCTGCTTGAGCAGCACCTGCGCTGCCCAGTCCTGTGCACTGGAAGTCTGTGGGTGCTGGCCCGTGGCTCGTGCTGCAGGGCCCGCACGCATGCAGTAGGGCCTGCTGGCACCGCCGTCACGCTCCGGGCAGGGGCCGCCTGGTCTGCCGGTTTGAGGTGTCCTGGGGCACATTGGTGTCCTGGGGCACATCGGTGTCCGCTTCTGACTGGATATAATATGTCTTGCAGAGTGTCAATACGTGCATACCGGCATCATTACAGGGTCGAGCAACTGTGCGCAACTGTGCACTTCCTTCTCTTCCCGCTCACGCAGCCTACTTTGGCTCCCAAACATGAATTGCAAACCAGGAGCGCTCGTTCGCAGCTCCCTGCTCAAGTCGCGGAAAGTCTCCGTGAACTAGATGCCACCAGTTGACCCCTAGCGCACTAGCTGATTGTGGGTGCCAGTCTCTGACTCGCAGATGGCTGCATCACCTGCATCAAAGTGAACCTCTGCAGGGCACGCTCGGCCGACCAATGGCGGCACCGGTCGAGCAGGCGCGGCAGGCCGCCGTCGAGCGCTTGGTGTCGCGCCTGGCGCAGGACCTGCGCGCCAATGCCGGCATCGATATGTCGGCCCGCCTGCAGCAGTCCTCCGCGACCGTCCTGGCGCGCCCGAGCCACACCGGCACGGAGGAGCGCTGGGCGCAGGTGCATGCGCCATCATGATGTCTGATCTTGGGCGGCGGCGGCGGCGCACCCGTGTCGCCAATCCACATGTGAAGCGAGCCTGCACTGTGGCGGATGTACGCTATGCTGCCGTGGGCGTGCCGCCGCTGCTGGCCTTCTACCGGGGCGACTCGGCAGCAGTCTGAGCGGTGTGCTCCCGCGCAGGAAGCGGAGCGGGCAAAGGCGGCGATGGTGGCGCGCAGCCAGGCGCCCAAGCAGTTTGCACAGCGCTGCGAGGACCTGCGCCTGAGCGGGTGCGCACGCGGCGCAAGCCTGCCGCTCCGCCCGGGCAGGGGGCGTCGCTGCTCGCATGCTGTGACGCGCAGCGCGCGCTGCCAAGCGCAGGGCCACCGGGATGGACGAGCTGCTCATCACGCTGGACAACATAGCGGGCAACGCGGCGACGCGCGCCGCGCTGTCGTGCGCCGAGGGCAGCTCGCTCGCGGCGTGCCGGGCGCCGTCGGGCGCCGCGCCGCCCACGCCAGGTGCGACACAAACCTGTGGCGTGTTCGCTGCAGAACCCCTCGTGCCAAGCTTGGGGTCTGCTTTTCTGCTGGTACTCCATACGCTGAAGCATACCGGGGCCCACTCACGCCGAGCTCACGCCCGCTGTGCTGCCCCGCGGCTGCCAGGCGCCCACGCGCCAAACGGCAGCGCCGCCGCGCCGCGGCCGCGGCCGCCCGACGGACGCGCGGCCGCGGCGCCTGACCGCAGCGGCAGCGCTGGCGCGCACGCCGCGCCCGTCGGCGCGCAGTGGGCCGCGGCGGGCCACGCGCACGGCGCTCCAGAGCCGCAGCAGGACAGCGGCGGCGGCAGCGGCGGCGGCGGGCTGCAGCGCTGGGCATCCGACCACCGCAACACGCTGTACGGCCAGGCACGCTCGGCCGCGCTGGAACGGCAATATCAGCACCGTCGTCAGATCTGCGTCCAGCAGACATAGATTATGTTGGCTTCTGGGGCGCTGTACGGCCAGGCACGCTCGGCCGCTGCCGGCTAGCGAGATCAGCACCAATGTTAGACCCGCACCCGGCAGACACGGATCACCCTGGCGTCTGGCGCGCAGACCGACCTGAACTCGCCCTTCAAGCGCGGGCCGGCGTACTGGAAGGTGCCGAGCGCCATGGAGCGGCCGGGCAGCGCCGCGCCGGACGCGTTCGCGGTGCCGCCGCCGCCGCCGGTCGGCGACCTGTTCGACTTTGCGGGCGGCGGCGAGCCGGCGCCGGCGCCGGCCACGCCCGGCGCGGCGCCGCCGCCGCGGCCGCCCGAGTGGGAGCGCGGGCGGCCGTTCCTGAGCGGCGAGTTCCTGGTGCAGGCGCGCGCACCTCCTGGAGGCTCGGCGGGTGTGCTGGGGAGCCTGCGGAGTCTGGTTGGGTGTGCCTTGATGCGGACATGCGCCTGCAGTGCTTGCCGCATTCTGTGCGGCAGTGGCTCTGCGTCCGCGGGAGTGAGCGTGGGCGGCAGCACGTCAATGGCAGTTCCCTGGCACTCCATGGCACGTAGGTGCATCCCATGGTGGACAAAACAGCGCGTGTGCAATCACTAGTGCGTGCGACAGACTTCCGTGCAAACTGGTGTTGCAGACAAGAAGTGTGACCTGACAAGGCTCGCTTGTCTCCTGACAAGGCTAGCACCGCCTGAGCTCACCAGCAGCGCATCCCAGCGGCGCGCGTGTGCGGTGAGCAACACCATGCCGGAGCGAGGCACCTGTGCACCAGCCGTGCAGCAGTGCAGTCGACTGGAGCCAGCAAGAGGCAGGCGTCACAGGCTGCATACGGCTGTGCGGCAGAGCGTCGACGTGCGGAGGGAGAAGGCCGACGAGGCCGTGGCGCTGGACGCGTACCCGCGCGACGTGCAGCAGCAGCTCCGTGCGCCTGCGCGCTTGCAAACAGTTTCTTCCCGGGGGGTTGCCGGCGCGCGCGCGCGCACGCTTGCTGCATGCGAAGCGATGTCAGGGCCCTCCAGCAATCTCTGCCGCAGATGGCTAGTGAAAGCCTTCACCTGGTGGCGCGCCAAACACCATGCTTGTGAGTGCTGTAAGTAGGGCGGTGCCATGTAGGGACCTATTTTAAAGAGGGACTGCGGGCGATCAACTACAAGTTGCCCAGTATGCGATGTTGGCCTGCATGGCAAGGGGTACGCTGCACAGAGAGCCTGACGCACGGGCTGTTGGCCCACGCAACCCGCAGTGCTGGACGACCTGCTCCACGCGTTCTCGGGCCTGGACGGGCGCTACGTGCGCGCGCGACTGGAGGACGGCCCCGGCGGCGCGCGCGTGGCCTATGCGCTGCACGGGCGCCCGGATGCCGCGCTGCGCGAGCTCACCGCGCGCATGCTGCCGCTTTGGTGGGCCCAGCGCCCGCGAAGTCAGCCCAGCCTGCGCATGCCTTTTTACGCTCTGAGCACTGTAAGGCTGCTGCGACCATCGTAACAAGCCTGGATGCGACGTAGTGCAAGGGTGTGTTCAAGGCTCTCGTGCGTCGATGCTCATGTGGCGTCTGCCCAGTCGCCACAGGGGCATCTATCCCACACCAAACCCAACCAGCTGCAAGCAGCGCAAAGTGGGAGTGCCGTACGCCAATGAAACATCTTAGAGCGGTGCAGCGCGAGCGGTCAGGCAGTGCCCGTGTCACACATGCGTGCGCACATGCGGACGCGCCGCAGCATTGGGGCTGACCCAGGGCCGCGCCGCCGCCGGCGCGTGCAGCGAGAATGCGGCGCTGGTGGAGCGCTGGGCGGAGACGCGCGCGGCGGCGGCCTGGGGCCGCGTGTGCCATGCGGTTGCCGGCGAGCTGCGCGGCCTGCTGGCCGACTGGCGCCTGATGCTCGCGCAGCTGGAGCACCAGCTGCTCACCGGCCGCCTCACGCTGCAGGCGCGCGGGCTGCCCCGATGCTCAGGCCTCCTGAAGCGGGACAGCAGCAGGACGGAGGCGGCGCTGGCTAGCTCGCTGCGCGTAGGCCTGCGCCAGGCGACGTGAAACCCAGTGAAGTCACTTTGGCGGTGCTCGGCCTGCCGGCTGGTCACGTGGCTCGGAACAGTGACCGGTATGACAGGCAGGGCGGGTCGGGCTTCTGCCCTGCAGCTGCCCAATTTGTCGCTCGGCCAGGCGGCCGGCGTGCTGACCTCGCGACAGAGCTCGACGAGCCGCCGGCCGGGCCGCCGCAGGCGCTCTGGTTCCACCTGCAGCTGCCCATGGCGTCGCTGGGCCTGGCGGCGCGCGTGGCGGCCGACGCGAGCGCGCACCGCCTGCGCGGCGCGCAGCTGCTCAACCTGCTGCACGAGCGCGCCGCCATGGCCGCCGGTGCGCTCGGGGCGCGGGCCCGGGAGGTGGAGAGGCGGGTGGCAGGGCTGGGCTGGGCATGCTCTGGAGGCTGGCAGCGTTGCTGTGGCCTCCGTGCTGTGTAACAGTGCGGCGAGGGGCCATGCAGGAGTGGCATGCAGGAGTGGAAGGGGCGTTTTTGTCACAATTGCATGTATGATTTGCATGCTGGTCATTGCTACAGCTCAGAGCCATTGCCACACCTCTGAGGACGGAGGTGCAGTGACGCTTGAAGGCATACCATCTTGATACCTGTGCCAACGTGCCTGCATGGTCCTGTACAGCAGCAGGACCGGCCCAGGCGTGCAGACCTGCGAGCCGCGCGCGCAGGTGACGCGGCGGCGACGGCGCTGCTGCAGCGGCTGCTGCGCGCCGGCTGCGGCCCGTACTTCTGCACGCTCGAGCGCTGGCTGTGCGAGGGCGTGCTGGACGACCCGTTCGCCGAGTTCATGGTGCAGGAGGACCCGGCGCGCCCCTGCCCAGCCCGCGGCCCCGGCCGCGCCGACGCGCGCCTGCTTGCGCGCACCCGGGCGCGCGTGCGCTCCTGCATGTCCTCGCCTGATAGATCCCTCTGCCAGTGGGATGGAGACAGGCACTGCTGGAAATGCTCAAAGCATCCCCAGTCCTCAACCACCTTCTTCATAGCGCTGACAAGAACAGGCGCACGCGCAGGAGGTGGGCCGCAACAGCCTGGCGCCAGATGGCCAGTCGGCGTGGTGGCGCGCGCGCTACCGGCTGCGGCGCGCGCGCGACGCTGCCGGGCAGCCGGC
>JAABUP010011305.1_pt1 | contig 10213 bp, 8 predicted proteins | sample 5559201 | NCBI WGS metagenome assembly JAABUP01 (sample SAMN10711887, study PRJNA513373) | rock metagenome | isolation source: Antarctica rocks | place: Antarctica | reverse complement strand
AATCCTAGACAGTATATCCCGTAGACCAGTTGAACATTGTGCAATCACACCGATAAAATGGGCGACGAAGAGCTATGCCCGAGGTTGCGAGCTGGCCGTGCGAGTAACAGATCACGGGCTTCGCGTTATTGTGAACTGTCTATAAGACCAAGTGGTCACATAGACAACTCGAAAATGTGAAAGCTGATCACTTCGACGTGGGCTTTCGAACTGACTTTATGACCACCAAGCTGAGCGAGCTAGGTGAGCTTTGGTCTATGTATGTGGAAGCTGGCCGCTTCGGGGTGGGCTTCCGAATTCCTTGCATGGCTAGGTGGGCTTTGGTCTATGTATGTGGAAGCTGGCCACTTCGACGTGAGCTTCCGTTCGCTGTTTGGCCACGTGGTCATCTAGCCACGTGGACTTTTCGACCGGGTATGAGCTCAACGCGTGGGTAAAGCGCTGTTACTACTCTGTCGATGAGATTGTACAGCTCTTCTGACAAGCATAGCTTGCGGAAGGTTCGTAGCCAGCACCTCGTACAGGTAAATCTCGTTGCCGGTCTGAGTGATGATGAATGGTGATGCTGTAAGAAGAAATCCACTTCGTTTTCCTTCTGTTCCAAGGACGCTGTGCGCCGAAGAGAAAAGCGATCATGTGAAAGCTCGCCAGCTTACGAACGGTCTATGACCTTAATGCTGTTCTCATGATAGCATTATCAGGTTCGTCACGTTCCGCTTGACAGTCATTCTGGTTCAGTTGGTCGCTTGCTTGGCTTTCCCTTGCAACCACCAACATTTCAATGATCTACGTTTTCCAAGAGTTGCGGTCTTCGTGTATGTACTCGTATTCATCAGGAGTCCACACACTGAGAGAGTCCGCGCATACTCCAGTCTTTAGCCGGCTCCTCTAGGGTGACATTGGGTCTAGCATCATCTCAAGGAAGACTACTTTCTAGCTTTTCATGAATGCAAATTACCTAGCGTAGTCGGACTTCCCGGTATGTCCGAACTCGCGGCCACAACGAATACCTTACCTAGTAGTTGCAGGCTCTGTCTTCGATGACACAATAGCTCAACTGTCAGACCGTTACAGTAGAACCGTAGGGGGTAGCTCAGGAAATGAATGACGTTTCTGCATTAGCGATTCCGTCAGATTGACTAAGTTCATTGTACGATAGTTGCCTTTTGCGAGATTGAACGTGGGTTCACCTTGACCGTACGATGGTTACCTTTTGCGAGATTGAACGGTGGTTCACCTTGATTGTACGATAGTTGTCTTTTGCGAGATTGAACGATGGTTCACCTTGACCGTACGATAGTTGCCTTTGCAAGATTGAACGTTGGTTCACCTTGACCGTTTACTGGTCAAATTACTATGCTAAGGCGATGACGGCTTCAGTCGGTATTTACTGTGTTGCTATGCTGTCGGTTCCAGTTAGCCCGTGGATGAATTTGTATAAAAGGAGAGGTTCCCAAACCATACCAGCTCTTCTCTCCAGACCATCATCCACGCCTTCTCCTCTTCAAAGTCCCTCTTCAAAGATTGCCTTCGAAGTTAGAAATTTGACCATCAAAAATGCTTCCCTTAACCCAACTCGCCCTAGTTGCGTCCATCTTCCTCGGACTCGCTCCTTTGGTACCTGCCGCACCCACAGCAAATGCGCCCGGCCTCGAAAGTCGAGATGACCCTGTTACATCCAACTCGTTCTGCAAGGGTAGAGCGTATCCCAAGGGGGACGGTGTCACTCACCCTGACACTATCCACTGGTCAGTGTATATTCCCGGCCAGTTGGAGGGATCAGCACAGGGCACCGGTGAATGGGGCGGAGGTTTCTTGGACAACTTGCGCGGTCAAGCTGGGTGGATAGTCAATTGGCAAGCGCAGCTCGACGATGCTGGAACTGGCATAAAAGCACAGTTTTTCACTTCCGCATTTGCTACGGAGGTGAACGTGCATGATGCTGCATGGCTTGGATCAGATCCGAACAACCGCATCAACCTCTCTTGCGACTACTCCCCATGAGTTTAGGTAAGCATTCGCTTCCCAAATTTGGCACCCCAAGACACAGGAGTCTGACGAGTCTCCAAGCAATGTTCAAAAGTATGCAGACTTGCCAAACAACAACCATCGAATGTGTTTCGGGCAGGATTATGAGCTCTCCGTTCGAGGGTGCGGGCCGCGGTCATCTTAATCGTCTGGCTTTATTCTTTATTCTTATCTGTCGTTTCGGTCTGTATATTAGGTTGTTAGTAGAAAGGTTGAGTCCAACGAAGGTCAACCGTGTTTCCGCAGTGTCACTGAATCTTTACCCTTTAAAGGTTTCATGAGAATTGCTGGTCATCCATCGCGGAGTTAAGATCTACCGGCGAGTTTGTTGCAGTCCTTCTATATTCTGCAAGCCCCAGTACCAATTGCAGATCGATAGGAAATTGCTGGACGTAGCAAGCCACTCAATCTGAAATTCTAGCTTGTGCATCTTGCGATCAGCTGCGATCGAATTAAACACTAATCCGTTGCTTTTCCTGCTCGTAAAGGCTTCCAACGTTTATGGACGCCCAGCTAACACCGCTTGAATAGACAGTCATTCAAGACAATGGTCGGATATGAAGAAGAAGTAGTCGAGTGAGACGTGCGAGCAAATGGGCATCCTAATTTCTTAGAGTTGTACTTGATATGAACCCCTGATCACCATCCAAATTTCTCGATCTCAACGCTCACATTCCGTCCCTCACGCAGCCAAGACGAGCACATGTTTGTTACGGCTCGATTCATCCCGTCCGGGCCAGAACAAACCACTCCAATCTTGGCTTGGTCCTGATACCTAGACAGCTCGTGGCCAACAAGCCAATCTCTTGTAATTCTTTCAACTGGAGGATGTCCGCACTCGGCGGTGGGTGGGGGTACTATGACATCGACTCCTTCGGCCTTTAGCTCTTCCAGGTTCCTAACTTCGAGCCATTCGAGATGAGATCGGTGACGTTGTACCCAGATGAAAAGGATTCTTCGCATAAGAGGGCTGGAACCAGAGTGTTCCAGGTCACGTAAGGAAGGATCATTGAGGATGGACCATACCAAGGGCCAGGTAACCGTAATACCACTACCTCCAGCAACTATGATTGAATAATTGCTATCCTTGAGCATCCTGACGGCTGTTTGCGAGCCATAAGGCCCATCAACCCCTACAACAGCTGTGTCATGGCGCCGAGAGTATTTTAGCAGATCGCTAGAGAATCCGCCTTGAGCTCTGACAATCAGCTTGAGATCGCCATATTTGTTACCATCACTAGGCGCCTTAGACGCTATTGTGAATGGATGGGCCTGGATGATATCCTTGTGAGAAAGTGATGGTATAGTTAGAAAGACATGCTCTGTAGCTTTCCAGCCGCTACTGATGCCTTTTCTAGCAAAAGACCGGAAGGTGCGATGCTTTGCTGATAGAGGAACAATCGCCTGTAATACCACTGTTTGCTGATCCTCTTGGACCTCTAGAGAGACCCTCACTTTTTCGCTCTTCGAAAACATTCGATAGACAAGCCTATCGATGAGGAAGACAGCTAAAGCAGCAGCCACATAGGGCCTACTGGTCTGGTGATGGAACCATAATAAGACCAATGCAATGACTTGCAGAATGATATGCGTTCCCAGAAAAATCTCATACCATCTTTGACGAAAGCTTCCAAGTGAGGTAAAATAAAGGGTTTCGTAGGCGAGGAAAGCCCCTATACCCAGTAGGATGATCTTGCCAAGCAGGAACCTAGCCAAGGTGAAGCCGGCAGGTCGCAAAATGGTGTACCAAACTCCAATCATGCCAACAGAATGAAAGAGGGCGAGTAGGCACATCACCTCTCCCAGCCGACGGTGGAAGATGTTGAGTGATTCATACGAGTATCCCGTCAGGACCTTGAGGGGCTGGTTCTTTGCAGCGAAAAGGTACAGGAGTGGTAGATTAGCGACGAAGACCAAAGAGGTACGGTCCGCGAAGATAAAGAGCATCGGTAGAGATAATGGTACATTCCATAGCGAATAGAACACCTGCAAAGTAATCAAAGCGAGGACGGCTAGGGTGCTGCTGTTTGACGGCAAAATCTTGTTAATGTAAGGAATGGGCCGTGGTTGGTAAACGAGAAAAGCTCTTATCTGGTATATCACAGTAGAGATCCAAGACCGTGGTATAGCAGCTTTTGACATGCCCAGTAACGGAGTCCGCTCGTTTTCTCGGTTGTCTACGCTCAAGGCCTTCGGAGAACGTGGAGTACCTCTAAGAGTAGTGCTAGATGACGAAGCTCCGCTACCAGGTTCTTCAGGGAGATCTGGTGTTTCTCGGCGATCTGTCGATACCGCTTCTTGACTCTTCGTCCTCATCCCCCCTCGAAAACCCTCACCTCCCTTCCGTCCCCTCGTACCTCTCCCACTCCACCCCCTTAATCTACCTCCCCAATGCAGAACCATAAAAACCAGTAATAGCGCTAGTAGCACCAATTGATAGCTCAAGATAAACCTTCTCGAGTACAAAACCCCTTCAATCAGCTTCCTGAATCCGGGGCTCTCTTCCACCCCGCTAGCGGAGAAACCCGCATCTTTGACGTGTGAATTTGAGCGTAGGGAGAATCTGATGGCAGCGTGTATTTCTGGTTTCGATATGTATATATAGGTATCCATTATTGCTATGCTGTGACAGTCCACCGTGCAGCAATGGATTTGGCGGCGGTTGAATGGACTCGGCGATAATGACGTGTGTAGATTGGTTTGGCAGATAAAGATAAGATTTGCCGAAACCTGTGGCCCGTGCCCACCCTGCTTCCCCGAACGAGGGGAATGTCGGTTTATTGGATGAAACCCTGAGGGACGGAGGTATAACCCTAATCGCCCCTGAATCTCTGCGTTCGAGTCTACTGGGGAGTGAATGGAGTAGTTATCACCGTGATAATGTAACCATACCATAAAGTAGGTAAGATGCTTGACTGATACTATAACATGCAGTTGAGTCTCTGAATATGCGATAGCAGTGCTACGCCATTGAATTCCCAATTTCCCGTTAGCGCCTTGCCCTGAATGCCCAAAACGCCAACAGCCAATCCCAAAAAGTCTATGTACAAGAAGAGAAAAGAGTATAGCCAATCATTGCCCAGGCATACCAGCCTTCATGTTGGCGTACATACTGGCCGGGTAATTCAGCATGTTCTGGCTCTGGTCCAAACTCCCCAGTTGACCTGCAACCGTGGCGATGAGACTGTCCGCGCCCGTCTTGTCTGCACTGGCTTCCCAGAACATACCGCCTCCCAAGTTCTTCTGCGTGACATAGGTAGTCTTTTGCTTGACCATATCAAGCGTGTCGTAGGAGATCAACTCTTTCGCGGCCGCATCATAGCTGTATGTAGCGCCAGACTCGGAATCCGTCATTACAGTTGCGCCAGCCTTGGGGAGTGCTTTGTAGTCCCAGATGCCGTTCTCCCAGCTGCCGCTCCCAACTCCGGTGAACGGCTTTCCAAGGCCATCGGTGCCCTCGAAAGCACGGCCATAGATCGGCATACCCATCTGGATCTTGGATGCAGTCACGCCGGCGGCTATGTAATCCTGGATGGCCTTGTCCGTTGAGAATGGTGTGGCATTCGGGTTGGAGCTGCTGGGGTAGAGATTGGCTTGATGACCTGTGGCATTGGCAAATGAACCGGTGTAATCGTAGGCCATGAGGTTCCACTGGTCAAGATATTGGTCCATATCCTTGAGATGCATAATACTGTAATGGGCAGGGCCAGCAGGACTTGCAATAGTAAGTAGGAAGTGGTAGTTAAGGTTGTTCTGCGAAGAGTAGGCGTCAAGAGCTTGACGGACGGCCTGCAGAAGCAACACCATGTTTCCAGCCTCCCCGTCGTTGGCAGGGTATTCCCAATCAATATCGATGCCATCGAAGCCCAGGTTTTGTACGAACGCAACCGCACTGCTGGCAAACTTGGCACGGCCATCAGCCGTCGCAGCCATTGGAGCAAAATTTGGCGCATACGTCCATCCGCCAATGCTGAGCAGGGTTTTCATCTGGCGGTTCGCCTTTTTAAGAAGGTAGAGTTGCTTGGTGCAGCCGTAGACATTGGTACCAACATCATTCCAGGAGTCCGTGGGGTAATGCTTGTCGGTGTCTGCGTAGGTATCACTCAAGTATCTGTAAGGTATTCGACATTAGAAATGTGCTTTCCAACTCATGAAAAAAGGTAAGCTATACACTTCACCGGTGTCGGGATGAACGTTTGCGAACGCATATAGAACGTGCGTCAATTTATCCGCTGTCAGATTCTGAGGTTGGAAGTTACGTCCATATATGCCCCTATCAAGTATGTCAGGATGTACTTGACCAAAAACCAAGACAGTAGAGCGGTTTACCAGTTCACGAAGTATGCAGTGGTTTTGTATCCACCAGTGGCTCTTTCGGCCAGCGAATTAGACACATCACGTGGGGCTTCCATGGAGCCAGAGAAGGTAGGAATAGCAAGCGAAAGAGGAGCGAGAGAAAGGAGAAGCAAGAGGTTATCTGTTAGCCCGAACATGATGGCGGTAGATATTGAAACTGTTAAATACTGAATGTGAGATATATGGTCATATGAAGCAGAAGCCTGTTCTGCGCCAAGGATCGGATCAATTCAAGTCGTTGAAACAGAAAAGTCAGAGGACTGGCGGAGAGAAGGTCATATATATGCGAAAGACCCAATTGAGGTCTCCATGCTTTACGTTGCATTGAAAGCATAGTGAAGGGAAGGTCATTTAGTATATCAGCAGGCATTCCTTTGGCCATTCCAATCATGTTTCGAGTTCATGCCCACCAAACGATGCCCCAAGTAACCACGACGGAGATTAGGACCTGACCTGGTTTTGTCCGAGATGGAATAGTTTATTGTAACGACAATATTTCTGGCGGCAAGATGAAGCTAGGTGTTACAGGGGATGAATGAAAGTTGAAACGTTGCGTCCCTTTGAGATTTGCCCTAATTGCAAAATGGACAAGGGGCAGCAGATGGTAGCCACAAGGAATGTGACGCTTCGAGGATCATACCCCTCCGACCTCCTGACAATCCTTCATCTGAAGCCCTCTTAATGCAGACCCTTATGCATCGCTGCGCACGGCGCATTGCAATCGACAACCGTTAATCTTACCAGTGCACAGGCCGACTTGAGCCAGGGATTGGCCAGAAGGCCTAATCGCTTTCGATATTTCCAGTAGGCATTTCACGACATATCAAAGAATCACCAGGACCAATAGTGCAGGTTGTTCAGTGGTTGGTCCAAGGGTAGATGTCCGAAAGGCACATGAGGACGAAAGACAGAGCGTCTGTAGGCTGTCAGGTCCGTGTGATTTACGCGGGCCGTACCTCACTAGCGCTTGGGGAGCTGCCTGCCTTCCTCATTGAGACAAAGGAGGGAGTATCGAAATCTCGGTCATCGATGGGTGTTAATCTTGCCTGACGTGACGGCAAATAAAGGGGGTTCTTGACGCCGTGAATGTTGGTCACCGTCGACGGACATGGGGCGGAGTAGGGCAAGTCATGGGGGCCCCTTCCGATAAGATACTGACCTCAGGCCCCTCTCATTCCCCCACGGTATGCGACTTGGTGTAACATCTTCGTGAAGTGTGGGTGATACAGGTTGCAACGATAGTATCGGTACGCGTCGAGGTTGTTGTACTGTAGGCTTCAACCACCGGTTCCGTGAACGTCGAAACAAGGAGGTTCACAAGTGTTACCTCGGTGGTTAAGGAGGGGTGCATGACCACCCGCAATCATGAATGGATGGCATTATAAGTGACAAGCAATTCTAGGGAACCTCAAGTCTCATGAGAGGAGAATGAACTGACAAAGGATTGTTTCCCTTTTGCGTTTTTGTCACTGTAGTCATGAGAAGATCGATTTTTGCATTTTTGGGTTCCTAGAAGGGCGTCTAATCCTATCACGTGACCTTCGCTCCGGGTAAACCATGCTTTAATAATAGCATCCTACCAGCTCTCCCATTTCTGCCCTCCGATGGCAATCATGCGATTGAACAATGGATCCCTCAACTGGCAAGCAGTAAGTTTCCACGTCTTTCCACTTCGATCCACGATCTCCAATCCATCCGCGACATTCCTCCCTGTTGCCCATCCGACCACGAGTTTCGCCTTCCATCCCAAACCCCCAACTTTCTTGAGCTCTGTAATGTCCTGGATTGGAACGCTGAACTCAGCGTTCTTCTGCTCGGTAATACCAGAGCCGTCACTGGCAGATCTTGAGAAAGAAACTGTCGGCACCGTTGCCCCACTAGTGATGTAAACCCAGCCTTTGTTACCATTGTGGCGAGCCTTGAAATCGACAGGGCCAGTGGGGGTCTGCTCGCTCGGCTTGGGAAGTACGCCGAGGTGATTCTTGGCGTGCTCAGATCCAACCTTCGCTCTCACTTTATCCACACCAAGCTTTGTTTCTATACTTGTCTTGGCAGTGCCCTTGAAAAATCCAAGGATATGCTCCCCGTGACGATGTTTGGGCTTCTCGGTTGCTGCTTTCTCGGCAGCAGCTATCTCAGCCGGGTCCTTATGGATGGCTTCGTGGATTTCTTGATTGGAAGCATCAAGCGTGAGATCGTCTCCATCGAGTTCTTTGGGATGTTCAGGAGGAGGTTGATCGGACGATGGTGGAGGAGGTAGAGGAGCTTTATTCGCTTCACCAATACGCAAAAGGGTGATGGTGAGTTGCGCATTCGTAGGTACACCTTTGAGAATCGAACTGGAAGAAGTTAGCATTGCTCATTGTTCGTCCTTCACTATCTGACTTACTTTCGAAGCTCAAGATATTTCTGCCAATTCGGAACATAGCGATTCAACAGGTCCAGACCTCGCCAGATAAGAGGGTCACCGAAGAAACCGAAGCCGACACCGAAGGAGCTCATTTTCATGACCATGGCAGGTGTAGTGAATAACGCCACTGCTACGGCTGGCACAAGGACTCCGGCCAACCTCAAACGGAAAGCATCTTTGGGAAAAGGAGGTGTTGGCGATAAAGCGCTGTGAAAACTTAGCGTGGTCCGAATTCTTGAGTCACAGAGGTATACTTTGCAAAGCGTTCCCATCCATCTGCAATATCTCCAACTACATGCATGGCGGGCCGCATCTTCGACCACATTGCCTCCTCCATTGGCTGTTTCGTTTTATCATGATGGGCGGCTACTGCAGTCTCATCAGATGCCATTTTCTGATCAGCTTCACCACTGGTAGGCATACCACCACCTGTCGAAGCTTTCGCTGTGGCACCTGCGCTAGCCAATTGAGTCGGGTCTGGCACAGACTTGCTCAACATATCATCCGGCTGTTCGCTGTGGTTATTTTTGCCAGTTGCACTACTTAGAGCGATCGATCCTATTCCAGTAACGAAATTGCTAGCCTCCTGCTCCACGGCTTCTCCTTTGTGTTTCTCTGGTGCTCCTGTTGCACTATCATGGCTTCCCAGTACACCGGCTTTGGGAGACTGAATACCGCCAGTACTCGAATTGACCAAGGCAAGGGGTGCGGGAGGAAAAAAAATTGGACGTGATGGTGGGTATGCTATCAGAACTATAAGGGTTGTAAAAAATGTGGGAATCAGAAGATTCCAAAACCATGCCAAGGCATAGGCCTATGCCGCAAGTCAGTCTGACTTTTGCGGAGTGGTATTATCCTTCCATTCTTACCGCGGCAAAAGGTATCGTACGCCTAGGTTCTCGCCATGAGCGCAAACGAGCAATGTGATTCCCAAATCCCATCAAGCCAATGATAACCGTCATGTAAAGTCTTTCAAGATTACTACGCAATTTATCCGGCGAGAAATCGTCCTCGTCCACGATGTTGAGGTCGAGGCCTCCAGGCGGCGGACCCGTCGTCGCCTTGACTCGATACATTTGTTTATCGAAGCGTCTGATGAGCGTCCAGAGCTCCTCGTTCGGAAGTCCTCCAACCATGGTAGGCACATGCTTCGGATTCGCGTCCCATCCTAGATCTTTGACGTCGTCTGAAGCGTTGTGCTGAGCGGCACCCTTGACCTCATGATCTGCAACCGCAAGAGCATGACTATCGGATGCCGCGTTCAGCGCAGATGTGCTTGAGGTAGGTGTATTGAACGTAGAGCTGTTCGTAGTGGAAGGGCGCGTTATGTCGCCGGGAGTGTTCTGGTTCAATTGGTGTTCCTTCAAGTCATCATCAGGAACAGGACCACCGTCCTTGAACACGTATCCAGGCATAGGC
>JAABUP010011304.1_pt1 | contig 10213 bp, 12 predicted proteins | sample 5559201 | NCBI WGS metagenome assembly JAABUP01 (sample SAMN10711887, study PRJNA513373) | rock metagenome | isolation source: Antarctica rocks | place: Antarctica | reverse complement strand
CTTCAGTGCATCACAAACATGAAAAGAACAACGCTTCTGACGCTGTTGTCATTGTTTATTGCTAGAATGTGAGTAATGCAGCTTTGCACCGAGCAAGCTAATGAGCATCCTATCAGCAAAGCGAACGAAGTCCTAGTCATTGAGGTCAATATACTATGAAACTCAACATTCATCAACTCAAGCGCACAAGCGCTACTCAGCACCTCAGAAGTGTCTTGTAGCCTTAATTTAGTGGGAATGACATCTGTCAAGGTTTTGACTGCATCCAGCAATCATAATAGGACCACAGCTACATTACCTCGATCATTAGAGGCTTGATCATCTATAAACTCATCTTTGACGGACAACTGAGGCTTGACTGACTCAGCTCCAACGGCAACTTCATTATCGGTAATGTTGCAAACAAACGGCAGTCTCTGAGTAACTGATGTCTCACAATCAATAGTGCAAGCATCTTCTTCCTCGTTCTCTAGAAAGTCATCAGTGAGAAAAGTTTCAGAGAAAACTGTTGGTTTGCTAGTCACTCTGTGTTGTGTTACTGAAATATTTATTTAGATATAGACATAATCAGATATGATTGAAGATGTTCAGATACATAAGATTTCTTGTGAAGCCATGGCAGTCTCACTTAATTCTGGACTGTTCATAAGAGTGTTTGATAATTCAGACATGTATTGCTAGATAGATGATCCGCCATCTGTGTGCAAAGCCTTCATGGTTGTTGACATTTGCAACACAAAAGGGTTGAGAATGAAGAAGACTCTTCTTCCATGATCTGCAATTTTTTTGCTGCTTCTCTGCGTACAGCTTTGTTTAGACTTGATGATTGCTTACGCTTCTATCTGCACTCTTTGCTCTTTCTTGTCTCATTTTTGGTTCAGCGGATCAAAGTCTTTAGAACCTAGGTGCAAGAAAGGTGGAAAGTGATTTGTCTGACATGTAATTCTTCAGCAGATTAAATTGAGAACATTTCAGAGTGGCTCACAATATCTTGCTGTGACAGAGGCCATCCTGGTCGATCAATTGATGTGTAAATATAGAGTTTATCATTATGAAGGATTGCTACATAAATGTCTGCTTCTGTCACCTGCAACAATTCATTTTCCTTTCTGAAAAAGCTTGAACTTCGCTTTTGAAACTTTTCTCATACAGCGCGTCGTTTATTTTGATGGTTCATCATGAAATAGGTGTGGGTAGGTGCTTTTATCAACTTTTCAGGCCTATTCAAACCTATTTAACATGACTGTGTGCCTTGATTGAGTGCAGCATTCAATAATAGATGCTTCATTGAGCACAATTGCATTGATCAACAATGAAGAAAGCTGATAATGAATGTCTTTAGATCACATCTGAATGCTTGTCTGTCAAGTACAAAGTTGCAACCATCAGATGCTTCACCTCTAGCAATCAATTTCATGTTCTAAATTTGTACATCTATCATGAATGTCACTCAAATCTACACAATTGCCACAGGCACTGTCTTCAGCCTGTGTATCATTGTGTGTGCGGCTTTACTTTTTGTCCGGCTCTTGCGATCATGCAATATGTTTGTCGCAAAGTTTTTCCTTTACCCTCTGATGCTGTGGCAGCACTGATTCTTCAGACCCTGGACTTGAGCACAAGTATTCTTTCATCTTCTTTATTTAGCCGTCAACATATTCTGTAGCACATTTCAAGTGTCTACAGTCAGAGAGGTGAGCAATCACACAGGGACCTTATCACTAATCAACATGATGTCTTTCTATTTCACCTATCATCTGAGCTTCATCAGTGACATCCTAGGTCTCTTCCTCCTCACTTACCGCTGTATTCATGCTTCTACCGGCGCCATGTCCGTCTTCCTAGGTCTAGTCCATGTCATCATCAATGTAGTCACTACAATCAATCTGAACTTGTTCAGCGCTTCCGACCAACTGTTCAGATTCATAGTAAAGTTGCAGCCCATCTGAATTGAAGTGAGGCTGACCCATTCTTTCAGACTTCTGTCTCAACCGGCTTTCTAATTCTCCAGTCATTGCGGCTGTTTCAGTTACCCTCATATGAGCTTTTCCTTCACGGCCATCAGGCTGCCGCCTTGGCGGCCGGCTATGCTGTTTGAAAGCACACCACCTCAAGTTTGAAGCTGCTCAGCCTTTATGTGTACATTTTGACCGGCATCTTTCTCACCACGTCTGTCCTGCAGTGTCTCATCGTCCTTTACCGAAATATCAACCTTGGCGGAGGTCATTCGCAAGCCCTGATCTCAAAACATCACAGCATCATCAGAATGAGCATTGATGTCTCAAGATCATTGAACATCAAAGTCGGACAGTATGTGAACATCTGAGTACCTTCAGTCAATTTTTGGTCATTTGTACAAAGCCACCCCTTCACAATTGCCTCTTGGATGGAAGGTGAAGAAGGTACAACCCTTGATTTGATGATAGAACCAAGGAAAGGATTTACACAGAAACTGTTTGCTTGTGCTGAACATTACCTTGAAAGCTCAAAGAAGTTTCAGAATACAGGGTCTGATGAGGAGAATCTTCTTGACCATGCTAAGAACTACCAGAACTTGCTTGAGAAAGGTGTTGTAGAAGTTGTGCAGCTGAAGTTTGGCTATAAAAGTTTCAAGGGCGAGCCTCAAGCCTCCAAATTCCGTCTGGCACTTTTCAGTGAACCACACGGCGTGGGTATACCAGTCAGCGAGTACGGGAAGGTCCTAATGATCGCTGCAGGATCCGGTATCGTAGCGCAGTTGCCATATTTGAAAGAGTTGGTATGTGGGTTCAACAACTTTCAGGTTCGAACATGGGAGATATGATTGGTATGACAACTACAGAGCTTTGGTGAGGTGCCTCAGCTCTGACTGCAGATAGTTTACTGACAAATGCATGAGAGGATCAGAGACCAGCAAGCACACTTATAGACAGAGCATTGAAGGAAGACACCAACTCTAACGGTTATGTGAGTGTTTCTGCTTCAGAACCAAGGCTCACTCCTCTGATTGAAATCAGATCTTCCGTATTGAGGTATATTATAAATCAGAAAGCTTGAAACAGGACCCTATGACGGTAGGTAAACATGGCCGCCTCACTTACAGAAAAGGAACTATGAACCTGTCGAGTTTGCTGAACAACCAAATCAGTTCTTGAGATATTGATGGGAGAGTGAGAAAATTAGTTACAGGTATGTCAGGAATGCTCAAGTGCAGCCCTAAATGGCTCATATTGCTAGTTTCTGCAAATCAACAAGTGTGAGACAAAGTGCAGGACCTAGTTCAGTCACGTCCCAACAGTAACACAAAATTGCTTGAACTGAAGCATCAGCCTGCTGAGGATTTCAGATTCTGGGAATCTCTACAGAAACACAAGACAGTAGTAGATGATTAAGAAGCACATGGTCAATTCTGAGGCACGTGTGCGCAAATTAGTTGCAGTGAATAGTGACATATGAAATTACACACTACATGCTGTTGCGGCCAAGATCAAGATGTGAACAATCTAGATCATGTAGGCTTTCTGTAAAACTCTGAATTTTGCTTCTAAACTACCAGATCTAGCAGCTTGAATCCTACTCTTTGCGGCAAAATACTTTCAAAAAACAATGTCTTTCACATTTCCATCACCAAAGTCTATCCCTCAATAGCTGCAAAGGTTGGATTCCGCTTGTGTTCGCTCTCTTGATTGTTGATTCATGACTTGGTCAAGCTCTGCTAGAACAGCCTCCATTTCTGCACAAAGCTTGATGACCTTTTTCAAGAACCTCATCTCTGCTGCTCAAGTATCTTTGCGATATACCAGCTTCTGCAGTAAAAAGCTTTTCTCATAGGCAAGCTCTATTACTCACTCTTCAGAGGTCAGTGGCTGGTGAGTTTTAAATAACTTCAGTCGATGAGGCAATTCCTCATAGCTTGATGTTGTTTTCTCATGACTTGCAATATGATGATTCAGAGAAGTAACATCACCTGCTCTTTCTGACTTGAGGCGTTTGCGAAACATTGGGTGTATTAGAGCTTGCTCTCACACCCTTACAGGCTCTTGAAATGTCACATGAAGTTCTGAAGGCTTGTTTCGGGCAGCTGGTGGCAGCTCTGAAGATCGGGCCTGAGAGCCACCAGATAGCAGTAGATTCTTGTTTTCAGGATCGCTTACCCCAGTACGGTAGCCAAATATATTCGGTGAAAATAAAATGTCTGATGATTTATCTGACGTAGAATGGCTCTTGAAGTGTGCAGGCATCACAATGAACAGTTGAATGAAAGGAATTGATGTGCAGAGAAAGGGTAACAGAACCTATAAGGGTGCCCAAGAAGCTTGAAGGCACTATTAAGTTAGAGACATTCAGTTTTGACTTCACATGAGAAGCCTAAATTGAATGCCTAAAAATAGTTATAAAATAGCCTTTCCCACTTAATGAGGGCTGCAAGAAACAAGTACCGTAACCATGTCCAAGCGACTGACCCAGATGGACAGCGAGGTGAAGTTGATCCTGTCAGCGAAAGTAGCTTGTGACCGTGCAACCAGGAAAGTTGCCCAAGCACAACCCAACCATGATGCCTTCTGGTCAAAATCAACGCCTGTCAGTCGCAGCAAAGCAGATACCGTGGAAGCAAAGCATAAAAACTACACACAGCTTGTTCAAAATGAGACCCAAAGATCCTACCACCGATTCATGGCCCTGAATCAAGCTGGACCGGCTGTAATTGCACGTGAAAACATGAAAGATGGAGTTTTTGTTGCGATCAAATGCGTGAAAAGAGTTGATTTGAAACCTGTGTATCATATACCAGATTTGAGAAGCGATCAACTTGTTAATATCAAAGAGATGTTCTTGAAAGGCGATCAGATTGTGATAGTCTATGAACAGATGAATGTCTCTTTAAGGCACATCATGGCTGTTAATGAAGGTTCATTACAAGGTTTTGAGATCACAGTGATCTACAAAGAGGTTAGTACTTGCACATAGCCGTTTCTGAAGTACTTACGGAAAAGTAATAGCTGGTTGATGGCCTCTTCTACATTGATGAACAGCTTTCACTATTTCACAGCACACTTAACTGCAACACTGTTCTTTTAAACCAGAACAGAAAGATTAAGATCAGTATATGTTATAGCATTTGAGTCAAGTGAAAAGGCTGATGATATATGCAGCTAACATTGCAGAGTTCATTCTTGAGCAAAAGGTTTTCTCAGCTGAGAAAGGTATGATCAACATAAAGAACATTAAGGTTATTATGATAGAACTTATGAAGTCAACAACAAGCATCTTAAATCCCAGTTCAACAGTTCTAAAGAACTCAGAGAAATGAAGAGATGAATTGAGTATTAAAGACTTTCTAGCAGCAACACAATGAAACTCTCTGACTTAACTGAAAACAGTGAGTCATCTCAGTAAGCTAAAGACAATGTATACTGACATTAATACACTAGCACCTGTTTTGACCACCTAAGCATCACAGATTATGGCTTGAGTGTTATGTCTTTGCAGCAGTGAAAGCTGTCAAGATATCATGAAACAAGCTCTCACTTACATAGTCATTGAAATTGTTCATGTGTACTGAAATGCACAATTTCATCTTGATGCACTGATAAGATTTACAAGCAATGAACTGATCTTAAAAGTTCAACTTCATTAACACACATGCTGCTTTAAATGAATGTCATAGGTCTATTCACGACTAGAAACTACTTTCAGGTACCGGGGCGGCCGAAAAGAGATGGTTTGGTAGCTGCTTTAAGCAGCCCGGGTACCGTGCAGGGCTCGGTTCGGGACCGGCTAAACCGAACACCGATGATCCTAGTGCTCCTCGCGCAGTGCCTCTCTCCAACCCATCGTCCCTTCCTTCAAGCATAAAGTGAGGCCTGGAGCCCACCATTTTGTCTTTAATTCGTTCATTCCCTCACTCTCGTTAGTGAAGCAGGACTTCACCTGTATCATTTGCCCGCGCCGCTATTCTCCTGCGAACCACCAGGTTGCAGTCAATCCTTAGAGCCATCTTGACCTGCGGATCCCTCCCATACCGCCCTGCTCGCTCGCTACAGCAGTCCTCTATCGTTCAGGTCGACAGCATGGGACGAGCACAGCGCAAAAAAGGCAGGTTGCCACCGAGCTTCTACCTTGAGCAGCGCGCGCAGCTCGCCGCACAAGGAAAGACTCCGCCAAAGGCTGCCGACAACACAAAGAAGGGCCTAGCCTCGATATTAAAGAAATGGGAAAGGTATTTCGTCTTCCATCGAAGTCTGTGATTGCCGTCACTAACTATATCACCACCTAGGTTTTGCGGCGAACTTGGCTACAATCCTGAAACTTTCCTCACAGACGCACAACTGCCAGACTTCAAAATATTTTGGAAGTGGACGATGGATCGCTACCACAGAATTGGCGTGGGTTCAAGTTTGAAGAACTACTGGCGGGTTCTGAGGATGCATGCCCTCGACAAGGCTGATCGAGACTTCGATCCACGCGAGAGAAGGGACTTACGCAATGTGAGATGCTGATTCCTGCAGGCTTTGAGAACTCCACACTGACGTCTGGGATGTGTCAGTATATCAATTTACTTGTCGACGAGTATGGCCTCCGCACTACACCTAAAAAAAAACCGGTCATCGGCCTCGACGATCTTTACCTTCTCCTCTATACACACTGGGTGCTCGATGACTCGACATTCAAGGATGAGCGGCAGCGGGTTCAAGTTGCCACCGGCTTACTCACGGCCGCTTTTTTTGGTTGTCGCCCGTGTTCATTGTTCGACACTCGAGTCAAGATCGACGAGCCTGATGGCTCAGACGTGCCCACCGACGATACAGCGGTCGCCAGTGCTCAAGGGGGCAGAAAAGCCGTGAACGATATCAAAATGGACGCGAGCAATCACGTGAAAAGCAACCGTGATGGCGATTCCAATACGCCCTGGGATGGCGATGGCGACGGCGAAAGCGACAGCGACAGCGATTCTGGCTCCCTTTATAATTGCGATGAGGATTGCGACACCGACGACGATTGTGATGCAGGACCCGAAGAAACTCGGTCATTCCTGTATCGCCATTTCACCATCAGCATCGTTGCCAATCCAACTCCTGGGAAACCCAACCTGGTCTTCATGAAGGCGACACTGCTCCACACTAAGGGGGAAGACAACAATCCGCGAATGTGAGCAAATCTGCACACCCCCCCCCCCTTCCCTCCGCCTCAAACTCACGCTGATCCGTGGCTGACCTATGCACATCTAGAAAAACGTTGGTCATTGGTGGAGGAGATGACGATCCGCTGTTCTCCCTCCTTGATCACTTCATATCTCTCGCGGTTCACGATGATGCTTTCGAAGCCACATACGCGAAAAACGTCGAGAACATGTTTCGGGTGAAGGTACCGCCAGGCAGAAAAAGCTTGACGCTGAAATGGAAACGTCGAGTTCTGGATCTTCCGGTCTTCCGTGAGCTGTTGCGCGGTGCGGGTGAAGCGGGCACATCGCCAACTGAACCTTTGCTGGCCAGCACATGGATTCGTTACCTTAAGCAACTCGGTCAGAAGGCGGGCTTTCAACATTCTTTTACCCAATATGGGCTCAGACGTGGCCTCCTAAATGTCGTTAACAGTAAGTCTGCCCTTGATCCCAGCTTCCATTTGCTTCCAAAAGACCGTTCCAATGCTGATCCCATGCGCTTATCAACAGACAGCGCTCCCGCCTCGGTGCGAGATCAGATCTTTGATCACAAGCAAGGAGCAGTCGGTTATTATCTGGACCAGGAGATCCGATTTGACACCGAGTCCTGCTACCTCGGGAAGCCGTCCAACGAGGTGGTCCAAAAGATGGCCAGGCTTGCCAGTTTGACGGCCGACGCGAACGCCCCGACGGAGCTATCGTCCGAGCAGAAGGCCAAGTTGACCCAGCACCCTCAAGTGATTCAACTCGGCCAACGAAACAAGGCTCTCACGGCGCGAATCCACGCCGCAGGATACAAAACCATTGGTGATGCCGAAGGGACGGCCCTTTTCAAAAAAAAGAAAAAGGTCGAAGCCCGGTTGAGTTGCTTGAAAATAAAACTGCGAACTCACATGATCGCGCAAGCCCGGAAACGACACTTCCGGAAGGCTGACACTCTGGCCTTTGACGCTCAATTTTCCTCGACCACAGCCGCTCACACGGTCGCACAAGACACCCACCATACACAGCCGATCGAATACAACATCCCCGAGCGAGCTGAGGTGGTTCAACTGGCCTGCAGTCCCGGCGATGGTCTGAACGATCGAGAAAAGCTCCGGCGAAGAATCCAGGCCATCGAAGCCAGAGCGGCCTTATGCCATCGGCGGGAAACCCAGCGCCGCGGTCGGCCCAAGTCCACCGCCAATCAAGAGGAGTCGGAGGATGCGCTGAAGGAGTCCGAGGAGGACGCAAAAGATGAGTTCCCAATGGTCTGCCGGCCCACCCAATGCATGTTCTGCCTGGGCGACGAAAGGCTACCCTATCTACATCGAGTCTACGAGTACGCCAAACCCAACAAGATGATGAATGAGGTTGAGAAGCATTTGAAGAGATTCGCGCCAGAGGATCAGGTCCCGTGTCCGCATCCACAATGCAAGGCAGCGGGACTGATCCTGCCCACTGTCATGGCTTTCAAGAATCATACGGCCACGGTGCACAAAGTGTTTTTGCGTGCATAGCATTGCTCGTCTTTAGTCAGGTTATGTCACTGTCTGCTAGATCTCATCATTGCAAAGAGTATAGCGTGTATTACTACTGTCCCTGTTGATGTTTCTCTACTTATTCTACTCTCAACACCCTCACTTTCTCGTCTCTATAACTTGCACTTCCAGCTTCTCCGACTTGGACGGGATATTACGAACGACGTGGTCAAAGTCTCTGGCCAACAGGTTGATAGGCAAAGGGTACGATGCGTTCTAACTCGAGTCAGCTCAAGATCCATATATTATGTTCATACGCACGATTTCTGTTATGGTGGGAGGCCATCATTCGTGGTCTATCGATCGATAAGTATAATACCTTCCATTCTTCCGGATAATCAAAGCAAGGTCGGCATGACATAGGGTTATGATGGAGTCTGGGGCGCAGCGACCATGTTTGGTCAAAATCCAGCACGTGATTTTACGTCGAGGTCCATCTAGGTTCATCCCTTACTTCCTAGGTCCATCCCTCAGGTCGTAGGTCCATCCCTCAATCAAGTCCCTCAGCCATGTGTCTGACCCCCTTTTTTAAGGCCCATCCCTCACTTTCTAGGTCCATCCCCAGTCTTACAATTGCACTTGAACGTAGATAGATTGGATCTTGGTGGTTCTTAGCATCTTGGCTGGTTCTTAGGACCTAGGTGGTTCTTACCTTGGTTCTTAGGATCTGGCTGGTTCTTAGGAGCACACCAGCTCTTAAGAACCCTTCAGCGAAAACTCCAGGTTACTTACTACGCTGAATCAATGTAAAGTCGACATCTTGATATATCAGGAAGTTTATCGCGATCTTCTTCAATGCCAACGGCTATCACCCGGAACTTATCATCCGTCGAGGCTGAAATAAACGCCAAGCTGTCGGCAAGCTGCTTTTCGCGCTCTGGTGTCAACTGTCGTGTGTCATCATAGCTGAAGCTTGGCTTGTTCGCTTTTGGCTAATCCGGGACTTCGGTCAGTGTCCACAACAACGTGATGTTTTAGACCAAGCGCTTCCGAATCATCTGACTGACCGAAAGATTTGGCATAATGTAGTGATAACGAAGATTGGCCGGATAGGATGCGAGCCCTGTATATGGCAATTTGCACTACGCCAACTGTATACAAACACATTTCAGTCCTGGGAGACCTTGGGCTAGGAGAAAAGGAACCGTCGTTACGAAAGTCGTTTGCTCACTGAGGGGCGTAGTTATGAAATGCATAGTGTATAAGTGTGCAAAATGTCAGCTCAGCAGGTGGGCGCTAGTCTCCCAGCTTGTGCTTGCTTTGGACTAGTGCGAGCTTGCAGTCCAACAATTACGAGGCGCTGTTCTTTTCATCCAAGTCACCTTACGCTCAGCGCTACCCCAGGGAGAGAACTATCTTAAGGTGAGGCGCTGTTTCCTGCTGCTTCTTGAAAGTACCTACGCTACCAACCCCTAGGCAGAGCGTCACCCTAGGGTAAACCGCGGGTCTTCGCTGCCTCTTGAGATGCACCTACGCTACAGACTCTCCCACGGCCCTCGCTACCCTAGGCAGAGCGTTACCCTAGGGTAAACCGCGGGTTTCCGCTGCCTCT
>JAABUP010011303.1_pt1 | contig 10214 bp, 18 predicted proteins | sample 5559201 | NCBI WGS metagenome assembly JAABUP01 (sample SAMN10711887, study PRJNA513373) | rock metagenome | isolation source: Antarctica rocks | place: Antarctica | reverse complement strand
ATCGCCATGGTGGTGGCAACGTATGATGCTGAGGTGTGGTGGGTCGGCAGAGTGCAGCGAGTCACGCCATGTGCTGTCTACATCAAATTCCTGAGTAAGTGCGCAGGCCTACATCCTGTCATGTGAACCTGAACAGCATATATGTAGCGTATATGCCATGCTTTGCTGCTTATAGTGTGCTGTTGCCTCAGTCTCTGCTTGTGAGAAGCTGTTGCTTCGCTTTAGGGAGTCTGTGTTGCTTGCTGCAATGCCATGCACAAATGCATCCAAGACTGGTGCGGTCTCTGCCATACCAATCTTGATTGATGCTGCCTGCACATACATCTACCCTCTTTGTGCTTCCAGGCAGTGAGTTGGTACCAGCAAGACATCTTGTGTACATGCCCATAAGCACATCCTTGCTCCTGGTCTTACATGCCTTGTGGGGTGTCATTCAGACAGGCCTGATGACGAGGAGGCACACTGCTTTGGCATCAAGTCCAGAAGACTGTTCACAGGCGACCTTGGACTGCACCACATATGGCGGGCAGGGCAAGGGGGTGACCTGATGCTGACTGAGGAGGCCTTCCAGTACCAGATCTACTACAACCACCCTCAAATCATCCTGACAAACCATGTCAGGGAGCACATTGGTGACTGCTGCACTCACATCTTTTGTTGCAAGGCACTCTGGGTTGCCAGACGTATGGTTTGAATGGTTGATGTATCCAGGTTCATGGATGTGCAGCTGACTTGATATTCTGCCTGCTTGCTGCAATTTGTCGATTTGCTGACAAATTTGCATGGTTCAATGATGGTGTAGCTTTGCGTCATGTGAATGTGGACATATAGCTGGTTGTACTCCACAGTAGTCTGGGCAAAAGATGCTTTTCCCAAGCGGGCTCATTTGGTGCACAGACACTGCTGACCACTTGCCAGGCCAGTCATATATGCAGTCACTCATTCCCACTGCCACACTTACTGTCACTATGCCCTTAAATCTGCCTACCAAACAGCTGCTTTGCACACCTTCCATGCTATACGCCAGCAAGCCATGCACATTTGTCTTGCCCAGCCTCGCCCCTATGCTTGTCTAGCGCTTCTTATTTTCTCCACATGTCTGCTTTGCAGGTGCCCTATTCCCCACAGGCCCTAGATTGATTGCTGTTGAACCAGCACCTGCTGCTCCCCCTCTCAATCTGTCCCCCTCCCCCTCCCCAGCCACGCCATTGGCACCCGCCCCACACAACCTCCCCCTTCCCTCTGCTGAGCTCCTCATGATGCGTCAACCGCTCCCGCCTTCATTACCCAGGCAGTCAGTGACACATGCTGGCAGGGCACCTGCAGCCAGGGCCATGCCCAGCAACCTGCCCCCCACTGCCAATCGTGCTGTTGACCAAGTCAACAGAACTCACGCTGCTGGTACGATCTCTCAAACACACAGCTAATGTGCCTCACCCTCCCCTAGCAACACAGCAGGCTCCAGAACGTCCCAGACTGGCTTCAGCAATCTTACTCGGTAAACTTCTGGACAAGTCATGAGAGACCCATAGAAATCACGGCGCGTCTCGCGCAAGCAGTAACCGCTGGCAATGCTGGAACACCAGCCGCTAACTTAGAGCTGCAGTACCTGCTTTGCCAAATTTTTCAGATGTCAGTGGTCGCCTCATGTACATCCCTCCTGCACAGCTTCCCACTCCTAGACAAAAACCCCCCTGGATGCCCCCTGCTGAGCAAAGGGGAGGGGTCCTGTAGTCAGGGTGAAAGTGGGAGCTAATGCAGTGGCAGGAAGCACAGCATGGGGACTGGTCAGCTCTGCTTGGGATTTCGTGTCCCATAGGCTGCCGTACCCCTTGCTGGTGCCGGTAAGTAGATCATGACAACGTCGACGCTAACATGCAGAACAGCAAAGTGGATCAGCGAAATGTTCACCGCAAGACACTGAACAAAACTTGAGATGCTTCCAGCACTTATTGCAAGAGCTTCCTTCTGACAGCAGTGTGCTACGCAGCTTTAGACAAGCAGCTCAGTGATGTCAGCACCTGTTGCAAGAGCTCCCTTCTGACGGCATGTTGAAATGCAGCTTTAGACCATCAGCTCAGTATTGTCAGCAGCAAAATGTGCTTCCCAGCTATTATCTTGTAACCTCAGAATTTTTCACACTGATTGTTCTCAACAACATATGTTAGCTGGACATGCTGCTGCAGGTGGGCACAGCAGTAGTAGCACAGAGGCACAGAAGCATGTTGAGGTCCAGAGGGAGGCACATGCTGCAGAGGCAAGGGGTGGGCACATGGCAGCAGCAGAAGCACACAGCTCACCCGCTGTGAATCATGGTCAAGGTTCTTATGCGGACTCGCTCTTGTGACTGATGTGGATTCTGGTCATGCAATTGCTGTCTGGTTGCTTTGTAGTATGTTTGTGTGTGTGACACAAAAGGTGGTGCATGTTGTAGGACTTGATTAGTATCTGCTTGTCACCATGATGAGAAGCAAAACGCGCAAGTGTTGCCTTCTTGCAAGTAAGCATGCTGTCATGCACCTGACACAGCTGAAGTGCATGCATGTGGATGTGACCAGGTATGTCAATCAGCAGCCGCAGCAGCCCCCTCTTGCCACAGAAGGGGAAGAAGAAGACCACTGAAGAAGGCAAGGAGAAAAGGCGGCAGACTCTGAGTCAGAGGGAGCTAGAGGAACGGGAGCTCATTCTGAGGTGCCCGCATACAGTAAGTTTCTGGGACATTGCCGTGCATCATGCAGTTTTGTGGCTGCCATACCGCTTATGATGTGCAAACTTGACTGCAGCAAGGGAAACATGGCTTGTTATAGCTTGTACGCACATTGCTGTAGATGTGTCAGCCATGTGCGTCACCATGCCCTTGCATGTCCATGCCTGCTCTGCCTGCTGCTCAGTACAAGCCCTGCTGTTTGTGTCGCTTCCTGGAGCCCCACTTGCTTTGGTCCACCTCGTCTCCTTAGAGCTGACTGCTTCCGTCATGAGCTGGTCTCAACCTCATCATCTTTGTGTCAAGTTTGCTTGCGCGCATCTGCGCAACTCAAGCAGCGGCTTAGATCAGGCAGGCATTGCATTACATAAGTTGCCCCGTGCAGAGAGGTGCCATAGTGAAGCGAGGGCAGAGGAGGTCAGCAGAGTTCAAGGGTGTTCCCTACGATGAAGTGCTGGCTAGGGCTCAGAGGTGGGAGAGGCTGGAGAAAGAGTCAGCTGCACAGACTTCTGCATTTGAGGTATACAGCATCAACCCTGTCACTCGCATGCATACTGTATACACACTGTGCACATATGGCTGTTGGTTTTGGTCATTCTGTCAAGACTCCCATGCCTGATCTGTGTCCTAGATATTGCTTGCAACACCTGAGTTTGTTTGTGTGGACTTGGCAAGCAGACAGCTCTGTGGCAGCATAGCTGCTTTATGAGTGGCAGTCAGCAAGGCCCAAATGGTCCATGTTAGATGCAGCAAGCAACGGCAGACCTGCATGTGCATCATGTCACCAAAACATTGCACATCGTGCTGCAGAATGCAAATCTATCATTGCCCATACCTCCATCTCATGCCTACACTGCTCATATTGCCAAACCTCAACAAGTTGTCGGGCCCCGGGAAGGCTTTGTGTGAACAAGCAGGTGCTAGTGGCTCTGACATGAAAAAGCAAAGCCAATGTGACAAACGAACCAACTGTGCTTCGTGTATGATGAAGCGCATAGCTTTGGCAAGTGTTACATCTCGCGTGCATGACATCAGTGTGGCCAATGCAACCTTGCAACCTTGATGGCTGCTGATTTGCAAGAGTTGGACAATCCTGATGCAGAGGATGCTGAGGAGCTGCCACAAGCTTTGATTCATTCAATGGCGAATCTGAGGCTGAATGATTTGTAATTGACCTTGAGAGGGCTGACAGCAACCAGAACCGTGTACATGGTTATAACTAATTAGCGATATCAAAATTCAGCTTCACGCTCTAGGCCTCATGCTTTGATGGATCAGCGTGTTCATGCAGCCTTGTGATTCCAGCACACACTGATGCTGGAGGGCCATGCACATGAAGTACCGACGGGCAATACAGAAAGGAGTTCTTTTCTGCACACCATATGTTGCCAGACTTATGTATACAGCAACTGTAAGCCGTGTTGTTTGCAATATACTCTCAGCATTTCACATGCCTTCTGGTGGCTCTTCAACGTCGAGAATCGATACGGTGGCATCCCTCATCTGCAAAAAGCATGCCGATCTTTCAGAGTATTCAGGCACCAGTGTCAGATTCAGGCACGTATGGAATCTGACAAACTTCAGTGCAGAACCCAAGTTCTGAAGCTACTTGATCTGTATTGCTGTAGATGCACAGCTGCACATGCTGTATGCTTGAAGGCATGCCAGGTTGACTGTGTCCTGAAAACCATTCTGAGAAAGTTGCGCGAACCTGCCCGACTTCGCGCTTTCATCGTCAGCGCAAACGCGAATCTATCGCTACAGCTTATCAGTCTAGAATGCGTCTGAGAAAGCTGCGGTGTCGTAGTGAGTATTGCTGCTCAACTTGCATGCGATGCTGCAAACTGCGACAACCAGTTTAGATCGTCGACATAGTTGTTCACTGTCAAAAGAAGCCGCTGCAGGCGAAGTTGAACTGACTGCTGTCATGCTATCAAGAATGCGAGTTCCATGTCACTATGTATTGCTGCAAACTGTTGCAACCATTGCGCTTTGTCAACGCAGCCGCTTTCAAGCTACAGGTGTTTAGACTGCTGTCATGCATTGTGCGATTTGAGTTCCAAGCCCCTGTTCATTGTTGCATAGCATGATTGCATTGCTGCAAAATGTTGCAGCCACTGTAGGTCCTCACTTCAGCTGCCTACAATCTATAGTTGTATGATTCGCTGTCATGTGTTGACTGGAATTGATTCAGGCCACAATTACTGATGCAAAGCGGCGCTGCACTGCTTGATTCACTGTAACAACCAATGTAGACCTTCAAAGTATCTCACTGCAAGTTGACGGCATACTGACTGCTGTTGTGTATTGACCAAAATCAGTCCCCTGGCCATAGTCATTGATGCACAGCATGCATGCAATGCCGCATGGCGGAATTCTGGCACTCTCACCAAGCATATGCGTGATACCTAGCAATGTCAAGTCTGCATTGCTTGCAAGAGCTTGGCAGACTGTACATTTTAAGCTGTTGATCATTCTGTAGGTGTCGACTCACACATTGGCCAACATAGATTTAGGTAACAGTCACCAATAGTCAGGTGCAGAACCCGGGCAGGCTATTTTGCAGAGATGCATGCATGCAGCATTGCCATTCGGCTTTTGAACCACCATGTGCAGCATAAAGGTTGTAGCAAGCTAGTTCATCCAGCCTTTCTTCATTCCTTCCTTCATCGTTCCTTCATTCGGCTTCATCAGGCCTTCCTTCATCCCTTTCTTCATCATTCCTTCATCCGGCTGTCCTTCATTTCTTCCTTCCTTCTTCAGGCCAACCGTATTCATCAGGCTTCAAGGAAGCCTTCTGCACGACCCATAGTTTCTTCATTTTGAGGTCGCTGATTGATAAAGATAAACAGTTTGGACAGAAAAGGAAAGCTGGCAAGCTGTACTGCTGCATTGTGGACTTCAGCAAAGCGTTTGACACTGTACCTCGTGCTGTGCTGTGGCAGGTGCTGGAAGAGCTTGGTGTTCATGGCAGAATCCTGGACACCATCAAGTCTCTGTATGCACACAACAGCACAGCAGTGCAGTCATCACAAGGCATTTTTGCCATCTTCAGATGTTTTATGGGGGTTAAGCAAGGGTGTCCGCTGCGTCCAACTCTGTTTGATTTGAATGCTGACGGGCTGGACAAACATTTGCTTGCAACTGCTGAAATGGATGCGCCTACACTCATGGGAGTTATGGTGCTGCTGCTTTTGTATGCTGATAACCTCATTCTGATGTCTGACAGTGCATCAGGACTTCAAAGCAGCTTGATACATCAGCAAGCTTCTACGAACAGCATCAGCTTACAGTCAATCTCAGCAAGACAAAAGTGGTGATCTTTGAAGCCCAGCAACGTGACGAGAGTGACTTTGTTTTCAGTGGTGCAGTTGTGGACCAGGTCTAGAGCTACAAGTAATTGGGGTTTGTTGTCCACCCCACTAAGAAGCTGACCTTTGGGACAGATGCTCTGGTGGCTACGGTTAAAAAGGCTTTAGTTGCTATGAGATGGCGATGTGCACTTGTGGGCACACGAGATCCGGCTCTGCACTGCAAGCTACTTGATATCCTGGTGTTGCCAATCCTGAGCTATAGTTTGCGAAGTCTGGGGAGTGGACACTAAATGCAGTGCAGCAGCAGAAGCTTTGCATCCAGACTTTTTAAGACGTCAGGAAGTCTACAGCAAACCACATGGTCTTAGCTGAGTTGGCTCGCTTCCCGTTGCAGCTTCACTTCTGGCAGCAGATTCTGCTTCGTCATCACAGGACAATTGCACCAGGCAATGTGCGTCCTGTTAAGCTCGCAACAGTGATGGCTTTGCTTTAGATCAGACAGCAGTCGAAGGCAGTTGGCAGCACTGTTTAGGTGATTTTCTGCATGGTCACTCAGGACAGTAGCATCTTTTTTACAATTTTGAAATTGCATCTGTCGTACTAAGGGCTAAGCATCAGCGTGCATTTGAGTTTTTTGCAGATGTTCAGCACAGCAGCTTGATGTTATATGGGACAATGCAACCTGCTTGCAGACCTGCACTGTAGCTGTCTGTTGTCATGTACTACATACGGTATGCATCAAACAGAAGGCTAATTAGTGGGTTTAGGACTGGATGCCATGGTCCGCAGGCAGACACAGGCCGCTGGGCAGACGGTGGTCACCTAGATAGGACATACAAGTTGTGTCTGGTGTGTAAGTCATTGCATTGAGTGGAGGACGAGCAGCACTTTGTGGGACCACATGTATTGCCCAGCGTACAGCCATATCAGATGGCCCTTGGACCTCCTGCAGCTCTGTTGTACTGCTGCATAGTGTTAGTTTATGACTTTGTGTGAACCAGCTACATGTGGTGTTCCCTTAGGGAATCCTTTGCATGTAGCAAGCAAATCTTGTCTGTATGATTTTACTGAACTGGACCTCTGGTCTGTTGGGTCCCAGTTGGCCCCCAGAACACTGACTGCTTATTAAATATTTGTAGATATCTGTTGACACCTTGAAAGCCTGGCATGCTTCTTGCAAAAGAAGAATGACACCGAAGTGACAGTCGACTGCGAAGACCCACGCAAAAGGCAAATGTGAAATGCAGAGCCTCTCTTGGAGGACGATGTGCAAGTGACACGGCTTATGATACAAATGCGTTTGGCAACATATACGGTGTGCATGAAACAAGTCCTTTTCGTCATTACTTCTTGTGCATGGCCCTCCAGCATGAGTGTGGAATCACAATGCTGCATGGACTCGCTGATCCACCAAAGCATGAAACCTAGAGCATGAAGCTCAATCCTAAAATTCGTAACCATGGACACGGTCCTGGTTGCTGTCAGCCTCTTCAAGCTCGCCTTCAGACCATTCAAGCTCAGATTCGTCATCTGTGGCAGCTTCATCAGCATCCTCAGCATCAGGACTGTCCAACTCCTACAATTCAGCAGCCATCAAGGTTGCATTGGCACACTGATGTCGTGCACGCAAGATGTAACAGTTGCCAAAGCTATGCGCTTCATCATATACAAAGGTTGGTTTATTTGTAAGATTTCCTTTGCTTTTTCATGCCAAAGCAACAAGCCACCAGCACCTGCTTGTTCACAGAAAGCCTTCCCGGGGCGTGACAACTTACTGAGGTTTGGCAATATGAGCAGTGTAGGCATGAGATGGAGATATGGGCGATGATAAGTTTGCATTCTGCAGCATGATGTGCAACATTTTGGTGACATGATGCACATTCTGCCATTGCTTGCTGCATATAACATGGGTCACTTGAGCCTTGCTGACTGCCACTTATAAAGCAAGTGTGCTGCCACAGAGCTATCTGCTTGCCAGGTCCACACAAATAAGCTCAGGTGTTGCAAGCAACATCTAGGACACAGATCAGCAATACAGAATGCCAACCGACAGTCATATATGCGCAGTGTGTATAAAGTATGCATGCGAGTGACAGGGTTGATGTTGTATACCTCAAATGCAGAAGGCTGTGCAGCTGGCACTTCCTCATCCATCTCCCAGAGCTGAGCCCTAGCCAGCAATTCAGAGTGAGGGACACCCTTGAACTCTGCTGGCCTCCTCTGCCCTCGCTTGACTACGGCAGCTCTCTGCACAGGGAAAGTTACGTAATGCAGTGCCTGCCTGACCCAAGCCACTGCTTGAGTTGCGCAGATGCGCACAAGCAAACTTGACACAAAGATCATGAGGTTGAGACCAGCTCATGACGGAAGCAGTCAGCTCTAAGGAGACGAGGTGGACCAAAGCAAGTGGGGCTCCAGGAAGCGACACAAACAGCAGGTCTTGTACTGAGCAGCAGGCAGAGCAGGCATAGACATGCAAGGGCATGGTGACGCACATGGCTGACACATCTACAGCAACGTGCGTACAAGCTATAACAAGCCATGGATCCCTTGCTGCAGTCAGTTTTTGCACAGTCAGAAGCGGTATCGCAACCACAAAACTGCATGGTGCACAGCAACGTCCCAGAAACTTACTGTGAACGGGCACCTCAAAAGAAGCTCCAGCTCCCCTTGCTTCTTCTGCAGCCTTTTCCTCTGACCCTCTTCAGCAGTCTGCTTCTTCCTCTTCTGGGGCAAGAGGGGGCTGCTGCGGCTGCTGACTGACAAACCTGGTCACAGTCACATGCATGCACTTCAGCTGTGCCAGGTGCATGACAGCATGCATGCTTGCAAGAAGGCAACACTGGCATTGTTTATTCCTCATCATGCTGATGTGTAGATACTGCTGAAATCGTACAACACACATCACCTTCTGTGTCACACACACACACACATACAACAAAGCCACCAGACGGCAATGGCATGACCAGAATGCACATGAGCCTTAGGAAAGAGTCCGCACCAGAGCCCTGTCCACTGTTCACAGCGGATGAGCTGTGTGCTTCTTCTGCTGCCATGTGCGCACCCCTGGCCTCTGCAGCATGTACCTCCCTCTGCACCTCAAGAGGCCTCTGTGCTACTACTGGTGTGCCCACCTGCAGCAGCATGTCCAGCTTACACAAGTTGTTGAGAACAATCGGTGTGAAAAGCATTGATGTGACAAGCTAATAGATTGGGCGCACATTTTGCTGCTGACGCTAATGAGCTGATTGTGTAAAGCTGCATTGCACTGCTGTCAGAAGGAAGCTCTTGCAGTAAGTGCTGACAATTCTGTGTGTACAAAGCTACATGGCACACAGCTGTCAGGAAGAAGCTCTTGCAATAAGTGCTGACATCACTGAGCTGATTGTCTAAAGCTGCATAGCACACTGCTGTCAGAAGGAAGCTCTTGCAATACGTGCTGACACTGCTGTTTGTGCAAAGCTGCATAACACACTGCTGTCAGAAGGAAGCTCTTGCAATGACTGCTGAAAGCATCTCAACTTTTGTTCACTGTGTTGCGATTAACATTTTGCTGATCCACTGTGCTGTTCTGCATGTTAGCGTTGACGTTGCCATGTGCTACTTACCAGCATCAGCAAGGGGTACAGCAGCCTGCGGGACGTGAAATCCCAAGCAGAGCTGACCAGTCCCCATGCTGTGCTTCCCGCCACTGCATCAGCTCCCACTTTCACCCTGACTGCAGGACCCCTCCCCTTTGCTCAACAGGGGGCATCCAGGGGGGGTTTTGTCTAGAAGTGGGAAGCTGTGCAGGAGGGATGTACATGGGGCGACCACTGACATCTAAAGGACTGGCAACTCAGATACTGCAGCTCTAAGTTAGGGGCTAGTGTTCCAGTGTTGCAAGTGGTTACTGCTTGCCAGAGACGCGCCGCAATTTCTATGGGTCTCTTGAGACTTGTCCGGCACTTTACCATGTAAGATTGCTGAAGCTGCTCCGGGACGTCCTGGAGCCTGCTGTGTTGCTAGGGGAGGGTGAGGCACATTGGCTGTGTGTTTGAGAGATCGGACCAGCAGCGTGAGTTCTGTTGACTCGGTGATCAGCATAAATGGCAGTGGAGGGCAGGTTGCTGGGAATAGCCCTGGCTGCAGGTGCCCTGCCAACATGTGTCACTGGCTGCCTCGGCAATGAAGGCGGGAGCTGTTGGCGCATCATA
>JAABUP010011302.1_pt1 | contig 10214 bp, 9 predicted proteins | sample 5559201 | NCBI WGS metagenome assembly JAABUP01 (sample SAMN10711887, study PRJNA513373) | rock metagenome | isolation source: Antarctica rocks | place: Antarctica | reverse complement strand
GACGCCTGGGGACCTGCCGGGCCGTTCGGCGCTGTCCTGCCGCTAGACGATGCGCTCGCATTCATCGCCTCAGAACCAGCCTTCTGGATCCGGACCTAACCTCTCAATCCCGTGATATGGGCAAAGTCGAGGCAGTCAGCCTGTCCCGCACCTACCGCTGGGGCGGGCACTCGTGCTGGGACCTGCCGCTGTCCGTCGCCCAGCACAGCCTGCTGGTGCTGGTGCTGCGACAGCAGATGCAGCCGCACCAGCCGCTGACGCCGGGCGAAGCTCTGCGGGAGTTGCTTCATGACGCAGACAAACTGACCGGATTCGACGCGGTGGCACCACTTCGGCTGCATCTCGGGGCCGAGTTCCACGCGCTCACGGCCCGGCTGCAGGCAGCGGTGGCCGCGCGTTATCTGGACAAGTCAACTCGATTTGGAGCCTCGGGGACAACGGCCGCGCCCATGATTACACACGGTACACCGACCGGGAGGACGTCCATCAATCGTAAGCGTCCGACCGTTGCGCCTTGACGGGCCGCAATCGACCCAAAGGCGACATCCGCGCGCGCTGCTGCTTCAATGAGAGCACGCCATGCGGAGCGTTGCGATGATCCAGATCTCTGGCCTCTACGAAACTCATCTCACCGTGTCGGACCTGGACAGGTCCGTCGCCTTCTACCGCGACGTGGTAGGTCTCGAACTGGCCCATACCGTGCCGAAGCGCCATGCTGCGTTCTTCTGGATCGGTGGTCGCGACAGGTCCATGCTCGGGCTCTGGTGCATCCACAGTTCCCCGGTGTTCCTGCGGCTCCATATCGCCTTTTCGGTCACGCTGGATGACGTGATCCGCTCCGTGGATGTTCTACGATCCAGGAAGCTGGTTCCGCGTAACGGGGGCGGCGGACCGGAGATCGACGAGCCGGTTGTTTTCCCGTGGATGCCGGCGGCGAGCGTCTACTTCGATGATCCAGATGGTCACTCCCTCGAGTACATCAGTATCCTGCCCGAAAATCCACAACTCGGCCTTTTCGGGACGATGCCGCTTTCCAAGTGGAGGCTGATGAACCCGTCCAGGGTCGATTAGCGACCCTCAACAGACGTTCGCGGGAGAAGGATGCAGGCGAAACGACGGCCCGATCATGTTCCCTGGCGTGCGGTTGCCTTGTCCATCGCCGTTAAGATCGTGTCGAACCGCTCCTTCAACTCGGCCCGCCACTCCGCACCAGCATGGGTGAATACATAGAATTCGTCCTCGCGGATCGCGGTCAACGTCTGGGCCGCGACATTCATGGGGTCGAGGCCCAACTGCCCGAGTTCAGCTTGCTGAGCGGCCAGCTTGCCCGCGGGGCTTGCGGGGTCCAACGGCTGCACCAGACCGTAGCGCTCTGGCCGATTGCGAATGCTATCGGAAATGCGGGTCCGCACGAACCCCGGACAAAGTACGGTCACGCCGATGCCAAGAGGCGTGACCTGCTTCGCCAATCCTTCAGATAGGTTGACCACTGCAAATTTGCTGACGGAGTAGGACTGAGCCCGAGCCCACTATTCAGCCCCGCCATCGAGGCGGTGTTGATGATATGGCCCCCCTCGCCGTGGGCACGGATGTGCGGCAGAAAGGTTCGGACCCCGTGCAGGACGCCCATAAGGTTGACATCGAGCACCCACCGCCAAGTGTCGAGCGAGATGTCGTCAATACCGCTTCCGCCAGCGACCCCGGCGTTGTTGCAGACCACATGGACATTCCCGAATGCCTCATATGACGCCTTGGCCGCGTGCTCGACGCTCGCGGGATCGGTGACGTCGCAGGCGACGCCGCGCGCACAAGAGCCAAGGCCGTTCAGGCTCTCGACGGCCACGGCAAGCGAGTCTGTCTCGATGTCGGCGAGCATCACCTTCATGCCCGCTGCGGCAAAAGCTTGGCCGAGCGCGAACCCAATGCCACTCGCCCCGCCCGTCACGAACGCCGTTTTGCCGACAAGGTCCCGCATGGTGCCTTTTATCATTACAGTGTTATGCAGACTATTGAAGGTCTGCTCTGCATCAAGTGCAGCTTTCCATCAAGTGCAGCGGTGGAGCCGCCTGGATCTGCCGCTGCACACAACCCAACGCAGGCCTACAAGCGGCTATGGACGTTAAGTCTGCACCTGCTCCACCAGAGCAGCGACGTGATCCGGCGGCGTTGTCTTCAGGATGCCGTGCCCGAGGTTGAAGACGAACGGACCCTGACTTGCTGTCCGAAGAATGCGTTCGACTTCGGCTGCCATCCGCTCGCCCCCGACAACAAGCATTTGTGGATCAAGGTTGCCTTGGATGCAGCAATCCAAACCATGCTGGATCGTCTCAGCCGCCCAGCCCAGGGGCACAGTGCTATCAAGCCCGATGCAATCGGCGCCAGTTGCCTGGGCATAGCCGTCGTAGAGGAGACCTGCCGCCCGGGGAAAGGCGATGACGGGAACTTGGGGGTGCGTCAGGCGAAGCGCCTGGATGATGCTGGCGACGGGCTGAACGCACCACCGCTGGAAGAACGGCTCCGGCAGGATGCCGGCCCAACTCTCGAAGAGCTGGACCGCCTCGGCACCGGCCTCGATTTGCCGTTCCAAGAATTGGATGGCGGCCGTCGTCAGCAGGTCGATAAGGGGCTGAAACCCATCCGGGTCGCTCAGCGCCCATTGCTTGACGGTGGCGTGTTCGGACGCACCACCGCCCCGGCCCTCGACCATGTAGGTGGCGACTGTCCAGGGCGCACCCGCATAGCCGATCAGGGTGACGTTCGGAGGCAGGGAGGCCGAGAGCAGCCTGACAGTCTCGTAGATCGGGGCCAGTTCATCATGGAGGCGGGACAGGCTGAGGTGCTCGCTTATGTCGTGGGGTGCGCGGATTGGGGGGCTGAGCACAGGACCGTCACCCTCCCGGTACTCAAGGGTCTGTCCCAAGGCAGCCGCGAGCTGAGGAAGGTCAGCGAAGAGGATGGCAGCGTCGAGCTGAAAACGCCGGATTGGCTGAAGGGTGACCTCTGCGGCATGCTTTGGCGAGTTGCAGAGCCCGAGCATGCCGCCGGCGGCCTCGCGGGTGAGATGGTATTCCGGCAGGTATCGCCCGGCCTGGCGCATCAGCCAAATCGGCGGGCGTTCGGTCCGTTCTCCCGCAAGTGCGCGCAGAAGCAGCTTTTTTGGAGAGGGTGCCACGCGGTTGCCTACCTTCGACCTGAGTTCTTTCCCTGAGTATCCTACCCTGACCCGACTACCTATATCCGGCTTCGGCCAACAGCAGCTATATGTTCACCGCTGACGATCTTTGATCTTGGGATTTTGCAACCTGAAGATTTGGGCGAGTCCCATCGTCAATTATGGCTGTCGCGGTCGGGAGACCCATCTCCGCAAGCAGCTTTTCGATCCGCGATGCGATGCAGCGGTGCCGCTCGATCTCGCGCGGCCAACCGCGGCTCCGAGCATCATCGGCGAGCGACAGCTCCAATGCGTGACGCTCGCGCAGACGAGGAGCATAGGCCGGTGTGGTCACGAAGCGCGAGCAGGTGAAGAACAGGTCGCACTCGCAAGGTCCTTCTCCGGGGAGACGTAGGCAATGACCCAGCTCAAGCTCCGTTTTCAGGAAGTTGGTTTTGAGCCAGTCCAATGCCGCCGATGTCAAGGCGCCGGACTTGATCATGTTTGCTCCAGGGCCGGCAAGGGTAACACCGGCAGCCAGCACGGCACGGTAGTCCCGCAGCACCTCGGAGTCGCTGATGTGAGCGTACAACGCCGCCATCTTGGCATCCTCGTGGCCGAGCACGACCATGATCGTGCGCAGGCTGGCCCCGCGTTCAGCGAGCTCAGTCCCGATCGTGTGCCGAAATCGATGAGCCGTGATGGTCCTCCGTCCATCGGCGTCAACCAGTCCGGCAGAAGTGCATGCGGCCTGCAGAGCGGAGTCGAATAGGTAAGCCATCGACATCAGGACGCCTCGCGACACGAACACGTATCGTACACCGTCCCCCGTCAACTCATCGGCCATTGGCTTGTCAGGACCCACCCCCCGGAGATCAATGATGGCCCGGAGGGGCGCTGCCGCATCTTCGTGGAGCGGGATGATGCGTTCTCGGCAGGTCTTCCCTGCAGGAATGCGCAGGCGGGCCGTCCCGTCCGGATAAGTGTCCAAACAGTTCACGTCGAGCCGTTGCACCTCGCTGCGCCTTGCTCCCGACCATCGAGCCACGAGGAGTGCACAACGCTGGTACAGGCACGGAAGCTCGGCAACTGCGGCCATCAGCCTTCCAAGCTCGTCCGCAGGTATGAACCGCGGTATGCGCTGCATCGGCCGTGGCCGGTCCGATCGCTCGAGCAAGGGTCTGCCCGGCCCATCCCAACCCAAGCGGACCAGGTCGCGAAAGAAGTAGTCCAGTTCGCCGGTGCGGGTACGGCGAGTCTGGGTCGCCAGTTTCCGGTTTGTCGTAGGTTGCACCTCAGACATCATCGCGGCGAGGAAACCGAGAGCATGCTCGCGTGTCACCTGCGCAAACGACTGCACTTGTGGGGCGGCGTGGGCCAGATACTCGAGGAAGCGACGTAGCGCCAAGCCCCGGTGGTAGATGGTCGAGGGGCGCAAAGTCGGCCGATACAGCTCCACCCATTGATCGACCACCGCTTGCATTTGCCGCTGGGCCGATGGCAGCCGGATGTTGTTTCGTCGGCCGGCGCGAGGAGGTCCAGCAATCTGTCCGCGATGGTAGAGAACGTTACGAAGCCGGGAAACACCAGCAAACCAGATGCCGTCCGTTTGGTGGCTGCCCATCAATCCTAGCCGGACGCGATTTTCTGGCCAGAAGAAGGCAAGGTCCGGACGTTTCCGGAATTCGTGCATGGCCAACTTCAGTTCGTTCAGATGCTCAAGGCGTAGCAATGATGGATCGCGGATGCCGGTGTGCAGGGCGATGCGCGGAAGCGTCCAACGCATGGCGAGATTAGCCGAAAAGCGCTGGAACCCGAGGCACACTGCCTCATCAGTAAGCTGCTGCACTCCGAAGTCGCCGCACAGGACTCTACTTGTTTTCGATGTTTGAAGCTGGCTGATGGCAATCAGAAAGTCGTAGTCGAGACGGAGACGGTCGGTCAGGCAGAGATAGGTTAGGTAGGGCCGTGCACGATGGGACGTATGATCGCGTAGCTTTTTGCGATGCGTGCCGTTTGGACAACCGACCCGTTCTGGCAATGGCAGCAACAGCCAGTCTTGGAGGTTTGGCCACCTTTCTATGAACCTACGGCGGTAGTAGCGGCCCTCCCCGCTAAAATGTGACGACACTCCTGCTCGCACGAGAAAAGCGGTATAATCCTCATCCGAGGCATGCTCGGGCTGTATCTGGGCCACCCAAGGAGCGGTGCGTGATGACCGGGGTACGACACGTTGCGTCATGGTAGGTTCCTCGCGGCACTTGGCTCCGGAGGAAGGCCGAGTGCATGCCGGTACTCTGCTACGACCTGGCGATCCGAAACGCGGGTGTAAACGCGGGTCGCTTCGGCCGTGGCATGACCGAGGCGCTTTTGCAGTGTCAGCTCCCGCATGCCCATTTCCCACATGCGAGTCGCATGCGTATGTCGCAATGCATGGGGCGTCATCCCTGGAGTGCGGATGCCTGCCCGCGTACAGGCGCGGGCGAACATACGGACAAGGGCCGCGTAGGACAAAGGTTCACAGCGGCGCCGGCCGTGGCCGCCAACCAAGAACAGCAGCGGGGTCTCGGCATCGGCAGGTCGCTCAGCCAAGACATAGGCGGTCACTGCCTCCAGCGTCACCGCCTCGTGCAGATCCACGACGCGCTCTCTCCGCGACTTCGATCGCACACCCCGGGGATGATCCTCTCGGTATCGGATTGTCACGCGGCGCCGCCCGTATGAGATATCGCCCAGGTGCAGCCCGAGCGCTTCGCCGGGGCGCAAACCGCCGTCAAGCATCAGGCGTAGAAGCGCGAGGTCACGGCGGCAGCGTGCCGTGCCAAGTAGTGTCACGGTCTGGTCCGTTTCCAGCGGGCGCGGTAAGCGGTCCACGGTTTTGACGCGCAGCACGCGTGCGGTCGGCCGTGCTCGGATGATGCCGTGGAGGAATGGCTTATGTCCGTCGGACGCCCACAAGGAGGCGGTTTCATTGGCGCGTGCAATCGGGTTCAGGCCCTCGAAGTGCCCAGACAGTATCGCCCAATCGTAGAAGGACGAGACGGCGGAGAGCGCACGGTTAACGGTGCTTGGCGCGAGCCGAAAACCGGTGTCGTTGACGCTGGCAGCCAGAACAGGCCCGCGTGGTGCGCCACGGCGGCGTGACGGCAGGGCTCGCAGGTAGCCCAGGAGATCATACGCGCGCTCGGGCGTTAGCTGCCTCCAGGCAAGCTCATGGGCTTCAAGAAAACGCCAGAGATGATCGAGATCATGCGCATAAGCGCGCGCTGTGTTGGGAGAGTTGCCGCGCGCCAAAACATGCGTGAGAAACTTGCAAATAGTGAGGATTGGCTGACGGTCCACGCCCACAACTTCGACAATGGCGGCACCGTCCTCAGACCGTCTCTGCCAGACAACCGGCATGTTACAATGACCCTTCTTTTTCGTCGCATCATCATAGCGCAGCACCACTCCCGATACCGACGCACGGTTTGTCCATGTAACACCTGCTACCGGCTGCCTGAATGGGAGCCGGACGACCACGTGCTGCACAAGCGGGCTGACCACCTCGCCGCCGCCTCCGAGGCCGTCCACGTCGCCGGCTGGCACCCGAGCGAGTTGTCCGAGACGCTCGGCATCCGGCTCGCGCCGTTGCGGGACGACCCGTTGCCGCTGCTCGACGGCTTGCAGCCCTGGGAACCATGGCCGCCGGGCCGTGCGGCCTCCTTGTTCCTGGCCAAGCTGCGCGAGCTGGACCAGGCGCCGCACCTTGAGGCGCCGGCCGACCTGACGGCGGCGGTCGGGCGCGAGGCGACGCTGGCCCGGCTCGGCGCGGCCTTCTCCCGCCTGCCCCCTGGCACGCGGCGCCGGTGTGCCCGTCCGCTCACCGGCAACAGCCTCACGGACACGTTCGTCTTCGTGGAGACGGACGACATCTCGCAGCAGCACCTGGAGGGCGTCGTCGTCGATGGCGAACGCGACAAGGACGGTGAGTGGGTGCTGGACGGCGAGTTCACCGTGACCCCCGTACCTTCGCCTCATCCTCTGCCGTCCTAAGCAGTTGCGTTCCGATCCCCTGGCCGCGCAGGGCCTCTGGTATGAACAGCAACTCCACAAACAGCCACTTGAATGAGGTTCGCCCCCACAAGCCGCCAAGCAGGCGCGCGTCGTCCTGGGATCGTATAAGCACCCCGACAGGGTGGATGCCGGGCGGCCCAAGACGCGCCTCATTGTAGGCAAGCAGGGACACAGCCAGCATGTCGCGTTCCTGCGAGGGCAGCTCGTCAGTCAGCTCGATCCTGTACGGTGGTGACATGGCGACCATGGATGGTCGGTTCCTATCGTTGTATAAAGTCCATAGGCCCAGTGACCGCGAAGCTGTGCAGAATGGCCACGACTTTGCAATTTGCGTGTTCTGTAAAGAGTGACGTGCCTTGTCACCGTCCGACCGCTCCCAACTTTTCTCAAAAGCCCTAACAGGCTGCGGAAATTTGCGCGATTTGCGAGCGTCTGATCGGTCTTTCGGTGGCCAAGCCGGGTTGTAGGCGAGTGGTTTGGCCAGTTTTGCTGCCTTGGCGGGGTAAAATCATGCCTTTGGACAGAGTCCGGGCATGACTACGCCGCGCCAGCCAGCAGCTTGGGCAGGCGCACCAGGTTGTAGGCGGCCGCGACAAAGGTGAACATCCAGCCGACACGCTCGGTGCCGCGGTGCCGGGTCTTGCGCAGGACGCCCACCGTCTTCATCCAGCCGAACACCTCTTCGATGCGCTTGCGGATCCGCAGGCTGGTCGCGTAGCCGGCATGGCGCGTGGTGCGGCCGTCGATGGCAGAGCGGCGCTTCTTGTTGTTCTGCGTGACGTGTGGCGTCACGCCCAGCCGGCGCATCTCGGCGACGAAGTCCTGGGTGTCGTAGCTCTTGTCCGTGCCCAGGGTGATGCGCCCGTCGTCCGGCAGGCCCTCGATCATCGCAATGGCGGCCTCGCGCTCCGCCGTGCCGGTGGCTTTGGTCAGGGATGTGTCGATCACCAGGCCGTTGCGGTTCTCCATCAACACATGCCCCATGTGGCAGAGCTTGGCCGCCTGGCCGGCTGCCTTCTTGTAGAGCCGCGCGTCGGGATCGGTGGTCGAGGCATGCGTGTCGTTGCTGCGCGGCTCGCCGCGGAAGTCCACCTCGCCGTTGCGCCCGGGTGCCGGCGGCTCGCCAGACCCATCCTTGGGCCGGAAGCTCTTCGTGCTGGCCCAGGCCTCGATCAGCGTGCCGTCCACCGAGAAGTGCTCGTCGGACAGCAGCGGCCCGACCTTCGGATCGGCAAGGATCGCCGCCAGGAAGCCGCGCGCGACATCGCCGGCCAGCAAACGGTAGCGGTTCTTGGTGAACACCGTCACGTCCCACACCGGCGCATCCATCGACAGGCCGACAAACCAGCGGAACATCATGTTGTAGGTGATCTGCTCCATCAACTGCCGCTCCGAGCGCACCGAGAACAGCGCCTGCAATAAAAGGGCGCGCAGCAGCTTCTCCGGCGCGATCGAGTCTCGGCCGCGCGGCGCATACATCTGCTCGAACCGCCCCGACAGCCGCCCCAAGGCCGCGTTCACCAAAGGGCGGATGGCCCGCAAGGGATGGTTCGGCGGCACAAGGGTTTCAGGGCTCAGATAGCTGAACATCGCAGCAGTCTGGCAGTCGGCACCACGCATTCGTCCACGTTCCCCAGGCTCAACTCAGGCCAGCCATTGAATCAAATCAGGGCCAGGTTGGAAAGCCAAATTTCCGCAGCCTGCTAAGCCAAAACGCCAGATGGCAGGTGCTGGCCGGGAGCTGCCTGCCCGCTCTGGAGCAATGGAAGCGGGAAAGCGGACATCGCTGCTCGGGGCCGATCGGGCGCCGGGCAGAGGGGCGACACAAGCAGGCGACCGCGCGCGCGACCTGGCACAGAACGACGTGGCCGACTAAAGAACGGCGCGCTTTGCTTGGGCAAGCGTTAGCTGCGTCCGGAGCTGGCCATCCGATGTCATTCAAGCAGATAATCTGTCATCGGGTTCAGCGTCGTGTAGCTGATGTGATCAAAGCTATGCCGAGAGCGGAGCACGAGACCAGTGGACATCGCCAGACGTCGATGTCGCATTGCTCACGGGAGATGTGTGTTGAACCAGCCGAGAGCAGCATCAATCGTATTGTGGAGGGCTTGGGAAGTGTTTGGTAAGTAGTGAATCACAACAACCCCCGCGATCGTGGTGGCCGTGGCAATCATCGCGGTTTCGACTGTTTTCTCCGTCGCCTTTTTAGCACGGTCGACCCACCACTTACACATCCTACTCAGTCGGGAGATGTCCTTGGCGACTCTCTTGGCGTCAGGTGCCGGTTTGCCGAGTTCGGTCTTGATAATGTCGATAACGGCGACCGCCTGAACTGTCGGGAGTTCAGGGCCCCAACTTCCGGTGTCGGACTGTGCCTCGGTGTTGGCGTCCGATGGCGTGCCTATGCTCCCAACTTCCGGAAACCGCGACGAATTGGACCCGACTCCGGGTGGTATTAGGTACGTTTCGTCGAGGATGCTCCGTAGTAGGGCCGCCACACTTTCTTGGAAGACCTGGCGGGCTTCCTGCTCCCTCGCCGACCCATACCTTGGCTGCTCACCACCACGAAGCCTACGTAAGTAGTCCTCTATTGTCGGCTCCTCCTCGGGTTCCGGTTCCGGCAGCTCCTGCTCCGGCTGCCGTTCACGTTCAAGCCTCAGGTAGTCCGGATGGAAATGCGTCGGAGCCCAGTCGAAAATGCTACCATGTTCGACCTGCCGCGCGGCCTCTTGGATTCGGTCGAACGGTACGGTGCCCTCGAACTCCGCCTCCATCTCGTCAACAGCGCTGTACGGGCCGCTCCACTCGTATACGGGTTCCCCGTCGTCGCCAGGCGGCGACTGCGAGGAATGATACGGCTCCTCGTGGAGGTGCAGGAACCGTAACTGCCCAGGTCTCTCAGCGGGGTCGAGCCATGCGTAGGTCATCGATCAAGCGGTCGGGCTGAGTGGTCAGTGTCTCGAGCATATCCCAACCTTGCTTCCTGGCGGTCGAGAGCAGCGAGCGA